>Ga0182015_10001534_pt1 | contig 30073 bp, 16 predicted proteins | sample 712P3MmetaG_FD_120478 | JGI IMG/M metagenome (GOLD analysis project Ga0182015, IMG submission 120478) | Permafrost microbial communities from Stordalen Mire, Sweden - 712P3M metaG | ecosystem: Environmental > Terrestrial > Soil > Wetlands > Permafrost | place: Sweden: Stordalen | collected... | reverse complement strand
GCCTGTCAGCGGGCAATCGTGAGGCCTGACCATGAATCATCGGGCGCGCGGCCCGACTCCTCGAGTGAAGCTCCCCACCCGTCTTCCAAATCTCGGTGTGGCCAATACGGCGCGAAACATCGATGAGTGCCGCGGCGATTTGCCCGACCGATAATCCGACGGGTAACAAAGGCTCTGCCTGCTAGGCAGTTCAGCGTGCCAGAAATTCGCTAACTGAGCGGATACCCGATGACTACCATTGTCCGACCGCTGGTTCGTCAATCTGAAGGAACCCGTCCGCGTTCACATTTTCGAGAACCTGCCTGATCCCGGATGGCCAGCGTATTTCAATACACTGCGCAACGGCATCGCTGCCCAATCCGAAATGCACTCGCGGGTCGCTGGCGGAAAGGTATCCGCTGGCGGTGGTCACGGTCTCCCATTGAGATCCGTGCGCGGTCGTGATTTTCACCACAGCGCCAATGCCGTCTCGATTGCTCTTATGGCCGCGAAGGCGCAGCGTGATCCAGTGGTTCGCGGTCACAGTTTCATTGTGGAGCAGATGCGCGGCCCCGCCGTTGGTAGTGATCAGCGCGTCGATTCGACCGTCATTGTCGATGTCGCCGATGGCCATGCCCCGACTGGCCCAGGCGTGGTGGAAGGCATCGCCGGAAATCGAAGATACATCCACAAACTCGCCGCGAACGTTACGCAGCAGCATCATCGGCTCTCGATAGCGGAGTTGCGGAAATATCTTTTCGATGGTGTCGACGTCGTGGCCCTGCGCGATGAGCAGGTCTTTCCAGCCGTCGTTATCGTAGTCGAGAAAGCGCACACCCCACCCGGAATGCATTTGCGACTCATGTGCGAGGCCGGTCGCGCTGCTGGCGTACTCGAAGGTGCCATCGCAAAGATTGTGGTAGAAGGCATACCGCTGGTTGGCAAGGTCGGTGATCACGATATCCGGCCAGCCATCGTTGTCATAGTCGGCGAGGTCCACGCCCATGCCGGCGTAAGTCCGGCCATTGTCGTCGACGGCTATTCCGGCCTCCAGACCGACTTCCTGAAAAGTGCCATCGGGGCGCTGGTGGAAAAGGAACTCCTGCATCGAGTCGTTCGCGACAAGAATGTCGATTCTCCCATCCCGGTCGTAATCGGCTACTGCAATCCCCAGCGCCTTGGCAGGCTTATCGAGGCCCAGCTTATGAGAGACCTCCGTGAAGTGGCCGTGACCGTCATTGTGATACACGAGCATGGTAATGGGTGGAAACATGTCCGGGTGACAGTACAGCCGAAAGCCTTCGCGGTGTTCGCCGCACCACAGATCGTTCCAGTCCCAGGTGACATAGCGCAGGACGATGAGGTCGAGGTACCCATCGTTATCCAGATCGACCCACGCGGCGGAGCTCGACCAGCCGCTGCCTCCCACTCCTGCTGACTGGGTGACGTCGGTGAAAGTGCAGTTTCCATTGTTGTGATAAAGGTGGTTGCCACCGTACCCCGTGACAAAAACATCCTCATAGCCGTCGTTGTCATAGTCCCCGACTGCGACCCCCATGTCGTAACCGGCGCCCTGCAACCCCGCCCTTTCTGTAATGTCCTCGAAGGTCCCATCCGGTTTCTGGCGATAAAGGCGGTTCCAGTCCGATGGGCCGCTCTTCTGCGGGATAAATCCTTTCGGCACCGTATCCGGGTAAGGGGCGCCGTTCACGAGAAAAATGTCGAGCCGGCCGTCATTATCGCAGTCGAACAGAGCCGCTCCGGAGCCCATGGTTTCCAGCAGATATTTGTGCGAGGTATGGGGTGCGATATGAGCAAACCGGACGCCCACACGCTCGGCGATATCGGTGAAAGTTCCTGGTACCTTTACGTCAGGCTCCGCGTGCTGCTGGGGCCATGCGAAGATCGCGCCGACACACAGCAGGATAACGGCCATGAGAAGCGATGCCGGAAAGAGAAAAAACTGAATAATGCGGTGTGTCAGCCTCATACCTTCAGGAACTCCATGGTTTCAGACTGGGGCGACAAACGGCAGCAGGGCTGCAACCTGTGCCCCAGAACGGGGATGCCATGAGAGCTGCGGCAGCCTTCGATTGGCGCTAGGCTGCATCACCCGGCTTTGGGTTTCATCGCGTCGACAATCCCGCTGCCTTCACGAACAGTGAGGATCTGATTGGCAGCGATGCACGTGAATCGCTCCACCTTTTGCGTGGTGGGCCATTTGACTTCGATTAAATCCACCGTTTCTGCTCTTCCGAGCCCGAAATGAAGGCGAAGGTCGCTTTGCGACATGACGCTCGACCCGCTGTGAACCTCGTCGATCTGGACGTGCTTTCCCGTCACCACCCTTACTCGCGCGCCGATGGCGGTGCGGTTGCAGTGCGTCCCGACCAGCTTGAGTTTGATCCAGTTCTGAGAGTTACCCCCGTCATTACGCAGAAGAGAAGGCAGGTCATTCATATTGAGAATCAAAACATCGATATCGCCGTCGTTGTCGAAATCTCCGAAGGCAGATCCGCGGCTGGAGAAGCGTTCCGCAATTCCAGGGCCCAGGGCCGACGACACATCTTCAAAGCGGCCGTCGCCGAGATTCCTATACACGATGCGCGGATTCTTAAATGTCTGGCCGATGTCACTTTTATCCACTTCAGGATAGACGTGCCCGTTGACCTGCATTAAGTCCGCCCAGCCATCGTTGTCGTAATCCAGAAAGCCGCAGCCCCAGGCCACATACTTATTATTAATGCCCAGTCCGGCTGGGAAAGTAACATCCGTAAAAGTACCGTCTCCGTTATTCCGGTAGAGGTCGCAGGTGTCATCGGCGAAGTTAGTTTTGAAGATGTCCAGCCAGCCATCGCAATTGTAATCGGCTACGGCCAGGCCCATTCCTGCCTGCTCGCGTCCATCCTCATTGTAGGCGCAGCCAGCCGGCACAGCTCTGTCGACGAACGTGCCGTCATGGTTGTTATGGAAGTAGATGCTGGGCTCGGAGTCGACGGCAATGTAGAGATCCGGCCAGCCATCGTTGTCGAAATCGTAAGATACAACGCTGATGGAATAACGGGGCCCGGTCTTGAGGATCCCGGCTTTTTCCGAGACATCGGTAAAGGTTCCGTCGCCGTTGTTGCGATAGAGAATGTTGGAGCCGCCAACCAGACCGCGGGGACCGCACATCACCGAGAGGCCGCGCCACTGGCACAGGTCGTCGTCCGGGGTTTGTGCCGCATCGAGATTGATGTAGTTACACACAAATAAGTCGAGGTAGCCATCGCGGTCGTAGTCCAGCCATGTGCATCCCGATCCCCAGCGGCGAGTCTCACCGCCGTAAAGGCCGGCCTTGCGCGTGACATCCGTGAATGTTCCATCGCCATTGTTGTGGAACAGAACGTTGTGTCCCCAGAAGCAGCAGAACAGGTCGTCCCGGCCATCGTTGTCGTAATCGCCCACGCACACGCCTGTTTGCCAGCCGGTGCGCGCCAGACCCGATTTTCCCGTGACATCGGTAAAGGTGCCGTCGCGATTATTCCTGTAGAGATGCGATGTTGGAGCCTCGCCGGCCGGCCACTCGGCGCCGAGACGCGTACCGTTCGTCAAATAGATATCGAGCCAGCCATCGCCGTCGTAATCGAAAAACGCGATACCGCTCCCCTTGGCCTCGATGATCGAGCGCTTATGTTCCACCCCGCCCCACACATTGGGAGTATTCAGCCCGGCTTCCCGGGCTACATCGACAAATGTGACAGGCGACGATGACGGAGGGGAGGATGAAGTGGCTGCTTCGACCACAGCGGAACTGCGCCATCTCCACACTGGAGTCGCAAGAGCGTCCAGCAGGGAACTGCCCAGTACGACAAGCGACGATCCAAGCAAGCGGCGGCGCACGAGATTCATGGTGTTTCAGGCCCTCCACTCAATGTGTGGATCGGTGTGCGATGAAGGATTCTTAAAACCACAGGCTGCTCAAGGCAACAGGGCCATAGCGTTTTGTCGCCCTCAGCTTTCCGCCGGCTGCTTGCCGGTTCGAACAAAGGCTTTGATCGTTGCACAGGGACCAGCCGACGCGCCGTATGGCGAAATTGTAAATGGACCCACCGCGGCGGGCACGATGAACGTCTCTGCGTAGTGGACGATGTAGGGTTCAAAGGCGCCCGTCGGGCTTTCCACAACAGCCTCCCGGCCTTCCACAAGGTTCAGTACATTCACCGTGCCGGCGGTGTCGTGCGGAGTTGGACCGGTAAACCAGTGCCTGCGAGTTTCGATGAATTCGAGCTCGTGCAGTCCTGTCCGCTCTTCTCGCCATACAGAATTCTGTTCCAACGGCTCTACACGATCGATCAGATTCCGCTCAACCCAGGCCGTGTCGCGACTCCAGACTATGTTCGCTAGTCCATGGTCAATATGAGTCGGCCTGGGTAAGCCATTCATTCCCAGCCGGTCCCAATCCCACAATTTGAAAGTGAAGATATACGGCGTGGCGCTGATCTCCAGCACCATGCTGTTCTTTCCCGAACAATGGATGGTGCCTGCAGGAATGAGGAAATGATCGTGCTTCCTGGCAGGAAACCTGTTCACATATTTTTCGACATCGAACACCGTACCGTCTTCCTGTGCTGCCTGGAGCTCATCGCTCATTCGCTCGGTATCGATCCCGGTTTTCAGGCCCAGGTACACGCTGCCATCGTCGCCCGCATCGAGCATGTAGTAACTTTCGTCCTGCGTATACTTCATTCCGAACAGCCGGTGAATGTATTCGGTTCGGGGATGGACCTGCAGGGAGAGATTGCCTCCGCCCATCGTATCGAGGAAGTCGAAACGAATTGGGAACTCGGCGCCAAATCGACGATAGACCTCCTTTCCCAGTAACTCCCGGGGATGAAGCAGAGTAAGGTTCATGGCGGGGATTTCCATGCAGCCCTGCTCGAAGCCAAGCAGCAAACTGTTTTCTTCCGGGACGCAATCGAAACCCCACGCATGGTTCGGCGCATCTAGGGGCAGATCGCACACTTCCTCCATCCAATGGCCACCCCAGGGTCCAGGATCGAAAAAGGGAACGACGCGAAAGGGCCGATGAGCAATTTTCCGCAGACCCTCACGCAGGATGTCTCCCGTAACCAGTTTGGCTGGCTCTCGGTTCGTGTCCAGCCAAAAATCGATTTTCGAAAGCAGGGATCTCTTCAATCGGTCAGCCGCGCGCCAATCGACGAAGAATGCCCGCTTGTATTTGAGACTGGCGCTCTCTGCCGCATTATCGGCGCCGAAATTTCCAATCTCATTCCGCCGCTGACGCTTTTGGATTTCCCAGCGAGCCAGGTCTGCATAGACTAGAACATTCGCTTCTGCCGCGACCAGCGATGCGCCGACGCCGACCACAAGCAACAGCCCCTGTTTCCAGTGCTCGACTTTTCGTCGAGCCTGTGCCAGGTTGCCCTCGTCGAAAAAATTCTCAATCTCAATGGAATTCATCCGGCCGAAAACAGGATCGTCTCCAAGGAACGTGCCCACCATAGCGTCGATTGCCGCGGGGCTCCTGAGCAGTGCTGTAGTTGCGAGTACGCAGGATGGATTCAAGCCTTCCTGCAAGGTCCTGACTAGCGCCTGTTCCAACACGCCGGGATAACATTCGACACAGAGGACACATCTTTCCCGTCCCGCAAGCCCCCGGAGCCGCTCCAGGATTTGCGGCCAGCCCTCCCAGTAAGCCGCCCCCGCATGGCTCACCTGAACACAGGGAAATTTGTCGTAATTGGACTTGCGACGCATCGAACTTCCCGATCTCCATTCACCGATATGCATTCGACCTGGCACGCAGGATCTCAGCAGCGAATGGCCGTTGTCGCCTGCGCTCGCACCCCCGAATACAAGTGCCGTAACCCGAGCCCGTTTCAAGCGAATGGCCGGGAGTCCTTTTTTTGGGGAAGCTGCAGCCCCAATGACTGAAACCGGCTTGTTTCGTGCTGCATTTTGATTATAAGAATCGCATTATACGAGCGGTTGTGTCAATAACAATCGGTAGTTATGATTAACGCTTCATGTGATTGCCGCTTTGCATGGGTTTCGCAGCGTTTTCGATGGCGTCAGGTTTGATTCTGACCCTGTCGGCAGGCCAATGCAGGTGCAGAATTCCGCGCTGGACACGCTCGCAGGGACCATTATGCTGGGAGCTGCGAATCCCTAAACAGGGTGGCTTCTGCCTGAGCGGATGTGCCCCCCAATTCCGATGACCCAGCGTTTGGCATTCTCGGCGCTTACCGGCGCGTTTTGCGGGCTGCTCTTCGGTTACGACATCGGCGCCATGGCCGGCGCTGCTCCCGATACACGCGTGGCTCTCGCGCTTTCCCCCGCGGGCCTAGGGCTCGCGGTCGCTTCAGCGTTGGTGGGAACTATCTTCGCTTCAGCCGGGGCGGGGCGTTTGGCCGACGCCGTAGGTCGGCGCGTGACCATGGGCGCTTCTGGAATTCTGTACAGCGTGTGCATTCTCATTTCCGCGTCGGCGCGAGGACTGGTCCTGTTCGCCGCCGCCCGGTTCCTCTGCGGCATCGCCATCGGAGCGATATCGGTGGCCGCTCCCATGTATCTTGCAGAGATTGCGCCGCCGCGGCTGCGGGGACGTATCGTCGGATGCTTTCAACTTAGTCTCAGCATCGGGGTAGTTGCAGCCTTTGCATTGGGCTACATACTTTCGCGGTGTCTGCTTTCCGATCCCGCCTGGCGCGTGTTGCTGGCAATCGGCATACTTCCCGCGCTGTTGTTCGAAGCTTGCCTGCTGCGTGCCGTCGATAGCCCGCGCTGGCTGGCTATTCGCGGCAGGGTTGAGGACGTAACAGCGGCCCTCACCGAACTCGGCTCCTCTCACCCCGGTCTCGATGAAGCAAATATTGCGGCCTATCTGCTGGAAGGCGGCGCAACTACCAATCAAAGATTATTTTCGCCGCATTATATTCGTCCCATTGCCCTTGCTGTAAGTCTTGCTGTGTTCAACCAACTCAGCGGCGTCAATGCAATTCTCTATTACGTTCTCGATATTTTTCGCGACCTTGGCGCAGAACGGCTGAACGAGCGCGCCGATGCCGCGATCCTCAGCGTCGTTAGCCTCTTTGTCACAATGATTGCGGTTCTCCTTATCGACAAAATCGGACGAAAGCCGCTCCTGCTGACCGGGGCCGCCGGGATGTGCTGCTGTTTGCTGCTGCTGCCCGCGGTTCGCCATTACAACTGGCCGGCATCGGTCGTCATCGTCCTGATCGCCTGTTATAACGCCTGCTTTGGTTTCTCGCAGGGCATCGTAATCTGGGTCTATCTCAGCGAGATATTTCCGCTCCCGGTACGTGGCCGAGGCCAGAGTCTGGGAAGCACGGTACACTGGGCTACCAATGCGTTTGTCGTCGGTACCTTTCCTTTTCTTGCCAGTCACCTCGGATCGAAAATCTTTCTCGGTCTGGCTCTTCTGATGGTGGTCCAGTTCTTCACCATTCTGCTTCTCTATCCGGAGACCAGAGGCCGAAGTCTCGAATCCTCACCTCCGGCGACTGCCGATAACTCTCCCTCACCATGGAACAAAGGCTATCCTGCCGAAGGACAATAAAGGTGACACAGAAAATCGGTTCTATAACGCTGATGGATGTCGCAAGGGAGGCTGGTGTCTCATTGAAGACCGCTTCCCGCGCCCTGAACGACTCGCCGGAGCTCCGCCCTGAGACAGCTGCTCTGGTGCGCAAGGCCATGCTTCGGCTGGGCTATCAGCCAAACGAGCTTGCCCGCGGACTCAAGTCGAAACGATCGGCCGCCATCGCCATGATTGCGCCGAACATCGCCGACCCCTTTACGGCCACAGCGATTCAGTCGGTTCAGGATGTTGCCCGGGAACACGGTTATGTGGTGATTCTGGCCAGTTCGGGAGGCGATGTTGCCCTTGAGGAGTCCGAGCTGCAGGCCATGGTCAGACGGCAGATCGACGGCATCATTCTCATCGCGGCTAACAGCAGGAAGAGCAATCTTCGTGCCTCCATCGCTGCCCGGGTTCCCACGGTTGTTATGGACGAGCCTGTTCGCGCGGCTGAAGTCGATACCATTACCGTCACCAATCGAAAGGCGACTCGCGAAGCCACCGAGCACCTTCTCAGCCATGGTTATCGCCGCATTCTCGCCATCGGCGCCCGCCCTTCGCTCTTCACCTGTGCCGAGCGGGTCGCCGGTTATCGCTCAGCGGTCGGAAGCGCCGGAATCCAGCCCATCGAACTCCTGGTGCAGCACGAAGACGAACTCACGCCCGTGCTCCTCGCAGAGTTTTTCTCCGGGCCGCGCCCCGTCGATGCGGTTTTCAGCCTCAATTGGGTCTGTGCCATTCGGGCCCTGCGTGGACTGAAGGCCCTGAAGAAAAACATCCCGACAGACGTAGCTTGGATCTCTTTTGACGATTTCGATTTGGCAGAGATGATTCCGCCCGGGCTGACAGTCGTCCGGCAGCCGATCCGGCAGCTCGCAGATCAGGCCGCCCGCAATCTCTTTGACCGGATGCAAAGCAAAACCACTCTTCCGGCGCGCAAAATCGTGCTGCCTACGGAGTTCATCATCCGCGGTTCGTGCGGCTGCTCCCCACAGAATTCCACCGGTGGATAGTCAAGCCGCCCTTGCCCCGGCATCGTCACTGCGTTGTAATGACGACCTCCCCTCCAGCAGCCAGATCGCGATGGGGAAGGAAATATCCATGAATCTTCGCGCCGTCATACGTGATGCTGGTGATCTTTTCTCCTGAATTTCGTTTCGTAATGGTGAGCGCGCGGCTGTTCGGCGGACTCAGCACCACCTTGTCGAACAGCGGCACGGTAACGATGTACTCAGGGTCTGCCGGCGAATAGGTATAGAGTCCAATCGCGTTGAACACGTACCAGGACGACATCTCTCCGGCATCGTCCATGCCGCAAAGAGCCAGTCCATCCGCGCCCATTCCGTAGAAACGGTTCATGATCGTGTTGAGAATTGACTGGGACTTCTCCTGCTTGCCCACGAAATAGTAAAGATAGGCAAATCCGTGGTCCGGCTGATTAGATTGAGTGTACTGACCGATAAAGCTGTTGATGTTTTCGGCGATGTAATTGGGATTCCAGGGAATGGAAAACAGCCGATCGAGTTGCTGTTCGAACGCCTCCTTGTTGGGGTAGAGGCTAATCAGACCTTCAGTATCATGAGGCGCGAAGAACGATGACTGCCAAGCATTAGCTTCGCGGTACATGTATTCATAGTAGGGATATTCAGGATTGAAGTGCTTGACCCACTCCCCATCGGCAAGTCGTCCTCTCATCAACCCTGTCGAGGGATCGAAGACATTCCGGTAATTTTTCGAGCGCTGCATCAGCATCTCGTAGTTTGGCTCGTCTCCCAGCTCCTTGGCCAGCAGCGCAACGGCATAGTCATCGTAGGCGTATTCCAGTGTCTTGGTCACGCCTGCCTTTGCCTTGGTGTCGACCTGCGGATCGGGAATATCCGGCGTCGAAACATAGCCTTTCTCCATGTATTCGGCGATATAAGGCCGAGTGCCGCCCTCAATTGTGGCGTTGCGCAATAGCAGCCGATACGCCTCTCTCACATCGAACCCACGCAGGCCGCGCAGATAAGAGCCGGCGATAAATGCCGCTGCATGATCGCCGTGGAAAAAGGTAGGAATAAATCCGGTTCGTTCGCCGCGATCGATCAGCGAACGGATGACATCTACGGCGACCTGGGGACAAAGAATATCGAGAAGGATCAGCTTATTACGATAGTCGTCCCAGAGAGACGGTAAGGTGTAGTACTGAAAAGTTGCCTTCTCGACCTTTCCATCGACATCGGTATACTCCCCGTTGACGTCGCTGCGGAGGGCCGGCCACAGAAAGGAACGGTAAAGGCTGGAATAAAACAGCATTTTCTGCCGCTCTGTGCCGCCGCTTACCGCGACGTGCGACAAAAGCCGCTCCCACTGGGCTGACGCGTCGTTTCTGATCGCATCGAAGCTCCTGCCGTTCTGCTCTTTCTCAAGGTTCTCCCTAGCGTTGGCGATGCTGACGAAGGACAGGCCGATGCGAACCTCAAGGGGTCGATCGCCCCGCGCGAATCGGATTACAGAGAGGTTTCTGAGCCGGTCAATGGCCGCTATCCGATAGTTCGTGACGGCATAGTAGTATACTTTCTCTTTTGCAGTTTGATAGCCGGCAAAGCCGGAGTCTCCCTCCTGTTGGAGGTTCCAGTCAGACACCTTTTCATTGGAAACCGCCAGATTGACGAGTAACTTCTTTTCCTGGCGGTTATCGTCCCATGTGTAACGATGGAATCCCGTCCGCAGCGTCGTGGTCAGCTCGGCGTTAATGTGATAGCGCTCCAGATATACCTGATAGTAGCCGGGATGGGCTGATTCCCGCTCGTGGCTGAAAGTTGAGCCGAAATCGTCCGGGTTAATCGATCTGCTCACCGGTAACAGAGGGATGTAACACAGATTCCAGTGTCCCTTATTGGTATGAGTAAACGCATAGATGATCTTGTTCTCATACTCATATCCGGCGCCGCTGCCAAATCGGGTGACAGGACTTAGCTGTACCATCGCATTCGGCACCGAGGCGCCAGGAAAAACCAGCCCGGCCCACACTCGCCACGGTGGCTTGAAGCCGATATCGGCAGGATCGGTAAGCGGCGCCGTGCCCAGCAGTGGGTTGACATAATCGACAGGCCGCTTTTCGGCGCGAACCCAAAGCGCTGCCATCGTCATCATCACAGCAACCAGCAAGCGTCTCATCATTGCAACAGCTCCATTCTGGCCAGAATGCGGTCAGGTGAATTGTTCGAGCAGGTGAGGTTTCGTCCGGCTGAGAGTCACAATCAGCTCACCGAAAGCCGAGTTGCACCAGGCGAACCACGGGCGCGTGAACACAAGCGGATCCCATGCGTCGAAGGATTCGTGCATGAATCCGGTGCCCGCTGCGCTCACAATCAGCGCGCGCAGACAGGCTTCGATTTCCTTGTCGTCGTCAGTGGTCATCGCGCGCATGATGATCGAGAGTGGCCAGATCTTCCCGGGCCCTACGTGCGGGCTTCCGATGCCCTCCACCACCCCGCGGCAAAAGAAAGGATTGCTCTCGCTCAGAACAAACGCGCGCGTGCGTCGGTAAAGCGGATCATCGGCTGCGCAACAGCCCAGATAGGGAAGCGACAGCAAGCTGGGAACATTGGCGTCGTCCATCATCAGCGCATTGCCCATCCCGTCGATCTCATAGGCATAGATCGTTCCGAAATTCCGATGATCGACGACGGCATTTTCGCCTACCGCGCGATCGATCTCTTCGGCGAGCTGGGCTGCGTCGTCGGCCAGAAGTTGGTCATGGAAGATTTCCGAAGCCATACTGTGCAGTTGGCGCAGCGCAACGGCCGCAAAGAGATTCGCAGGAATCAGGAAAGGGAATAAACAGGCGTCGTCCGAGGGCCGAAACGCGGCGTGCACCAGACCGATCTTGCGCGTCGGATTCCCCAGACCGCGGTTCGGCGAATTATCGTAGAACATGGTTGTCAGCCGCTGGAAACGGTACGGACCATCTCCCTTCAGCCGCTGTTGTTCGCGGAAAACGGCGACAACGCGCGTGGCGGCGCGGCGCCACTCATCGTCCAGCGGATCGGTGTCCCCGGTGGTTTTCCAGTAACGGTATCCGAGCGACACGGGATAACACAGAGAATCGACCTCCCATTTGCGCTCATGAACTCCAGGACGCATGTCCGTGAGGTCGTGCGCGAAAGGTCCGACCCGATTCGTAGAGGAGTAGAAGGCATTCGCGTAGGCATCGAGGAGTATGCAGGATGCCTGGCGGTGAATCAGGCCTCCAAACAGCCGGCGCAAGCCCGAGTCTCGCACAGCGAGGGGTAAATAGGGCTGTACCTGCGCGCTTGAGTCGCGCAACCACATCGCAGCAATGTCGCCGGTAATGACGAAGGTGTCTGGCTTCCCGCGCCGTTCAGAGATATGAACTGTGGTGTCGAGTGTATTCGGATAGCAGTTCTCAAAAAGAGTCGCCAGCTGCGGGCTGCGGATTCGGCTTTTCACATCGCGCAGGGTGTTCTCGACCGCTTCGCTTACGAAGGCGCGCTGGGAGAGCGGCGGACGGCCTGCATTGGCCGCGAATTCTCCGGCCGGGATCTTTCCGGGATGCCCGGTTCCAGGCTCCGTGCACAGGGCAGTCGAGCCCAGGCCCCGCGTGACGCTACTGAGTGCACTGAGGCCGAACACTCCTGCAAGCGTGAATTCCCGCCGGTTCATCGCTTCTCCCTGAGTCGTTGTCTGATACAGCTGGTTCGGAATCCAAAGTATAGGCGCAGAAAACAGTATTGACAACGCTGTCATCGAGGGCGTATGTTGCTTGGCAAATGGGAATGACAGCGCTGTCATAGCCAGAAACTGATCGGAAACCATTCCATGAATTGTGCCAATCGACGAACCGGCCCCCTGAACCGGATCTCAAAAGAAAAGTCTCGGCTCCCTTTGGAGCCAGCCGCTTTCCGGAAAAACCGGCTCGCTCAACGACTCGGCCTTGTTCGCTCGCATGTTGTGTTTTATTCGCTACACGTCACGCTTTACGAGCGTTTCAGCCATCAAGGTTCATATTTCATGATTGACACATCACGTATCGCTGGACTATTATTTGCGCGCTGACGAGAACACCGGGTTTTTTGGCTTTGAAAATCAGGAGGCGGTTCGATGACTAGTGCGAATCAACGACGCAGACTTGTATTGCTTGTCGTGACGATCATGCTGGGTATGCTTGCTTATTTCACTCCGCTGTATTTGTCGGCTCAAGTCGCCGCGGCAAACATCAGTGGAACCGTGTTCGACCCGGCGGGAGCGGCGATTCGAGGAGCCAACGTGACGCTGACCAACGTCGCGACGGGTGTAAAGCGAACGACCGACGCGAACGATGTAGGCCGATACGCGCTCTCAGATATCCTGCCCGGCACATACACGCTGGAAGCGAGTAAGGCAGGATTTGCTTCCTCGGTGATGCAGCCCTTCACGCTCTCGGTGAGCCAGAGCACAGTTCTGGATATGAGGTTAAGTGTCGGCAGCGCCACGCAGACGGTCAATGTGACAGCCACGGGTGCAGAGCTCCAGACCTCATCGTCGGAGCTTGGGACCGTTATCAACGCCACGCAAACGGAGAGCCTTCCTCTCGATGGAAGGAACTTCACACAGTTATTGAATCTGACTGCAGGGGCGAGCCCTGCCAACACTTCCCAGCAAACCGGCGGCTTCGTTACCGGACAGACCTTTGGCGCATTCAGCATCCCTGCCGTCAATGGTCAAACCAACCGCAGCAATTTTTTCCTGCTGGATGGGATGGATGATCAGCAATCGGTCGCGAGCATGTACACGATCCAGCCGATCCTCGATGACATCCAGGAGTTCAAGGTGGTCTCTCATGCCGACCAGGCTGAATACGGGGGCGTATTGGGCGGCATCGTGGACGTTGCGACAAAGTCCGGAACCAATAAATTTCATGGCAACTTATGGGAATATCTCAGAAACAGCGACTTTGACGCGAAAGATCCATTTACTCCTGCGACGACCCCGATCACGCCGCTTCATCAAAATCAGTTCGGCGCCAACGCTGGAGGGCCGGTTTTGTTCCCGCATTACAACGGACGCAATCGCACTTTCTTCTTCGGCAGTTACGAAGGCATAAGAATTAACTCAGCCGCTCTGACTCTCTTCAACGTGCCCACGACTGCCGAACTCGGCGGCACCATACCGGGACAACAAATATACAATCCTTACTCAACGGCTTCGAATGGATCGCGCCAACCCTTCATGTGCGACGGCGCTGGAAATCCCGAACCGCTCCTGTCGAACAATACCCAGGCTCCGGGTACTCCCTGCAACGTTCTCCCCCCGGGGTTAATTGACGCCAACATGGTAAAGCTGGCCACGACTATGTTCCCGGCGCCGACCAACACAGGGAATCCGAACTTCAATGGGATTGATACCTCGCCCTCCGTCGAGCCCAACAATGAATACAGCATGCGGATCGACGAGCAATTAACTCCGAGGGACGCATTCTGGTGGCGTTTCACTCACACCAATGCTCCCACCACCCAGTCAGGCGGCTTTCCCGGTCTGGTGAACTCCACAACTTATTTCGCTTACCAGGAAGTCGCGGGGTGGCGGCACAGCTTTGGTCAGACATCGATCCTGGATGTCTCGTTCGGGCGGGACAAGGGCACCGATACGCATCCGGTACTGTTGACCAAGGTTAACGGCCAAACCCTGGCAGGTCTTTTCAACGCTCAATTCGCATGTGGCTACTCCAATTCACCCCATAGCTGCCTGGTGCCTAATATCGACTTCGACCAGGGCAACTTCGTGACCGGCGGAGAAAATAACTCCTACGACCAGATGCAGAATATCTATGAGTGGAGGGGCAATTTCTCCAAAATCCTCGGAAGGCACACAATTTCCGCTGGCGCCGATTTTAACTACGACGGTCTGAACGGCGGATCTGGCTGGATCGACACGAATGCCAACAGTTACCTCGACTTTGATGAGAGTAACACCGCGGATAACGGCATCGGAGGCAGCGCGCTGGCTTCGTTCCTGCTGGGGATACCTCTCCAGGCAGGAAGGCGAAATGTTCTCGAGACGCTGCATCACAACAAAGAACTCGGATTTTACGGTCAGGATAGCTGGAGAGTTTCTGACAAGCTCAACGTCAACGCCGGCCTGCGTTACGACTTTACGCGCTTTCCGGATTACGGCCTTGCCTCCGACCAGAGTGACATCATGGGCGACCTGGACCTGAGAAACGGGACCTATGTGCTGGAAAACCCTGCGCCAGCGTGCAGCTCAACACAGCTTGCGCCCTGCATACCCGGAGGCACTTTACCGGCTAACGTCCTCGTTTCGAAGACGAGATCGTTGATTCACAGTAATTACGACAATATTGAACCTCGCCTTGGCTTTGCATACCGCCTTACAAACAGCTTTGTCATCAGGGCGTCCGGAGGACGATTCTTTGATAACTGGGCGGGTGTGACGCAGGGTGCGCAGAATATGGAAGGAACCTGGCCGAGCACCGGGCAATTATTGTCCAATGATCTGAATCCAGGAATTCCGAACACGTTCGCCGAAAACCCATTCTCCACACCCGGGTCGGCTACTTTGCCAAGTCCCACACCCTTCAACCAAACGGGATTCTATATTGATCCGCTTCTTAAGAATCCGGAGTCCTGGCAGTGGAATCTTGGTGTGGAGAAGCAGCTCGGCGCGAAAGAAGTGCTGAATGCCAACTACGTCGGTTCCTCGGGAAGCCGGATGGATGTGGGTGGCTTCAAGAATACTGCAGTTACGCCGGGTCCGGGCGATCCTTCATTACGCTTCCCCTACCCGTATATCAGTCCAACTTTCTATGACCAGAGTTCCGGCCATTCTCAATATGAAGGATTTCAGTTCTCGCTGGAACGGAAATCGACCAGCTTCACCTATTTGGTTTCCTACACCTGGTCAAGAGCAGAGGATGTCGGCTGCGACGGATGGTTTGGCATTGAAGGATGCAACGTCCAAAACAACTACGATCTAAAGGCCAGCAAAAGCGTCGCCGGGTATGACCTCCCACAAATGCTCTCGGTGAGCTGGACTTACATGCTGCCGTTTGGCCAGGGGCAAAAATTAGCAACTCCTTCGAGGGCGGTTAACTACGCAATTGGGAACTGGAGGGTCAACGGAATTACGAGTCTCACTTCGGGGTTGCCTTTTACGGTTAACGTAAGCTCAGACGTCGCCAATATCGGAAATACCGGTTATGAGCGGCCGAATCTTATAGGCAATCCAAATCCTTCCAATCCGAATATCAACGAATGGTTCAATACGTCTGCGTTTGCGGTGCCTGCTCAATACACATTCGGTGATGTCGGCCGGAATTCGTTGAGGGCAGACTGGTACAAGGATGTGGATTTCTCTGTCCTTCGCGATTTTCCAGTGTTTGAGGCGCAGCGTTTTGAATTCAGGGCGGAGGGCTTTAACGTGACGAACACGCCAACCTGGGGCACTCCTAATTCGTCCATGGGCAGCGGGTTCGGCGTGATAAGCGGCACGCGAAGTACGGCTCGCGAGCTTCAGTTCGCTCTAAAATACATTTTTTGAACGGTTGTATCGGGCCCATTCATATACCGAGGTACTTGTCCGGAGGCTCTTTAAAAGAACGTGTATTCTTTCTGCCGCCCTGCGGGGGCCCGGAATCTGGAACCGGGCTCCCGTTCGTCAGTAGATAATGAAGAGCGTGGCTTCTGCGATGTTCGTTTTGCGGCAAATTCGTCTTCATATTGTCTGCCTTTCCTGCGGTTGTTTGTTCTTCCCGGCGTTTATATGTGGCGCATCGTTTTTCGCGTGCGCGCAATCGGTTGCCACTCCGGCACAGCCCCCTAGTCATGACTCTGCGCCACTGCAATCGATGCCGAGCGCATGTCAGCCGAAACCGAATTCGGCTCCGCCCCCCGAGGGAGCCGCAGATCAGCTGTCGGCCGCGGATTTTGATGCACTCGGAAAGAGCTATGCCCGCGAGGGAAGAAATGAGTGCGCAATCGCAGCCTTCAGAGCTTCGCTGAAGATGGAACCCGATTCGTGGCAGGCTCATAACGATCTGGCCCTTGTCTACGTAGAGAAGAATGCGCTCGACGAAGCTGGAGTCGAGTTTCGCGCGGCAATCCAAAAGAAACCCGATGCATACCTGGCATACAACGGCTACGGCCTCTTGCTGGAGAAGCAGGGGCATCTGGATGAGGCGACCGAACAATTCAGGAAGTCCACGGAGATCAAGCCGGACTTCTTCTACGGTCCGCTGAATCTGGCGGAGGTTTCTTTACAGCTGCGTCGATACACAGCCGCCGAATTTTACCTCCAGCAGGCCCTTGCGCTTTCGCCGCCGGCACCGCTGGCGCAAAGAATGCACATGGATCTCGGAGTCGCCTATTCGGAGAGCGGTGACTACGCAAAGGCGTCAGAAGTGTTTACCGGCCTGATTGCGGAAACTCCCGATTCTGCGCAGGCGCACTTTAATTTTGCAACGTCGCTGGCTCATCAGGCGCAATACGCGCAGGCGGCGGCAGAATTCAAGCGGGCCTGGGAACTTGATCCGTCCAACAGCCAGGCTCAGCTTTCCATGCTGAAGGCAATGTTGCTGACCGATCAGGTGCGCGATGCTCTGCCCTATGCGCTCGAATATGTGCAGAAGCAGCCGAGAGATTCCGCGGGCCTGACCGTGTTAGGTGAGATATACCGCAAGGTTGGACAGGATCGTGACGCCGTTCAGCCGCTGCAGCAGGCAGTCGCGCTCGACCCGAAGAGTTACGACGCTCACTACAATCTCGGAGTTGTTCTCTCCCATCTGGGCTCTACCGAAGAGGCGATTGAGCAATTGCGGGAAGCAAACAGATTAAAGCCTGACTCCGAAGAAGCTACTTATGCGCTGGCGCGGCTCATCGCGAAAGACAAGGGCGCCCCTGATGCCAATCGATACTTCGAATCTATGTCGCGGCTTAAGACGGAAAAAGACAATAAGGAAAAAGCCGGCGTCCTGAATAACCAGGGCAATGCAGACCTGCAGGCTCACAATCTGGCCGGAGCTGCGGAACATTATAAGCAAGCAGTTACTCTCGATCCTGCCAACCCGCAGTGGCGCTATAACTACGCCCTTGCACTTTCTGGTCTGGGAGAACTGCAGGCCGCAGAAGGCCAGCTTACGAAGGCGCTCGATCTGGATCCGTCTTCCGCGAAGACGCACAACGAGCTCGGCCTTTGCTATCAGAACGAAAAGAAGCCGGTTGCTGCCGAGGGGCAATTCAGGAAAGCACTTGAGCTGAATCCCGCTTACGCGGAAGCGCAGAACAATCTCGGCGTGCTTTATGCGGGGGAAAAGAAGCCCGAGATCGCCATTCGCATGTTGCAACAGGCTATGGCCGACGACCCGCAATACACACAGGCTTTTCTGAATCTGGGTGTCATCTACCGGGATGAGGGGAAGCTCTATGAAGCAGCGGCAGAATTTCAGAAAGCGATCGATATCTCCCCCGATCTGGCCGCTGCCTACACCGGACTGGCTGAAGTACGAGCCATGGAGGGTCATTTGGATCGGGCGGTCCCGCTCTTTCAAAAGGCGGCAACGCTGGAACCCGATTCCGCAACTGCGCATATCAACCTGGGCGTGGCTCTGGCCGATTCGTGGGATGTCGATGCCGCCCTCAGCGAGTTCAGCCGGGCGGAGCAAATCGATCCCAAGTCCGCCGATGCTCACTATCATGAGGGACGCGTCCTGGCGAAGCTGGATCGTCTGGACGAGGCGCGGAAGGAACTGGAACTAACGTGTGCACTTGAACCGAACTCTCCCTCCGCTGCCTATACGCTGGCTCTGATCGTGCGCCAGCAACGGGACCTCGACCTCTCGACCCGGCTCCTTCAAAAAGTCATAGAGTTGTCTCCTAACTACCCCAGGGCCCAGTCCGCCCTGGCACACAACTTGTCCGAAGCAGGGAAGCCCGCAGAAGCCGTGCAGCATTGGCGCCTGGCTCTCAGGATCGACCCGAGCGATACAGATGCCTTATACGGGCTCGGACACGCTCTGGCGAAATCGAATCCCACCGAAGCCAAGCTGTACATCGACCGGCTCAATGATCTGCAGAAGAGTGAGCAGCTCGTGGATCGAATCGAAACCCTGGGGAATGTCGGCATCAAGGCAGCCGGTTCGCAGGAGTGGGCAAAGGCCATTTCGGCTTACGAGGAAGCACTGGAACTATGCGGCGAGTGTCAGCTGAGTGAAGCGCTGCACAAGAATCTTGGTCTGATCTATGGGCACAAGGGCGACACGGACAAGGCGGAACTGGAGCTTCGGGAAGCGCTCAAGCTGAATCCGCAGGATCCGGACGTGATCCAGGCCCTGAACGCGCTGAACCGTACAGCGCATTGAACTCCGCGACGAAAACCGACCCACGGGCCGTGAAGAAAGGGAACTCAGTGAAAAAGCGAGAAGTGCGTCCGTTCCGCGATCTGCCGATCATCATCTCCGTCCTGGTCCTATGCTGTGCAGGGGCCATCGCCGGCGATGCTTCGACGGGAAAGCGAGCCGCCAAAGTTCAGTTGCAGCGTGCCAAAGAGGGTGTCAGCACATTGCAGGCCTGGTACGATCCGACGAGCGGGCTATACAAAACCACCGGGTGGTGGAACTCGGCAAACGCCATCACCGTGTTAGTCGATTACTCGCGAGTAAGTCATTCCGGAAAATACAAGCCGGTTTTCTCGAATACTCTGACGGCAGCCCAGGCCGGCAAGGATGGTTTTCAGGGATTCATCAATCAGTTTTATGACGACGAGGGCTGGTGGGCGCTCGCCTGGATCGATGCTTACGACTTCACCCACGATCGGAGATATCTGTCTCAGGCCGAGTCGATATTCCAGAATATGGCAACCGGCTGGGACGATGTCTGTGGCGGCGGCACCTGGTGGAACAAAGAGAGGCACTACAAGGCAGCCATTGCGAATGAGCTTTTCCTCTCGGTCGCGGCCCACTTAGCTAACCGTGACCCGGGGAATCAGGCGCTGTATCTCAATTGGGCTAACAAGGAGTGGACCTGGTTCGCGCAGACGGGCATGATCAACGCCCAAAACCTTGTGAACGACGGCTTAGTCACCAGCGACAGCAAGCCGCCGGTCACCACATGTCATAACAATGGCATGCCAACGTGGAGTTATAACCAGGGTGTCGTGCTGGGGGGACTGGCGGAGCTGGCAAAATTGAATCCGGATCCGGGGCTGCCGGCCGAAGCTTCGAAAATCGCAACAGCGGCGATCACGCGTCTGGTTGACTCCAGTGGAATTATGCACGATCCCTGTGAACCCACCTGTGGAACAGACGGGGTGCAGTTCAAAGGTATTTTTGTGCGCAATCTGGCCGCTTTGTATATACGGTACCCGCAAATGGCCTACAAGACCTTTATCCAAAACAATGCGGATACCCTGTGGGATAAGTCCCAAGGACCGGGTTTCCAGTTTGGCCAGGTATGGTCAGGGCCCTGGGCTGCAGCGAATGCGGGCAGCCAGAGTTCTGCACTCGACGCGATTGTTGCGGCCGCCGCGGTGCAATGAGGATCGGCTGCCTCTGCTGCTCCTAAAGCCATCGCGCCTGCGACATCCTGTTTGTGTCCTAACCGATTTTGTCCGCCACCGACTCCAGCGACATACCCCGAGTTTCAGGGAAATAGAAGAGCGTCAGGAGAAGCTGCACGATCATCATGGCTGCAAAAAAGAGGAAGGGAATCTGTCCGGCCCTGGCAGCAATCCGGGGATAAACGGCGGCGACCAGGCCGTTGCTGATCCACAGGGCGAGCGTGCCAAGACTTTGCCCTTTTTCGCGGATCCCGGCAGGGAAGATTTCGCTGAGATAAACCCAGACCACCGTCCCCTGCGAAAAAGCGAAAAACGCGATGTAGGCGATCAGCAGCCACAGCAGCGAACTCCGGTGTCCTGCAGCGGAGAAGACTGCGGCAATGGCCAGGAGTACAACCGTCATGCCGCAGGAACCCACGATGAGGAGAAAACGTCGGCCCATACTGTCGATGAGAAACATCGCTACCACAGTGAAGATCAGATTAGCGATGCCGATGATGACCGCCTGCGCACTGGCGCTGGCCGCGCTGAAACCTGCCTGCGCAAATATGTCGTTAAGGTAATAGAGGATGGCGTTGATGCCGGAAAATTGGTTCAGAACGCCGATGCTCAGGGCAATAAAAATCATCCGGCGATGCTTTGCTGTTAACAGCCGGTGCTGTTGCGACTGCGAGGCGCTCTCGGCGATCGTCATCATGCGATCGGCTTCCTGACCGGCGTCGTTGCCCATGCGCCGCAACACTCCATCGGCCTCGCGGATACGGCCGTGGGTCAGAAGCCAGCGAGGGCTCTCCGGGATGAATAGCAGAGCGATGAAAAACAGCGCCGCGGGCAAAACTGCTGTTGCCAGATCGGAGCGCCACTCCGGCCATGAAAGCTGCAGACGTGTAACAGCGAAATTGGAGGTATAAGCAACAAGGATGCCGGCCACGACGGAGAACTGAAAGCACGCCACCAGTCTGCCGCGCCACTGTTTTGGCGATATGTCTGCGATATACATGGGGCTCATGACGGACGAGCCGCCGATGCCGAGGCCGCCGATCAGGCGAAACGCGAGAAAGCTGTCCCAGCTCCACGCCGCGGCGCACCCCGCTGCGGAGATAAGATAGACCACGGCCATGACGCGAAGACCCGTCCGAGCGCCATAGCGTTCCGCCAGTGGAGAGGCGATCAGTACGCCCAGCACGGTTCCCCACAAAGCACAGGCGACTGTAATGCCGAGGGTCCCGGGGGTAAGGTGGAAGGCAACAGTGAGCCCGCCCGTGGTCCCGGCGATAACAGCGGTGTCGAATCCAAGGAGGAGCCCGCCCAGCGCGGCAACGGCGGTGCTGAGCAGGACGAGTGGGCTAACCTTCAATCCATCCCCCAGTCGTTCATCGTATGCTCAAGAGAGCAAAAACGGCTGTATAGATCGCTGCATGCGATCATATAGCAGACTGCGATCACATTACATGCGTGATACGATTTATTTGCCGCGATGAGCTTCATTTGGATTGCCCACATTTGCTGCTTGCTCGGACCCCATCCTCTGCTGGGCCGCTGTCTCTCGTCCCAAGGTGTCGCATGACGATTTTGGCGCTCGACTTCGGGGGCAGCCATACGAGTTCCGCTGTGGTTAGCGGGGGAAGGGTACTCGCGTCCTCTTCGATCCAAGACGATGCTGGTTCGCTCCAGCAGCTTTTGCCCAGGCTCGCGACGCGGCTCAGGGAGAACTGCCAGGCCGCCGGAGTGGCGCCGGCAGAGTGTGCCGGGCTTGGCATCGGATATCCCGGGGTCGTCGACAGCCGCTCGGGTGAAATCCTTTCCACTCTGGGGGGCAAGCTCGACGATGCCGGCGTCGACGAGCTGCGGGCCTGGAGCGAAAGCATCTTCCAGCTTCCCGTCAAAATCGAGAACGACGCCAGGCTGGCGCTGCTGGGGGAACATTCCGCGGGAGCCGCGCGTGGATTCGAAGATGTGGTCATGGTGACCCTCGGCACGGGAATCGGCGTGGCAGCTATGCTGGGCAACGGATTGTTGCACAGCCGGCTGGGCCAGGCTGGGTCGATAAGCGGACACTTGCCGGTACAACTCAACGGACGCCATTGCGCATGCGGAGGTATTGGTTGCGCTGAAGCAGAAGCTTCGACCTCCGTGTTGCCGGCGATCGCGGCAGAGTGGCCTGGCTATTCCGCAAGCCTGCTCTCCCGGGGACTCCCTCTGGATTTTGCAACGTTGTTTCGCGTCCGGCAGGCAGGGGATCGAGTGGCAGCCGAGATCCTGGGCCATTGCATCGCCGTTTGGTCCGCGCTCGCGGTCGCCCTGATCAACGCCTATGGACCGGAGCTGCTGCTGTTCGGCGGTGGCGTCATGCAAGGGGGCGAGGAGATTCTGGAGCCAATTCGCGCATGGGTCGCGCAGCACTCCTGGAAAACGAACCGCGGACTTACCCAGATTCGCAGAGTAGGCCTTGGCGGCGACGCTGCCCTGATCGGGGCTGAAGTTCTGTTTCGGGAGCAGGCCGATACACAACTGATCTAACCAAGGCCGCGCGTCATGCTTTAGCAATATAAGCTGCCGGAGTTGGTTATGCTCGCGTCACGGCAATGCCCAGCTCTTCAAAAGGTGCGACGGCTTCATCGGTCGCTCCCGAGTCGGTAATGAGGACGTCGATCTCGCGCGCCTCGCACAGTCGCCACTGGCTCACGGCGCCAAGTTTGCTGCGGTCCGCCACCACCACCTTCTTTTTGGAGTGTTGCGCGAGTTTCCGCAGCAACTCCGCTTCAGCGGAATTAGTACAGGTCAGCCCGTGCTTTGCATCGATCCCATCCACCCCGATGAACATGAGGTCCGCGAAAAGCATATCGGTTGCGGCGTTAGCCAGGGGTCCAATCAGGGTGAACCAGTTGCCCCGCAGATGGCCGCCTGTCACGATCACGTCGATGTCCTTGCGATTACTGAGCTCCATCGCCACGTTCACCGTATTAGTGATGATGGAAATGCCGCTGAGTACCTTCAGGCTGCGAACGACCTCGGTGGTCGTGGTGCCTCCACTCAGCGCAATGGTCTGTCCGGTTTGCACCAGTTCGGCGGCAGCGCGGGCGATGCGCCGCTTCTCCTCGGCAAAGCTGCTGACTTTATCCTGAAACGACGCATCGTGTCGAAACGGCTCATAAAAAAGAGGGCCTATCGAAACCGCTCCGCCACGAACGCGCTTCAGCAGAGAACGGCCCTCCAGGTCTTCCAGATCTCTGCGGATCGTCGCGACCGATGCCAGCAGAGAAGAACAAAGCTCGTCAATCACAACGGATCCCGTCTCCTGCAACTTGCGCAGGATGATTTCCTGCCGTGCCTGGAGATTGTCCAATTTGCTGGCCATATGAATGGAGCATATCAAAAAGCGAACTGTAGTCGGCGCCGGAAACGGGATCGATTCTCGCTTGAAGCGATCGATATATGATATAAAGATCGTTATCGTGATCGCAAACACGTAAAAAGATCACTTCGCGGGCGTCGGTCCCGCGTAGCTACAGCGGAGGTTCTCCACGCGAGTCGGTTTGAAAAGAAGAGAATTCCTGAAGTCGGCTGCGATGGGAGTCGCCGCTGCCGTCGCGCGTCCTTCGTGGAGGGCTCTGGCGGAAACATCGGAAACCCAGGCCACTCTCCCTCCCGACCCCGCAATCCGGCGCGTTCTGATCATCTTCAAGTGCCATTTGGATCTGGGCTTTACGGACACCCAGGCCAATGTGATGCACACCTATTTCAAGCAGTACTATCCACAGGCCATGGCCATTGCCGCGCAGCAGCGGGAGCAGAATGGCCATCGATATATCTGGACCAGCGCCGCATGGCTCCTCTACGAGTATCTGGAGCAGGCCAGCCCCGAGGAACGCCGCAAAATTGAGCAGGCCATTGCCAGCCACGATCTTGCCTGGCACGCCTTACCGTTCAATTGGCAGACCGAGATGCTGGACAGCTCGATGATCGAGGGCTGCCTCGGGTTTTCCGCCACCCTCGACGCCCGCTTCGGACATAAAACAATCGGCGCCAAAATGACGGACGTCCCTGGCCACAGCCGTGGTATCGTTCCGCTGCTCTCCGCCGCCGGCGTTACGCTCCTTGATATAGGAGTGAACCCAGCCAGTACCCCGCCCGATGTGCCGGATGTGTTTGTCTGGAAGAGCCCGGACGGTTCGTCGCTGGCGATGCTCTATCACCACCACGATTATGGCGGGACAGTGCTGGTACCCGGCTCCGATCTCGCAATTTCCGTCAACGTGCGCGTGGATAACTCCGGTCCTCACACCATCGATGAAATCGATTCGATTTATCGTGACTTATATCGGCGTTTTCCGAATGCGCAACTAACTGCTGCCAGTTTGAGCAATGTCGCCGCTGCTGTGGATCCACTCCGATCCACCTTGCCGGTCGTGACGGAGGAAATGGGCGATACCTGGATCTATGGAGCGCCCAGCGATCCGCCGAAGGTTGCGCGCTATCGCGAGATTAGCCGCTTGCGGAAAGAGTGGATCGCCGGCGGCAAACTGTCGCCGTGCGACGGCAGCGACCGTCAATTACTGCGGCGGCTCGCTCTGGCCCCCGAGCATACATGGGGCACCGATACCAAGCGCTACATCGATCACGAGCATTATTCCCCGAAAGAGCTGGCGGAATTTCTCGATAAGCCCGGCTATCGGACGATGGAAAGAAGCTGGCAGGAAAAGCGTGACGACATCGATCAGGGCGTGGCCAATCTCCCTGCGCCGCTGCGGGCAGAAGCCGAGGCGCGGCTGCTGTCGCTGACCGTTGCCGAACCCCTCCATGCCGATTTGCAGCAGCACGATCCCCACAAAGAGATTCGAACCTCGTTCCACAACGTCATGCTGGACGCCGCGACCGGCAGCATCCGCGCTCTCGTCAATCGAAAGTCCGGGTATTCGTGGGCTTCCGCCGATCGGCCTCTCGCACTCTTCACTTATCAAACCCTGACCCAGGATGACTACAAAGCATTCCTGAATACTTACGTGGTGAGCAAGGACTGGTGGGCACCCCAGGATTTTGGCAAGCCCAACATTGAGAAATTCCACCCCGAGTCGCGTGACTGGCATCCGGAACTGACGCAGATGTGGGCCGGAGAGACGGCGGAGGCTCATCGGGTTCTCGCCGCTTTGTCGATTGACGACGCCGCCTCCGAGCGGCTGGGGCTGGTGGCGTGGCCCGCCACGATGTATCTCGAACTGGTGTTTCCCAAAGCCGAACCCGTCGTGCACCTCACCTACTATGCGCTGAATAAGTCTGCGAACCGTATGCCCGAAGCCATGTGGCTGACGTTTAAACCGCAAACCAAAGCCGATGCTCGCTGGACCCTCGAGAAGGTCGACCAACCCGTTTCGCCGTTGGATGTCGTGCGCGGAGGCGCCCGCTCCATGCACGCGGTCACCTCCAGATTCGCCGTGAAGGATGGAGAGCACGAACTCGCGTTTACCACCCTCGACGCGCCGGTCGTCGCGCTGGGTAACCGCTCGCCGCTGAATTTCAGCAACGAACTTCCCGATCTGCGCCAGGGAGTCCACGTATGTTTGTTCAACAACGCGTGGGGAACCAACTATCCGCAGTGGGCCGGCGGAAACTGGCGATACCGTTTTACCCTGGCCGACTAAGACTCACACCGCTAAGGATTCTCGTTGCAGAACCGCCCGCATGCGGGTGCCGGCACGATCCTGCTGACGACCCGCACCGTGACGATCGCATGCGGATGGACGTTCACTTCCACGCTGTGAGCATCGGTGAGCAGCGCTTCCTTCTGATCCCGCTCCAGCGCATCCGCGATCCACGCATGCTCAATGGAGTTGAGCGGAAACTCGACGCGGACTGTTCGTTCCGCTCCTCCCAAATCCAGCAACCGCAGAATCGTGCCGCGTCCATCCTCGGCAGGTTTCCAGGCTTCCAGTACCAGCGCAGGATCGTCGATATGCAGAAACGCGCTGCTGGTACCGGAGAGCGGCCGCTTTATCTGGACCGCCTTGTCGGACTTCGTCACCTCCGTTACTTCCAGCGGCGTCATCTCGTCCCATCCGCGACGGCTTAGCTCCACGGGATCCGTCCGAGCTGCGCTGGTTACCCAGTAACGAAATTGAAATCGCCCCCCCTGCGCCGCGCGATAGTTGGTATGCCAGTAGTTATTCATAACATAGGAAAAAAGCGTCCCTCTGCGCTTCCCGAATGTTTCAGGAAATTCCAGGCGCGTGATATCCCCGAAGGTCATCAGGGACGCGTCGAGTGGCATCACTGCAGCGGACAGGCCATCCTGCTGAACGGCCGCCCAATGTTGCACAGAAAACCAATCCAATCCCGCACCTGGATACATGTCGCGCTCCGGATCGACAACGCCATTCTGGATTTCGTACTGAAACTGCGGATGGTTCATCGCGAAGGGGAACGCAAAGTAAGCCGCTTCATCGTCTGTTGTCGCCCTCTTCTCCAGCTCCTCCGCGAACAGAATCCCCTTTTCCCGGTCGCTCAGCGTAATGGTTGCCGAGATGTGCGGAGTATTTACATCGGTGCTTACCAGATGGGCGACTATACCCTCTGGCGTCTGCTCGATGGAAACCAGCTTTCCCTGCGAGGCACGATGGACGACGAAACGGTCTCCCCCACTCCGTGCGTTGTCGGTGGTGACGTAGAGGAATTCACCAAAACGGTAAGGACTCCCTGGATCCACGAGCTCCTTGCCGAGTTCTTTGTCGAATATGCTGCGCACCGCGCCGCTGGCAGGGTCCAACTCAACCCGGTAAAAACGATTCTCCATCGTCCCGTCCAAAGCGCGTTCGTCGGGTTTCGGTGCGGTCCACCCAGGCTTCAACAGGTACGTCCTGTATCCGACCCCGGGAATATTCGCGGCACGGAAAAGCATTCGGCTGGTGTGCGCTCCCTGGGAGATCACCTCGACGGGAACCGGTTGGGCCGTGGAGCTGTCGTAGATTCCATAGCCATTACGAACGTCCAGCGAGACCATCCCGCTGCGTTGCCAGTTCAGGGTGTTGAACACGACCAGGCTGCGTGCCGGCGTATCGATGCTGTCGGCTAAATCTGCCATCGCGTGGCGCAGGAGCCAGTCGCAAAGATCATGTCCATTCGCGGCCTGAGCATCTTTGACCGCCAGCTGCACCGTGGCTTCGTCGTTTTCGCTGTCGGAATAGCTCTCTGCCGCCGTCCAGGTGTGCTCGTCCATCAGCACCATATCGCGCCACATCGCGTCCAAACGCGTTCGATCCGCTGCCACCCGAGAATTCTCCAGCGCACTCGCCGTCGTCAGTTTTTCCGCCGACGGACCGCGTGCTTCCGTTTCCCTCTCCATCGCCGCGTACTTGGCATCGGCCGCGATGCCATCCTCCCACCACGGACCACCGTCGCCGCGCACCGTTGGGATCTCTCCGTGGAACTGCCCAGCGATCGAGGTCAGTGCTTCATGAAACCCCGTATATTGCAAATGAGGATAGGCATACCGCCGGTTCCATTGCTCCACCAGCTCCGCCTGCTGTGGATAGAGATCAGTGTTCTCCACCTGGCTTCCATAGATCATGGTCGCGCTCGCTTTGTACGACGGCCTTCCGTACATCTGCAGGAATAGCGGCAGCGTCTGTTCTCCCGCGTTAACCAGCGGAGGCAGTCCGAAGATGGTCCACATCTGGTGATAATGCCGCGAATACCAGAAGAGAATCTTCTGCCCATCCGGCCCCTGCCAGTAAAACGGGGAGGTCTCGTCCAGATGGCCGCGCAGCAGGACAGGCGCCCGGCCATTGTTGGCCCCCGCCACCAATTCATCGATACCGGCCGACGCAAGAATTGAAGCATACGACCACGAATAGGAGGGAACGTCGGTGATGTTCGCGTAATTGAGCGGTGTCCCATGCTCGCCGGCGAACCGGGCCCCCGCGTACAGCGAGCGGATCAGGGTCTCGCCCGACGCAAAGCCGGTGAGTTCGTTGGCATACTGGACGGGCGCGAAAAACTCGTTCTCCTTCATTGCGGCGATCATGCGTGCCTGATCCGGCGCGGTTCGCGTATCGAGGAATTGCTGCACGCTCCACATGCCGTCGACGCTGAAGCGAAACTCGGGATGAAGATGAATCAGATCGAGTGCCTCGTCGATCACCCGGCTCTGTACCGACGCTACTTTCGCCTGATAGTCGGTGTAACCAATATCCATATGGATGTGCGGGACAACATACACCGTCCAGCGTTTTTGCGGCTCGATTACCTGGTGCATGGTATCCGTCTTACCGCCGCGATCCAGGTCGATGCGCACGGAGGTATGCGGTCCGAACCATGGAACGTAGAAACGCTTTCGCTGCTCTCCCCACTCCGAACCGTCACTTTTCAGTGTCGCTCGCGTCGAGTCAATCGTGAGCGATGCGCTGCGCACAGGCAACGCCCGGTGCCGCAAAATCACGTCCACCCCTTCCTCTGTTTGACCCTGTTCTCGCTTGTAGAAAACGGTAGGCAGCACACGAATCTCGTTTGCGGTTTCCTCCGCATCCGAGCCCTCGTCCATTGCGATGGCGTCATAGTTGAATCCCGCATCCGGAACATCCGCGCCATCGCCTCCCGGCACTGCGGAGAAGGCGATTGCGTTCTCCCCGGCGTGAAGAAATCCCGCGGGCACTTCGAATGACACCTCCGCCCGCGAAAACGATGGAAATGAGACGGCCCCTCCGTCCCCAATTCGACTGTCGAGCTTTGGGTTCAAATAGAAGATTCCCCTATGACCATTCACGTCTGCACACAGCGCGGGCACGCTCGCATGCTCGATTAACAGTACCAGGCGAACGGTGTAAACCGGAACCGGCTCTCCATCAATCTGAAAATCGATCTCGCGGGGCGCCGTGTCTGGGGCCCCCGCCGGTTCCGCTGCGCATGCGCTCGCAACCGGCTGGAACGAGAACCAGCCTGCGGTGACATCTTTGTCCTTCGCGGAAACGCGAACCGACCCTTGCGGTTCTCCGGCTGAAAACTCCTGCGACGATCCGTCGAATCGGCCTATTTCAAATAACGTGCGGTGTTGCTGCGGAGCTCCTGCCGCCAAATTCGAAAACAAAACAAGAAACGCGCCTGCGAGAATATCTGCACAACACCTGAGCATCCTGCGCGTTGCGTGGTCGGCTAGCATCTTCTCGTCCTCCCCGTCCATGTGTGATTGTACGATCACACAACATGATCGTAAAGCTGAGAAAGCCTCTGATTAAATAATCTGATTCTTGGGTAACAATCGTAAACGAGGCCCGAGACTCGGGCAGCTCGGTGGGCGAAACCGCGACAAGCCCGTGCTAGTCCCTCGACGGCGCCGACGAAACGGGCTTGAGGAACGCGCCCACTAGTTGTGAGGTTTCAACAGGTTGTCCATCGGATCAAGAACTGGGAGTTGGGTTTGCGAAAACTCAGAGATCCAAGAGACCCGATGGACCACCACCAGAGTTCCCGACTGACGATTCACAGTCGAGAGCAGTTAGCCAGAAGAGTTGTGAAGAGGGATGCATGCTGAAGCTGGCCGCGGCCAGCTTCAGCGTGAGCGCGAAGACCGCGGGCCGCCGGGTCCGCCGTTATCGTGAGCAGGGTGCAGCAGGACTACCGCTCCCGCGCTTTCGCTCAGGCCTGCCACACGCTGGGCCTGAAGCATCGCTTCACCCGCCCTTACACACCGCGCACCAACGGCAGGGTGGAGCGCTTCATCCAAACCCTGCTCCGCGAATGGGCCTATGTCCGCACCTATCAGAACTCGAACGAACGCAGCTAGGAGCTCCGCCCCTGGGCTGCACGCACCGGTACAACTGGCATCAGCCTCATGGTAGTCTCGGTGCGTCGCCGTCCAGCAGCCGATCGGCCCTTGATCGGAACAACCTGTTGAGACTCCACAACGCCGTCTCCTCCGAAGGTCGTGCCTTCAATTGGCTGCTTTCGTTG
>Ga0182015_10001533_pt1 | contig 30099 bp, 17 predicted proteins | sample 712P3MmetaG_FD_120478 | JGI IMG/M metagenome (GOLD analysis project Ga0182015, IMG submission 120478) | Permafrost microbial communities from Stordalen Mire, Sweden - 712P3M metaG | ecosystem: Environmental > Terrestrial > Soil > Wetlands > Permafrost | place: Sweden: Stordalen | collected... | reverse complement strand
TCGGACATCGCTTTACTGCTGGAGGGCATCTTGCTAAGCCTTACGAAATTGTAGGCGTAGTGGAAGGAACGTCTTACAACGACGTGCGCAGGAACGGGACGCATCCCATGTACTTTGGCCCGCTGACGCAGCCGTCAGAGGAGGGGGATGCGGGTGCCATCGTGGTTGAGACATCACATCCGATGAGCGACATGGAATCGATTGCACGGCGGACGCTGATGGAAATCAATCCCAATCTGGCGATGGAGAGATTCGAAACCTTCGATGCGCAAATCGCAGGCAGATTTACGCACGAGCAGATGTTGTCGACGTTGATGACATGGTTCGGCGGCCTGGCGCTGCTGTTGGCGACGGTGGGGCTGTATGGGGTGACTTCGTACACGGTGGCGCGGAGGACGAGCGAGATTGGCATCCGCATGGCATTGGGTGCGGATCGCAGCGGGGTGGTGGCGATGATCCTTCGCAGCGCGTTGTTGCAGACACTGCTCGGGCTTGCGATCGGAGTTCCTGTGGCCTTCTACGGAGTCACGCTGGTGAAGTCACAGCTATATGAGCTAACGACGGTGAGCAGCGGTGCGTTAGCGGTGGCTGTGGGGATACTGCTGGCGGCGGCCTGCGTGGCGGGGCTAATTCCGGCGCGCCGGGCGGCCTCAGTCGATCCGGTGCGGGCGCTAAGGACAGAATAATGACATTGGTCGAGATATGTTCTTGGTTCCCTCCTCGTCAAAAGTCAGTTTCGGCAAAACCATGCCGCTTCCACCCGGTGCTCCCAAGTAAGTAACGAGAAGCCCTTGTCGTCAGTCGGCTGTTCACCAACCGGATGCCGACGTTTGAGAAGCAATCGAACAAACCGTGAAAGAAACTCCTAGAAGCTCCTCTCCGTTCGCTCATGCCTGCCGAAGCACGTTTTTTTCGAATACGGCTGAGATCTTCACCTGCGTGTACCCGTCGCGCAAGTAAAACCGGTGCGCATCAACACGCTTCATCTGCGATCTCACTCGAACTGTAGCTATTCCGACCTCTATGGCCCACTGTTCTACGGCGCGACACAACTGTTGCCCCATGCGTTTGCCGCGCATATCGTCTCTTACTACCAGTCCTCCTATCACTACAACAGGTGTTGATTGCAGGTGCCGCTCCACCCCTGCATCAGCCCATCCCACCACCACATCCTGCAAGACAGCGACAAAAGCCACGCGCTCATTATTAGAAGCGAACTCCTCGATACGCGACCGCATATCACATGCACTGACCGGGTATCCAAATGATGCGCTCAACGTTGCAACCGCTTCAGCATCATCCGCTCGGACCACCCGTATGGTCATTCTCCCCTTCAAGTCGCTCGCGGAATTTTTCTCCATGTGTTCATTTTATGCACTGCACCGCACTCCATCATCGAAATTTCCCTCCTTGGCGCTTTGAAATGCTCCCTTCTGTAAGAGCGGCAAAAAAGTAAACACAAGGCTACTTATGGGGACCGTAAGAGACCGCGCTTGAAGCAAACGCGGTCCCCTAAAGGGTCGAGTTAAGCGATCAATGCGGGCACTGTCCCCTGGAGAAAGTCCTCGACCGAAATGGGGACTCTTCCGGCGGAAACCAGTCTCCCGGTCTTGAAAGCGAACTGCGCAAACCTGAGGACGACTTCCGCGTAGAGGTTGTTCCGAAGAATGGTCCAATCGAACGACTGGTGAAGGAAGTCACCCTCTGGTCCTGCCTGTTCTCCACCTGGAAGGAAATCAATCGGGAGGTTCGCATCGGCCGATAAGAAGAATCTGTCTTCAGTTTTCCAGCGAGGCCGCTCACGAAGGGCCGATTTATGATGCCAGATCCTGGACAGGCGCGGGAGGGACATCCAAAACCTACCCTACCGAGACAGCGGCACTGCGATGTTTCGACAAACGAGCGACAACGGGCTAACTTTTAAAAAGCCCAACGACAGGAGGGGGGCAGCCTCCTCTCTTCATGTACCATACCGGCCGCCCATTTCTATTCCGCTGCCAACGCGCACAATCGAACCCAAGTGACCTTTGGGCTTGTACTTCCGTGCCGAAAAATGCATCTCGCCTCTTCCATGGAAATAGGAAAGGGCTTATCTCTTAGAGTAGAAGATATCGGCAGGCAGCGGCTTTCTCACGCAACAGCAGCCTGTCCGGCAGTTGCCGGTAGTTTCGGCCGAAGCGCGAGCGAAGGATAGCGTCACCGCTGTCCGGTGCCACACCCTATCCCTGTCTCAAAATCACCCACAACAGTCACGGCTGGTCTCCCGCCGCTGCCGCCCCCTTTTTGTCCCTGAAAGAGCAGCAACGGATCCGTGTCAAAGCTCCAGCAAACCACCAAACCACCAAGGAGACTACCTATGCCCAAAAATACTGTCAGCGATCCCATCACCGATCAGGAAATCGCCTTTGCTCACCTCATCATGTCCGGAACAATGAATGACCGCCGCGCCGCGGAAGCTGTCGGCCTCAATCCCGACACCGCCGCCTACACAAAATCCAAGCCTCGCGTTCGCGCCTACATGATCGATCACCGCGCCGCCGTCAGCGAAAGGCTGGTGGACGAGGAAGCCGAAGGGTTGCGCAAGCTGAACCTTGGTCGCGACCAGATCCTGACCCGGCTCTGGGAACTGGCCACTCTTAGCCCCGAAGCGACCCGAGGCAGCATCGCCGGCCAGATCAAGGCTCTTGCGATGATCGTCGCCATTGAAGGTCTGATCCCGGACCGCCGTTCCTCCCCAACCGAAACGCAACCCAAGGCCCCGCCCGTCAAGGCACAAATCTACACCTCTCAGTGGCGCCGCGAGCAGCAGCACCAACCTGTGGGTGAGGAGCCAAGGGACCCCGTTGCCGGCGCGATAACCCCACCTGCCGCGTCCCAGGTCCCCGAGCCAAAGCCTGCTTCCAATCCCGCTACGGCCGCGCCCCCTCCGCTCCCAGACCGGAATTTTGACCACAACCAGCCCAACCTCACCGACCCCATCATCCCGCAAGGCTTCAACTGGGCTCCCCACGCGACAGACAGCCGCTTCGATGCTGTTCTAGACACCACCAGCTCACTCAGGCAGCCCTTTTCCATCAAAAAAGGCCGCTTTGGCCAGCGCCGCTAAAGTCGAAAAAAGGCCGAATTTTATCGAATTTTAGAAGAGATAAGCAGACAGCATGTGTGCTGCAGAACTACGGAACAAGGAGAAATGACTTCGTCCGTTTAAATCTATAGGTAGAGACAACGAAGCGCTCTCCCAGAGACAACGACCGTACACCAGAAAACCATCAGCTACCGTGCCAAATCAGCCCACCGCAAATCGTCGAAGAAGAGAGGTGGGCGCTCAGGCTGCGGAGACAGGTCTGCGTCGTTTATCACCTGATCAGCACCCGCCGGCTACGTTGCCTAAACGCATTTCATTTGAAAAGAAGGACGACGCCCGCTCCCAGCCGCAAATTGTTCTGCACGCTCGTGGTCGAGTTTGGAAGCTGGGTGCGCAGCCAGTCGGCCTCGAACGCGCGGATCGCAACATGTCGCTTGAATCTGAGGTTGACGCCGCCGCCCAGTTCCATCGCCAGGCTGCTGGCACTGCTGACTGATTGAGAAGCGCCAGGGAAAGTGCTGTTGATTCCGTTCGCTTCGCCGGTCAGGGCTTGCCCGAAAATCGAGTAGCGGCCACCGGGTGGCGACCAGGTGTAGCGCGGTCCGAAGGTTGCAGTCACGAGATCCAATCCGACACCGGAACCGTGAATGCTGCCGGTATGCAAACCCGCCACGTCGGCCACCCCGCCCAGTCCATGCCAGAACCGGCCATACATCTGCACGCTGCCACCCTGCATCCAGAAACTGTTACCGCTGATGACCACAGCACGGGAGGCGTCATAGGTGACGGCGATCTCCAAGGAACTGGCAGCCGGCTGTTCCGCAGCGCGGTTTTGTCCCCAGGCGATAACCCCGGTCATCATGAAAAAACCACTAAGGAGAACCGTTCCGTACATTGCAATACGCATCTCAAGTTCTCCTGGTTATTCGACCGTCAGGGTGATGGTGGAGGAGTGTGTTAACGCACCTGAGCTAACCGTTTCGGTGATGGTGTAGGTGTGCGATTGTTGAGTGAAAAAGCCGTTGCTGGAACCGCATCCCGCTGACACCAGGAGACCGATGGCAAGCAGAAGCAGCATCGGGAGCGTCTGGCGCAAGCGGCTGAACCTCCGGCGCAAGCTCCAGGTAAAGGGAAACAGCAACAGGCACCAAAGCACGGGAAGCCCTCGTCTAAGCGGATTGGTCCCATCCATGCGCCCACTGGCGGAAGGCAGCTGTATGGTGAACGCGACGTTGCCGAGCGGGGTATTCGCGGGAAAGGTCCAGGACGTGGTTGAAGTCTGAGCCCATGAAGCAGGTGACACGGTGGCCGTAGCTCCCGCGGGCAATCCCGAGAGGGTAAGGACCGCTGGTGCTGGAAAGGAGACGCCGGTAGTGGGGACGATGGCGAGAGAAAACGTCGCCGCACCACCGGGCGTCACCGTTTGCGATGGCCCGCTGGTCCCGCTCCCGCCAGGTGTTGCCGTAAAGTCGATCACCGCCTGGGTAAGTGCGCTGCTGGCCGATGCGGAGAAGTTGGTGGCACCGCTGTACCCCGCTGACAGGGAATGCGACCCAACCGCCAGGGTCGCCAGTGTAAGGGTAGCTACGCCGTTCGCGAGCGATCCCGAACCGATCGGCGTGGTGCCGTCCAGGAAAGTAACTGTGCCAGAAGGCGTGCCTGCAGTCGAAGAGACCGTAGCCGTGAGGGTCGTGGGGTTGAGCAGCAGCACCGGGTTCACGCTGCTGGCAAGCTGCAAGGTGGAGGCAGCCTGGTGGATGGTAACCGTGGTGGTGGTGTTGGCCGCAGAGTAGTTGGTGGCGTCGGTCGGCGTGAAGCTCGCGGTCAAAGTGTAACTACCTGCGGCGAGCAACGTTGCCCCAGTCACTGCGGTGGCGCTGCCACCGGTGGGAGTAGCCGTGTAGGTGAAGCTGCCGGGCACGGTCGCAGAGTTGAAGGCGGCGGTGGGATTAAGGACAGCAGCCAGCGCTGTGCCGTAAGGGATGGGAGCGGGCGTCGCCCAGGATAAGGTTGGCGTCGCCCGGCCGACTGCAAGGGGCACGCTGGCCGTCGCCGTGCTGTAGACCGCGGTGTCGGTCGGCGTGAAGCTCGCGGTCAGAGTGTAACTACCCTCCGCAAGCAAGGTTGCACCAGTCACCGCGCCGGCGCTTCCGCCCGTGGGGGTAGCCGTGTAACTAAAGCTGCCGGCAACTGCTGTCGATCCATTGGCCGCACTGGCGTTGAGAACGCCGCTCAGCGAGGTTCCGTAGGTAATCGCGGACGGCTGTGCCCAGCTGATTACCGGCAGGATGGCGCCCACGTGCAGTGCAGCGATGGCTGCCGTCGCAGCGTTGTAGTTGCTGTCGCCGGCGTAGCTCAAAGACACCGTGTACAGTCCGGCAGCCAGGGTATTTGCCACCGGGATGGAAGCTGCGCCGGAGGCGATGGAAGCCGTGCCCGATGCGACCGCTGTGCTGCCACTATTGAGGATGGAGTAGCTGACCTGCCCCGTGGGAAGATCGATGCCGACACCGCCGTACCGCCCGGAAATCGTAACCGAAATGGATCCGGTAGTCGCGTGAGCCACCTGCACGGTGCCGCTCGGCGGGCTGATCGTGGAGCTCGCCTTGTTCACCACGTAGGACGCTGGGGTCGAGTCGGCAGGATTGAAGCTTGCGTCTCCACTGTAATCTGCCTGGAAGCTGTGCGACCCAGGCAGGTAATACTGCGCGGCGAAGGATGCCGCACTTCCGCTCAGGGTGCTGGGCGAACCCAGAGGCGCACTGGTGTCGTAAAAGGTCACCGTGCCGGTGGGCGTACCTGATGTAGAGCTCAGCACCGCGTGCAGCGAGGTTGGCGCCTGGCCGTACGTGATGGGCGATGCCGGCGCCGCGGTCAAAGCCACGGTGGGTGTTTGCAGGGCCGTGCCGGTGAGCGCGATCAATTGCGTGGAAGCCGCTACCGTCAAACTGTTGTCGGTGATGGTGAGCGTATCGGTTAGCGTTCCGGTGCTCATGGCGGCTGGCGAAAATTCCACCTCCAACGTGCAATTCGCGCCGGCGCTGATCGTGGCGCTCGAACTCGTCGTCGATAACTGGGAGCAGTACCCGGTAGTGCCCGCATTTACCAGGCTGAAGTTGCTGGTGCCGAACCCCGGGTTGTGCCCGGATGTTGGCGCCGGCAAAGTCAGCGACGAGTTGCCCAGGTTCAGCAAGCTAACCGACTTGGTGGCGTCCGGAGTAGCGAAGGTCAGCGATGCCGGCGCTTCCTGACTGCTGGTCACAATGCGGTCGTTGGTCCCATCGCAAATGTAGAGATTGCCCGTGTTCCCCACGGCTGCCCCGTTAGGCAGAGCCAATGCATAGGTACCGGTGTTCAGCACGATGCCGTTGGTCGTGCCGGCGGAGATCTCCACCATGCGGTCATTGCCTGTGTCCGACACATACACGTTGCCCACCGCATCTACACTTACCGCCTCTGGATTGAGGAGCGCCGGAGCAAGAGATCCCGTGCCCAGCACCGTGCCGGTTCCGTTGTTCACCTTCACCACACGCGAATTCGATGTATCGGCAATGAAGACATTTCCGCTGCCGTCCGCAGCTACGCCGTAGGCGGAGCCGAGGGTTACGCCGGTGGTGCTGAGCACGTGCGCGACCCCGATATTGGGAAAGACCAGCACCCGGTTGTTGCTGGCATCGCTGGTATACACATTCGCGAATCGATCCACCGCCACGCTGTAATTCGCCGCCAAGGCCAGCGAGTTGGTATTCAAAGCACTGGCCACGCCTTGCGCGCTTAACTCGATCACACGTCCATTACCGCTGTCTGCGATGTAGAGGTTGCCGGCGCCGTCGATGGCCACCCCGGTCGGGGCACTGAGCGTGAATTCAGGCGTACTGAGAACGGTCGCGGCGCCACCAGGAGCGACTTCAACGATGCGATTGTTGACCGGATCGGCGACAAACAGATTGCCTGCCGCGTCGAAGGTAGGCCCTCTCGGCCCGTTCAATGGCGTCGAGCCCAGTCCGCTGACACTCAGCAGACTAGTTGTCCCGGAAGAGAATGCCGCCACCGGCGCGGTGCCGACGCCGTACAGATAAGCGGTGTTCAGCACATTCCCGGAGCCGTCCAGAAACTCGACCGCGCCGGTGCGCAGACCGGGAAACTGGGGCGTGAAGGTCACCTTCACGGAACAGGTAGTCAATCCGGGGTAAGTCTGCACCGTGCACGTGCCCCCGCTCGCCGTTACGAATTCGGGAGAGCCACTCTGGGTGTTGACGACACCTTGGGTTACGGTATGGATCGCGCCTACGATCGTGCCCGACTGGATCGTGTAGCTGAGCGTAGTTGCGCTGCTCGTGGTTTTTATCGCACGCGTGCCTAAGTTGACTGCGGCGGGTGAAAAATCATCCACCGCGCTGCCTGCACCAAAGTAGATGACGCCCGCGGGAGTGACCGTCACGCCATAGGAGCTGCCAAGGCCACTGGCCAGAATCGTCTCTGTGTAACTGCTGCCGCCGGTGGGTGTCTCCAGGCGTAGATACCCTGAGGTGTCGGCAACGTAGAGGTCGCCGGCAGAATCCACAGCTACGTCGAACGCGGATGCCACGGTGGTGGTAATCGAGGAGGAAGTGTAAGTAGTCGTGGTGGCAGGCGTTCCCGTGGGAACCAACTTGTAGAGAGTACTCGCGTATTCCTTGGTGACGAAAAGGTTGCCGCTACTGTCCAGGGCCAGACCCGCTAGGATGCCACCCGGAGAGGTGAAGATGACCGAGGAGGTATACGTGCTGCCGGAGGGAATAAACTTGAGCACGTCCTCAGAGGAACTATTGTTGACCGCATAGACATTCCCGCTGGAGTCGACTGCGATCCCGTAAACGTCCTCCAACGCGGTTCCAATGTAGGACTGGACGTAGCTCCCGTTACCCTGCAGGGTCTCCTTGACCAGGCTTGATGTTGAGGAGCCAATATCCAGACCGATATAAACGTTTCCCGCGCTATCGATGGCCAGGCCGACGGGCCCAAAAGGAAAGCCGCTGGCGACTGTTGATCGGACAAAGCTACCGTCGCCCTGCAGCGTCTCTTTGTAGACGGCGTTCCCCGAGTATTCCGCGATGTAGACGTTCCCGCTGCTGTCCCCGGCCATGCCGATGGGGAATGTGATTCCGCTGGTGAACACCGAGGCCGGCATGCCGAGGAACTTGACGGGTGGCGGCGATTGCGCCCACAGTGCCGATCCAAACGTGAGCAACAGGGACGCACAGAGCCAAGGCATCCGCCAGGCACGCGGATGTCGCGCAGGAGTTGAACTGGAGGAGAAGTTCCCGTGGCATGCAAGCGAGACCGGGGTTTCGCGAAGCGCAGGTGTGGCTGAAGGCATGACAGAGATCTCCCTTTGGTTTCGAGACACAGGGAATCCCTATCCTTGTTGGTCTTTCGCTGCCGAAATATTGCACGGCAAAACAGGAACCGTCCCGGCGCTGCGGCCATTTCGGCAGGGAACAAACGCTGGGAACCCTCACGGGTTACTTCGGCGTCTTTTTGTATTGGATTAAAATTGCAGGTGTGTCGGTTGAGGAAAGGACGGTGTCCAGACCCAAAATGGAAAAGTTGCGTAGATTCGTCATGCAGTAGCTGGAATGGCTTTTGTCATCTAAGCGGCAAGCACTTAAGCAAGGGGCGGAGATGTCGAAGGCAGAGAGTGGAACCGTGACCTGGCGCGGCACTTCGAAAACTTCGTTGGGGTCGGCACATGTGTGGCTAGATCCATTCCGGATTACATGCTGAGCATCGCCGCTCCTTAATCGCCGCTGTGAGGAGTTTGTGACGACCTCATTCAATCGCGCGCTAGGTCTAATCTGTCCTCAGTGCCTTGAGTGGCGAGACCGTACTCGCCCTGAATGCCGGAAATATCGTGGCGATGAAGGCGCAACCAGCGAGCGCGATCACGGCGATCAAAAGGGCAATCGGATCGGGCCGGCTCACCTGGTAGAGTTGGCTGCTTAAGAAGTATCCCGTTGCCAGTGCCAGCGGTACCCCTATCACGAGCCCCGCTGCGATCAACCCGAATGCTTCCCGCAGAACCATGGTGAAGATGTGACCTCGTTCCGCACCGAGTGCCATGCGAACACCGATTTCTTTGACCCGGCGTCCTACGCTGTAGGAGGTTACCCCATAGAGCCCAATCGAAGCCAAAAGCAGGGCCAGAAGCCCGAACAGTGATGTCAAGCGGGCCATCAATTTCTGTTGGCTGAAGGTGCTTGCCACTTGCTGATCCACGGTCTGGGTCCGTCTTATGGGAAGATTCGGATTCACCGAGGCCAGTGCATTTCGCAAGACCGCGTCCGGCAAAGTTGCGCCCGGTCGCAAAGAAACCACTACGTCGTGCAGGTAGTGCGAGCGCACTTCCGTTGAGGCCGCGCCTGCTTCTCGATATTGGGTCGATTGAGCCTGGGGAAGATAAAAGAAAGCCGCGACCGGCTGGTCAAGGTTGTAGTTGGCGAACCGGGCGTCCTTGGCTACGCCCACGATCTCATAATCGCCTGCATACATGACCCCGCCTTTGCCAAAGTGATTCCCAAGCGGGTTTTTATTCTTGAAGAACTTCTTTGCGAAGCCCTCGCTGACAACCGCCACATGGAGAGACCGGGAGGTATCTTGATCGTTGAGTGCACGGCCTCTGAGGATCGGCGTCCCCATCGCGTCGAAGAATCCGGAGGTAACTCGCGCCCATCCGGCTGCATTGTCTATGTTTGGCTGCGGCGCCGGCCGCCCCTGCACAAAAACTGCTTCGCTCCAATCGTCGCCACTCTGCGGTGTGTAAAGGGCAGAAGCCACTGCATCCACGCCGGGCAGAGCGGCCAGCGAATCGTGGATCCTCTGATAGAGAGTTTCCAATTGTTCCGGCTTGTAGCCGGCAAGCACCGGATCGATATTCACCACGATGCGCCGGTCTTGTGCGAAGCCGAGGTCCTGGTTTTGCAGGTTCCGCAATGTTTGAAGTAGCAGCCCAGATGCTGATAGCAGTACTACAGAGAGAGCTGCTTGCATCACAACGAGCGTCTTGCGGGGCAGTGAACCACTCTCCTGCGTCGAACGATCGGCGCCCCGGAGCGCCTCGATGGGATTCACCTTGACCGCCAACCATGCCGGAGCCATTCCGAAAAGGATTCCGGTGACCAGGGAGAGCGCAAAGGCGAACCCGAGAACAGGCCACGAAGGCATTGCGGTGATGGGAACCGTCGTCTCGAACGCGTAGTGCAGAATCATGCGTGTGCTGGCGAAAGCAACGCCCACACCGGCCGTACCGCCTAGAAGGGAAAGCAGAATACTTTCGGTCAGAACAGGCCTGATGATCCGGGACGGCGGCGCGCCAAGCGCCATGCTAAGAGATGCTTGTTGCCGCCGCTCCAGTCCTCGCACCAGCATCAGATTCGCAATATTGGAACAGACAATCAGCAGCACGAAGGCGGCGACCATCATGAGGATCAGAAGCCAACTTCCATACTGCTGGCGCATGCTTGTGATGCCAGCGCCGCCGGGGGCCAGGTTGAGCGTTTGCCTGGCAAGCGCCGCCCGCTCGCCGGCGCTCATATCTGCAATGTGTGATCGCAGCCATGTTTGAAGCTCGACGCGCATTTGAGCCTCAGTATGGGCAGTGTTCGTTTCTGAACCGATACGGCCAATCACATTGAGCCAGTGGGTGTCCGGTTTTTTGAGCAGCGAACTCTCGCCCTTCAACAGCGGCTCAGTCGCCAAAGGAAGGTAAAAATCAGGAGGCACATTGCTGAGCCGGTCCCCATAGAAGCCCGGGGGAGCGATTCCGACGATTGTGAATGGCTTGTCGTTGATGTTGAATGCACCCCCAACTACCGATGGATCGAGTCCGTATCTCTGCTTCCAGAGGCGATAGCTCATGATGGCCACAGGCGGGGCTGCCGGGCTATCGTCAGACCGCGACAGCAATTGCCCAGCATAGGCATTCACGCCGAACATGATGAAGTAGTTCCCGGATACAAACTCGCCTAAATAAGCCCCTGACGCTTCGGTCCCAGTGGCACGTCGAACACCAAGAAACGTCTGCGGCGCATCGGCTGCGGCCAACTCCGTAAATGCCTTCGTGTTGTCGCGAAGGTATTCGTAGAGCGAGTTCGAAACCAACCCCCATTCATCCGTTTGGCCGAACCCGATACTCACGCAGCAATGAGGGTCCTTTCCCAGGCGGTACAGTTCTTCAGGCTTCGACACAGGGAGAGATTTGAGCAACACAGCATGCACCAGCGAAAAGATCGAGGTGGTGGCGCCAATGCCTAACGCCAGCGTGAGGATCGAAGCGAACGTAAAACCCGGACTCTTTCGCAGACGCCGTAAAGCATGGCGCACATCTTGCAGCAAGGTCTCGATCAGCGGCAGAGTCTCTCGATTTCGATATTCTTCCTTGATGGTCCCTAGGGCGCCGAACTTTAATACGGCCTGGCGACGTGCCTCCTTTGGGGAGAGGCCGGCGCCAAGGTTTTCTGCCGTTTGTCGAGCAAGGTGGTCCTCGATTTCCTCGTTCAACCGCTGATCGCGAAATTGTCGCGTCGCGAAGGCCGTGACACGGCAGACAAATTGCCTGACCCTGCTCATTTCAAGTCCTCCGCCTGCTGGGTGAAAAATCTACCAACGGTCTCTGTTGTTCGTTCCCAATCGCGGTAGCGTCCGTTGGCCTTCCCAGAGAGAGAATGCCACATCTCCTTTTGGAAAGCAACAGGTGGGGAGTGCGCGCCGGTTAGCGCGACCGGCCGTGACGTCCGCACTCAATCGCGATCTGATGCAGCAGCTCAAGCCCAGAGAGCGCCAGCTGCTGTGGTTAGCCTATGTTGAGGGCATGACTCATAGCGAAATCGCCAAGTCCACGGGGTTGCACTCGATGAGCGTTCGCATTTTGCTACTTCGAGCGCGCCGAAGGGCGGCGGAGTTGCTAAGACGAAAGGAGAGGGCGGTTCATGAAGTGTGAGAGGGAGCAGCAGATTATGGAAGCAACGCGCAACGGATTGTGGACCTCTGCGTTGCGCGCTCATGTGCGAGATTGTATGTTCTGCACGCAAACCAAGCTGATTGCGGCGGCTCTGCAGGAGGATGCTGCAAAGGCGGAAAGGGTGCTCGATCTTCCGCCAGCCGGCATGGTCTGGCGACGCGCCCAGAGCAGGCGGCGCGACCGCGCGATGCAGCGAGCCACTCGTCGTCCGTTTCTCATTGTCGGCGCACTTGGCTCGGTCTATTCCGTGGTTCTTGTGCTCTGGGGGATCTTGCAGCTTCCTCAGTCCGTCTACCGGCCGTTCGTCGCACCTCCCTCATTGACGGGGGCCGTGGTACTCGCGGGCGCTGCGCTATCAGGAATACTGGCCATCGTGGGATCGTTTGTATTGGTGCTTGCGGCAAAGCGTTGATCCGCTGCGGCTGTTGCGTTTTTTCCCGCAGAGACTCACCCTCAATACCGATCCGAATTCGCAGGCGATCAAGTACTTTAGCGGTGCTATACTCGCGACCATTGCGGCAACATAAGAGGTCGTTCGATGGGTAGAAGTGCTCGCTTTCTTTTGCGGATAGTGGCGGTTGCAACCACCGTTGTCGGCGCACTGGCGCAAAATGCCCCTCTGTTTCAGTTCACAGAGAAGCCCGGACCCCATGCCATCGGCCTCAAGGTGGTCGAGCAATACGATTACTCCCGCACATCCCGGTCCAGGACCGACGATCTCGGCAAACCCTACCAGCGCGAGCGTGCCCGGCCTCTGCAGACGCTCATCTGGTATCCGGCGGAAAAATCCGCTGGGAAACCAATGACCGTCGGCGATTACGGAAAGCTCGCGGCCACCGAGATGAGCTTCGATCGGCCGACTCTGTCCGTTGACCAAAAGCACTGGCTCGATGGCATAAAGCCCACCGTGGCCATGCCGATGTGGGCGGTGCGTGATGCGCCGCCTGTCTCCGGGCGTTTTCCGATCGTGATCTACGCACCCAGCTTCTCTGCCATGTCCTGGGAAAACGCCGACCTGTGCGAGTACCTCGCCAGCCACGGTTATGTCGTCATCGCCAGCCCGGACATGGGAGCATCGACCCGCGACATGACCAACGACCTCACCGGCATCAACGCCCAGGCGCGCGACATCTCCTTTCTCATTGGCTATGCAGCAACCTTGCCCAACACCGACATGTCCGCCATCGCTGTCGCCGGATTCAGCTGGGGCGGCATCTCCAACCTCTTCGCCGCTGCGCGAGACAACCGCATCGATGCCTTAGTCGCCCTCGACGGCAGCATGCGCTATTACCCCGGACTGGTGAAGCAAGGCGACGTGCACCCCGAGCAGATGTCGATTCCTCTTTTGTTTTTCGCCCAGGGGGGCGTGACGCTCGAAGACCAGGAGCGCTACTTGAACACCGAAAAGAACCAGGGTCCAAGTGTCCTCAACGCATGGACACACGGTGATCTGGTCCTGGTGCGTATGTTGGGCCTGGTGCACGTCGAGCACAGCTCGATGTACCAGCGGAACGAGGATGATTGGAAGGGCTTTCCCGAACAACAGATAGCCGACTATGACCGCGCGGACGGAATCACGGGATACGCCTGGATCGCTCGCTACACTGTTCATTTTCTCGACGCCTATCTGAAGCACGATGCAGCGGCGATGGCCTGGATCAAGAAAACGCCGGCTGAAAATGGCGCGCCCAGCCACTTCCTCTCCGCAAGCTACCGCCCGGCCAAAGGCCTGCCCGCAACTCTCGAATCCTTTCGTATGGAACTCGGCCGGCAGGGCTTCGATCACGCCGGAGACATCTATGCAGCCATGCAGAAGGAATCGCCGAACTTCAAGCTCGAAGAATCTGCCGTCGACTCCTGGGGCGATGAACTCATGAGCGACAACCACGTCCCTGAGGCCATCGACATCTTCAATCTCAATGCAAAGAACTATCCCGACTCCGGGAGCGTCTATGACAGCCTCGGCGAAGCCTACATGCAATCCGGTCAGAAACAGCTAGCCATCGACAGCTACAAGAAGTCGTTGGAGAAAGACCCATCCAACGACAACGCCCGGCAGAAACTGAAGGACCTCGGAGAGCCTCCAGCCGGGCCAAAGTAGGCGCCGTCTCCGACTGCAATGGCAGGTTGAGCTGCCGACCGCTGCCCGAAGGCGAACTGAAAGGGACATAGCCGCGCAGGGACTAAAGAGTCTGCACGAGAACAGGAAAACCGTGCGATTCGTGGTGGCAGCCCCCGCATTTATGCGGGGGAGGAGCGCTTTAGCGCTCCGGGAAAGAGTCTCGACTTTGATCATGCGCTTTAGCGCTGGCAATGCCAGGGGCTAAGAGTCTGCGTGAGAACTGGCTTTTGTATCAGGGCACGACTTTAGAGCTTGCGGAAAAACTCGATATTTTGGTCGAGCCTTCGCCCCGGTCGGGATGACAAAGTGTGGGGCAGACGATTACCTCGAAATTGGCGAGTCGGATAGAAAGATTCGCCGAACCGGGTTTTTCCGCAAGCTCTTTAGTCGTGCCGCAACTGTAAAACATGTCCCCGGCTGGACATGCTTGAAAATATTGCCGGGCTTTAGAAGCCCCTGAGGGCCGATTTTCTCGCAATCTTCGAGTTCTCACACAGCCCCTGGGGTACGGCTTTTCCATGAGTGAGCGCGAAAGCATTTAAAGAGGTCGTACCGCAGCGGCTGGCTAAGTTCGCCGCCTGGCTGGCTGCGAAACCTTTACATTTGCTGCCGACATGGCGATCGTTGCGGGAATCGAAAAGTAGCAACACGTTCCTTGCCCCACCGCGCTCTCGAGCGCAATGCGCGTGCCGTGTTTCTCGGCGATCCATTTCGCCAGCGCCAATCCCAAACCCGAGCCGCCGGCGCCGCCGCGTTTGCGGTCCACCCGATAAAACCTGTCAAAGACGCGAGCGTGATGTTCCGCCGCTATGCCAATCCCCGTATCGCGGACAGCGAACGTCACACGGTCCTCACTCCGCGTTACTTGCAGACTGACTGCTCCCCCCGGCGGCGTGTAACGAATCGCATTGTCGAGCAGAATCGTAAGAAGCCGCTGCAGACTATCTGCATCCGCCAATGCCCACACAGGTTCACTCATTGACTCTACGCTGAACTCAAGCAGCGCCAGCCGCATGGCGTTCTTCCACTTTTCGCCAACGCGCAGGACGAGTTTGTCGGCCTCGATCGGCTCCAGGTGGACGATCTCGGTCTCCGCATCCACGCGGGCCAACATCAGGAGATTATCGATCAGCGCCGTCATGCGCACTGCTTCCATCTGGACCTGTTCGCACGCCTCGCGATACTCGCTTGCCGAGCGTGGTGCGGAGAGAGCCACTTCGACTTCGGTGCGAATCAGCGCCAGCGGCGTGCGTAGTTCGTGAGCGGCGTTGGCAGTAAAGTCTCGAATACTGCAGACGCCCAATTCCACCCGCTCCAGCATCTGGTTCAGCGTTTCGGAGAGGTGCGAGATCTCATCTCGAGTCGACGTAATCGGCAAGCGAATCTGAAGATTGCGATCATTGACCCGCCGCGCCTCAGTGGCAATTGCTGCCACTGGGGCGAGCGCCTTGCGGCTCATGAAATGGCCGCCGATCGCCGCCAGAATTAGTACCGCCGGCGTCAGCAACAGCAACTGCGTGCGAAAGACGGAAAGCAACACCATCGACTTGTTCAAGGCAATGCCCGTCTGGACAGAGTAAACATGGCCGTTCGCGTGCACCGGGTAGCTCAGGGCGCGGACGTAGCGGGTGCCCTGATGAAATTCAACCACCGTGCCTTGCGGGGGCAACGCTCCGGGAGCACCAGGGCGCAAGCCTGCCTCGATCATCCGTTTTGAGCGATAAATCCAGACCCCGTTTTGATCGAGAACCTGAAGATATTTGCCATCGTCCTTTACCTGATACATATCAGTGAACTTTTGCTGTAAGGATGCGGGATCAGCATCCGGGCCTTGCTGTGCCAGCAGCAGTTGGACATCCTCGGCTCTTTCCTGCAGCTCGTGATACTCGGTGGCCACTAGGCTGCGCCGTAACATCCACCAGCTGGCGACACTTATTAGCGCCGCCGCGGTCGCGAACATGGCGCAGTACCATAGCGTCAAACGGAGCCGGATCGGCAGATAGCTCATTCGCCTAGTTGCCCCATTCCGGCCGGGCTCAACAAATACCCCGTGCCTCTAACCGTTTGCAGAAGCCTGGTTGCATAGCGCGAATCAATCTTGCTCCGCAAAGAGTTAACCAGCACATCGAGTGCGCCGGGGCTGACTTCGTTTGCCCCGCCCCAGATTCCTTCAATGAGAGAGTGCCTGGGAACAACGCGTGGTGACTTCTGTGCCAGCAATTCGAGGAGCACATATTCGGTCCGTGTTAGATCGATGATCTGCCCCTTGCGAGTTACCTTATGCTGGATCAGATCCACCACCAGATCCGCAACAGCCAAAAGCTTTGGCGCCGGTTCGGGGGCTGGGCGCGTAATCGAACGAAGCCTCGCCAACAGTTCGGGAAACGAGAACGGCTTGGTCAAGTAGTCGTCGGCGCCGATGTTAAGCCCGCGAACGATCTCGTCTTCTTTGTTATAGGCGGTCAGCATAAGTATCGGTGACGGGCAGCGTCTCTCCCTGAGCACTTGCGCGACGTCGTATCCGCTCAGATCCGGAAGGCCCACATCGAGCAGGATCACGTCGAAAACTCGATCGAGTGTCAATTTGAGGGCGTCCGCACCGGCCAGCGCCACCGTGACGTCGTGGCCTTGCTCAGAAAGGCCCTTGTGAAGCAAGGCCGACATGCGGGGTTCATCTTCTATCGCCAGAATGTGCATCGTCGGGAGCCTTCGCTGCAGGGGTGAACTCTATTGCAACACAGGTCAGAATTGCCCGGCGAAATTATCATCGAGCTTAGAGAAATTTCACGCTGCTGTTCATCATCCTGTAACAAACGGAATATCCGCTTGATTCAAGGGTCAACTAGGCGTCGTTCCGGCATGCAAAAAACGAACTAATCGCGTCGCGATGCTGAGACGCACGGCTGCGCCAGCTTAGAAATTATTCATTCCTCGGTAAACATACCGTTACAAGCAGAGAGGAAGCTCGGCTCAGTTCCGCTACAGCGTGACTTAAGGAGTCGTATGTTCGTGACGGCGATACGTATACCCCTCTTGCTGGTAATGGTCATGGCTTCTCTTGTGGCTGGTGCTGCTGCCAGCGATTCGTCTGGCCCCGGGAACGGCAGCGTGAACGGCATCGTAAAAGACGTGGCCGGAGCCGTGCTGCAGGGTGCACAGGTCGTGCTGCAGCCAACGGCGACGACGGTGGCGACGGATGCACAGGGCGCGTTCAATATTCCAGATGTGAAGGCCGGCACGTACTCGGTGACAATTTCGTACGTCGGCTTTACTACATCGACGTCTACGATTGTTGTAGCCGCCGGGCCGCCAACGGCCCTCAATGTGACGCTCACCGTGGGCTCGAACAATCAACAGGTGGTGGTGAACGCCGGCCTGGTCGGCGATGCAGTCGCGATCAATGAGCAGCGCACCTCCGCCAATATTCTCAATGTGATGACGGATACGCAGATTCAGAGCCTGCCGAACCAGAACGTCGCCGACGCGATCGGCCGTTTGCCCGGGGTTACATTGCAACGCAACGAAGGCGAAGGGCAATACGTACAGATTCGCGGCACCGAACCGCGCTTAAGCAATACCACCATTGATGGAGTGGTGGTTCCGGGACCGGACCCCCAGGTTCGGCAGGTGGACCTGGACACGATCCCCGCCGGCCTGGTTGGCTCCATTGCGATTAACAAGACGCTCTCTGCTAGCCAGGATGGTGACGCCATCGGCGGCTCGGTTGACCTGCGCATCAAGCAGGCAACCACCGACAGCCCAATCCTCTCCATTACAGCGATTGGCGGCAACACGCCGATCGCCGAAGGAAGGCAATCGCTCACCATCAACTCGTCCGCGGGCATGCGCTTCGGTCCAAACAGCAGCCAGGGGAAGCGCTTCGGCTTGATGCTGGGCTACAGCTACGATGTGAATGAGCGCGGCATCGATGACGTGGAGCCGGTGCCGGATCTGGATGACAGCGGCAACACCACCTTCGACAAGCTCTACGTTCAGGAATACCTCTACGACCGAAGCCGTTACGGCTTTGCCGGTAGCCTTGACTACAAGCTGGCGGAGAATGCCGACCTGTATGCTCACGGCTTGTTCTCAAATTTCAGGGACTATGGGCAGAAGTTTGCCTACCAATTGAAGGCGGGTGGGCATGCTGCGTATCACACCAGCGTGCGCCGGCCAAACCTGCAAATCGCCGACCTGGCGATTGGTGGCAACCACGTGTTCACGCACTCGTTTGTTCACTACCAGATCGCTGCTGCGCATTCGCGCTTTGGCGGCGCCGCTGGTAATCCAGGCGCCGCCTTCAGTAGTGGAGCGGGCAAGGATTGCGCCTTCGACGCTGCCGCATCCCCCAGCCAGTATCGGCCCCAGTACACCTGTGATACTCCGGACAATCCTATCTTTGATCCGACACAATATTCGCTGGACACCATCGACCTCACTAACGGACAAGCCACACAGCTTAATTTGCAGGCCGGTGCGGCGGCCGGCTTTAACTATCATCTCGGGAGCCACGCCTCGACATTTGAGTTCGGCGGCCAGTTCCGCAACGAGCATAAAGGCCAGAACGCCTACTCGCCGGAATATGACTCGAACAACGGTACCGCCATGAGTCAGTACCTGGGCACGTTCACCAACCCGCACTTCTATGGCGGAAGTTATCACCTGGGCCCGGTCACCAGCTTCAACCAGATCACCGGTGACCTGGCAGCCAACCCGGCGAATTTTACCCTGGATGAAGGTACGACCCACCTGCAATCGGATGCGGCCAACTACAATCTGCAGGAGCGAGTCTCGGCCGGCTACTTCATGAACACCATCGAGTTCGGACGCTTTCATCTGCAGACCGGTCTCCGCTTCGAGGGCACACAGACATCGAACACCGGTTATCACGTTACCGATGATGTGAACGGCAATTATGTCTCGACCGCACCTGTCACCGGCAGTGGTTCTTACTTGAACCCGCTGCCCAGCGTGCAGCTTCGTTACAGAATCGACGGCGATTCGGATGTGCGCGCGGTTTATGGCCGCGGCATCTCGCGCCCTGATCCCTATCAGCTTGTTCCGTATATCGTAGAAGATCAATCCACAACGCCTTACACCATCACCATCGGGAATACGGGCCTGGTGGCAGAGCATGCGAACGATTTCGACCTGCTCTACGAGCGGTACTTCCAATCTGTCGGGATGCTGGAAGGCGGATACTTCTTCAAGCAGATCACCCAGCCGATCTATGGCCAGCAGTCCATCATTCCCGCGACCGGGTCCCCTCTTTCCCGTGCGTATGCCGGAGATCTAGTGTTGCAGGAGGTGAACGGCGACCACGCATACGTTTCCGGATTTGAAGTTGCCTACCAGCAACACCTGAATTACTTGCCCGGAATGCTGAGTGGTGCGCGCATCAACGCAAATTTCGCCTATACCGCGTCGAAGAATTACAACCTGACTGGCCGCACCGACAACCCCCAGCTGGTTGGCCAGGCCCCCTATTCCTGGAACATTGGGCCGGCCTACGCAACCAAGCGGGCTCTGGTCACAATGGGGATATCGCACAACAGCGCAAACATCTACGCCTACCAGTACCAGGGCACTGGACCAGGTGCGGTCGACTTTGGCGTGACGGGTCCTAACGGCGACAATTACTTCTACTCCCATACGCAGGTCGATGCGCAGGCAACCTATTACCTCGCCAAAGGCTTCACCGTGTTGGCTTCCGGACAAAACATGAACAACGAAGTGTTTGGTTTCTACAATGGAAGCCCGAAGTATATGGTTCAGCGCGAATACTACAAACCTACTTACTCCTTCGGCCTCCGTTGGAACCCCCACCACGAGTAGCAAGGATGCCTGCAAAACCGGTTCTGGATTCTGAATCTGGATTCTGAAATCGGGGCAACGCCGCCTCTCGATACTATGGCGGTGCGCTATCGAGAGAGCTCATTGGGGACAACACGTCATGAAGATAGAGATTGCGGCTGCTGTTCTCATAGGGTTGGGTTCGCACTACGCTTTCACCCAGATAACCTCGCCACTCAAGCTGCAGCGGACGATCGCTTTGCCGGCGGGCACGGACAAGTTTGACCACTTCGCCATCGACCTGCAGGCGAACCGTTTGTTTATCGCTGCTACCGGGAACCATACGGTCGAGATTCTCGATCTCAATACAGACCGGGTCACCGAGACCCTCACCGGGCTGGGCAAGCCTCACGGCCTGGTGTGGCTGCCCGGGAACAACCGTCTTTACGCCTCCGACGGGGCTCAGGGCGATTTGAAGAGTTTCGAGGGCTCTCCCCTGAAACAGGTGAAGTCGATCAAACTCTCTGCAGACGCGGACGACATGGTGTACGACGCTCACAGCCGGCTTCTCTACGTTGGCCATGGCGGCACCGACCAAGCCAATCCGGCGAGGGTCGCGTTGATTGACACAGTCAATCAAACCCTGGTCAACGATCTAGCCGTTGCAACTCACCCTGAGGGCCTGGAAATCGATAACGCCCGGCGGCGGGTATTCGTAAACGTTGCTGGCGCGGCAGAGGTTGCCGTGGTCGAAGGAGCTACTCAATCGTTCTCTGCGCCATGGAAGATTACTCGCGCCAAAGACAATGTGCCGGTTGCCTTTGACGAGCAACACAATCTACTGTTTGTTGCCTGCCGTACCCCAGCACGCCTGCTTGTGCTCGATGGTGATTCGGGGAGGGAAATCGCCGATCTACCGGCTGACCCGGGCGCGGACGATCTCTTTTACGATGCGGAACTCAAGCGCATTTATCTCATCGCCGGAAGCGGCGCTGTGGATGTCTATCAAATGGGCGCTAATAAGACGGTTCATTCGCTTGGCGCCACGGCGACGTCTCCCGGATCGAAGACAGGCTTGCTTGTGCCCGCTCATCACGCCCTGTATGTCGGCGTGGTGGCGATCGGCGGCAAAGAGGCAGAAATCCGGGTCTACGCCACCCGGTAACCAGAGGCCTCTACGGAGAACTGTTGTGCCCATGACCGCAAACAAGCTGCTGATATTTGCGCGAGTCTCTGTGCTGCTCTGCGCAGCGGTTGCTACCTGCGTTGCCGCAGCGGAAAAGGCCGCGGGCAAAGCGGATCCTTCGCCGCCCGGGGTGCTGAAGTTCGTCATCATTGTCAGCCGCCACGGGGTGCGCTCCCCAACCGGACCTGCTGGGCAACTGAACCAGTATTCCGCGCAGCCGTGGCCTGTCTGGGATGTTCCACCGGGCCATCTCGCCGCACAGGGCGCCAGGCTGATGACACTCTTCGGCGGCTACTACCGTTTGTACCTCGCGCAACAAGGTTTATTTCGTGCTACCGGCTGCACCGATGCTGCGCATGTATCCTTCTATTCCGATTCCGACCAACGCACCGTGGAAACGGGAAAGTCTCTGGCGGCTGGCATGTTCCCTGGCTGCTCTCCCAGCGAACAATCCCAACAGCATGCGCTTGCCGAAGGAGATCCCGATCCGCTCTTTCACTCTCTCTCTGCCGGCATAGGCCACGCCGATCGCGACCGCGCAGCGGCCTCCATTGCGGGCCGCATCGGCGAGAATCCGTCTGCGGTTACGGATGCCTACCGGCCTCAACTGGAAGAGCTGCAGCGCATCCTGCTCGCTTGCTCTTCATCCTCTCCTTGTCCTCGGCCAGGCCACGAAAGCCACAAGCTTTTGCTGGAGATGCCGGCGACGCTCGATAGTGGCAAGGGCGACCATCTGGCCGAACTGAGGGGTCCGCTGAACACCGCGTCCACCATCACCGAAAACTTTCTGCTCGAATACGCCAACGGCATGCCCATGGAGCAGGTCGGTTGGGGCCGTGTCGATCTGCCGACCTTGAAACACCTGATGGACTTACACAGTGCCGCCTCAGACCTGACTCGCCGCACACCGTACCTGGCGACCGTGCAGGCATCGAATGCACTGGCGCACATCCTCGATACCTTGCAGCAGGCGGCCACGGGCAAAGAAGTTCCGGGCGCATTGGGCAAGCTCGGAGACCGCGCGGTGGTTCTGACCGGCCACGACACCAATCTGACCAACATTGCCGGAGTGCTCAATCTCAATTGGATCATGGATGGCCGCCGCGACGATACGCCGCCAGGGGGAGCGCTCGTCTTCGAACTGCGCAAGCGTCCCGAGAGCGACCATTACGAGGTCAGCATCCACTACACCGCGCAAACGCTCGAGCAGATGCGCAATCTTACCCCGCTCACGTTGGACGCCCCTCCTGCCAGGGCGAATATTTTTATCCCCGGCTGCAGCACTGCCGGAACCAGCTTTCCCTGTGATTGGAAATCTTTTGAACTGGCCTTGCACTCCGCAATCGACCCGGCATTCATCCAGTAAAGATACCTGCTGAGCGCAGCAACAACGCGCGAGATAAAGCCAAGCGCTCCCCCTCAGGCGGCGAGCGCATCTTTCACCATCGACATGGCCTGGCTTATCGCCTTGGTAAATTCCGCCACGGTCTTCGGATCTGACTCCGCCTCTGCGTACCAGTTCTGAACGAAGGCAAAGTAGACCCAGCGATCCCCAAACACCATTCCCCCCGGCGCGCACAGGGCATGAAATTTCACCACGTCAATGCTGCCCCCCTTGCAGAACGCGCTACCTCCAAGCGGCAATGGCACCAACCAGATCGCGTCGCCCAGAGATAAGATTCTCCGATATTCTGCAAGCGTCTCCTTGTTCTTGAAAAATTCTCCCTGCAAGGCACGCGAATAATACGAAACAAAGTCTCCCGCAGACGATGCCAGGGTCTGCACCTGGTTCATCGGCGAATTGACCATCGGATTGTTAGTAGCAGCCGTCAATTCGTTCCACGAAAAAGTCTTGTAGTCTTTAGCCCCGAGTAAGTACCCGAAAAATGCGCGCGTGCTCTCGGGTATCAGCGTATTGCTTAATTGCGCCGAGGCAATCAACTGCCGCACATTCTCTGGGCCCACTAGCTTCAATGACATATCCGTTCCCGTATTGTCACTGTGCTGGATCATTGCCTCCAGGGCCGTTCTCTGCGATACCTGGCCAATCAGGTTGGGAGGGTTGAACGTCTGGCTGTCGAGGTTCCATACGCTCGCGTCCAAAGTCAATTGTTTCGCCGTCAACGTCTGCACCACGTTCGGCGAATCCGCCTGCCTAAGCGCCTCGGCCAGGATGAAGGTCTTGATAGCGCTGCCCACAAACATTTGCTTCCCGGCATTCAGCTCCAGCGAAAATTCCGGCTTGCTCTTGGTTGCCGGCGCAAAAATCTTCAGCGCCTTGTCACCCGGCAGCCCGTCGAACAACGACAATATCTGTTCTTTCGTGGTGCTCGCTTTCGCCGTCTCAGCGATCGCCCCGAGCGACGCAACGGCCGCGGCCTGTGCCGCTGTCTTGAGAAAGGTTCGCCTGCTCCGTCCATCCGCATCCGTAGCTTTCATGGGTGCTCCGCCTCTTTTCCATAAATAACCTGCATGATAACTCTAGTGTAGTGCGTCACTAATAGGGTCGAGTATGCAAGCCCCACCCCCTGGACGGGTGCCCCATGTTCGCCAGGCGTACATGGGCTGAAAACGACGGGGCGAAGCCCCTTCTAATGCTTTCACTCCATCACCCACCATCTCTACACGCACACCGAGACTAGAAATCTCGGAGCATAGGGCAACCGATTTCTTGGCCGCATGGAAATGAGACTGCCTTTGTCGTCTTCTATAAATCCCTATCCGTGTGACGCACTACACTAGTGCTGCCCTGGAAGTCAATGCGCCGGAGCGTAGTAGCCGGAGCGGACCAGGACGCTGTCTGCGCGCTCCGGGGCACTTAGTTCGATACGATGAAATGAGCTGTCGTGCTTCGACTCCGCCGGCTTATACACCAGGAGATATTGGTTGCGCACATTGGCCTCGATGATGCGCAGGTCGTTGAGTATCGTGGCATCCGAGTCGTCGCTGAAGAAGACGCGTCCGCCGGTCTCCGAGGTTAGTTCGGCCAGCGTTCTCGGCCCCGAGGAAAGGCTGTATTTCGCTTCCGGGCGAAAGGCGTAGATGGCGGTGTTAGCGCGCTGACAGATGCTGACTGCCTGCTGAAGATAAGCATGGCTGGCATTATCTTCACCGTCAGAGAAGAGCAGGATAAAGTTTCCGCTGGTCGCGTGATCGATTTTGTCGAACTGGTTGAGACACGCTTGATAGACGGCATTGAAGATGGCCGTTCCACCGATGTGGCTTTCTCCGTGCGCGGCGAACTTGTGAATGCCTGCAGTCAGCGCGATGCCATTGCTGGTCCAGGGTTGCGTGATTTCCGACAGGAAGTTGAACTTCATAACAAAGGCCTGGTCGGTTTGTTGCCGTAATAATTGTTGGGCGTAAGCGATCGAGATCGCCCGGTTGTGGGCGAGATAGGGCTCCATGGATTCGCTGGTGTCGAGGAGTATGCCGGCGCGGATAGGAAAGTCCTGCAGCGACTCGAAGGCAAGGATCCTCATCGGCGGCTTGCCGTTGTCGAGAAGGCTCAGCTCGTCGAGCTTGATGTCGTTGATGGGGAGGCCGTGGGCATCGGCTGCGTGAAAGCTGAGGCTCACTTCATCGACCGAGACGCCCAGCCGATAGCGCGCCGCACTCTCCGCCGCGGCAACATTTGTCTGCGCCTCTGTACCAGGCGCCAGCTTAAGCAGCATCAGGAGGAACAGGCTGTAGATAGGCAGGGGAGCACGCATGGCATCGCTGTGTCGAAGTATAGCTGCGGGCGCCCCGCAAAAGCCATGGTGGCGGAGTGCAGAGTCTGCCTGCCGCAATGGTCGTGCCGGCAATCCGGAGAATGGAGAGCCGATCAAGCAGGCACAGGCTTAAGTGGTCGAGGATGCATTGCAACGCGAGCAGATATTCAGAAGCGAACAATCAGAGAGTCGAGAATGGCAAATATGACCTCAATTCTCAAACTCCGTTTCCGGAGTCGGAAGCACGTCGTTTTTGCCCGCGAGCCAGACATAGAGCGTTGGCAACAGGAAGATGCTCATGACCAGATCGGAGATCAGGCCGCCAACGATCACTATGGCGAAAGGCCGTTGCGAATCTGAGCCTATCCCGCGCGACATCGCAGCCGGAAGCAGCCCCAGTGTCGCGACCAGCATGGTCATCATGATGGGGCGCAGCCTCAGCACCGCGCCCTCCACGGCCGATTCCTCAATGGAGTGGCCGCGCACGCGAAGCTGATTGATGTATTCGAGCATGATCACGCCGGTCTGCACCGACACACCGAACAAGGCCAGGAAACCTACACTGGACGAAACGCTGATGTTCGTATGCGTGACTAACAGCGCCAACAAACCACCGACGCGCGCCAACGCCACGTTGATCATGATCAAGGTTGCCCATTTGATCGACTTGAACATCATGTACAGGATGATGTAGATCAGAAGGATCGTGATCGGCACGATGAGTGCCAGCCGTTTATCTGCACGCTGCTTGCTCTGGTATTCGCCGGCCCACACATAGTGATAGCCGATGGGTAGAGGAACCTGCTTGTTTACCTTGGCAATCGCTTCTTCGACGGTGCTTCCCAAATCGCGATCGCGCACGCTGTATTTCACCGCAATATAGCGCTGCTCGCCCTCGCGATAGATCTCTTCCGCGCCATCCGTTGTACCGATGGTGGTCAGCTGCGCCAGCGAAACGCGTTCGCCCGATGGCGACAACAAGCGCACATTCGCGATTGCCTCTTTGGTGTCGCGATATTGCTTCTGATAGCGCAGCACAAGGTCAAATTGCGCTTCTCCGATCAGGACCTCGCTCAGAGTACTGCCACCGACCGCGGTTTGAATCGCATCTTGAATATCGGCAACGTTGATGCCAAAGCGCGCTGCAGCTCGGCGATCCACCGTGAAGGTAAGATTTGGTTGACCAATGATGCGGAACAGTCCAAGGTCTTTCACCCCAGTGATCTTGCTCATGACGCTGACCGCGTCGTTGCCCTTTTGCTCCAGCGTCTTGAAGTCATCGCCATAGATTTTGAGAGACAACTCACCCTTCACGCCACTGACTGCCTCCTCCATGTTGTCTTCGATCGGTTGTGAAAAGCCCCAGATCACCCCCGGTATCTTTTCCAGCTGTTGATTCATAGAGGCGATGAGAGAGTCTTTATCCTCACGAAAAACCGGACGCCACTTCTCCTTTGGCGTCAGGTTGACAAAATATTCTGTGTTAAAAAATCCCGTCCAGTCAGTTCCGTCATCGGGACGGCCAATTTGGGATACCACCTCGGTCACTTCAGGAAAGCTGGACAACGCAAGGCGAGCCTTGTTCGAGATCGCCAAACTCTCCTCGGGACCCGTGGATGGGGCGAGGGTTCCTCGCACCCAGATCGAGCCCTCATCGAGATGGGGTAGAAATTCAGAACCAATGACGCCGCTGTACAGGAGGAAGATCGCCAGTACAAGCCCCGCCACGCCGACCCCAACGGTGAATCCGCGATGATGAACGGCCCAGGTGACGCCCTTTCGGTAGCGCGCGATAAGGAAATGCATCACCGGGTTCTGCCATTCCTTTGCGCCTTTGCGGAACAGGAAGCTGGCCAGCACGGGAGCGATGACCATGGAGAAGATCAGGGCTCCGAGCAGGGCAAACGCGACGGTCCACGCCATGGGCCTGAACAGGCGGCCTTCGACAGCTTGCAGCGTAAAGATCGGGAGGTAGGCCGTAATAATAATGCCGATGGCATAAAACACGGGTCGCTGGACCTCGTGTGCTGCGTCGCGAATCTTGTCTTGCGGGCTCTCGGTGCCTTCCCCGCGGCGATTCAGATGGCGGACGATGTTTTCGATCATCACCACCGACCCATCAACGACCATGCCAAAGTCCAGAGCGCCAAGCGAGAGCAGGTTCGCAGGAATATGCTTGAGGTCGAGACAGATCGACGCAAACAACAGCGAGAAGGGAATCGTAAGCGCAACAATGACTGCACCCCGTACGTTCCCAAGAAAGAGCATCAGGATGATGACGACCAGGATGATGCCTTCGGTGAGGTTGTGCAGCACCGTATGCGTCGTCAGATGAATCAGCTCGCTGCGATCAAGGAATGGAATGACTTTCACGCCCTTGGGCAGAATGTGATCGTTCAACTCCCTGACCTTGGCCTCAATTCCTTTGAGTGCCGGGTCGGCGTCGCTGCCCTTCTGTAGCAGCACCGCGCCTTCCACCACATCCGGGTTATCAATCAGCTTGCCATTCTCGGCCCGGTACGTCTTCGAAATCTGTCCCAGCCGGATTTTGGGACCCTGCTCAACGACGGCGATGTCTTTGATGCGCAAGGCCGTACCAGCCTGCGTCTTGACCACAGTGTCTTCAATCTGTTGTACGTCTTCAAATAGACCTGCGGCCTGAACATTGATTTGCTGCGCTCCGGCAACAATGAAACTGCCGCCCGCGTTCGCGTTGTTGCCGGCCAACTGCTGCTCAATCTGGGCGATGCTTAAGCCATAGGAGACGAGCTTGTCCGGGTCGAGACGAATTTGATATTCCTTAGTCAGACCACCGAAGCTGGCAACGTCCACGATGCCGGGAACATTCTTGAACTGCTTTTGGAGGGTCCAGTCTTCAACCGACTTTTGCTCCATGACATCGATACTTGGATTTTTGCTTTCCAGTGTGTACCAATAGATCTGCCCGGCAGGGCTCCAGTCCGTCTGCAGCTGTGGGACGAGTCCCGCCGGCAGCGTAACCATCCCGAGCCGTTCCAGCACGCGTTCACGATTCCAGTTATTGTCTGAGGAATCATTGAAGTTCATCATGAGGCTCGAGATACCAGCCAGGCTGAAAGAACGCACATTCATCAGGTCGGGAATTCCCGCCATCTGGATTTCTGTTGGAACAGTAATCTGCTTTTCGATGTCTTCGGCTGAATGCCCTGGCCATTGCGTAATTACGTTGACATAGTTATCCGCAACGTCGGGATAGGCATCCACGGGCAGATTATGAAACGAGATCGCTCCCCAGCCAAAAAGCAGAAGCGCGATTGCCAGGATCAGGAAGCGGCTTCTCAGTGCAAAGTCTACGAGCGCTCTGATCATTGGGCCTCCAACGTTGCCTCGAGTTGGAGAACGTTGGAAACCACCGGCTGCCCGGGATGGATGCCGGACAGAACCTCTTGCCGGTTGCCGTCCAACATGCGACCGCTATGAATTTCAACCCGCCGAAATTGGCTCCCACCTGCAGGGGTAAAGACCCAGTCGCGGTCATGCAGGTGCAGTATCGCGGAGGCAAGGACGACGGCATGGGGTTCTTTCGTCTTGCTCTCGAATGTGGCAGTAACGAACATCCCCAATCGCAAAATGCCGGGATTCGCCACCTCGATGCGCACCTTGGCTGTTCGAATATTGGGATCGAGCACCGGACCGATGTCGCTGATGTGGCCGCTCAACACTCTGCCAGGGTAGGCATTGAGCTTGATATCCGCATGCTGCCCGAGTTGCAGCTTGCGGATGTCGTTCTCGTAAACATCGCAAACGATCCAGACCACAGAAAGATCCGCGATGGTGAAGGCCGTCGACGATCCCGAGAAGTTCACACCCGCCGCAGCTGCGATAGTGACATTCTGGGCAACAATAACGCCGGAGATGGGCGCATACACCGGAACGATGCTGTGAGGATCGTGCTTGTCGATACCAAGGGTTCGCAATTGCTCCTCTGCAGCGGTCAGGTCTGCCTGGTTATCTCTCTCCGCGTCCTCTGCCTGCTCCAGCATGCTGGCGGAAATGGCGCCATGATCGTAGAGGTCCTTCGCGCGCACGTAGGCTTTATTGGTAAGCTGCTCGTCGTTGACGGCCTTCAAATAAACGTCAAACGCATTGGTAACGTCGGGACTCTGCACCTTCAACAGCAGCTGGCCCTTCTTCACGTAGTCGTCAAGCCGCGCCTTGATGTCCACTACGCGGCCACTGGCAAGCGAAATCACCGGCACCTCGCGCGCAATATCGGGAAACACCGCGCCCGTGACCTGCAACTCGGCAGGAGCGTCTATCCGTTCGGCCGCAATATCGGGAAACTGATCCGGCTTATCGACCGTGACCAGGCTCATATCGCCGGTGGTTACGGTCTGGGGTGAAGGAGGCGCGCCGTCGGCCGGGTTGAATTTCTTCTCACACGCTGTCAGCGAGAGACAGACGATAAGGTATCCGATTGCTCGAAAAAATAAGTTGTTTGTCATTGGATTACCTCACGTCCCACAGCAAGATTGAGTTGGCCGACAGCGGTTAGATACGCGCCGATCAGTTGGGCATACGCCAGCTGGACCACGCGATAATCGCTTTGTGCGTTGAGAAAGTCCATCAGCGACGCTCCGCCATGAAGGTAGGCGTAGGTGACCGTGTCCCGCACCCGCGTCGCCTGGTCTCTGTATTTGTCCTTGTAGGGTTGGAGCAAGGCGATGTTGCTGCGCACCTCTTCGTAGGAGGTGTCGACATCGCTGAAGACCTGCGCCCGCGCGGCATCAGTCAACTGGTTGCTGCGGTCGATGTCGATCAGCGTGCGCTTCTTCTCGCCCTGATTGCGGTCGAAGATGCGCAACGGTATGTTGAAGCTGCCGCCGAGGGTATTTTCGCCAGGATTTATGTTGTTAAACGAGGGATTGTGCGTCCACCATAGACTGTACGTGGGGTCGGTGGAACCGTTAGACACCGCCAGCTTGTAATTCGTCTTCGATTCCTCAATGGTCTGCAGCGCCGCGCGGAGGTCGGGCCGCGTATCGAGCGCGATCTGCCGGAAGTCCTCGACGGGCTTAAGCGTGCCGGAAAAGTCAAAGGGGCCACTCAGGTCGAACTGGTCGACAGGCGTGCGGTCGTTCAGCAGTTGCAGCAATTGGATCTTTGCCGTGCGCAGGTTGACAATCGCGGTCTGCAGTTCCGACTCGTATTGCACCCGTAATA
>Ga0182015_10001532_pt1 | contig 30120 bp, 26 predicted proteins | sample 712P3MmetaG_FD_120478 | JGI IMG/M metagenome (GOLD analysis project Ga0182015, IMG submission 120478) | Permafrost microbial communities from Stordalen Mire, Sweden - 712P3M metaG | ecosystem: Environmental > Terrestrial > Soil > Wetlands > Permafrost | place: Sweden: Stordalen | collected... | reverse complement strand
TCTCGTCGAGCGCAGCGCCCTCTGCGCCGTAAAACGCGTCCATCGCTCGCGCAATGCTCTCACCGTATGCATTGCCTCGAGCCTCGAGATGAAGTTTCGACTTGATGTATTTCGAGAGAGTCTGCCGGGCCTGGGCCTTCAGGCTATTCGCGCGGCTTACGACAATCGCATGGGTTTCAAAATCGGGATCGCTGGGGCGGTGCTCTTCGAGCGTGTATGTATTGCGCTCGAAATCAACCGTGGCCGCGGCAAGAGTTCCACGGGCCTGGATCGTGTACTCGCTGAACCCCGGAACAAAGCTGAAACGCAGGTCGACCGCAGTTTTTCCGGCAAGAGCATTCACCTGCCAGCGCCGGTAAAACTTCCTGCCATTCGGGAGGTCGACTTGGTTTGTGGGCCGGACTGCAATCTCTGCCGGCTCGCCGATAAGATCGAGCATTTGGGCCACGAGGTGCGGGCCAATTTCGACGAGAATATTGCGCGGATCGCGAAGCATCCATGTGTCGAACGGCCCATGCTGGATTTGCGGCAGAGGCTTGTGCCAGGTGATGGTCAGTTGGTCGATCGGGCCGAGCACCCCGTTGCGAACGTCGCGCCGGAGCTTCTCGTAGATGGGGGCAAACAAAAAGTTGTGCCCCACTCCGAGTCTCTTGCCCTGTGCGGCTGCGATGCGCACCAGTTCGTCGCAGTCCTCAGCCCGGTCGCACATCGGCTTCTCGAGGAAGACATCGACTCCGGCTTCAAGCAATGTGCGAGCAGCATCAAAATGACGGTCGGGGGGCAGCAGCACATGGACTGCATCCAGATGCTCGGCAGCAAGCATCTGATCAAGCGAATCGTAGACCTTGGGGATGCCGAAATTGTTGGCCAGGGCCTGCGCTTTGCTCAAGTATCGGTCGCAGACGGCGACGAGCTCCACCCCGGCAACTGAACGAAGGCACTGAGCATGCCAATCTGCGATGTATCCCGCTCCAAGCAGCGCGACCCTGAGCCTGCCCTTCGCTCTCGCTGTTCCACGATTCTCCACCGGCAAGGATACAGGGCCGGATACAGGGCCGGTCGCCTGGTCAGTTGCAGGCTGCATCATGCCCTGGACGAGCTCCTCTTGTACTCGATCAAGGTCGGGCTGCGGCCCCGCCAGTTACGCCAGTGATATTGGATGAGTCCCTCAAGCATGGGGAACTTCGAAATCACGGTGAAGAAGGCATAGGTGCGCGCATCGCGCTTCGTCCAGCCACGCTTGCGTCCTCGAATATAGATCTTGTCGAACTGGACGCAATAGAGACCCACGAGAATGGCCGCAGTGACCCACATAGTGAAGGGGGCGAGAGCCAAAAGTGTCACCGGAAGAATCAAGCCCCATATCCAAATTCGCCGGCAGTCATCGACGAAATAGCGATCATCGGTCTTGCCGTGAAGCGCGGCCACGTGTCCATAGGCGTGGCCAGTTCTGTAGGCTCTGAGCCACCACTCGGAAAAGTGTTTCATATCCGCGTCGTGGAGGGCCATGGGCGAATCGACCATCATGACTTTCCAGCCGAGTCGCCGCACACGGACGCAGAACTCATCGTCTTCGGCGGCGATCACTTCCTCGCGGAATCCGCCCACCTCTGTGAAGACCTCGGAACGGATCAGGAACCGGCCGCCCGAGGTGAGAATGATTCCGGGAGACTGCTGCCACTCGAGGTTGCAAAGCTTGTTGTAAACGGACCCACCCGGGTTGACCTCGCGCACGTGGCCGCATACCACCGCAACATGCTCCTGCTTGGCCAGCGTCGCCACTCCGACGTCGAGCCAGCCTTTCACGAGTTCGCAATCGCCATCAAGGAACTGGACGAACGGGATCTTTGGATTGTGTTTCATCACGCATGCGAATCCCTCATTGCGTGCCCGAGCCGCGCTGAAGGGCCTGGATTCGTCAAGCTCGATGACATGGCAGCCCAACTCTCGGGCAATTTTGACGCTCTTGTCCTTTGAACCGGAGTCGACGTAGACGACGGTGCGGCCCGGTTCGACCGCCGATTCGAGACAACTCTTGAGGCGCTCTCCCTCGTTTCGTCCGATGGCGACGATTGCCACATTCCGGCCAGAGTTGGGAATCATGGAACTAATTCTAAGCGCGCGACCTTAAACCGGTACGCCCAAAAGGTTGTAGCTTGTGAGCAATACGTAACCTCTCAGTCACATAACCCAACGCCCGCTATCACGTCCAGGCGTGAGATGGATTGTCAGATCGCGGTCATGTCTTGCCCTTTGGCCTCACGCCCAGCCAACGCCAGCCCGGCCAGGGACAATGCCACAACAATCACCGTGATTGCCAGAACCGCGGGGTAGTTTTGCCATCGCTCGGCCGCCAAAGCCTGAGCTTTTCCGTTCCACGAAGTTACCAACCCGCCAAGCTGATAGGCGAGCCCGGGCGCGGTGGCCCGCAGAGGAGCAGGGGATAACTCGGTGAGATATGCCGGCACCACTCCCCAGGCTCCCTGCACCATGAACTGCATGAGCACCGCGCCGATTCCCAGCGGGATTGCCGAATGTCCATAGGCATAGAGCGGGATCACCGGAATGGCCAAAAGGGCGGCTGTGACAATGGCGCGCTTTCGGCCCCATCGCTCTGAGAGCGTGCCGAAGACGATGCCGCCCGCGATTGAACCGAAACCGTAGAGGACGCCGATGAGTCCCACAGTGAAGGGTGTGAGCTTTGCATAGGTGCTGAGGAATGTGGGGTACAGGTCCTGAGTGCCGTGCGAGAAGCTCATGAAGGCGGTCATGAGCAATACGAGAAACAGGAATGTTGGGAGAAACGCCAGAATCTGGCTTGAGGTTTGGAGGGTCGCGGATTTTTCCGTGACACGCGCGCGGTCTGCTGCCCGGTTTGCCGCTCCGGCGAGCCACACAGGCGACTCCGGCACGCGCGCTTGAACATAGAACACGAGCAATGCAGGCGCCGCTCCCAGGATGAAGAGGCCGCGCCAGCCGATGCCCGGCACATGCAGACTGAGGAGATGGAATCCCTTGAAGAAGACAGCAAATGCGGCGGCGGCGAGGATGGAACCCATCGCATACCCTTCCTGGAGAATTCCCGAGAAGGTGCCGCGCCCTTCTTTGGGCAGAGTCTCAAAAGCGAGCGCCGCTCCTACACCCCATTCGCCGCCCATCGCAATGCCGAAGAGGGCACGCAGAACGAGCAGCGCGGTCAACGAAGGGGCAAAAGCGCATGAGAGTTCAATCACCGAAAAGCTGACGATGTTGATCATCAGGATGGGGCGGCGCCCGTAGCGGTCGGCGAGCCTCCCGAAGAGCAGCGCCCCTACGGGCCTGAAAACCTGCGTCCAGACCACCCCGCCCATGACTGCGGAGACCTTGGTATGGAATTCAGCGGCGATGGCGGAGACGCAGAACGTGAGAATGAAAAAGTCCAGTGAATCAAGGGTCCAACCCAGAAACGCGGCCACAAATGTGTGTCTTTGAGCGGAGCTCAACCGCTGAAAATGGGAAACGACGGATGCAAGCATAGGCGGGAGCATAGCAGACGGGTGGATGGGCGGCTAGATTAAAAAATATTTGTTGCAACGAATACCTGTCGGTCCGCGTCTCTTACCTATCGAGGAATTCGGCACAGGCAGGCTGGGATGCTGGCTTCCCCTCAGCGCTTCCGGCCTCAATGCTGTTACAAAAACCCCACCGGCTCCATGCCCCGCAACGAAAGGAATCCCAATCATGAAGCGTCTTGCAACTCTCGCTGGCATTCTCGCGCTCGCCGCTCCCCTGGCGCTGGCGCAAACCTCAACCTGGACGTCGGACCCCGCCCATAGCGAAGTCGACTTCAGCGTCAGCCATCTCACCATCTCTCATGTCCACGGACGATTCGGCCATGTGACGGCGACCGTGACTTTGGACGAAAAGGACATAACCAAGTCCTCGGTAACAGCGACCATCGACGTTACCGGCGTTGACACGGGCGAAGAAGCCCGCAACAACCACCTGAAGAGCGATAGCTTTTTCAATGTAGCCAAGTTTCCGACCGCGACGTTTACCAGCACGAGCGTAGCCCAGAGCGGCGGCCAACTGTCGATCGCAGGCAATCTCACGCTGCACGGCGTCACTTTGCCGGTAGTTCTTGTTGCGGATGGACCAGTGGGACCTGTCGCGGGAATGGATCACAAGCAGCATGCCGGCTTCTCGGCCTCCACCACGATCAGCCGCACGGCATTTGGCATTGGGACCTCCTTCCCGCCGGGGGCAATCGGCGACGAGATCAAGCTGAGCATCGACCTCGACGTCGTGAAGCAGTAAGCAGGGCTTTTTCTGAGAGAGTCGATGGCAGATTTGAAGCTCGAAATCGCGCAGGAGCGTCCCTTCTCAAGCATTGAGGAGGAGGCGCTCCTGAACCTGATTCGGACCGCCGACTGTGTGAATCGCGCGTTTCATGTTCAAATTCGAGCCTGGGGCGTGACTTCAACGCAATACAACGTGCTGCGCATCCTTCGCGGAGCACATCCTGCTGCTCTGACCTGCTCCGAGATTGGCTTGCGAATGATCGCGACCGATCCTGATATAACCCGTCTACTGGGAAGACTGAAGGCTCTCAAACTCATCCGGCAAAATCGCGATCGGCATGACCGCCGTATTGTGTTGACTCGCATCTCCGACTCCGGGCTTGACCTCTTGAAGCAAATGGACCCGGTTGTGCAGAGGCTGCCAATAGAGATGCTTGGCAATCTGAGCAAAAAGGAGTTGGCAGAGCTGATTCGACTGCTGGAACTTGGACGCAGATTCAGCCTGGAGAGTGCCAAAGCCTGTTCTACGGATGATGGTTCCGAAGGACAGGGCACGAGTCATGGATCTGTCAGTTGTGACGGGAAGAAAGCTTAGCCCTGGATCACCTTTTGAGCCACCAGTTCTTCGTCGGAGTCGGTGTGGATGATCTTGTTGTGCAGGCAATAGAGCGCAAGCTCAAGCCGGTCTGAAACGCCCAGCTTGTCGTAAATCTTGCGCAGGTAATTCTTGATCACCTGTTCCGTGGTTCCAAGCTGAAATGCGATTTCCTTGTTTCGCTTCCCCTGGGTGATGCAGGTGATGATCGACATCTCCTTGGGAGAGAGGCGGGGCTGCGACCGCGGGCTAACCAGGCTGGCGGCCTGGGCGCGATACGCCTCAATAACCCAATTGACGGATTGATTGTCGATCCAGGTCTCGCCGGCTGCAATTCTGCGCACGCAGCGCACCAGCAGATCCGGTGAAATCGAGCGCGAAATGATGCCCCGCACTCCACGGCGATAGAGTTCCACCGTGTGATTCTCATCCGTTTGCACCGCTTGCACAATCAGCTTCACATCGGGCGCAGCCCGCAGAATTTCCGGAATCGCGTTCGCAGTGCCGGTGAGGAGTCCGCCCTCGAGCAAAACGATGTCGGTTGGATAGCGCTCGATCGCCAACTTGAGATTTTCGAGCGAATCGGCCTGCGCGACCACACGCAGGTCGTCCTCAAGTGCAAAGACTTTTCGGATGCCGACACGATAGATTGCCTGGGAATCCGCAAGAATAATGCGAATCGTGCCAGGCTTGACGGGAGTGTCAAGTACTTCGCCGTTGGAGGAGTCGTCCAGAAATTCCATAGGTGGGGCTGCCAGATCCCCGCGCTGTCATTGCTCGCAAAAACGATATTCGTCAATGGTTGCAGCAGCGAGGTAGTGAATATTGCTTACCGAGCAGCGTACCACACGTCCTTCACATTCAACCAGAACGTCATGGGAACTACCTAGCACTTCACCTGGCATTCGAAGCGAAAATCGGATGTCCGAGCCGACTTCCAGCTCCCTTTCCAACTCAAACAAGACACCACTGGCTGACACGTTTCTTGTCGACGCAAAAAGCTCGCCGCTCACCGTGGAGAGCACCACGCGCAGGCTCAATGGGAAACGGACCGCACAACGCACTTCCTGACGAGCCGTGAACGGGCCGGGAAGCGGAACTGCGGTGGTGTTCTCCATTGCTCGTCTGGGTTCGCTCATGGTCTGCTTCCCGGGCCTCGGTTAGGCCCCTGCCAACTGTAAACGATTCAACCCACCGCATTACAAGACACCAAAGTTTCCGAGATAGTAACTCCTGCGTCAATACCCCGGATCCCCTGGAGTCATCCCCGATCACTGGGAACCAAGCCGGAAGCCCGGATTTTTGTGAGATTCGCCGCAACCGCCTTCTTGCACGTTCTTCGCAGGATCTGAGAGTGTTTACCCAGTAAATAATCAACAAGATAATAAGAGCAGATCTGGGAAACAGGGTGTGAGTCTGCCGGGATGCTATTCCAAGTCCGCTGGGTAAAACGCTCCCGAGGCGCCAACCCATTCCTGGTTCTTGTTGTGATCCACCCCCATCATCTTCCCCCTTCCCAAACGAACCAGCGAGAGAGCAGGGGTCAAATCTCCGTCATCGGGCCACAGATACATGATCCTGATCTCGGCTTGTGTCATTCCATACGGCGTGGCGATGGTTGGCTCGAAGTACATCCGCTGCTGCACAAGATAGTCGCCCCTCCGCGACTGCGGAATCTCTTCGAGCTGAGCGTGGGTCGGTTCAAACTGGATTCCCTTCCCGGCAAATGAAAAGAGAGGCTTTAGCAAGAGCTCGTCATACACCGTGTGTGGCCGCACCCGCGACGGAAGTGGCACGCCAGCTGCCGACAGACGGGCCCTGCCGTCCCCATCGAGAAAGTCCTCGAGAAAAACGGCAGGCGGGACGACCGGGAATCGCCCCGGCTGGCTAAAGAGCCATGGAATTGAAAACTTGCTGATCAGGAAGTACCAATTGGGATGGCCGGCCCACTCAACATCCCATTCGCCGTCCAGCGCAAACGGAAGCTCGATGTTTCGAGCGATCAACTCGTCTACGATTGCCCGGTTAAAAATCCTGTGAATCGGGACCCAGCATCCCGAATCGCCATGGTACCCAAGCCTGTTGCCCTCGGCCCTCAGACTCCTAATGTCCAAGACCTTGATTCCGAGGCGCTTGGCGGTCACCAGGAAATCCGGGAGGGTTTTCTGGGTCATGGGGTCCACTTCCGTCAGGACCACATTTTCCGGGGCGTGTTTTCCCAGAATCGTCCGTCGCAGGAGCTCCCAGTAACCAGCCTCGTTCAACGCCCCCAGATAGGTCCCAAGCGAATTGGGGAGAACAAAAGTTTCCCTGTAGGCCGAATTAAGCACCTGTTGGTAACCATAGACCGACGGAAATGCCTGGATCTCGACCAGGCGGGGCACATGTCCGCCAACCCCACTTTCGTCCTTGATGAGAGCAAAATCCGCAGTCAGAAAGTTGGGGTGCGGGGTCTCTCGCGCAACGCAATAGCCGGGCGGGATCGCTTTCCGGGCGGATTCGAGGTATGCGGTGTCGGCAACTAGCGCATTGGCCAGCTCGGCGCCGCTCTTTGCCAGCTCCTGAAGCAACGAAAATGGCAGAAAAATAGGGGTTTCCGCAACTCGAAAGCCGACCGGCGACCCGCACCTGCTCTCGAGCATGGAGAGAAGCGAATCGTACTGAGAGGAGCGAAACTGCTGGTTGAATTGGGATCGGAACTCAGGAATCACGGCTGCCCCTTAGCTAGATGGTAATGGGTTCTCAAGAATTCAAGTCCGTGTCGCCGTTTTTCAGTCAACCTGCACTCGAGCCAGGTCGAATTCGCCGGATGCCAGGATCGATGTAAGTGTCATATTATGAGACAAATAGCACGTTAGAGAAAAAGGGTAACTTTTGGGGTGGACCGGGTACAACTTTTGGGGTAGCCTTCTCTTGTAATGGTTTCTCAAAGGAGCGCAAACCCATGTCCTCAAAGTCAATTCGCTTGATTTTCTCCGTTTCTGCAATTCTCCTAGTCGCGGGCGCGACTGCAGCCTTTGCCAGCCCGGTGATTATTCCGCCCCCGCCCACGGGCGCCCCGCATTTTGCCGAGGCGAGCCCAGTGATTATCCCGCCCCCGCCCACAGGCGCCCCGCATTTTGCCGAAGCGAGCCCAGTGATTATCCCGCCCCCGCCCACGGGCGCCCCGCATTTTGCCGAAGCGAGCCCAGTGATTATCCCGCCTCCGCCAACGGGCGCCCCGCACCTCGTCTAGTCTTCGCGTATTTCCGATCCAACCGCCAGCCTTGCATCGGCGGTTGGAGGGGAAAACCGTGCGAGCTGGAAAAGGGCGGCAAATGATTTATGGTGCTCAAGTAACGAAGCGAAGAGTGCAATTGACAACAGCAACCCACGGCTTGAAGGAGGTTTGCTAATGAAGAGCATCGTCAGAGCTTTTCTTATCTCACTCGCAATGGTCGGACTCATGTTTCCTGGTGACCGACTTCTGGCGAGTCCAGCGGTTGTTCCTCCGCCTCCACCTATGGTTCCAGGGACATACTGTCAGTGGGAGTTGATTCAACTGTGGCCGCCAATTGTTACCTACGCGTGCTACACAGTAAATTAATTGGAGAACAGAAGCAGCAGCTCGGCGAGCGCGAGGGTGCTTGCAGAAAGCGCCGATGCAGGTGATTGACTGCGCATCCGAAGTATTCAGACTCGACTTTGAGGGAAACGAACACGGAGCGAGCCGCCATTCCGTGTCAGTTCGCGGCGTCAGCGGTGTGGTCTGACGGTCCCGTGGTGACTCCGGAAATCCTGGATCAATGCCGGGACCGAACTCGGCTTCGTTCTTGCTAAACTCGCGTTAGCACGATAGGCTGAGTTTGTTTACAGACGGAGGCCCTCTTGGGCTTGGATTCTGTTCTCACGGGACTCGGCGCAGCGGCGGAAGCGGTTCTGATTCTGCTGATGATGCGGGTCCGTCTTTTTCATCTCTTTCCAGCCTTCCAGATTTGGGTGTGCTGGAGTTTTTTAATCGATACATATTATTTGTTCGCCGTTACCTACCTGAAATACAAACCTCCTCTCCACCTGTTTGAGATCCAAATTGCCGTTGATTCGATTTTGATGTTTGCTGTGCTGGTCGAGTTGGCCTGGAGCGTTCTGCGCCCAATTCGCTCTTCCCTTCCCAGGTACTCCTGGCTGGCGATTGTAGGCCTGATCCTGATAGCAGGTACTGTCGTCTGGTTCATCGCGGGCCTGGCGCTTCCCGAATATCCTGACCCGGAATACAAGGTCATTTTCCGATTGCAACAAACTGGCGCTATCCTGCGTGTGGTTGTCTTTCTCGCGATGGCCGGATTCAGCCAACTTCTATCCATAGGGTGGCGAAACCGCGAACTACAGATCGCAACGGGGTTTGGTTTCTATTCCATCGTCTCGCTCGCGGTAACCATTCTGCACACGCATCAGGCCAGCTTGTCCCCTCAGTACCACTGGCTCGACGAAGCCGTAGGCGTGAGCTACATATTCGCCCTCTCTTATTGGGTGTTTGCCTTCTCCACTCGGGAAGCTGAACGGAGGGAGTTCACGCCGCAGATGCAAAGCTTCCTGCTGGCTGCGGCCGGCTCAGCCCGGTCAGCCCGGATTGGAATCGCAAACACTTCCTCAATGAATTCACGAAAAGACGACGAGTAGCTCTTCGGTAACGGGTTGCCGGGTACTATTTCCCTGTCTGGCTTCTTCAAATCGGGCAGATTCCTTTACAACTTAGGTGGTAGAAACGCAATTTTCCTCAACACATTGCGTCCATTCTCTGTTACAAGTAGGGAGTAACGAATCCCCGGCAGGATCTGCAGAACTGTGCAAACAGACTGCAAGCTTGGGCAAGAGGCTGAAATAAATGATCCTTACGATGCTTCAAGCCGGCGCTGTAGCGGGTATTGCGTACTACCTTTACCGCCTGCGCGCCGGAATCAAAGCCCGTAACTCGCAAACGTGGGAATCGCTGCTTGCCCGGCTTCGTCCCGACTGGAGCGCCCGGGAATTGAGCGATCAGTTCCTTTGGAAGGAAGGCCTAAGCGCCACTTCAGAGGATGCCTGGGAGCGGATGGAAGGCCCCAAGGGACTTTGGGTCATGTACCAGAATGCCCAGGTCATGCTGCAGATGGCCGATTACGCCGCCAAGCACAGCGACAACGTTGACCGGCTTCTGCTTGAGACACTGCGCAGCGACGCCATGCACATTCGCGTTTGCGTGTTGATGGCACTTGCCCAGTATGGATTCAGCAAGGCTGGGGAGGGTGTTCGCATCAATGCTTTCCGTGCGGCAACCATGTATACCGGAATGGCAGCACGCATGACGCAGCTGCTGCAGGATAGTGCCCCAGTGATGGTTCCCGACTTCGTAGCAGCTATGTAGTTCAGTTCTCTCTCCGAAATGAAAGCCCCGGCCTTGGCTGGGGCTTTTGATTTGCGCTCCGATATCTCAATCGGCCGATTCAGGCTCCCATCACACCGGGTTCGCTTCAAGGAATGCGTCGATGCGGGCCACCTCATTCTCGCTGAGCCGGAGATGGAGCGCTGGGGCAAGACCCTCGACCTGCTTCGCGCTTCGGCCACCAACGATAGCCGCCGTCACGGCAGGATTATGCAGGGTCCACGCAACTGCCACTACGCCGGGGCTGACACTGTGTTCGTGGCCGACAGCGCGCAGTAACTCGACCAGGCGCAGATTCCGGCTAAGCCGAGGCTCATTGAACTCGACCGCACGGCGCCGCCAGTCATCCTGCGGAAAAGCAGCTACGCGTTCAGCCGTCATTGCGCCGGTGAGCAGGCCGGAGACCATGGGCGAGTAGTTGATGACGCCGATGCCGTGGGCTTTGGTGTAAGGCAACTGCTCCTGCTCAATCGCACGGCGCAGCATGGAGTAGGGCGGCTGCAGGCTGGTGATGGGAGCAATCTTTTGAACACGCTCCATCTGGGCGACGCTGAAGTTCGAAACGCCAATCCAGCGAACCTTCCCTTCTTCCTTGAGGCGAGCAAGAGTCCCCCAGCCCTCCTCGAGCTCTTCCTCCGGGTTGGGCCAGTGGATCTGGTACAGATCGATGGTTTCAACCTGCAGCCGGCGGAGGGACGCTTCAACTTCCTCGCGGACTGAAGCGGACTTGAGCGACCGGTAGATGGATCGGTCAGGATGCCAGCGCATGGAACATTTGGTGAAGACGTAAGGCTTCGATCCGGAGTATCCCTTCAGCGCCCGGCCGACCATCTCTTCCGAGTGGCCCAGCCCGTAAATGGCAGCTGTGTCGATCCAGTTGACGCCGAGGTCCAGAGCGCGATGGATTGCCTCGATGGACTCGCTATCTTCCTGATGGCCCCAAGCGAATTCCCAGTTGCCACCGCCAATGGCCCATGCGCCGAAGCCGATTGGGGTGAGGTGAAGGTCAGAGTTGCCGAGGGCGCGCAGGGTGGGCGAAGCGGAAGTCGTCATGACAGAAGGATAGACGCACTGGGACCGCGCGGGGATTCGGAAACCTCTGTGGGAGGAGCTGTCTGGTTGTGCTGAGAACCGCCCGCTGCTCAGTTAAGCTCTAGGCCGCGATCAAGAACCGCCCATCGCGCATGATCTGCTCTTGCCCAGCTTCGGACTCGAGCCAGATGTTGAAGCGGAGGCCGACGACATCGATGTGGGTGCCTGAACGCCAGGGCGCGCCGGTATGCTCGCCATAGGGGTTGCCGAAAGCGATGTGGATGCCGGGGAACTTCTCGTCCTGCAGAATGTTGCCGATGACGCGTTCGACGCCCAGATTCGTACCAATTGCAAACTCGCCGACGCGGTCGGAGTTCTCGTCGGTGTGGGTGTAGGCCCAGAAGTCGGCTTCAAGCTGCTTGTTGGTGCTCGAGCAGCTAACGATGCGGTTGCCGGCAATTTCGATGGTCAGAGGGGTGGAATCGAGCAGGCCATAACGAGCACAGAGCCAATCGCCGACCACGCCATCCACAACAAAGGTTCCATTGACCTCTCCAGGCGAGGTAAAGCACTCGCCGCCGGGCAGGTTGCCCCACTTTTCAGGCGAGATGATGCCGGAGGTCTTGAACCACTTGTAGCTGGGATTCATTTCGGCGGTGATATCGGTGCCCGCGGCGGTGGTGGCGCGAATGCGGATTGCGCCGCGGACTCGGTCGAGAACCTTTTGACTGAGGCGGTCGACAAGATTGAAATCGGCGCGCATACCGGTACACATGATCTCTGGCGTGATGTTGACCATGTGCGCATGGCGCATGTGACGCCGGTTAACCACATCGGTCATTTGCATCCGCGAACGAAGTTCATTGGCCTGCACCTGCACGGCGAAAATCGAGACTTGCGAGGACTCCATGTCGGCGAGCACTGAGGCAGGCATGTCGATGAGCGGGCGCGGCGCGAGGTCTTCGAGGATGAAGGCGTTCCAACTGCAGCCAAGCTCCGCGAGCTGCGCGGCGAGCGCAGCGGCGATGGGCTCGGTAATGCGGTCGGTGATCAGGGTGACCTTTTCAGAGGGGTCGATGCGCAGGCACGTGGTTACGGCAGAGACCGCTCCCGGCTTGAAGTCCGCGGGATAGTTGACGGAAAGCAGTTGTGCGGCGGTCTCGGTGATGCTTCGCTCGATCATTCTTTGCAGGTTGCCCCTTCTTGTGGCGTGGGAGAGGAATGTGTATTCAATGAGATTATCGGAATCTTCATCAAATTGAAATGAGCAGGCGGACCGTACGGTTCGGTCGATTCCCATAAAAGTCCGTTTCCAAAAAGCTCGCCGGTTCGATCCCCAGGACTTTCAACTTCCAGTTCCCGGCAGCCAAGAGAGCCCGATTGACCACGATACGATGACAAATCCGGACCGCATTTGGGCTTGTGTCTGCCGCAACGGTCAAGCGAAGTTCGTGCCGTAAACTCAGGTTGAGAGGTCAACAAATGGCGGGAGATCGGCCGGCAAAGGTTGGAATAATTGGAGCGGGCAGCGTGGGGGCGACCATTGCATACGCCGCAATGATTCGCGGTTTGGCGCGGCAGATCAGCCTGTTTGACATTGCAAAAACCAAGGTAAACGCCGAGGTGCTTGACCTGAATCACGGCATGCTGTTTGTGCCCCAGGGCATCGTCGAAGGTTCCGACGACATCGAGGTGCTGCGTGGATCCGACGTGGTGGTGATGACGGCTGGAGCGAAGCAGAAGCCCGGCGAAACGAGGATGGACCTGGCGCAGGCGAACGCGAACATTTGCGCTGCGCTGTTGCCCAAAGTGATGGCGGTTGCGCCGGATGCGTTGCTGCTGCTGGTGACGAATCCGGTAGATGTGATTACGCAGGTGGCAATCAGCCTCACGGGGTTGCCATGGCGACGAGTCTTTGGGTCGGGAACTGTGCTCGACAGCTCGCGGTTCCGGTTCCTCGTTGCCAAGCACTGCGGCGTCGCCGTGCAGAACGTGCACGCGTATATCGCTGGAGAGCACGGCGACTCGGAGTTTGCACTGTGGTCGAGCGCGACTATCGGATCGATTCCGCTGAGCCAGTGGGCGGTGGCAGGCCATGGCAGGCTGACACAAGCGGACAAGGAAGCGATTGTGCATAATGTCAAAGATGCGGCCTACCAGGTGATTCAGGGAAAGGGCGCAACCAACTACGCGATCGGCCTGGCCGTGGCCAACATTCTGGAGGCGCTGGTGCACGATGAGCGGCGCGTGCTGCCATTGAGCGGGCTGCTGCAGGGCTTCCGCGGGCTAGAGGATGTGTGCCTCTCGCTGCCGCGTATCGTGGGGCGCAAGGGGATTGAGGCAGCGCTGCCGATTCCGATGACGGTGGATGAAGAGGCGGCGCTGGTGGACAGCGCAGACAGGATTCGGGCGGTTGTGCGGGGGCTGGGGTATTGAGATTCAGTGCGCGTGATACGATCACGGGGATTTAGGCAATCGATTTCGGAGGGTATCATGCGAATCAAATCCAGCTTTGCTGTCGTCGTGGCGATTGGCGTTCTCTCGGCGATCCCCGTAGCCGCGCAGAGCCTCTGCGATCTTGTTCCCGCATCCGTGGTGCAGACTACGCTTGGCATCGCAACGCCTCTCACCGCTACGCCAAACACAGAGGGCGGCAACGGGTGCGACTACAAGGGCAAGGCTGCGGGGCCGATCTGGATCAAGGCCGACGACACGGATTACACGGGAATCTACAAGACCATCCAGGACCAGCAGTTCACCCAGCTTCCCTATGGCAGCAAGCTTGTCCCCGGGCTTGGCGACAAAGCCTACTACTCTGAAAACCACGACCAGCAGATCCCTGGGTACCAGTTGAACTACACAAAGCAGGCGCTGGTTTTTGTTGCGAAGGGGAAGATCATTTCGTTCATCTTCGTGCTTCTGAATGAGGGCGCGCCCAAGGCCAACGTGCTGGCACTAGGGAAATATACGCTGGCCAAGCCGATTGAGACGCTGAAGATGCCGTAGGGAAATCGTCTTGCCCGTGGATGAATGGACTGCGCTGGCTTTGAACTCAGGCTCAAGTCTTGCGATGGCGCTGAATCACGCGCGCTTACTCGGCCTTGGCCTTCAACCTGCTTCGCCATCCGGCCCAAAGCAAGCCCGTCGCGAGCAGAAAGATGCAGAAGCCCGCGAAGGCAGGAAGCAGATGGAAGAAGTCAACGTAACCGACGACGAAGTGCACGCCGATTGCCGCGCCAAATCCGGCGCAGCCCATCACCGCGACGATCTCAACAAGACTGCGATTCAGCTCTGCGCATCGGGCGATGAAGAGCAGCAGACAGCCCATTGAGCAGAGGCCTCCGCCGAAGCCGGCTCGGTCGTGCGAGATAACTGGGATCAGCTTGGGCGAGATCTCGCTCAGAGCTGCAGCATTGAGCCCAATGAATCTCAGGTCCGATGGCACAAAGACCATGGTCATGCCGAAGATGGCGATAGTCAACCCAGCCATGATGATGCCCACCGCGCATGCACCAAGCACGATTCTTCCCCATTTTTCAGCGCGGCCAACATTTTGAGGCGCCGTCATCCAGATCGACCGAAGTGAGCTCGCACGAGGGCGGGATCGACCTATTCCCGCAACAAAAACTGGAAACAGAAAGAGGGTGGCAACGCCGTGCCATGAGTCCAAATAACCCTGACCCAAATAAGTGAGGAATGCGAGAAAGCCGATTCCGCCGGAGAAGACGAGCGCCCACCAAGCCCAGGGTTGGCGCGCCTTCAACGGAAAGGCAGTCAACCAGAGATAACCTGTACCAATAGCCAGGAGAGTTCCACCGTAGGCGACGCGATCGTGGAACATGAATCCGAGCAGATGAGGATTGCCTGCGTGCATGAGTGCCGACGAATCCATGCCGATGGCGTGGCTGTCCTGGGGAAGCAACTGGCCAGAGACCGATTGGAGAATGGCAAACAAGCCGCTGAGTGCGAGAGAAATGCCCGTAAGCGCGATCAGAGAACGGCCGTCCGAGAGGATTACATCGAGGAGGCTGCGGTCGTCTCTCATTGGTTTTGAAGTGTAGCACCCGGTAGTCGCCCTTTAGAGCCCTTCGCGAGTCACTTTGGCCATGTAGTCGACGACGGCTTTGAGGTCGCCTTTGGATTCTTCGAAAACTTTGAGCTGGCGGTCGGCGCCGGTGCCGCGCTCCATGATCTTGCGGACGCCTTTGATGGCATCGCGGCTGCCTAGCTCGCCTACCGCGGGGTTGCCAGTGTCCAACAGAATGTCGGACTATGCACCCGGAAGGCAGGTCAGTGCCGTTGGATGGGCGTTTGCAAAACCTATGCCTGCTCGCGTTCGGCCTCCAGTTTCATTCGCCATCCGACCCAAAGCAGCCCATTCGCAAGGAGAAAAACGCAGAAGCCAACGACCGCGGGAAGCAGATGGAAGAAGTGAACGTAACGGACAATGATGTGCACACCGATGGACGCGCCAAAGGTCTCGTTTGAGGCATTCCTCGAATGCCTCAATCAGGGGGAACATTCGAAGATGCCCTTCGGTCAATACTCGAAGATCTAAAGGATTTGCGGCTCGGCGGACATGTGAGAATTTCTCATTAGATATGGATTAGATATGAAGTGCGGTGGGAGCCGCAATTTAGCTTGACCCGCGCCTTGTGCCGCCGAATAATGAGCCGTTCCCTTCCCCCCAACGGAATCCTTCGGTAACTTAGCCGAGGAGTTTAGCTGCCCCTGCGAAAAGCCGTGAAATTCGGTGACAGGATAGGTGTGCCCGAAAGTCAGCCGAATCAATTTCATGATGACCCCGGGGGTTTTTCCTGGCGAGTGAAGCGTGATTCTTGTGCGAACCGAACTTCTGCGTTGCGAAAGGACGAATTGAGATGAAGAGCTTGAAACTGCACATTTCCCTTATCGGCTGCATGATCGTGGCCTTGTGTTCACAAGTCCGTGCTGGCACCCCACTCCCGTTCGGTCAGGTCACGACCGGGACGATCGCAGCGGGGTCGACTGTCCTTTACACCTTCAGCGCAAACGCGGGGGATGTTGTTGATTTCACAATGACCACCACGAGCGGCAGTGTGATCCCGAAGATTCAGCTCTATAATCCGAGCAATTCCCTAATCGCTTCTAACTACAGCAACAGCCCCTTTGGCTGCTCTGGCTCCACGGTCGAATTGAATACTGCCCTTCTCGCGGCGCCAGGGAACTACACGGTGATTGTGAGCGACTGCTCCAACGCGAATGCCGGCAATTACGACCTTTACCTGCAACGGTTGAACAACCCTTCCGGGGCGGCAACCCTTCCTTTCAGCCAAACAACGCCGGGAACCATCGGTTCGGCGGCGGGAAGCAGCACTTTCACTTTCAGCGCCAACGGCGGCGACACTGTGGACTTCACGATGACCACCACGACCGGGAATCTCATCCCGAAGATCCGGCTATACAACGGGGTAACGGGGACACTCGTTAAGTCAAATTACAGCAATAGTCCATTTGGATGCTCCGGCTCTACAGTTGAGATGAATACCGTCCCGATTCCCTCAACTGGCAGCTATACAGTGTTGATTGGGGATTGCGGCGACACGAACGAGGGAAATTTCGAGATCTACGCGCAACGCACGGACGCACCGACGAACCCAACCCCTCTTCTATTTGGTCAAACACAGACCGGCACAATTGCGTTGTCAGCCCAGAGCAACAGCTATACATTCAGCGGCAACGCAAATGATCTCATCGATTTCACGATGGTGAGTACAAGCAACAATCTCATCCCGAAACTTCGCCTTTATAGCGAGGCAACCGGCTTATTGGTGAGCTCGAACTATAGTAACAGTCCATTTGGCTGCAGCGGCACGGTTGTGGAGATGAACACCGTTGCCCTTCCTGCCCTTCCTGCGACGGGAACCTACACTCTCCTCGTTGGCGACTGCAATGACACTAACACCGGAAACTATTCGATCTACTCGCAGCGCACGAACAATCCATCGGGTGCCTCGGCCCTTCTGTTTAACCAAGCTGCAGCGGGCCTCATTGGCTCGGCAGCCGAGAACAATACGTACACTTTCAATGCCAGCGCGAACGACCTCATAGACTTTACGATGACGACCACAAGCGGCGCACTCATTCCGAGGATCAGACTCTATAGTCCGACAGGCACACTGGTCAGCTCCAACTACAGCAACAGCCCATTTGGTTGCGCCGGTTCCTATGTGGAGATGAATACGGTCAAGATCCTGTCCGCCGGCACATATACCGTCCTGGTTGGCGACTGCAATGACACGAGCCTCGGAAACTATGAGCTTTACTCGCAACGCACGAATAACCCGTCCGGGGCCAGCACTTTGGTTCTTGGGGGCCAGATACAGGCCGGATCGATCGGCACAGCCGCGCAGGACAGCACATATACTTTTGGCGCCAACGCCAATGCCACACTCGTTAACCTGATCATGACAACCACCAAAGGGACCCTGATTCCGAGAATCCGCCTATATAATCCCGATGGGACGTTGAACAGCTCAAACTATGCCAACAGCCCCTTTGGGTGCAGCGGCACTACCGTGGAGATGAGTTCGATCGCACTCACTCAGTCCGGAACCTACACAGTCCTTGTCGGCGATTGCAGCGACACAAACACCGGCAACTTTAACCTCTCCGGGCAATGCATTGGCTGTGTGACGACGCCCACAATTACCTGGCCCAACCCGGCTCCCATCACTACCTTCACGCCCTTGAGCGGAACTCAGCTCGATGCCGTTGCCTCAGTAGCAGGAAGCTATGCCTACTCCTTTGTTTGTCCATTGTTTTCCGGCCCGGCGATCATCGGAACGGAATTACCGGTCGGATCGTGCACTCTTTCGGTCGTATTTACTCCGACAGACACGACGGACTACACCAAAGCGACGGCAAGTGTGCCAATAACTGTGACTCAGGCGGCGCCTACCATCACATGGCCTCCCCCGGCACCCATTACCTATGGAACGGCGTTGAGCGCAGCTCAACTCGATGCCACCGCATCCTTTAACGGATCACCCGTTGCCGGAACCTTCGCTTATTCCTACACGTGCCCCGGTAGTGGAGGAGCAGCGACAATCGGAACAGTCATGACGCCGGGATTATGTGGGCTATCTACCAACTTCACACCGACAGACTCCACGGACTTCGCCAACGCTTCTTCAAGCGTGGTCCAGATCGTTGACCCGGCAACGCCAAACTGCGTCTGGCCAACACCAGCTCCAATCACTTCCACCACGCCCCTGAGTGCAATTCAGTTGGACGCAAGCTGCAGTTGGGTGGTCGGGGGAGTGACTGTCCCTGTTTTTGGAACGTTTAATTATTCCTTCAATACAAATCCGATCTCTGTAGGGAGCTTTCTCCCAGTTGGAACGCAGACGCTGTCGTTCACTTTCTTCCCGACCGCGGTCTCGAACCCTGCCTACTATAAGAACGCAACGGGTTCAGTCACCATAGTGGTGACCGGATCGCCAACGCCCGTCATAACGTGGCCGGCCCTTGCAGCCATCAACTACGGCAAAGCGCTAAGCGCCATCCAACTCAACGCCACCGCTGCGTTGAATGGAACGGCGGTTGCCGGAACATTTGCCTATTCGTACATCTGCCCAACCGGGTCAGGATCAGCGGTAATCGGCACGGTTCTTCCGGCGGGAGCGTGCACCCTTTATGCCAGCTTTACCCCCGCCAGCAACACCTACACCGCGCCTGCACAGTATCCCAACCCCCTGACGGTCATCAAGCAAACGCCGGCGCTCACCTGGTTCGCGCCGGCCGCGATTACCACCACCACGCCGCTCAGCGCAACGCAGCTTGACGCCGCCGAATTCTGGGAGGTTGCCGGAGCCAAGGTCGCCGTGCTCGGTAACTATGCCTACTCCTATGTCTGCCCTTCAGGCTCAGGGGCAGCGACGATAGGAACCCTGTTGCCGGCCGGGTCGTGCACGCTCACCGTCAACTTCACTCCTACCGATACCAATGACTACAACACCCCGGCAGCGAGAAGCGTCGCGATTACCGTGACGTCGGCAACGAGCTTTAGTCTTGTACCTTCGCCTGGGGCATTGTCGGTTGTTCAAGGCAGCAGCATCACCGATACCATCACGATCATTCCGGCGAGCGGATTTACCGGCAGCGTGACGCTTTCGGCCAGCAACTTGCCCAGCGGGGTCACCTACTCGTTCGGCACGAATCCAGCGACAAGTTCAAGCGTTCTAACGCTGACTGCGACGGGCACAGCGACAGTAGGCGGGCCGGTAATGGTGACAATCACCGGAATCTCTGGCTCGCTGACGTCATCGACAACTATCGCGCTCACCGTGACGTCCCTGACGGTCCTGGCGCCAGGAATCGCTCCAGCCGCGGGAACCTATCCAGCCGCTCAGCTGGTTACTCTCACAGACGGGACGCCTGGGTCGACCATCTACTACACCACAAACGGGTCTATACCCTCGCCCGGAGCAGCCGGCACGACTGGGTACACCGTGCCGTTCCTGGTCAGCACCAACGAGACGGTGAATGCAATTGCTGTCGTTCTCACCACCAGCAGCCCGACAGCCTCGGCTGCTTACACGTTCATCGGCTCGCCCTCCGCACTGGCCGAACCGGCAACCGCGATCAGCACGCCAACCGCAACCCTCAATGCGCTTGTAAACACCAACGGCCTGGTTGGTTCTTACTACTTCCAATACGGAACCAGCATTGCAGCCCTGACCACAACAACCCCTCCAACTGCCCTTCCCGCTTCTGCCGTACCTGTAACCGTGAGCGCCCCCATCGCCGGCCTTGTGAAGGGAACCACGTACTACTACCAGGTGGTGGTCAACACAGCTGGTGGAACCTCCTGGGGCGCGGTGCTCAACTTCACCGCGAACTGAACTCCTTAACCACGCAGAAAGGGCCGGGATTCGCCATCCCGGCCCTTTCTATTTCCGCAACATCCACGATTCAAGAAAAGGGCTCTCGGTTTATACATGATGCGGAAAAATTCGAAATATGGGCTGAAACCGACGAGAAGCAAATGCCTTCGCAACCGGCACCTCGCCAGCTCAGAATCTGAACGTAACAATAGGAAGCCAGACCATCACCTTCACCGGCCTTCCTGCCACAGCGACGTACGGTTCGGCTGGGCCATACACGCTCAACGGCACAGCCTCATCCGGACTCACCGTTTCCTACGGAGTCTCTGGTCCAGCAAGCATCAGCGGCACAACCCTCACCATTACCGGTGCCGGCAGCGTAAAGGTCACCGCATCCCAGGGTGGGAACACCAATTAGAGCGCTGCCAATCCCGTCTCGCAGGCCATCCAGATCGGCATGGCCAGCCAGACCATTGCCTTTAGCGCGATACCGGCTCATGCTGTTGGCACACCGTTCAGCTTGAACGCGACGGCCAGCTCCGGACTTGCGGTGACGTTTGCTTCACTCACTTCGTCCATTTGCACGGTTTCAGGCAGTACTGCGACGCCGATCGCGGCTGGAACCTGCACCATCCAGGCAACTCAACCGGGTAACTCAAATTTTGCTGCGGCTGCACCGGTTTCACAGAGCTTCTCTGTGACTTCGACGCAAAGCGCCAGCTTTACCATCACCCCGATTCCAGCCGTGGAAACCGTCACCCGAACGCTCGTCTCATACGAGTTTCTCGCATTGCAACTGAAACAAGAGCAGATGGGCACTCGGGAGTTTTATGAGACCTCATCTAGGATTTTGACTGACTCACGAGCCCGGCTTTTTCTATTTGTTGCAGCAAATTGCGCCAACTAGCTTGCGTTCTCGAGCTAGCGTACTCAACAATCTTCGCCCCGCGATCGATGTTTACGCTGACCCCCGTTTTACCGCGACTCCGGATCAAAGGTCTGCATAAGTTGATCAGATCTTCTAACCCACGATCTGCAAATGCTCGCATCCGCGCTTGAAATTGTTCCACCAGAAATCCGGCTTGCGCTGAGTTTCCCAGAGCCGCCTTCGTTCTGCCCATTAGTTTTGCACCCTCGGGCAGGTTTGTCGCCAGAGTACCGTAGGCGCGCCCAATTGTCCTGTAGACCGATTGCTGCTGTTCGTCTAATAGAGCGAACTCTGCCAGTTGCACTTTTGCTGCGCGCCGAGCCGGGGCCGGCTGTCCGCGCAAGAACTCAATAGCATCTTGGAACTTTCCGGAACGTGCAAGCTTACCGACCGATGTGAGCATACCTTCTATTTGCGCTCGCAGCATCCGTCTTCCGCTGACCGCTTTCTCTAAAAGAAGACGCATAGCAGCATCGTCATTCTCACTAAGGGCTCGCTCCAGGTAAGGGATTGCCTCATCGAATTCTGAACCTGCTATCAACGATTGCGCGTGCTCGATCCTTGCCCGCAGTAAGTCCTGGCGCCGGTGCTCCGCCTCTTCTGATCTTGCAAACTCCAGCAGTTCGCCTATCTCGTCGGTCGCGATTCCCTCAAGCTGGCACACCTCCAAATAGTGGATCGCTTCCGCAAACCTCGACGCGTCAAGTGCCTCGCGGGCAAGGGAGAGAATTTCATCTCGCCTAGCCTCCACGCTCTGCTGCATGATCCGTTCCGTCAACAGACTTTCGAGACTCAAAAGTCTTTCATCCCCCGGGGCACGTCTGCGCGCCTGCTGGATCAGCTCCAATGCCTCCCTGGGACGCATGTTTCGAGATGCCTGAATTGACTCATCTACGAACTTGCGCGTCTCTTGCTCCTTGATTCTGCGGTCAATCTGAGCCTTCATTTGGATCAGAATCAACTCAGAAGGCATATCCACCAGTGCCTCTTGGACTGCATTTGCGGCGTTTTGAAGTTCCGCAATCGACGCCGCAGCCATTACCTCATTCTCTAGTCTGGTTATGACTTCTTTTCTGCGAATCTGCTCCAGTCCTGCATTGGCGTCCCCCATTAAGAGTTGCAGCTCAGGATTTGTCGATTCCAGGAGTTCCGCCTTATTTAGGATTGCGATTGCCTCGTTGAAATTCCTGGCAGCAAGCTCTCCGCGAGCGTTCTGCAACAGCGACTTTACCTCGCGTCTCCGTTCAGCCTCCGCTGCTTCCTTGGTTAGGAGATCGACGAGCATCATCCCTTTGGAATTGGACTTATCCACTTTCAACACTTTGCGGGCCGCGGCGATGGCCCCTTGATAGTCTCCATCCCGGCGTGCGGAATCTGCCTGGCGCAGATACCCGCGTATCTTTTCTAATTTATCTTTCTCCTTTTCAACGTGCTTTTTGAGTTTGGCCAAGTCAAGATTTGTTGGGTCCAAGTCGAGACCCTCATCGAGAATTGCAATGCACTGATCAAACTCCCTATTTGCAAGCAAGCCGTCAGCCTGCTGGCGGATCTGCTGAACCCGCTCTCCGCGTTGTCGCTCATTGAGCCGTCGCTGGATCTCCGTCAGCATCTCTCGCGCTTCCGATTGTCTCGCTTGAATCTTCAGTAATTGTTGTAGGATCGCACGGGAATGCAACAGATCGCCATCGTCCATCAGACGCTTCGCTTCCGGCAACAACTCCTTCGCCTGCTCCTGTCTTAGCTCGGCGATCACAGAAGCCAAATCTGAGCCCATGTCATCAGCGGTTTGATAGCGGTCATTAGGCGTCTTGGCGAGCGACTTGTCGACAATGAAATCAAGGTAAGCCGGCAAGTTTGTGCATCTGCTGCTGAGTGCCGGGGGTGGCTCGTTGAGTATTTTTTGTATTAGCTCGTGTTCTTCGCCGTTAAACGGTAGCTCCCCGGAAACCAACTGGAACAAGACAACCCCTGCCGCGAAAATGTCCGACCGACGATCCAACGGCTTGTCCCGGAGACGCTCAGGGGCCATATACGGCAAGGTACCAATCACATGTCCGGGGCGTGTCAGGCTCAAATCCTGGCTTCTCTTTTCCTCCAGAGTTGCAATTCCAAAGTCGAGTAGCTTTACGCTGCCATCAGGCTGGACATAAATATTCTGCGGCTTCACATCTCTATGAATCACGTTACTCCGGTGCGCGTACGCAAGCGCGGAGCAGAGCTCAGCGATAATCTGCAGTCTATCCCCGAGCGGCAACGGCCGATCAGAGCCAATCAATTGTGAAAGTGGTTGCCCATCGACGAGTTCCATAACGATATACGGAATCCCGTTGTCATCGCCAAGTTCAAAGATCGTGACTATATTCGGATGCTTGAAACTTGCGGTTTTCCGGCCCTCGTCGTAGAAACGAGCGAGCATCTCGGAATCCCCTTGGATGCCCTCTGTAAGCGTTTTTATCGCTACTTCGCGACTCAGGTTTTGATCGATTGCGCGATAAACAACCCCCATGCCGCCGCGCCCGAGAACATTCACTACATCGTACTTGCCGATTCGGGTTACATCAGTATTCGAATTGAAGTCCATGGAGTCCATTCACTGCTCCGACTTGCCGTGACTTTTCCCAGTAGCGTTAATTCAAGCAAACAGCTGTCTATCCGCCCGAGATTCTCAAATGGGGAGCTCTAAGGCAAAGTTGCTGCGCTATCGCTTTGCCTCAATATCCAGATCCATATTGAATTTGTCGAACAGAAAATCCTTGGCGTGCTTTCGCTCTGGCGATCCATCATCAGCCGTAACACTCAGAAACCTCAGATAGGCCTCGCCCGCGCCATTGATGTTCTGGTCCTGCTCCCTGGCCATTGCTTTAGCGTAGATTTCATGCGGCAACACGCGAACTCGCGCTTTGACCTTTTCAATCAGCATGTCTCGTACGGTATTCTCAAGAGCCGTTTGAAGTACCCTTGTGTTCGGGGTCGTGCCTGTTGGCTTCACACCATTGGTATCTTCCGGCTTCACCTCTTCAATTAGGACGAACTGGTTATGGTCGTCCTTCTCGACAATTTCTGGATCCCCATTTTTGGCGCTCAATGTTTCCCCAATGCGAAACTGCAATTTGATAGTGTTCTGTACGTCGATCGTTCGCTCGTGGTAGGTGTACGGGTGAGTTACATCCTCCGGGCGTTTCGCCGGGGTCGAATCCAAAACGGCCTGAGCGTCCGTTGCGGTCTTTTTGTCCTGGCTGAGCTTTTCACTTACCTCTTTAATCAGTTTCTTGTTGTTTTTCGTTGCCGCAATTTGAAGGTTGGAATTGTCGGCATCAATTTCTTTGAGCGCATTATCGTAGGTTCGCTTAGCTGAGGTCCACTTCTCATTGTCCACCTCACGGGTGGTTACGAAATAAACTGATGGTTTCGGTATAACGGTCTCCGATTCCGTGATCTGATGCTCCACGATCTCACCCTCCAATTCAAAATCGGGGTCAACGCTTCCGCTTTGCTCCTTGGCCCGAACTGCCTTGATCGTTGGAGATTCTTCCAAGCCAGTGACAATCGCATCTTCAAGGGTATCGATAAAACCCGAACTATCGCGAGAAGAGGTCTGGTCTCGAAACAGAACTTTGAACGAAATCTTGGAATGCATGTCGTGCGCGGCACGAAAGGCTTCTTTGGTGTCGTGTGCGATCTGATTCGAAGGCACGTAGGCGAGCGCTTCATCAAGGTAGTGCCACCCAATCTCCGTACCTGACCCTTCCGGCTTTTCAAGATAAATCTTGGCCTGAGCTACAAAGTACTTACTCAGATCGCTTGCGAGAACGTCCACGCTATCGTGATACGCGGCCTGCTGTGATAGTTCGTAGGCCATATCGTAGTATCGATAGGCTTTTTCGATTCCCTTTTCATCCGCGATCCCTGCGAGATCCCCATTGATTTTCTGGAGGTCCTTCGCCTCATCGGTGGCCGCCTTCACGTATAAATTCTTCAGCCGCTCGATATCGTCTGAAACGAGCGCCCTCTGAGCGGGAGGAAGGGAATAGAGCGTCTCAAAAGCGTTGATATAGTCCTTGTTGTCCTCGTAATCCTTGCTTTTTTCAAGCGACTTGGCAGCGGCCGTTTTATCGCGCGCAATGACCAGCTGTTTGTTCGCCTCTTTCAGTGCCTCATCAGCCTCTGCTGTGTCCCTTACTTTGACTGCCCTGTTCAGATTCTTGATGGCATTATCCCAGTCAGAAGTGGCGGAAAATTGTTTACCGAGCTGCAAATAGTAAATGTAAACAGCATCGACCACTGCCGGAATGCGAGGCTCCTCGCTTGAAAACGGAATCAATGGCTTGATCGATACGATCGCCGCCTCCATTTGCTTCGCTTTCACGGCCGATTCTGCCTTAATCAACGCGGCGTCGAAGCTGTTGCTGGCCAGAAGGGAATCCTTAAGAAGCGACTGACCGGGCTGAAAGGCTGGATCAATGCCCGACAGGGCTTCCCCCAGCTTCTTCGCATTCAAGAGGTGGCTGTATCCGGCAACACCGGACTGAAGCGCCGCTTTGTACGCCTGGAGTTCGCTCTCTCCCCGATCGGCAATCGCGTTAAGTTCCTTGCGAACTGCAGCCTGAAGGTTCGTGGCCTGGGCCTGACCGGGCGTGATCGCGAGCGCCTTGTCTGCCTGCGCCTTCGCGTTCTTCAGGTCTGCATAGGTCGGTGAAGGCGTCGCCGCAGACTTCACATAGACTGATAAATATACCTCGCCTGCACCTTCAATAAGCAAACTCAAAGATGTCTTCGCTTCTTGCACGTGCGGAGAGGATGTGTACTTTGCCAGGTAATCCTGCCATCCGATAATCGTCGCGGATCTTTGAGCAAGTAAGAACTCGGCAAGTTCCTTGTCAGGAGCCGCAACGAAAACCAGCTTAGCACCCTTCTGAATTACCGGCAGGACAGTCGGAGCTGCATCGATTACAGTGCCACCCAGCTTCGCCTGGTCCGCAAGTTCCGACAGCGAAAATGACGCATTGTGTTCGAATTTAATGTTTTCAGGCACGATGCAGACAGAGCTGCTATTGGCTGAACCGTACCTCAAAACTCCCTGCTTGTCCCTGTCAAGGATGAAACCGGACGCCAACACAACCTTTTGCATCTTTGCATATGCCGACTTGTCGATTGAGCCACCTTGAAACGGGGTACAGTCACGAACTTCTGCTTTCCCATTGATGAGCAGGTCCCCAACCTGGAGATAAGCCGCGCCGGAAGGTCCGTCGTAGAGAACGATCGCTGTTAGAGTCGGAGGTTTGGCAAATGCGATGGGTCCTATCGAACTGAACAGGATGCTAGATATGACGGCTTGCCGCAGGAAACCGAAGCTTGGTTTCCGCAAGTAAGAAATAGCGCGCATAATGTTGGATTCCTCGAACATGGGATAATCGGTTTGTGTTTGGCCATTGGAGGTACCGGCTTAGCCAATTTGATCGAATCCGCAGTTCATCTCGCCTCATGCAAGCACACTCCTGGTGGCAGCAGGCAGTGTCAAATGAAAAGTTTACGACGGAGAGGTACGTCTGTTAAGCTACCATTTCCTCTAAAGAGGGTGCAATTGTTTTTGTCATCCTGCAGGCTGGGGCCCGCATAGTCTATACCCCAAGAGAATATGACCGCCTTCCAGCAATCTCCGCATTCTGGCCGGACGGACGACCAGGGAGCCTCGACGGCTCAGGACAGCTCTGCGGCCACAGAAGGGCGCCTGATTGTCCGCGTATGGAAGACGCATGAATCCTCCGACGCTGCCAGCAACTTCCCAACACCAGGCGATCCAGCTCTCAGCCTCATCCTGGACTTGATTTCAGCTTCCCACGGAGTGGCCTCCATCTCAGCGGACAAGACTGTATCGGCAAGGTTTTCCGGTATCGAGCCTGCAATTCTTACCGCTCGAAGGCTCCAGTGGGGGATTCAGGGATTCTCGGAATCCGAACTCAACTCGGACACATCAATCGCAATCCTCGCACACGGTGCTGCTGATTTATCCGATCTGGAAGCTGAGCGCTCACTTCAGATCGCCTTAGAACAAGCCGGAGCGAGCCAGATTCTGATCGCCCCGAGCATCGCGGACGCCTTGCAAGGGCTAACGATCCTCCATTTGCAACAGGTGCCCGATTCGCCATTCCAGGAGCTTCTCTGGCGCAGCTCGGCCATCGCACCGAACCGCTCCTTGGATGAGGAAGCGATCTCCGCATTTATAAGACAAAACGGTCTGGAAGCTGAGGCGCCCTCGCCGTCCGAGGAAGCTGTCCCCTCGGAGCCCCTGCTTGCAACAAATACAACGAGATTTCCTGGAACATATCCACCGGTCGTAAACGAGCCACTCTCGCCCTCGATCGTCCCAGTCTCCGGAAGGGGATTGAATCCGCGCATGCTGATCGGCGGAGCAATCGCTGCAGTCGTCCTCATTGTTGGCGGGGCCATCCTGGCATTTTCACATCACTCCACGCCACCCGCTGGCTCAGCTTCGCCGTCCGCAGTCAGACAAGATGCTAACGAGATCCCGCATGAGGGTGGAGAGACGCCGACCAGTCCGCATGCCGTTAAGCCTTCGACCCCCGCAAATAGAACTCTGGTCGCCCAAGGATCGCCAGCATCGCCGCCACAGAAAGACCGGAAGCAAAAGGTAAAAGCAGAATCACAAGCTGCGACAGCCGGGAGCCAGGAGAAACCGAAGGAAACCGGGGGGAACTGCACGCTCGAACCGGGAACCTATCAAACGACGTTGGATCTCGCCGAGAACAACCGCGCAAATGGCAATTATGGCGACGCTATTCGCCAGTATGTGCACGTGATTGGGTGCGGGTACGAAACCGCTAGAGCGGAACGCGGATTGGACAAGGCCAAGGCTGCCCTGCACCGCGAATAGTAAGCGCTCAAGGCTCGCGAGAGGGCATTTCCGGCTGGCTCATCCGACTCGAGAAATCATAGAGCACCGCTAGCCCATCCCCTGAAACTCCATCGCCGGGGTGCGCGCCCCTTTTCATCCAGGCAATGAGAAACAGAAGCGGCATCCAGCCCCGCGAGTCCCCTTCCAGTTTTGCCCCAATCGCACTGAGGGTCCGGAAAGATGCAACGGCAATTGGACGGACTCGGTGCAGAGTCATTCCAATTTGAATTCCTGGTCACTATTGACCTCATAGCGGAGAGCGACGGTTTTCTCTTCGGATTCGACAAGGATTTGATCGATTCGGCCGAAGAACTCCTTGCGCTGCTCAGGCGTGCAACTGGGGATAAAAACTCGCATGACGCGTGGGTCATAAAACCGGAATAGTACCCTTTGTCCGCCCTCTATATCGACCATCAAAAAGTGGCGCAAGTGCTTGCGGATTTCTGGAAAGCTCATCTTCGTGCCCAAGAAAACGCCCCAGGACTTCCCCCACCCCACCTTGATCAGGAATGGCAGCAGCTTGCCGCCCTCCTGAATCTCGGCCAGATACGGCCCAAAGGCAGCCAGCTCCGCCGACTTCTCCCCCTCATAAAGGGACTGGTAAAACACGCCGGCCTGATTCAGGAGATCGCGCACAGCCGGGCTGATGGCTCCATCCAGCACTGCAAAGCTGCATGAGGATTGCAGCATTTCAATCAGTTTGGTCTGCCAGGGCAACAGTTCCCCCGGTGATTCCGGGAGGCTATCCAGCAGCACTTTCCCGTCCATCATGGCGGCGATGCGTATGGCGGTTCGCCCGGCGAAGATCGCGTCGCGAGGTTTCAACACGCTCTGACGGAGTCTCACTCCGTTCACATAGGTGCCGTTGCTGCTGCCCTGGTCCGCGAGGATATGGATCATTTCCCCGCACTTCAACTCGAAGTGCGAACGGGACAGAAACTGGTCGTCAATCACGACATCCGCAGGAGCCTCTCTGCCCACCGTCAAAGTGCCCGACGCAGGAAGCGGCACGTAGTACTTCGCTCCCTTCGGCGGACGCACTTCGAGCACGAATTCCAAGCTGGACTCCTTCGCTAGGAGGACTGTTGTTGCGCAAGTCGCATCTTTTCGCAGATTGCGCAGAATGGCGTGCCATCGACCGCAGACTGTGTCATGGCCGAACCCTGCGCAAAAGTGGCCACTATTGGGCTGCCCTGCGCCGCAGCCTCTTGCATCGTGCCCCCTACCCCATAAACGGAGGCCACCGCGCCGCTCGCCGCCGTCGAAACGGTAACCGCCGCCGCAGCTGCCGCGGCCCCACCCCCGCCGCCGCCGCCGCCGCTCCCTGACTCTCCGATAATCACGGTCGGCTCTCCAAGCACGATCACTCCACCGTGCTCTGTCGGATCGCCCATCCGGGCCGCCATCAACCCGCCAATCAAAACTGTCGGCGAACCCATCGCAATCATGTCTGGCGGCCCGACGCAAACTGCCTGGTCCGTAACTCGTGCCGCAGGCAGAAACCCTATGAGGACCGTCGGTTCACCGGGCGCGACAATCGGCCCACCCACATGCGGGACAATCCCCGTAACCATCGGACAAACGTGCATATCGGTCAATCGTGCTGCTGGCGGCATGGCACGGCCTCCTTTCCGGAGGGCCAATCCTCTTGGCGACTGGCGCCTGAAACTGTAACTAAAAACGTGGGTAGCGAGCACCCAACACCTTGCAAATCAAATTCAATCGAAATACATTACAACATGCCCATCGATCAATATCGAGTTTCAAAGCCGAACAATGGGATGCTGATCCCTAGACACAAATATTAGCTGATGCCGCACCACTCATGCGTACGAGACAATTCCTTTTGATCTGCTCCATTTTCCGCAAGGAAAAGCACAATTCAGTCCGCCTCGACAATGAAATGGCTTTTGTCACTTGTTGAATATCTGTAACCATCGACCCCGGATCTTCCCTCTCATCATCGACCGGACTAAGGTGCCAGCGCCACTTCAGTTTCGGCACCGTGATCGTCGATTCGCCAATATCCATCCTGAAAGAAGACCGACGGGAAAGCGAGACACCCATAAATTGTCAGACATACTGTGGTCTAATTATTTTGCAT
>Ga0182015_10001531_pt1 | contig 30129 bp, 32 predicted proteins | sample 712P3MmetaG_FD_120478 | JGI IMG/M metagenome (GOLD analysis project Ga0182015, IMG submission 120478) | Permafrost microbial communities from Stordalen Mire, Sweden - 712P3M metaG | ecosystem: Environmental > Terrestrial > Soil > Wetlands > Permafrost | place: Sweden: Stordalen | collected... | reverse complement strand
AGGAAGTCGGAAGCGGGCCGGGCGTTGCAGTTTGGTTTTCGGTCAACGGCGACGTGGACGCGTTTCGTGCTACGCTGCTGCAACGTAAGGCAAACGTTAGCGACATTCAGGACGGCCCGTTCGGCCGGATGTTTATACTGTTTTGCACCAGGCGGCTATGCAGTTACGGTGCATGCTGTGTTGAGATACCTCCGCGAGTCAACACGTAGCCGGATTGCAAGGCTCGCTGGAGAACGCCCTCCAAGTCTTTCACTGCGAGGTATACGAACTAAGCCGAAACGAGGGCTTCCCGCACGTAAAGACATAGGTAAATCCGCATGAGTTGGCGTGCTATCGTCTTGGTACTTTCCTTCGTCATTCTGCCCGCGACGGCGGCGCGCTCTGCCGGCACAACGGTGCCGTTCAACTACACCAATCACGAATTGGTGGTGAGTGTGCGAATCGCAGGGTCGGGGCCGTACCGCTTTCTGTTGGATAGCGGTACAACGCCCTCGGTTATCGATACGGCGCTTGCAAAACAGTTCGGATTGCGGGCTACGGGGGCGGCTGGACGCGGCACCGACATTGGCTCGAGCTCGACGCCGATATCGCATTCCGTCTCGATTCGTGACCTCAGGTTTGGCTCCGTCCACGTGAATCGGCTCGATGCGATTACGCAAGACCTCTCGCCAATCAGCAAGCGGCTCGGCATTACGCTCGCCGGCGTGCTCGGGTCGAATTTCTTCGATGGGCGCGTGGTCCAGATCGATTACCCGTGCCGAACCGTCTCGGTGCTCGCGTATGCATTGCACGCGCCGTTCACCGCCCGTTTCCGAGAAGACTCGTCTGGTTGGATCGTTACCGACGGCGTTTGGGTCGATTCGCGGCACGCCAGCGCAGCGATCGACACCGGCGATGCGGGATTTCCGATCGTCACCGGAACCGGCATCGTGGCCCTCCATCTTCAAACGGAGGCGCGCGCCGGAAAAGCGATCATTAGCGTCGGGTACGGTGGACGCCATCGCGAAACGCTCGGGACCCTTCACGACGTGCGCCTCGGCTCCGAATCCCTTGGGACGCTGACGGCGCGGTATCTTCCCGAAGCGAAAGATCCCTTCGACATCAACATCGGCAACCGGCCGCTCCAACATTTCGTCGTCACGTTCGATTATGTGCGCCGGCTCCTAACGCTAAATCCGCCGCGTTCCTGTAACGGGCCGTGAAGGAACAAAGAAGCGGAGTGGGTTACTGACCGGGGCTGTTAAAGTCGTCTGCGGTTGACGTGGAAGGAGTGGCGGACGTAGCGATTTTGCCGACGACATAATTCAACGGCGTCGTGGTTGAAGAGATGGCGGTACTCGGGTTCACGACCGATGAACACATGTATGCGTTTACCCGTTTGTTCGCATCCGGCGCGGTGACGGTTACCGAAACATCAGCGGTATATGCATTATGCGAGCGCTGCATTTGAACTGTCGCGAATCCGCTACTGAACGAGTTCACTGCCTTACCGGCCGCGAACGTGAGCGACGCCGGGCCAACGGCACACGTGACCGTCACCGGCAAGCTTCCGACGTTAGCGGCCTGACGAAGCGCCATGGCCGGCGTTGATGGGGGCGGAACAATGGTGACGGGAACCGTGAACTGATATTCTCGCGGCGCGGCCGACATCGGTGCCGCCGAGCCGGCAGTTCCGCCGGCCGGGAGCACAGCGTGCGTGTAGTCGATGACCAGCGGCGACGTTCGGATATACATCGCATTTTGCGCTTGCTGCACCGCCGGAAGCGCACGCTGCGTGTCGGCCGCCATCACCGGGATTGGGTTGGCGGCAAACAGACAAGCCGTCGCTGCAAGAATGAGTGAAGTCCTCATAGCTTGAGGATTGCGCAGGTTCGGCCGGACGCCCTTTGGCCAGGCATTTTGTGTGGTCCAGCTAACGTATTTCTGGAAATCGCCACAGGCACAGCGGTAGACGAATTTTGCACCTCTCATGGGGAGGCCTGGATGAATCCATCAAAACAAATCGACGAGCTGATCGCGGAAATCACCGATTGGCGTGGCAAAACGTTCGCGAAAATTCGCCAGACGATCCTCGCGGCCGACCCGGAGATCGTCGAGGAATTTAAATGGATGGGAAGCCCATTATGGTCTCGCGACGGAATGATCGCCGTCGCCAATGCTTTCAAAGGAAAGGTGAACGTCACGTTCGCCTACGGCGCGAAGTTGCCGGACCCAGACAAGCTCTTCAACTCGGGCTTCGGAGGTAACACGAGGCGCGCGATCGATTTTTTCGAAGGAGATAAGGTGAACGAGCGCGCCCTAAAAGTCCTCGTCCGTGCCGCCATCGATTATAATCAAACCAACCTAAAGAAAAACGCCTCCAAAGCCCCTAAAGCAAAGGCACCGACTCGAACAAAAGCACCCAAATAATCCGCCGGTTTCGGCAGCGACTACGGAATGCCTCAACTCGGGGCGCCGAACCACCTGGAAAGCGCTTCTCGCGGCCCATGCGACGCTGCCCTGGACCGCGACCCGGCGCGATCGCCTTCCGTCAAATGCAAACTGTGAGCGCGCGCCCTTTTTCGGAGAGCCCGCCACCGCGCGGACAGCCCCTGCAATAACGAGCCTGTGGCAGAACTGTCGCGCTTGCGGCCGGGCCCCTACATACCACCCGTCTCGGGTGGGACAACGGTACCGTCCGACCAATGCGAGACGGGAATCATAAAAATCGTTTCCGGCTCGGGCATGTCCTGGTACGCATTGTTGTAGATCACGGGCGAGCCGCTGACGTCTGCGCCCCAGCTTGCGGCACTCGTCGTTCGAATATGAAACATCAGGTGCGGGTACCAGTGCCCGACCGCATCACCCAGATATCCAACCTTCGACATCATGTAGGACATGGCACCGGGCGCGGGGATTTGCAACTGGTTCCGTGCCAGACTAGCTTTGATGCGGTCATGCATCTGCGGCCTCGGTACGCCGGCCAATGCCAACGCCGTCCGATTGATCGTGTACGGGAGAATGGTACGCGCGGCCGGCGGGTTGTAGCAGATGGGACCACGGATTTTGGGATTCCAGAACTCCGGACTGTCGAACGGTGACATCCACGAACGTTCCACGAGACACACGAATCCGTTCGTACCTCTGCTTACAGTCTGATAGCCGTGCACTCCCATGACCAGAACCGTCGCGTTGCGCGAGATCTTTTCCGGAGCTGCACTTCGCGCCATTGCAATTTCGGCTTTGCGATCGGTGATCATGTACCGGCCGACCGCGGCCATCTGCGGATAGCCCGGCTGTGCCGACGCAGGTTGTCCTGCGAACACGAGCGTCGAAACGAGAGCCGCGACCGCGGTGGCGGCGACCCTTCCGATGGGAGGCTGCATTTTGAGTTGGTCTTTCAGTGAAATCACACGGTCGAGAAGGCGCGGAGTCAACATCTGGCCTCTTTATCGAAAAACGGTGAAATGACTTTTTTGCGCTAGAAGCATTCGCCGAGGAACGCCGCAGCCTTATCGGAGATGCCGACGATCTTATTCGTTGCCTGACGATAGAATTTAAAGTTTGCCGAACGATGCCGCGCTTCTTCGCGATCGCTTCGGCCGACGTAACAACGCATGCCTTTCCTCCGGTTCAATTGGCCCCCGCCCCAGCGGGAACGCTGGCGGAACGCCCACCCCATATGATGGCGATATGACAAGCAAGGAGGTTCCCGTGTTCTTTCGATCGGTCCGCGCGACCCGGGCTTTTACGCGCCTGCTGACGGCTCTGTCCGGCGCAGCTCTCCTCGCCGCCACGCTTGCGGCATCGACGGCGGACCCGCGGCTGCCCGCCAACGTCGTCCGCTTCACCCCGCAGGAGATGACCCTGAACGATGCGCAACGCGCCAAGCTGTTCGCGTTCGACGACGCCGCGAGCGGGACCACGACGACGACGGAGTTCACTGCACCGGACAATGCCCCGGTGCCCGAAACGCCGATCGATGTCGCCCCGGCCCCGGCCCCCTCACCCGGCCCATGCAGCCCCGTCATTACCTCGGCGAAGGGCAAGTTGACGTCGGGCGGCTACATCGTCCTCGCGGGCAGCTGCTTCGGTACTAGCGGGAACGTCGTCGTGAGCGGATTCCCCAACGGGGATCCTAAGGTAACGACTCAGGGCTGGTCTCCGACCCTGATCACCATCCAGCTGCCGAAGATCAGCGGTGTGCCGGATCTGACGATGCACGTTAAGGTAACGACTGGAGCGCTGTCATCGAAGACGCTCGATGCGAAGTTCGTCGCCGCGCTCGGCAGCCCGGTCGTCTTACCAACCAAGTACCTTGCGAACGCCGAGTGCGCGCTCTACGGGGCCTGCGCCACCTCGCCGCATAAGCCCACCGGCAACCATTGGGACTACAGTCCGCAAGACGGCACCGACGTGTGGACGCTGACCCTACCGGAGCATTTTCATCTGCAGACGATCCATCTCGTGCATATAAAGACGGGACCGACCAAAACAACGACCGTCATGTCGAGTGGAAACCAAGTGGCGTTCAAGGTTGCGTGGGAGGAACTTCAACAGAACGGGAGCGTCCTGGGCCAAGCTGCGTCAACCACGACGTATGTTTGTGCTAATGGCTGGTTTGGCTCTGACACGATCACCATGGTCAACGGCGTCCCGACCTGTGGAAATACCTCCTATGGCATGCTGTCCGTCACGACGTCCGTCAGCAATCCCACTCAGATTCCGACCTGGAATAATGTCTACCAGGTCGAAGCAATGGTTGTCGGCCCGGACGGAATGTCGCCATAAGAGTGGCCGTGTCATCGAGCGAAAAGCCCAGCAAATGTTGGGCTTTTTTTTTGTCGGCATGCGGACCACATTTATATGGCGACCGGGAGCCGCAGGCGCAAGTAAAGCGCCGCACGCGGTCGAACGTGTTCTTACACTCGATCGTCAATCTGGCTCAGCTCAATCGCGTGGAGGAAAAGAATCATGCGTATCTCGTTGCCCGCCGCGTTGTGCGCAACGGCGTTATTGCTCGGCTCAAACGCGTCGGCGACGTCGACGAACAACTGGCTCGGCTATAACGGTTCGTATCCCGGAGACCGTTATTCGACGCTCACGGAGATCAACCGCTCGAACGTTGCGCATTTGCATGCCGTGTGCGTTTTCCAATACGGCGAACTCGGTCCGGCCCAGACGGCGCCGGTGATCGCCAACGGCGTCATGTACGTCACCGGCGACGAAACGACGTACGCGCTCGATGCGACGACGTGCAAGTTGCGCTGGAAGAACACGTACGTGAATACCAGCGTGAAAAGCGGTATCGCGAACCGCGGCGTCGCGCTGCTCGACGGTAAGCTCTTCCGCGGCACGCCCGACTCGCACCTGATCGCAATCGACGCCGCGACGGGCCACACGCTCTGGGACGTGAAAGTGAGCGATTCGTCCGACGGTAGCAATACGGTCGCGGCCCCGCTGGCCTGGGACGGAAAAGTCTTCATCGGTATTGCCGGCAGCGAGGACGGCGTCAAAGGCAAAATCATGGCGTTTTCCGCGACGGATGGGAAACCGCTCTGGACGTTCGACGCCATTGCCGGCGGCGACGATCCCGGCGCCGCTACGTGGGGCAATGCGTCGGCCACGGCAACCGGCGGCGGTGGAACGTGGTCGTCGTTCGGCCTCGACACCGCGACCGGGGCACTATTCGTTCCGATCGGAAATCCGGGACCGGATTTTTCTGCCGATTATCGCCCCGGTGCGAATCTCTACACGAGTTCGATCGTGGCGCTCGACGCGAACACGGGGAAGCTCCGCTGGTACTATCAGCTGGTTCCACACGACTATCACGATTGGGACGCCGCCGCGCCGCCTGCACTCTATCGCGGTGCGAACGGCAAGCCGATGATGTCGTTCGCGGGCAAGAGCGGCATCTTGTTTACCATCGATTACGCCACGCACTCGTTGATCTCGAAGGTTCCCGTAACGACGATCGTCGACGCCGACAAACCGTTTACGACCGAGGGTACACATTTCTGTCCCGGCACGCTCGGTGGCGTCGAATGGAACGGTCCGGCGTATAGCCCACATGACAAACGCGTGTACGTGAACGCGATCGACTGGTGCTCTACCGTCCGGCTCGGGGAAGTGCGCTACGTGCGCGGTACGGCATTTCTCGGCAGCGGCAACGGAATGGGCGTGAAAGACGCCCAGGGCGGCACGGGCTGGTTGACAGCGGTGGATCCGCTCACCGGCAAAATCGCGTGGCGCTATCATGCGCCGGCGCTAATGGTCGCGGCGGTGACGCCCACGGCCGGCGGCGTGCTCTTCACCGGCGAGACCACCGGCGAATTCGACGCCTTTGATTCGTCCAACGGCAAGCTGCTCTACCGATTCAATACCGGCGGCTCGGTCGCCGGTGGAATCGCAACGTACGCGGTCGGTGGGAAGCAATATGTGGCCGCGGTGTCCGGCAACCAATCGCGTACTTCGGTCAAGGGTGGCGGCGCGCCGTCGATCTTCGTCTTCTCCTTGTGAGGTCGATTGTCGGATCGGCGGTGTGCGCGCTGGCGTTCGCGTTGGGCGCGTTGCCGGCGCCGGCGGTCGAACTTACGCTTGCGCCGGATGAGATCACCGCCGCGGTGGGGGAGGGTGGCGCCATGGCCGCGCGCGGCGAGGGTTACGTCATCGGTTCGTATCTTCTCTTCAGCGTGGACGACGCGTTGCACATCGCGGAGGACGATCAAACGATCGAGGCGGTCGTCGTCGCGACACCCTACGAGCGCTTACGGTTTCAGGCCTATCTGCTCGCACATGAGGGCCGTCCCGCACCGGGGCAAGGAGACCAATTTCTCGCCCGCGATCGCGGCGTGCTCGAGATCGTCGTGTACGCGCATAGCCGTGGCCCGGGCGATCGCGAGTTCATGCAGCACTTCGGCGCCGGCGCGCTCGCGAGCGCCGGAACGACGCGCGACGCGGTGCAGGTGACTTCGACCGACCCGGTGATCGACAGCTACTATTTGTCCAACGGCACGGTCGTGAAGCGGTGGCTCGGCCAAGTAACGTATCGCTTCGATCTGCGTAACGATCCTGCACTCGCGGCGGCCACGGCGCCGGCAACCTTGTCGTTCCTCGACGATCGCGGCGCCGTCCGCCGCTACACATTGACCCTCGCGGGCTATCGCTAGGCACCTGCCGATTCGCCCGCCTGGAAATGACTGCCGAGGCGATAGATCGCACCACGTTCAGGACGGGAAGTACGCGGCGCTGTTCAGATCGTCGAGAAGTGCAGGTTCGGCCGGATGCCACGCGAGCGATTGCTGCGTTTTAGCGCTCGATGCGCGGGCGTCCATTTGCGCGAAGGGCGCGAACCAGCCGAAGTGAGCGCCGACGTCGTCTCCCGACGTGCTAACGACCGGGAGGTTCAGATGACGCCCGATGACGCCGGCTATCTCGCGGAACGGTATGCCCTCGTCGGCGACCGCGTGATAGACGGCGTGCTCAGCAGCGCGTTCGAGGGCGAGACGGTAGAGCCGCGCCGTATCGCGGCGGTGAACGCCAGGCCACCGGTTTTCCCCGTTGCCTACATACGCGGATACGCCGTGTTCGCGGGCAAGCCCGATGACGATCGGGACGAAACCGTGGTCGCCTTTGCCGTGAACGGACGGGGCGAGCCGAATTACGGAGACGCGTACACCGCGCGCAGCCGCCGCGGCCGCGACCGTCTCGGGGTCGCGCGGGAAGTGCATCGCGTCGGGATCGCGGACATCGTCCTCCGTTACCATGCGTCCTGGTGCGATCAGCCCAACACCGGAGGTGACGATGAGCGGCCGGTCCGTCCCGGCCAATGCGGAGCCCAGCGCCTCGATGGCACTCCTCTCGACCGCGCCGTTTTCGGCGAAGCGCGAGAAATCATGGTTGAAGGCAGTGTGGATGACGGCGTCCGAGGCAGCCGCGCCGGCGCGCAGGCTCTCGAGATCTTCGAGACTCCCACGGTGCGCGGCGATCCCGGACGAAGCGAGGGTGGCCGCAGCAGCTTCGGAGCGCGCTAGGCCTGTGACGGTATGGCCGGCGGCCCGAAGCTCCTCGATGACGGCCGACCCCACCCACCCGGTGGCCCCGGTGACGAAAACACGCATGATGAAGACTTTCCCTTGTGATGACAGTTACTGACATGAAGCATAGCATAGATGTCAGTAACTGTCATCATGTATGATGGGGAGAATGAGCCGATGGAGCCCCAATGCGCGCGGCCGCCTCGAGCAGGCGGCCTACGAACTCTTCCTTGATCAAGGGTACGAGCAGACCACCGTGGCTGACATTGCGCGGCGCGCGGGGCTGACCGAGCGGACGTTTTTCCGGCATTACGCGGATAAGCGGGAGGTGCTCTTCGGCGGCTCCACCGCGTTGCGGGACGAGCTACTGCGGGCCCTCGACGAACTACCGCCGGCGCTTCCCACGATCGAAGCCGTTCGGATCGCCGTCGAAGCAATGTCGGCCCTCATGCACGGACGGCGCGCCCTTGCCCGTGAGCGCCAGCGGATCGTCACCGCGCACGCGGACCTGCAAGAGCGCGAACTGATCAAACGCGCGACGCTCACGGCGGCGCTTGCACAAGCCTTGCAGCAGCGCGGAGTACCGGAACCGGCGGCGAGTCTCGCCGCCGACATGGGGATGACCGTGTTCCACGTTGGATTCGGCCGTTGGCTCGACGATCCGGCAGGCCGGGATATGGTCGCGATCGTTCACGAGGGATTCGATCAACTCAAAGCCGTCGCTTCAGGCGCCTAATCACTTGGCGTTGAAAGTGGGCAGCGTGCCGAAAGTCTTCTCCCGACGGACGCTTGGGGAGTTCGAGAACGCGTCAGCGTCGATTCCGCTTCGTCCGCTCGATCGGGCATTTGAAGGCGCAGATATTCGTCTGGGCAAGGACCCCGGTGGACCCGATGGAGCGCGCCGAGCGCAATTCCGCCGTTACGTAGCCGGCGTGGATCAGCATGATTCGCAACAGCTGGAACGACTTGGCGCTGCGCTCGGGGCATTGATCGAAGAAGTCGCTGCGTCGAAGCAAGATTTCCTCGTGAAGGCCGCGGAGCGTGACGGCTTCTTCTTCGCGGCCGGCGTCTTTACGCCGGCGGGAACTGCGCCAAGTTCTTTCGCGGTGACGCGCGTCGAGGACTTGGCGTTTATCGATGACCGTGGCAGGCGGCTGCATCTTCTTGCAAACGATAGTCCTACCGACGCCATCGGTGGAGCAAAGGAACTGGTCGAATCTGTTTGCCGGACCGTCTTGCGTCTCATCGGCGAGCCGGCCCCTGGGAAAACAGCTGACCTCGTCGATATCGCCAAATCGACGCTCGAGGCCCTCGAGCTCGTTCCGTTAGGCGACGATGCGAAAAAGGGCGCAGCGCTCGTCCGTAGATGTCTACAGCGGCTGAGCGCCGTCGTTGCTAGTCTCGGTGAACTGCGAGAAGGTCTTTCACCCCGTGATGCTCGACTCGCGGTCGGTGCGGCCGTCACGTTCGCCGCCTTCGTTACGGAAACGTACGTGGAGCGGGCCGCGTTGAAAAACGGTTGACGCACGGCCTACATCGCGAAACCGTTCGTCGGCGCGCTGCAAGCGTCGGCGCCGGCGTGACGGATCGCGAAGTTGCGTTTTGTGTGAACGTCACTCGGGGCCGGCTTCAGCAATGCTTCAGGCGCGATGGACATGCTGTGTCTATGTTTACCGAATCGAATCGCTTTGGAACCGCCCTATTGCTTCTCCGCGTTGTCGTCGGCGTCGCATTCGTCTTACACGGTGCGCCGAAAATGGCACATGCATCGCTTGCAAGAGGCTGCCGCGGTCGCCGAATTCTTCGGCGGCTTCATGCTCATCGCGGGAGTCGCGACGCGCGTCGCTGCGGCCCTGATCGCCGTCGACATGATCGTTGCGATCGCCGTCGTGCATTTGCCGGCGCACGCGCCGCTCGTGACATCGCACGGTGACAGTATGGAGTTGCCGTTCGTCTATCTGTTCGGGACCGCAGCACTCATGCTCGCCGGTCCGGGACGCTGGTCGCTCGACGCGCTCATCGCGCAGCGCATACCGTTGGATCGCCTCGTACGTCACGGTGCCGAGCGGCGCGGTATCGAGCGCCGCGACGTGCGTACGTAGATCTAACTTTTCGCGTTCCACGTCGTCCCGTCGCTGTATAGGATCGCGTCGACGCCGACGACGATCCTCGCGACATATTCCGCGCGGCTTCCCCAGCCCATCCAAACCGAGCCGCCATCCATCACGACGCCTCGGGAGCGTATGCGCGTTGAAGGATTGAGCGTGGAGACGGCACCGTGCGCGTATGCTCCCCGAACGATCGCGGATTGCTGAAAGATCACGCTGCCGTCGAGGTTGTAGAAAGCATACGTGAACTCGATCGCGGCGATGCGCTTCGTGCTGTCGTTTGCGAACGATAGAAGGGTGTCGACACGATCGTACTGGCTATTCGCGCGCGCCGGGCGGATGCGTGTAATGCGAATGTGCGCGGCGGTCGCGCTCGAGTCATGCGTCATCTCCGGAGGGAGCGCATTCGACTGACGCGTCCTCGCATGCCAGGCCGAGCCGTCGGCAAAGGTCGCGTTGTCGATCATCACGACGATGTGATCGACGGGCTCATAGAGGTTGGTGTCTTCGTCACCGATGTAGAGCGACTCGCCCGATGCATAGCCGGTGAAATGCGCGTCTGCGGTCGTGCCGCGTTCGACCGGAACATTCGGCGCGAAGCGACCGCGCGTTGACGTCTGTTCTTCGCCGATCGCGGCTCCGTTCGCGTCGAGGAAGAGCCAGGTGAAATCGATCGACGTCGCCGGCGCGGCGGCAACATTTTTGAACGAGACGCCTTCGACTATCGTGCCCGGCGCTCCGGCGGCGGCTGACGACGGTGCCAGACTCCCGAGAATTTCGATCGGCGCCGTTGCCGACGCGGGGTCTCCCGAAAGATCGGTAGCGGCCGGTGCGGACGCGGCGGTGATGACGGCGAGCGCAGCCACGGTGACGCTAAGGGCAATTGCTCGGCAACGGTGAGAGCGCGGCATGCCCCCCTATTACCGCAATCTTCCGCACTGCAATCAGCCGGCCCTAACCGGGCAGCGGAACTCGTCGTTGGAGGATCGGCCGGCCCGGGCCGCCGGCTATGAGAGCTTACGGAGGTGTCGCCTCGGCGCACCAGTTATGCTGAGTGTGAGGTCAAGGCATGATTGAACGATTGCGACGTATGGATATGCTGAAGCACCTGACGCGCTGTGGGCTGCGCTACCCCATTGTCCTGAGCCAGGGCGGCACCGGTCATTGCGAGCGTGAAGGCGCGACTTCGCGGCTGCATCCCTATGGCGTCCGATCGATCTGCCAGGACCGCGACGACGGCTGGCTGTGCGAGTTCGGCTGGCTCTGGCCGTTCTGCTGATCTTGTTGGTTCTGGTCGCCGGCGGCCTGATTCGTCTCGACGATCGTCCCTGACGTCAGCTCGCCATCGACGCCGAAGTGCGCGTCGACGGTGATCTTCGTCATCACCTTGATGTTCTTAGGACCGGAACTCGAGCCGAACGAATCGCCCGTGCCGCCGCCGCCCATACCGCCGCGCCGGCCCATGCCGCCGCCGCCCATGCTGCCGCCGCCGCCCATGCCGCCGCCGCCGCCCATGCCGCCGCCGCCGCCGCGCGGAGAGTTACCGCGCGCCGGACGCGTCATCGTGCGATCGATCGAACCCGACGCGGCAAGGGTGGTCCCGCTCGCGTCGTCGCTGCGTGTCGCAGCAACCGGGATCTTCAGCGGCTGCGGTGCCGGCGTGCTCTGCGCGTCCGGCGCGGGGGCCGCGCCCGGCGTGGACGGCTGCACGGCGAGCGTCGTCTTCCACATCTTCGCGCCTGCCGGCGCGGCCGCGACGAAGTCATCAAGGCGATTGAGCACGCCGACGGCCGCGGCGACGCGTTGTCCATCGGGTTCGCCCGCGCTCACGTTGTCGACCGTCAGCGTGCCGTCGGCGGCGCGGGTCGCTACGAACGGCATCGCCTGCGCATCGCCGGCGTTCGTGAGCGTCACCACGACCTTCTGTCCCAGTTTCCAGTGCAGCGCCAGCGTCTGGACGTTCGGCGCGCTCTCGGAGCGACCGCCCGACGTCGTGAGGCGGTAGGTCACCGCGCTGCCCACGCGGTCGGGCCCGATAAGGAGCGACGCCGGAACCTGCGCGGACGCTTTCGCGGCGATGGCGCAGGCCGCGACAACGGAGATCGCCGCGCCCGCGGCGAGGCGCGACGTTCGAAAAGGCATCGGCATGACGTCCTGACGATACCTGCCGATTCTGTGAGCAGCTTGGAGCTACGATGATGAATTCCAAAGATTCGATAGGAAACGTAATCGACGTAGCGCGGCGATCACTCGAGCAGCGGCTGATCGGCGAGCTTTGCGTGTACCTGTAACGTTCGCGCGACTTCTAGAGCTTCCAGAAAGCGCCGTGTGATCATTCGTGCGAGGTACATGCCGAAGTCGGGGTTCTGGTAGTAGAGCTTCTGGAAGTCGCGGTTTTCCATGACCAGTAGCTCGACTGCCGTTTCACAACGCGCGCTCATCGTGCGCTTCGAGGACGGCGAGAGGAGACCCATGAAGCCGGACACGTCCCCTGGTTGCAGCGCGACACCTATGTCGATGAGGCTTACCGTTCCGGCGACGATGTAGTAGAACTCCTCTGCATTATCACCGAGGCGAAAAAGATATTCACCAGCTTGCAGGGTCCGCTCCCGGCTCATCGGCTGGAGCCATTCAATCGGGATCTCGGCTGTTGCGGCGCGCTGAATCTTCGCCAAGATTCGGTGGATCTCACGCAGGCGCACCACGTTGAGCGGTAGCAAGGTCGCGTGCAAGAGCATAATCGGGTAGAGATGGCCGACGGCTCCGTATGCAATGAAGACGACGTTGCTTCCAATTGCAACTTGGCGCAAACGCATCGGCATCTTCATCCAAAACGTGGCGAAGACCAAGGCGCTGGCGAAATACCCCAGGATGTTGAACGGCCAATTGATCGGCTTGCGCCGGCTGCGTGGCCCCGGCGCAGCAACATCGTCGGTTGAGGGCACGGTGGCATAGGTACGGAGAAGTGAGTCGAGATCGGGCGGATCGCTCGCCGCCACCGTAGTGCTCGCGGTAGTGTTCGTCTGCGATGCGGCAAGAGTCGGCAGAAAGCAGACGAGCATGGCGAGCGGTAGCACGAAAACGGCCAGCCATTTGGAACGAAGGCAGATGCGGGGCAAAAGTCCTCCAGTCGTCAGCGGAACAGAATTGGACGTCGAACCTGAGAGGGGGATTCCCATTTTATCATCGGAAGCCCACCGGGATTCCGCTGGAGTGATTCGATGGTCGTTATGAAGAGGCGTGAAGATGCCGAGCCCTTGAAGCGTCCCGCGACGACGCCCGAGGGGCTGACCTTCGACGTGACGCCATACTTCGGCTCGACCGTCGCCGACGCCGGCGCACCGCACACCGATCTCGGTGTCCTCCATCCCGTCGCCCTGCGCATCGACCAGCGGCCCTGCACCGTCAACGCGCCGCACTTCCACCAGGCGAATCAGTTCCAGGTATTTATCGACGGCGACGGGATGGTCGGAAAGCATCGCGTCGGCGGCGTAACCGTTCATTACGCGCAGGCGTATTCGCCGTACGGCCCGCTTTCTTCAGGCGAGCGCGGGCTGAGTTATTTCGTCCTGCGCAACAGTTGGGATCCGATCGCGCAGTTCATGCCCGCGAAACGTGCGCTGCTTAAAGCCGCCGCACGCCGTCCGCGCACGGCGATAAGCCCGATCCTCGAACCAGCCGGCGCTTCCTTCGCGTCGGAAGTGTCGTGCACACCCATCTTGGAACAGCAAACCGACGGGCTCGCGGTATGGCGCTATCGCGCGCCGTCAGGGGCGACATTCGCCGGCTCAGAGCCGGCGTCGGGCGGCGGACAATTCTGGCTCGTACTCGCAGGCGCGGACCACGCCGGTGAGACTGCGCTCACACCGATGTCGTGCCTTTTCGTCTCACCGGACGAACCGCCGCGCACCGGCGAAGCAGGCCCGGGCGGGCTCGATGTCTTGGTGCTCGCGTTCCCGCGCCTCAACGGTGTGCCGCCAACGACGATAGGAAGGGACACGCCATGATGAGACCCACGAATCGCGCAACCTTCTTGATGGGCACGGTGGCCGCCGCCGTCGCCGGCTTGCCGTGCCGCCTCCGCGCGCAGACCGCGCCGCCGCTCACAACGATCCGGCTCGGGACGGCGGGGAACGACGACGCTACGCCGATCGTCTACGCGCAAAAGGCGGGCATCTTTGCGAAGTACGGACTCGACGTTCAGATCAACAAATCTCCCGGGCCTGCCGCGGCAGCTCTGGTTGGCGGCAGCTACGATTTCGGCAAGGCGGCGATCACTACGCTGCTCCAGGCCCACGAGAACGGCCTTCCGCTCACGCTCGTCGCCGGCGCGTCGGTTGAAAACTTCAACGTTCCGTATGCCGCATTTCTTATGAAGAAAGAGTCACCGGCGCAAAGCGGCAAGGACTTCGAGGGCAAGCTGATCGGTCTCGTCGCACTGCAAGGCATTGGCGAGGTCGCGATGAAAAAATTCGTCGACGAGAACGGCGGCGACCCAAAGCTGCTGACCTTCATCGAAGTTCCGACCTTCACCGCGGCCGGATCCGTCGACACCGGCCGGGTCTACGCCTCGGAGTGCACGTATCCGGCAATTCAGGTCGGCCTCGATAGCGGGCGCATGAAGACGGCCGAGTTTTATCGCGAACTCGGCAGCGGCTCGGTCCTCACGGCATGGTCGGTGAAACGTGAATTCTCTGCGAGTCACCCGGACATCGTGCGCGCGTTCGCGCGCGCGTGGCGCGAAGCATCGACCTATACCAACGCACATCACAGTGCGACCGTCGATATGATGGCCGAGTTCACGGCGATTCCCGCCGACGTGATTGCAAAGATGCCGCGCGCGACCGCCACTCCGACCTTGGCGCCGGCGCAACTGCAGACGATGATCGACGTTTGCGCGAAATATGGCGCGCTCAAGACGAGATTTGCGGCCGCCGACTTCATCGACCCGAACATCCGTTAGGCCGGCGCGCTCACACCGAGCGCTCGTGCCCGGCCCACAGCGGAGCCCGCAGCTTGAACTTCTCGACCTTGCCGTTGGGCAGCTTCGGCAGCGCATCGATGAAACGCACGTCGCGCGGCCGTTTGTAGGGCGCGATCGCCGTGCGGCAATGTTCGACGATCTCTTCGGCGAACACGGTGGCGTCCGGGCGCTTTACGACGAACGCGACGACCGTCTCGCCCCAACGTGGGTCGGGCCCGCCAACGACGGCCGCTTCGAGCACCGCCGGATGGCTCATCAGCGCGTTCTCCACCTCGCGTGAGTAGATGTTCTCCCCGCCGGATACGATCATGTCTTTGAGCCGATCGACGACGAAGATGAAGCCGTCCTCATCGCACTCGCCGACGTCGCCGGTGTGGACGTAGCCGCTGCGCAACGTGACGGCCGTCGCAACGTGGTTGTTCCAGTAACCGGCCATGAGCGTGGCGCTGCCGATGACGATCTCGCCCGGCTCTCCGGGCGCCGCGTCGGAGCCGTCGTCGCGCACGATGCGGACATCACAGCCGATCATGGGTTGGCCGGCCGAGCGCAGCCGCCGCACGACCGATTCCGGTCCGTCGAGCACATGCTGGTGAGCGTGCAGCACGCAGCCGGGTGCGCCCGTCTCCGTCATTCCGTAGAGTTGGACGAATATCGGACCGAAAGCGGCCAGGCCGCGTCGCAGCAGTTGCTCGGGCATCGGCGCGGCGGAGTAGTTGATCGTGTGGAGGTCGGGCAGGTTCGCGCTATTGAATCCGCCGGCATCAAGCATATCGCCGAGCATCGTCGGCGCGAGCAGCGTCGTCGTCACGCGGTTGTCGATGATGCTCTGACGAAACTCCGCCGGCCGGAACGCGCTGTGAACGACGATCGAGCAGCCGGTGAGTTGATGGGCTAGGGTTTGGATGCGGCCGCCGATGTGATAGAGCGGCATACACAGCCCGAGCCGGTCGGTGGGCGCGATCGGACCTTCCAGCGCGCTGATGTATGCAGCGCGCAGTTGGCCTTGGTGTGTGAGCATGACGCCCTTCGGCCGGCCCGTCGTACCGCTGGTATAGATGAGGTAGGCGATATCGTCCGGCAGGACGCGGCCGGCCGGGATGTGCGGCTCGCCGCTCTGCACGGTCGCTTCGTACGAGCCTTCCGTCCCGCCGATCGTAACGATCGTCTCGATGCCGCGCGCAGCGTCGGAATCGAGCAGATGGCGATAGGCTTCCTCGATGATGACGGCTTTGGGCTTACTGTCGCCGAGAATGTACGCCACCTCCGGCGCGGCCAGCCGGTAGTTCACGGTCACGGTCGTCCAGCCGCCCAGTTCGCCGGCAGCGTAGCATTCGAGATATTCGGGGCAGTTTTGCGCGATGATCGCGACGCGGTCGCCGCGCCCGATACCGGCCCGCGAGAACGCGTCGACGAGCCGCAGCGCCCGTTCCGCGAACTGACGATGCGAGATGGTGCGGCCTTCGAAGAGAATCGCCGGAGCGTCGCCGCGGAGTCGCGCGTTGCGCAGAACGAGTTCGCCGAGCATCCTTGCGGGCGCCTTACGCGGCGATCATTTCGACTCGAACGCCGAGGACTTCCAATAACGCTTGCGGCTCTGCTTCAGGCCCGACGCCGCCATCAGCGCCGCGACGCGGATCGGACCACCGATGCCCTCGACGACCGGAACGCCCAATTGCTCCATCAGCCACTCGGGCTTTATATGAACGGGGCACTGGGTGATGCCCCCGGGGATGATGACATCGACGCGCTGCTCCGCGATCATCTTGCGGGCGGTCGCGACGAACCCGGCCTTCATGCCCTCGACATTCGCGGCGATATCGGGCAGATCGAAACCGGAGGCGCCGTAGGCGACGATGCGGTCGGTCATGCGATACCGGCGCGCGTTCTGCTCCATTGTCGGGATCTGGCTCTCGTGGTAGACGATCACGCCGAAACGGTCGCCGAGGAAGGACGCAATGTGCAGCGCCGCTTCGAAGGGCCCGATGATCGGAATGTCGACCGCCGAACGGCCGCCGTCAACGCCCAGATCGAGAAAGCCGAGCGGAACCGCGGCATCGTAGCCCTGCAGCTCGGCTTCGCGAAACGCTTGTATGATCGCGGGGTTGACCAGATTGATCTCCGTTGCCGTCATGCCGTGGAAGTACGGCGTGACCGGCGCCGAAACGATGCCCACCTGAATCTCTGGGGTGGTGTAGGACAGCGCCACTTGTTCGCGCAGCGTTCGTTGTTCGGATGGGTACTCACCGATCACAAAGGCGACCTTAACCATGGGGCGGTCCTTTCAGCGCTTGAGGCAAATAGTCACACCGTCGGCAATGGGAAGGAGACTGACGTCGATGCGTTCGTCGGTGCCGAGTTTTTCGTTGAACACGTTCATGATGAGCGTATCCGAGTCGGCGTTGGGATCGGTGACCCGTCCGTCCCGTAGAACGTTGTCGAAGAGAATGAGGCCGCCACGGCGCACGAGCTGCAGTGCGTACTCGTAGTAGGCATCATAACTTGCTTTGTCCGCGTCGACGAATGCAAAATCGAAACTCCCCGCGCCGTTCTCGTTCAGCAATGCCTTCAACGTGTCCAGCGCCGCGCCGATGCGGAGGGTGATTCTCTCATCCACGCCGGCTTCGCGCCAGTAGCGGCGCGCGATCGCCGTGGTTTCGACGTCGATGTCGCAAGCGACGAGCATTCCGTCGGGAGGTAACGCTGAAGCGACGCACAGCGCGCTATAGCCGGTAAAGGTCCCTACTTCGAGCGCGCGCCGAGCGCCGATGGCCTTCGCGAGGAGCGCCATCAGCTGACCCTGGACCGGGTTGCTGAGCATTCGACCGCGCGGATGTCGCTCCGTTTCCCGGCGGAGGCGACTGAGAACGTCGGTATCGCGCAGCGCGACTCGTTCGATATAGTCGTCGAGTTGCTCGGTACCGCCGATCGTCTTTCGGGTCACGCGTTCCGCCTTCGGAAATTCATACTTCTGCGCGCCTGAACTTGTTCGGAAGTCCCGGATGCTCCCCCATGAAGATGCGCGGCCTGGGCTCATCCAGCGCTAGGTGTTCTCGTTCTCTATTTCCAACGATCTCCGGCTTGGCGTGCGAAGTTCGCAAAGACGTAACGCCACGGAATGACGATGGGAAAGATAATGCCCATCAGACAGGCTTGAATCGTTTGCGCCATGTCGGCGTCGATTTGGCTATGGGTCGTCCACATCGGAAGCGCAACTCCCAACAACCAGATCGACTTCCAGGTCAGCTCGAAAAAGAGCAGCGGCAGCATCTTGAGCGGATAGCGAAGCCCTAAGATGGCCAGGAGCGACAGCGCGGCCAATAAACTGTTGCCGACACCGTTCCATGGGCAGAGCGTTAGTGCCCACGGCGCGTGCTGGATCAATGCCGGCCATACGGTGAGACCAAGGCCGACCACGAGAAGCAGGTACGCCGCTCGCAGCAGATACAGCTGGAAGAGCGATACCTCCGGCGGTGAAGCGACGGATGGCGGAACCGGCGCTGACATCACAGACATGTGCGCACTCCCTTCGGGCGACGAATATACGGAAGAGGCGCCCCGCCTGTTTCAGCCGGTCCGGCCGGCATTTTTTGAAGTTAGGCGTGAGTCAGGCGCAGCCAGGCTGATCGCGCAACGGGTTCGCCCGGCCATGTCGCGGATACTGACCGCTACGGTACTTAGCCCCGCTTCGCTTTCGGAGAAGGACGCGGCGTAGCCCCGTTTCCGTAGATCGTTTAACTCTTGCTTTAGCTTCGCACCGCGTGGATCGAGCAGTGCAAAATCGTCCGGGGGTAATTCGGCCAGGAGAGCCTTTCCGGTCGAAACGCAATGCGCCGGGAGCAGCGATCCGACGCATGACGAAACGCGCAAGTTATGATGCCCCTCGACGCAGTCGAGAAAAATGACATACTGCCCCTGCAAGATGCCCAACTGTATCGTCTCGCCCGTCTCAGCAGAGAGGGCTTCGAGATAGGGTCGCGTTTGCGGCCGGATCCCTGGCGTGCTCATTCTGTAATGAATGATGTTGCCTTATTCTGGAGCCGGTAGTATATTTCGTTGGCGATGAACTTTGGCGTTCAATTCTTTCCGTGCGTCGGACCGAATGACGTGTCTCCGGCGGCGTACTTCAGGGATGCCCTTCAACTGACGGAGCTCGCAGATTCGCTCGGCTACGACCACGTGCGTATGGTCGAGCATTATTTCCACCCGTATGGCGGGTACTCGCCGAACCCGCTCCTGTTCTTAGCCGCTGCCGCTCAGCGTACGAAGCGCCTGCGTCTGATAACCGGCGCGGTATTGCCCGTTTTCAACAACCCGTTGAAGCTGGCGGGAGAGATCGGCATGCTCGATGCGATTTCGAACGGCCGGGTCGAAGTGGGCTTTGCCCGCGCCTTCCTGCCGCATGAATTTTCGCGCTTCGGCGTGCCGCTCGATGAGAGTCGCGCGCGTTTCGATGAAGGGCTCGAAATCATCACCCAGCTCCTCGAACGGGAAGACGTCGCCTTTAACGGCCGCTTTCACGCCTTTCCGGCGACGACATCGTTGCCGCGGCCGACGCAAACGCCGCGACCCCCGTTCTGGGTTGCCGCTCTGGCAACGGAATCATCGTTCGTGAATGCCGGGCGCCAGGGCCACAGTATCATGGCGATTCCGGTCGGCGGCGCAGAAATGGCGCGCCTTATCATGGCTTATCGGATGGCGAGGAAGGATGCCGGGCACGCCGGCGATGGGCGCGTCATGTTGGCGTTTCATATGTTCGTACACGAAGAACCGGGCGCCGCCGCCCGCATCGCACGCGGACCGCTGAATCGATACATTGCCTCGCTGGTCGATGCGGCGAGCGATTGGACCGCCGGCACGAGTTCGGCCGACTATCCGGGTTACGATAAGATTATCGCAAAGCTAAAAGGCGACTCGTTCGAATCCCAAGTTGCCGAAGGGTCGGCTTTCGTTGGAACTCCCGCAGAAGTCATCGAGCAGATTCGCACGTTCGTTGCACGATCGGGCACGTTCGAAATAGCATCGCTTCAGGTAAACTTCAACGATCTGCCGGTCGACCGCGCCGCGACGTCGATGCGGCTTTTTGCCGATACCGTGGCGCCGCGCTTCGCCACGACGGAAATCAAGGCGTGACTCACAAAAAAGCGTTACTCATAGCCGCGGTTACATCATGTGTGATGATGAGCGCCGTCGCGGCCGCCCGTTCGGCGCCGCTCGAGCCTTACGAGATCAACGCAATCATCCCACTGACGGGCGGTGGCGCGTTTCTCGGCAAGGCATATCTCGAGACGTTCCGTGCTGTCGAAAAAGTGGTCAACTCCTCAGGCGGTATCCAAGGGCATCCGATCAAGTTCGTTACCGCAGATACGCAGACCAATGGGCAAGTCGATGTCGAGCTGGTCAACAGCCTCATCGCCAAGCGCGTGCCGGTCTTCATCGACGGCGCACCGAGTACGGTCTGCCTCCCCTCAATTCCGCTGGTCGTGAATAATGGACCCGTCGACTACTGTTTATCGCCGGTAATCCATCCGCCGGCCGGAAGCTACGTCTTCTCAACGAACGCATCGACGTTCGACTTGTCATCAGTGGCCGTTCGCTATCTGCGGGAACGCGGGTGGAAACGTATCGCCATGATGACTTCAACGGATTCGACGGGACAGGAATACGACCGGCAGATTGTCGCCGTTCTATCGCTACCCGAGAATCGCGATATGCAACTCGTCGCGCACGAGCACTTCAATCCGACCGATATAAGCGTGAACGCGCAGCTCACTCACCTAAAGGGCGCTAACTCGCAAGCGATATTGGCGTACACGACCGGAACGCCGTTGGGAACGGTGCTACGCGGTCTCAACGATGCCGGCTTCGCACAGCCGGTCATAACGTTAAACTCGAATATGTCCTACGCGCAAATGTCGGCCTATGCATCGTTCTTGCCGAAAGAATTGTACTTTACGACGCTGCGGTCGGGGACTCCCGAAGGCACGTTGCGCGGCCCATTACGGGACGCCGAGATTGCGTATTTGAACGCCTATCGCGCAATCAATGTGCGACCCGACGTCGGCGACGTACTTGCATATGATCCGACGATGATAATCGTGAGTGCGCTGCGTCATCTCGGGACTCACGCCAGCGCACAGCAGATCCGTGACTATATTCTCCATTTGCACGGTTGGATCGGCGCCAATGGCGTGTACGAGTTTTCGAGTGGCGACCAGCGCGGTATCGGGCAAAACTCGATCGTGGTCGCTCGGTGGGCCCCCGAGCAGAACACCTGGATCCAGGTGAGCCGCCCGCGCGGCGTTCTCAAATAGTAGGATGCTATTTCCGTCCGTTCGCGCCATAGTCATCGTTGCGCTCGCACTCGTTTCGTTGCTCGCCGGGGTGGCCGATGGGCAGACGAACCCGACGATACGCATCGCCACGACGCCGATCGATCTCGGCGCGCAAGCACTCTACGCGAGCGACCTCGGTTTCTTCAAGCGTGCCGGCTTGGACGTCGAACTCAGCGTGCTCACGAGCGGTAGCGTCGTCGCCTCTGCGGTATCGGGCGGTTCGATCGACATCGGCCAGGCGAATATCGTCGCGCTGGCCGCGGCGCACGTCAACGGGCTGCCGTTCGTCATCGTGGCTCCGGCCGGCTACTACACGAGCAAAGCGCCGACGACGGAGCTCATCGTCGCGGCGACATCGCGCATAACCTCGGCGAAGGAGTTGGACGGGAAAACAATCGCCGTAACCGCCCTCAAGGATTTGAATTGGGTCGGCATTCAGTCGTGGCTCGCGCACAACGGCGCGACGCTCGATTCGGTAAAGTACGTCGAGGTACCGCAAAGTGCCGTTTGCAACATGCTCACTTCGGGTCGCGCCGAGGCGGGCATCGTCTCCGAACCGTATCTGAGCTACGCGCTCGAAAACCAGTGTCGTGTGCTGGCGCCGACGCATGACGCGATCGCGAAGGAGTTCCTCGTCGGCGCATGGTTCAGCACGACGGCCTGGGCGCAAGCCCACCCCGACCTCGTCAATCGCTTTCGAGCCGTCATGCGCGAGACGGCGCGCTGGGCGAACGCCCACCATGATGAATCGTCCAAGATCCTCGAAAAGTATATGAAGCTCACCGCCGCACCGGGGATGAAACGCGTGCCGTTTGCGGAGACGATCGACCGCGCGCAAGTGCAATCGCTGATCGATATGGCCGCCAAGTACGGCGCACTGAAGTCCAGCTTCCCGGCCGCCGAGTTGTTGCTACCGGACCGGTAAGGAACGCGCTTTTGCGATGGCGGCGCGTTCGAGCTCCGCCGGAAAGACGACGCGGCGCGGATGGTCGGTCGTTCGCAACCATGCATAGGTATCGCGGACGGTCTCCACGAGCGGACGCGTGCGCAGGCCCGTCGCCACGGCGCGCGCGATACTGGCCAGCATCAAGCCGTAATCCTCGGGATCGTTCCAAAACGGAACGTGCTTCCACGCGACGACGCCGGCCGCTCGTGCGACGTCGGACGGCACGACGACGGGGGAGGCCGACGATGCGGTTCCCGCGATGCACGCGCGCGCTGCCTCGAGAACATTCATCGGCTCGACCGGGCCGGTCACGTTAAATGGCCCGATCCGTTCTTGTTCCGCCGCCGACACGATCCATGCAGCCAGGTCGCGCACATCGATCAGTTGCAGCGGTGCGTCGGCCGCTCCGGGAACCAGCATCGGTTCGTTGCGCGCCGCGCGCTCGATCCAGGAATTGAAGCGATCGGTGTTATCGTACGGCCCGACGATGAAGCCGGCGCGCACGGCGACCGTGCGTCCGGGCATCGCCGCCTCTGCGGCCGCTTCGCACAGCGCTTTGAGCTCGCCATACCGTTCGTCCAAGTACACATCGGGATCAACGTTCGGAGCAAGGACGGATAGGGGGGCCGATTCGTCGACGCCGGGCGTTTTCTGCGCGTAAACGCTGATCGATGACACGAAGACATATCGGTGGATCGCGTCACACAGTAATTCTGCGGCGGCGCGCACGTGACGCGGCACGTAGCCGCTGGTGTCGACGACCGCATCCCAGCGGCGCCCACGCAACGCGGCGGGATCGTCGCGGTCGCCGAAAATGGACTCGACGCCCGCCATCGGTGGGAGATTTCCGCGATTGAACGTGGTGACCGTATGCCCGCGCGCCTGAGCCTCGGCGATGATGGCACGACCCACAAAACGGTACCCACCCAGCAATAACAAGTCCATCATCCGGAGTATATCAGTTCTGATATGCTCGAGCTTGGCAAGTGCGGCCGACGTCGCGGGCTCGCCTTCGGATTTTGCCCGGCGGACGCGGCGCACGAGCAAGCCGATGCTTGCCATGAGCGCCCGCGCGATGTCACCGGGATCGGGGTCTCCCGCAACTTGCGCTCTCTGCGAGGGTAGAGCGAACCGATGCGAGCGATCGTCGACGGCGTTCGAAATCTCCGGGCGCGACCGACCCGAACGGTACTAACCGTGGCGGGGATTGCCATCGGTATCCTCGCGCTAGTCGTGGTTGGATCGCTTGCCGAGCGCCTCCATGAGATCGTTGCGCGCTCGACCGCGTTGAACGCGGGCACGGTCTTCGCGGTCGTCGACGACGGGCTACTCGCGCGCGGGGACTCCGCGGCGGTGGCTCGTGCGGGGCACGCGCTCGCGCGCCTTGACGGAGTGGCGACCGTCGTCCCTGAGGTCGTGCTGCCGTACCGTTTTGATAGCGGCGGCAGTGGCCGCTTCGGGCCGCCATCACTGATCTTCGGCTTCGCCGGTGACGATCGTCTCGCACGAACACGGACGCTGACGCTTGCCGCAGGACGCGAAGCGCTGACCGGCGAGCACCGCGTCGCCGTCATCGGAGCCGACTTTGCTGCGACGGAACGAGCGTACCCGGGCGACGTGATCGCGATCTACGGCAGTTCGTACACCGTCGTCGGCGTCTACGACAAGTCGTTCACGCTGTTCGACGAAGCGATCGTCGTGCCGTTCGCCGATGCGCAGGGCCTGCTCGATCAGACGATTCCCCCGACCGCGACCGCGCTTCCGAAGAATGGGATCACCGCGTTCCTCGCCGTCCCGAAGCCCGGCACCGACACATCGCTGCTGGCGGCGCGCATCAACACCATTGAGGGACTGCGTGCGCGCGATCCGGCCGAGGCGGCGGCGTCGGTGCAGTCGACGGTCGCGATCTTCGATGCGATCGTGTTCGGAGCGGCGCTGATCGCACTGCTCGTCGGCGCGTTCTCCATCGTGAACACGATGACGATCGCGGTCGCCGAGCGCACGCGTGAGATCGGCATACGTAAGGCAATCGGCGCGCGTGATGCCGACATTTTGACCGAGTTCCTCATCGAGGCGGCATCGATCGGCGCCTTCGGCGGCGCCGGCGGAATCGTTGCGGGCGCGCTGCTCGTCGCCTACGTCGATGCGCGCAGTGCCGCCGGCGGAAGCCTTCAACTCTTCGCACTATCCCCTCGCGTCGCTGCAGGCGCGTTCGTGTTCGCGGTTGCGCTGAGCGTGGTGGCCGGATTGCTGCCGGCGTTCAACGCTGCGCGGCTCGCGCCGGCCGAGGCGCTGCGCCGCACGTGACCGACGATGCGTTCGTGCGCGCCGAACGGCTCGTGAAGGTGCATGCGCCGGGCTCCGCAATCGCCGTGCGAGCGCTCGATGACGTCGACGTCCGGATCGCGCGTGGCGAATACGTTGCGATTGTCGGGGAAAGCGGCAGCGGGAAGACAACGCTCATGCATATGCTTGGCGGGCTCGACCGGCCGACGAGCGGAACGATCGCGATCGACGGAACACGGCTGGACGGGGCTTCGTCGCGCGAATTAGCGGCGATCCGCTCGAACAGCGTCGGCTTCATCTTCCAAGGCTTGAACCTCATACCAACGCTCAGTGCTCTCGAGAACGTCGTGCTTGCGGCACGGTATGCACGCCGGACGCGCGCAACGGCGCTCGAGCGCGCGACTGCGCTGTTGACCGAGCTCGGTCTCGGCGACCGGCTGAACCACCGGCCGGCGCAGCTCTCCGGCGGACAGCAGCAACGCGTAGCGATCGCACGCGCGCTGATCAACGAACCGGCGCTGGTACTGGCCGACGAGCCGACAGGCGAGCTCGACTCGCGTACCGCAGAATCGATCCTCGCGCTGTTCGACGTGCTGCACGCGCGCGGTCAGACCCTCATCATCGTGACGCATAGCGCCGCCGTCTACGACCGGGCGCAACGCATAATACGCTTGGCCGACGGCAAAATTGCGGCCGATGCTTCGTAGCGCGTTCGTCGCCGGGCTGGCTGCGGCTGCGCTCCGGCCATCCTATGCGTGGGCCTCGGCTGAGGGGGCAGTGCGGATTGCCGTACTCGGTGATTCGCTCGCTCTCGGAACCGGAGCGTCGCGGGCCGACGGGGGCTTTATCTTTCGCGCGTTCCGCGAACTGCTGCAGCGCCGCCCCGGAAGCCGGATCGATGACATGGCAATCGGCGGCGCGACCGCTGCCGATGTCTTGCGCTTGCAAACGCCGCGACTCGCAGGCACGCGGTACGACGTCGTGATCGTTTGCGTTGGGGGCAACGATGTCGTGCGCCGCACGCGGAGCGATGACTTCGCACGGACGTACGCCGAGCTGTTGAGACGTGCCGGCGCGCTTGCACCCGGCGCGCGGTTCATCTGTTGCGGCGTTCCCGATGTCAGCGTCAGCCCGATCTTCACCGACGAGCGCGCTTCCATTGCCGCGGCATCTTTCCAGGACGATCGTCATGTTCGCGTTGCCGCTGCGGCTGCCGGAGCCGCTTTCGTCGACCTCTATGCCGTGACGCGCGCACAACGCAATGCATCCCGTTTCCTCGGGCGCGACCGGTTCCACCCATCCGATCGCGGTTACGCCCTATTCGCGGGCACTCTTGCGCCCGTGCTCGAGCGCGTCAGCGAAACCGCTCATGGCGCAAGCAGTTGACCGATGCGGTCGAGCGTTGCGGGCGGCAACGGGCCCTTCTCGATGGCCGCCGCCGCCTGTTCGACTTGCATGAGGTCCGAAAACCCGATCAATGCCGTCGAGATTGCGGAATGGGAAATCGCAAAACGGAGCGCCGCCTCCGCTACGGTTGCGACGTGACCCTCGTTCACGAGCGGCAGAAGCCGTTTGCCCCGCTCGACGTCGCTCGCATAGTCGATACCCGAGCCCATCGGTTCGACGACCGGAGATCCCAACGAATGGCGCTCGTTGCTGCCGCTCAACGCTCCCGCAGCGAGCACCCGGATTGCGACCGTCCCCATTCCTGCGTGTTGCGCGCGCGTCAAAACGTTCCCGAAGTCCGGGCCTACGGCACCGAACCTCGCGCCGCCCGCGCTCGAGTTGAGCAGATTATAGATCAGTTGCGCGACGGCGAACGCGCCGGTATCGATCAAGCGCGGAAGTGCGGCTGCTTCACCGGTTCCTGAGAAACCGTAGAAGCGAATTTTGCCTTGTTGCCGCAACGCTTCGAACGCAGGGAGAACCTCGTCAACGACGGTTTGTACATCGAGTGAGCCGCCCTCGCCGGCAAGCGACACGGGAGTATGAAGCTGAAACACGTCGACCGAGTCTCGCCGCAGCCGCTGCAGGCTCGCGTCGGCAGATTGGACGATCGCCGGCCCGATGGTGCCGCGCCCGGCGGGGTCCACCTTCGTTTTGGTCGCAACCAACACGTCCGGGCGCAGGACCGAGAGCACCCGGCCAAGATTGTTCTCCGACTCCCCGTTGCCATACATCGCCGCGGTGTCGAAATAGTTGACACCAAGGTCGACCGCGCGCGCGACTGCTTGCTCCTGATCGCGCGGCTCTCCCCGAACCATCAATCCACCGACCGCGCCGCATCCGAATCCCAACACGGAAACGTTTAGGCCGGTCCCGCCCATATCGCGCTTTTCCACGGTGTGATGGTGCTTGGCCGAGCAATCCGCCGCCTGCAGGCGCCTCGTCCATGCCGTACGTTCGGCGTGAGACTTTTGTTCAAACTACGGGCGCAAGCGTGGCCGGTGACGAATGCATGGCACACCGTGTCGCCGACGTCCCCCATCCTCATTGAGCGGGTAAACTCCATTACGGGCGACGTACGAGCCCTGATCTTCGAGCTGGACGCGGGGCTGGCCGTCGCGTATCCGCCGGAACAACTGCACGGCCTGACCTTGAACTCGCTGTTCGAACCACACGTCCAGTTTTTCATCGCGCGTCTAGGAGATGCGGCGGTCGGTTGTGGCGGGGTCGCATTCTTCGACGGGTTTGCCGAGGTGAAACGGATGTACGTTCGCGAGGCAGCACGCGGAGACGGAGTCGCGCAGGCATTGCTTGCGCACATCGAAGACGTGACGAGGAACGCCGGCATATTGCTGTTGCGACTCGAAACGGGCGTGCGACAGCCGGCCGCCATTCGTCTTTACGAACGCGTCGGCTTTCGTTCGTGTGCAGCGTTCGGCCCGTACACATCGATGGCGCCGTCGGCTATAAAGAACAGCCTGTTCTACGAGAAGCATCTCTGACGTCGTCTTGCCATGGTTCAGCTCAGGATCGGCAAAGACAGCTTGGAGGGGTGCGCTGCATCGTGATAGATCGTGTCGCGTCCGACGAGGCGTGGCCCATACGTGTGGGTCCACACGATGTCGGTAATTGCGGAGTCGCCGTTCACGATCTCGAGTCGAATGCGATGGCCCCTACGAAAGATATGCGCGCTCGGCGTTAAGGCAATGACGAAGTGTTCGATTTGGCCGGGGATCAGCGGCTGTTCCCGATCGAACGTATAGTAGGGTGCATTCGGAAGACTTTTTGCGGGGTCGACGTGCCGTAACGCCGCCCGCAACCAACCTTTGCTTACGATGCGCGATTCCGGGTTGATTGCTGAGTCGCCCGTGCCGTTCGCATCTCCCACTTGATCCGAGAGCTTGACGACGAAGTTGGTATCGCGACGGCTTGACGATGCGTACAGGTCGAGTTGGATCGGCCCGACGACCTTCACGTCCGCCGGCAATGGGGCAGTCGTGAAAGTCAGCACGCGGCGCACGGGGTCGGGTCTGCCGTTTGGCCCATCGCCGACGACGCCGATCCGCCAGCCCGGGTCGGGATAATCGTACGATGTCTGCAGCCCGTTGCCGGCCGGCGCGCCCGCGTCGAGTGCGCCGTCATTGAGCGAGACGACGCTGCCGGAAGGCCCCGGAGCGAGGAAGTAGGGGGTGAGAACGGCATCGCGCGGTGGCCAAGCATCCGCGCTCTCGAACTGATCGGCACCGTCCAAGAAATAACGCGCCGCTGGTTCCGTCTGATATGTCGTCGACGCGCCTTTGAGATAATGATCGTAGAACGGCAGCATGAAGCGCTCGTGAAAGGCGATGCTGGAGAAGTTTGCAACGGCGCCGGCGACACTTCCCGTTCCCACGACTAAGAGTTTCTTGGGAGAGCGGACGAGTTCGTAACCCCAGATATTGCCGTTGAGCGCAAAGTTCATCTTCGACCATACGCCGATCGAGTACACCGGAACGCGGATGCGACCGAGGCGATCGATCGCTGAACGCTCCTTCCAAAAATCGTCGTAAAGCGGATGTTCGTTGACCAGTTCGGGATAGTCTAGCGTAAGACGTCGCGAGGGACCGGTAGCCGGATAGAGGTTGTTATAGCGCGGAGCGCTGCTGTACCAAATGGCTGGATAATCGCCGAGAATTCCGCCGCTATACGCTGAAAAACGATACGTGTCAACGTCTCCGTCGTAGGGCGCGATGCATTTGAGGTGCGGCGGGTTTTCGATTCCCATGATCCATTGCGAGCGGGCGTAATACGATTGTCCCACACCGCCGACATTGCCGTTCGACCACGGTTGCTCGGCGATCCATTCGATCGCGTCGTAAAGATCCGTCTGCTCTTTGCGGCCGAAGTAGCTAAAGTCGCCGCCGGAGCGGCCCGATCCACGCACGTCCATGTGAACGTATGCGTACCCGTGCTCGAGGTACCAGGCGATCGGTCCGGTTTCGTTCCAGAGAAAGACCGGCATCGCGGGTGCGGCATCGTTATCGAATCGATAGGGTGACGCCGCAAAGAGCGTGGGAAAGCGCCCGCGAACGGCGGGCAGGTAAACGGCTGCCGCGAGGGCAGTTCCATCGCGTGCGACGATACGCACGATGCGAGGCGCGGGTAGGGACCCGACGGCCGCCTCGCCCGTCGACATCACGGACAGCGCGAGAGCGGCAGCACTGCCTTGCATGAAGGTAGCGCGACGAATGTCATCGGTCATGTTGACGTTCTCCGCTCGGCGGCATGAAAGTTTCCTGCCCGTCTCGGCCGAAACGAAAGGCATGATGTTCAGACGTGCACTTTTACTAGCCACGGCGCTCGGCGCGCTCACCCTTCCCTTCGGGGCTGCCGTTGAAGCGCAGACGGCACTGATACCGGTGAAAGTCGGACTGGTCCCGACCGACGACATTACGCCGCTGGTCTACGCCATTCAGACGGGCATGTTCCGCAAAGTGGGCCTCGACGTGGAGTTGGCGTCGGGAGGCAGCGGCGCTGCGATGGCCGCCGCCGTGGTTTCGGGCTCGTATACGTTCGGTAAGGCCAGCATGCTGGCCATTATGAATGCGCACTTGCGTAAATTGCCGCTCGTCATGATCGGGTCGGAGGCCGTCTATGATTTCAAGGAGCCCTTTGCCCAACTGGTGGTCGCTGGTGACTCCGACGCCAAGTCGTGCAAAGACCTGAGCGGCAAAGTGGTCGGAACGCCGTCGCTCAACGATCTCGATGCGCTTGCGACGATGGCGTGCGTCGATCAGGCCGGCGGCGATCCGACGTCGCTCAAACTGGTCGAACTTCCACAATCAGCGACGCAGGGAGCGCTCCAGGAGCACCGCGTTGCCGCGACCGTGATGCACGAGCCGGTATTGGCCGAAGCGCTGGCAGCGGGCGGCGAACGCGTCCTCTCTCCGGCGTACAGTGCGATTTCGCCGCACTTCGTGTTTGCGTCTTACTTTACGGCGGAATCGTACGCTCAGCAGCATCCGGACATCGT
>Ga0182015_10001530_pt1 | contig 30131 bp, 23 predicted proteins | sample 712P3MmetaG_FD_120478 | JGI IMG/M metagenome (GOLD analysis project Ga0182015, IMG submission 120478) | Permafrost microbial communities from Stordalen Mire, Sweden - 712P3M metaG | ecosystem: Environmental > Terrestrial > Soil > Wetlands > Permafrost | place: Sweden: Stordalen | collected... | reverse complement strand
GGGATTTCCTGAGCCAAAGAACTGTTCTTATTCTGTTCTCAAAAATACGTTTTCTTGTCCGAGCCGATCTGAAGCAGTCCTGTAACTTCCTCAATTTTGAAATAAATTTGGCGGAGAGGGGGGGATTCGAACCCCCGGTACAGCTTTTGACCGTACAACGGTTTAGCAAACCGCCGCCTTCAGCCACTCGGCCACCTCTCCGTGCTGTAAAAATGCGGACAGTCGTCGCAGGCACACATTGTAGCAAATCGCGCCTCACCCCCACTGCGTTCAGCCCGCAAGTCGGCATCACATTGCTTGGCTTTAATCCTCACGACGCCAAAAATTGCGTACACTAATCTTCGTTCCCCACGTCTCCTCGCAAAAGCCGAAAACTTTATGCAAAAGCAATCACAATCCAAACGTGGAGGCCAGGAAGAGAATCCCGAATCCAAGCGCCTGACCGCTCCGCAAATATTCAACGCGGTGGAACAAAGTGCGCGCGAGGAACTTAAGCGCCCTTCGCAACCCCTTGCTTTCTCCGCCGTGGCCGGCGGAATCACGATGGGGCTCACCGGATTGGCCGTGGCATCGGTCCGCGCCCAAATAGGCAACGGCGGCTGGCAAAATTTTGTTTCCTACTTAATTTATCCGGTCGGTTTTATCGCGGTTATTATCGGCCGCGCGCAACTGTTTACCGAGAATACCCTTTATCCCGTCGTGCTGGTGCTCGATGAGCATCGTCACTTGCTGCAAACCTTGCGTCTGTGGGCGATTGTTTTCAGTTGTAACGTGCTTGGAGCGGCCCTATTCGCCTTGCTCGCGGTAAAGACGAGCGCCCTCAGTCCCGAAATAATGTCTCAACTCGTCGGCCTCGGAACCGAGGCGGTAAGCAGTCATACGAGCCACATATTTTGGAGCGCCGTGATTGGCGGATGGATTATTGCCCTGGTGGTCTGGGTCGTCACCGCCAGCCACTGGACCATTGGACAGTTGGTTATGGTATGGCTGCTCACTTTCGTTGTGGGCGTCGGCAAATTTGCGCACTGCATCGCCACCAGCGGCGAAATCATTTCCGCCGTTTTCTCCGGCGCCTTATCCGCTACCACCTATTTCCACTGGCTTCTGGCAGCCACTCTCGGAAATATTTTGGGAGGCGTAATAATTGTGAGCGTGCTTAACTACGGTCAGGTTAAGGAAGTGTAGACAATAATCCATCGTCCATCCGAGGAGAACTTACATGGATCTTTCCAGCCGCGTCGCGCTCGTAACCGGCGCGTCCCAGGGAATCGGCCGCGCCTGCGCCCTGCGATTAGCGAAAGCCGGTGCAACCGTGGCCGTCGCTGCCCGCAATTACGAAAAATTGAACGATCTTATGCAGGAAATAAACGCGGCCGGAGGCACATCTTCCCTCGTCGTGATCGACGTCTCCGACGAAGATCAAATCAAGGCCGCCATCAAGTCTGTCTTATCCCAACACGGCAAGGTTGACATTCTCGTTAACAACGCCGGCATCACTCGCGATCAACTCGTCATGCGGATGAAGCGCGCCGATTGGGATTCTGTGCTCAACACCAATCTCACTTCCGCCTATCTCTGCATCCAGCAAGTCATCGCCTCCATGCTCAAACAGCGCTGGGGACGAATCATCAACATCACCTCCGTTTTCGGCCAGACCGGCCAAGCCGGCCAAGCCAATTACTCCGCATCGAAAGCCGGACTGATAGGCTTGACCATGGCAATTGCCCGCGAGGTCGGCTCCCGCAATATCACTTGCAACGCCGTCGCCCCCGGCTTTATAGAAACTGCAATGACCGTCGGGCTGGCGGATGATTTCAAAAAAGAAGCTCTCAAAATGATTCCGCTTGGCCGCATTGGAACCCCGGAAGACGTGGCCGCAGCCGTGTCCTTCCTCGCCTCGGAAAATTCTTCTTACATAACCGGACACGTCCTCAACGTGAATGGCGGAATGCTGATGGGATAAGCAGCCTATTGCCCAAGAACAATATCTGAGAAGAATAAGCAAAAGCCGGGAACTAACCTCTGGGAACTAAGAACTTCTTAACCCGCAACCGCCTGACCAAAAAAAGACTGCAAGTTAATGGCATCAAGCCAAAAGCCAAAAGCTCCTCACTCCCGCGACGCCAACTGTTCACAAATCCGGCTGATGATTGCGGTTTGCTCCGGCGTCCGTGTAAGAAATTCGAAGCCATGCCGCAATCCATCCCGATATCGCACCACCGCTCGTATTTTCAGCGGATTAACCACCATCGGAAAATTCAGTTCTAACGCCACCACTTCGCCGGACTCGAGTTCCCCGGTCAGCGTCCCGCCAATCCCATCTTCTCCAAACTCGTTTGACCGGCCCCACAACGCGAATCGCTCGCCAGATCGAAACACATTTACCGCCATCCGAATATCCACCGGATAGCGCGTGAATCGCCGCAGTCGCTTTGCAGGATTATCTTGCTTGGGCTCAACTTTACTCATCAGAATCGATTCTAAAGTATTCGAGATTCAGTTCTAAGCGGAATACAGGGCTATTAACGGAGCGAACCATGTCAATAACGCAATGATTGGCAAGGTCCCGGTACGAGCCTCCATTACCCTGCGTGCAATGCCCGCCAAATAGGTAGAGAATAGAAGCTAGAAGCGATTTCTGGCCCTCTGTGCTTCTTGAATCGTTCGTACCCGGCAAATCATCTTTCCCTTTGGAGGACAATTATGGCGCATGAACTACCCCCGTTACCATATGACTATTCGGCCCTGGAGCCGGTGATCGATGCCCAGACCATGAAACTGCATCACGATATGCATCATGGAGCTTATGTAAAAAATTTGAACGCTGCCCTGGAAAAACATCCGCAGCTCGCATCCAAAAGCGCGGAAGATCTGATCCGCGACCTGAATTCCATTCCTGAAGATATTCGCGGCGCCGTTCGCAACAATGGCGGCGGCCACGTGAATCACACCATGTTTTGGAAAATCATGAAACCCAAAGGCGGCGGCGATCCCAGCGGCCCGATCGCTGAAGTCATCAATAAATCTTTCGGAAACTTCAAAGATTTTCAAACAAAATTCAACGAAGCCGGCGTGAAACAATTCGGCAGCGGATGGGTTTGGCTGGCCGGTAAATCCGGCGGCGACGTGCAAATTATCAGCACGCCAAATCAAGATAATCCCATCTCGCAAGGTCTTTTCCCAATTTTCGGAAACGACGTTTGGGAGCACGCATATTATTTGAAGTACAACAATCGCCGGCCAGAATACCTCGCTGCCTGGTGGAACATCGTGAACTGGGACGAAGTCAACAAACGTCTCGAAACTTTTAAATCCGGCAAGCACGAACCCGCTCTAGCCGCCCGTTAATCCCGTAGGGGCAGGTGCCTCACCTGCCCTTTTTGTGATATTGCCCGTGTGCCGCGGGCACTCCTGCCGCGGCCTTTGATTTCTCTTCGATCACAGAGTAAGCCCCTCCATTCGCGCCCTCCCGTCTCAGGAGGGAAACTGCTTTCCTCTGCACATCCTCCTACCCCGCCTTCTGCATCTCTAACCCACCATGGCTTCTCAACCCGACGTAATTATCGTGGGCGCCGGTGTCGCCGGCCTTTCGGCAGCCATCGAACTAGCCCAAGCCGGATTGGGAATTTCTATTCTCGAGGCCCGCAACCGCGCTGGCGGCAGGGTATTTACCGATCCCACTTCAAAAATTCCCGTCGAACTCGGAGCGGAATTCCTCCATGGCCTCGCCCCAGACATCTGGCAGCCCATTCAGCAACACAACCTGAAAGTGACCGAAGTCGATGGCGATAACTGGTGCTTCCGCGACGGCAAGCTCGGGCCATGCAATTTCTTCGGCGATGTAGGCAAGATCCTTAAGAAGATGACGGACGAACCTCCCGACCGCTCATTTCTGCGTTTTCTCGCGCGCGAGTTTCCAAATCCGAAGCACGATCCAAAGTTAGAAGAAACCAAAGCCCACGCGCGCAATTACGTGACTGGTTTCAACGCCGCCGATCCCGGCGAGGTGAGCGTCAATTGGCTGGCGCAGGAAATGGAGGCCGAGAAAATAATCGAAGGCGATCGTGCGTTTCGAATTGGCCAGGGCTACAGAGCTCTAATCGAAATCCTGCTCCAACGATTGCAGCATGTGAATACGCCGATCAATTTCAACAGCGCGGCTGAAACCGTTCGATGGAGCCGTGGCAGGGTCGAAATCAGCGGACGCAAATCGAAAAAACAATTTCAACTTGCGGCTTCACATGCATTGATTACCGTCCCTCTCGGCGTTTTGCTCGCCCAGCCGCGACAAAAAGGCGGGCTTCATTTCGCGCCCGCCCTCCCGGCCTCCAAAAAAAAGGCGCTCGAAAAACTCGCCATGGGCCGCGTCCTGCGAGTAACGCTGGAGTTTAAAAAACGTTTCTGGAAAGATATTCAACCGCCGGACGGCAAAAAGACGCTCGCTAATCTCAGCTTCATCTTCTCGGATGATGAATGGTTCCCGACCTGGTGGACCCAAATGCCGCTAGAAGTCCCTGTCATCACCGGTTGGGCGCCGTTCAAGTCAGCGGATAAGCTTTCCGCACACAGTTCAAATTTCGTGATCGATAAAGCGCTCGCAACCCTGGGCCGCCTGCTGCAAGTCTCCAGGAAAGATCTGGCAAATATGTTGAAGCGAGCCCATTTCCACGACTGGCAAAGCGATCCATTTTCGCGCGGCGCATACAGCTATGTAAAAGTCGGCGGGAAAAACGCGCCGCGCATTCTAGGTAAGCCCGTCGATCAAACCCTATTCTTCGCCGGCGAAGCCACGGACACCACCGGCCACACCGGAACTGTCCACGGCGCCATCGCCAGCGGAATCCGCGCCGCCCATGAAATCCTGAAAAGCGCCTGAATGTTCGATTGTACGGACGTTGATTGTGCGGCTCCTAACTGTGTGGCTTTTGACTGTGTGGCGCGGGCACTCCTGCCCGCGAAGCCCTAAATTCCATATCGGCACTTCGTTTTCAAAAACTGTGCAACCATCACAGACAAAAAGAACAAAAAGTATGAACGTACCCGAATGCGCAGGTACGAATACCGCCGCAGGCTTCCTCATTATCAAAAAACAGACGTCCCACTCTTCATCACTTTTCGCACGTCAAACTTCTTGATTCTGCCCGATCAGGCCCGAAGCCTTGTTCTTTCCCATTGCCTGCGGGATCACGAAAATACGATTCACTTGTTCGCGGCAATCGCGATGCCGGACCACGTTCATCTCCTCCTTACTCCATTACGCGACAATGAAGGCTGGATTTTCGAATTGCCGAAAATCCTGCGAGCCATCAAGGGATCGTCCTCCAGAAACATAAATAAACTAATGACGAGAACCGGACCCCTCTGGCAGGACGAATCTTTCGACCACGTCCTAAGATCCGCCGAGAGTCTTCAACAAAAAACCGAATACATCCGCCAGAACCCAGTGCGAAAAGGTCTGGTTAAAAGACCGGAAGATTACCCTTGGCTATGGCTCGCTCCAGAATGAAGAATTGGGTGCGTCTTTTGACCATGTGCGCTTTTGACTGTGCGCTTTTGACTGTGTGGAGCGGGCACTCCTGCCCGCGTGCTTCTTCGGTCCACGGTTCTAAATTGAAAACTTCCATTCGCGGGCAAGAGTGCCCGCTCCACACAATCTCATTCTGCATTTCCTGTGCGCCCTCTGTGGAAATAGCAAACCAGGCGAATCTCCGTCCGCCTTTCAAATCTTTTTCCATAAACTAAAAGCAGTTCACAGCAGGGGTTAGCCACGCTCCGGAAAATTTTCCAGTCGCAGGAGGGTTTCGGATCGCCCTTTTTGGAATTCCGTGCCGGTGCACCAGAACTGGAAGTTGTTGCGGTGTATATTCGTCCTCACCCTCAACCAGCCACGCAAATTAACGAAATTCGAAAATCAATTTCTCCCTCCCCAAAGGGTGGAAAGCCAGGTGACGACGACGAAGGAAGCTGCGACGGACGACTCTACGAAAAACGACTGGAAAATATATCGCACCAGATTTCTGGTTCGAGCTAAACAACTCACCGAGTATTTTGCATTTACCGATGCTTTAGGGCGGGACCATAGCGGAGAACCCGGCGATTACCTCGTCGAATCCTCCGACGGAATCGCTCGTGTCGCACCCAAGGCAATTTTCGAGGACATTTATGTCCCTATGCCATCCTCGTACCAAAACCGGAAATTAACGGGAAATGACGAAACTGCCGTCCCGCGAAAGAAGTCCTATGGATACGTCAGAACCGCATCAGCCTGAGCTTGTGGAAAATCAGGCCAGGTCTGCGAATCAGTGCAGTTAATTGTTCGAGATACAATATGTAGCGATAGACTATTGACAGACACCATATGCGGGAGTACTGTTTGGCATCCCAGTTCAGAATTACCTTTCCAAAACGGTTCATTAAGGAGTCCCAATGGAGGATATAGCGCTCATGGTTTCGGCTTCCCTGGCTCGCCATGGATTCAACACTCGTGTCGATCATCGCCGCTTGCAGTGGTCCCGCTGGTGCCGCTGCGAATCAAGTTTGAGCGTGGTGCTGGCTCCCAGCAAGCCCGGCGTGTTCGCGCTGGCGGAAGAAGCTAATTCTCCTAGCACGTCGGTGCTCGACGAAAAACGCCTGTTGACCGTGTATCAAATATCGGAATCGGAAGACCTGGGCATGGCGCTGGGGCGTTTATTTCTGCCCAATTTTCCAGAGCAAACCCGGTTCGCGAATAGGCCATGCTACGTGCGCTACGCCATCATCGAAGACGCAGATCAGCGCCACGCCAGTTGCCGCGCCCTGCGCGAATGGATGGTCTCGTCGACGGAATCAACCACCGAAATTCCAAATAATCTCACCGTCCACACGTTCGCAAAGGATCAGGCTGTAGACGATGAGAGCGAGACATTGCCGCTAGCCCGAACGGAAACCTAGGCGCGAACCTGCGTTGGTGTCGTGTATCCGGCCAGGTTTGTAGGGCGGGGAGAACAGATCGGATCCGCAAACTCCAGCCCCGAAAGGGTGCCAGATAATAGCCCAGCACGAAGTGCTGGGTAGAAACAGCACAGGTTTCACGCGGCCCCCCGCAAGGGGGGCCGCAATCGATCTTTACACAATTTCATCTAATAACTACAGCAAACGGGTCTAATAAAGCCCGCAGGAGACCAGAAAGACATGTCCGAAAAGGGAGCCTTAACCATCCAGACCACCGCTGTCCCCAGCGCAACCCCCATCACCAAAAAATCCGCCGGCCTAACCTTCCGCCGCCTGTTCACCAAGCCCGGAGTGTCTCCTTATGACGAGGTCGAATGGGAACTCCGTTTGGCTCAGATCACCGACGCCAAGGGCACCGTGATCTTCGAGCAAAAAGACGTCGAGACCCCGAAAGACTGGTCCATGACGGCGACGAACATCGTGGCCAGCAAATATCTCCACGGAACGGTCGGGACCCCCGATCGCGAATCCGGCGTGCGCGCATTAATCACCCGCGTAGCCGAAACTATCCGCGATTGGGGGATGTCGCAGGGTTATTTCAAGACCGCCGAAGATGGCGCAACTTTCCACGACGAACTGGCCCACATTCTCGTCCGTCAACTCGCCGCATTCAACTCCCCAGTCTGGTTCAACGTAGGCTGCGACCGCATCGAGCCCAATTCGGACGCCCAGAATTGGCACTGGAATCCCGTTGCGGGACGCGTTGAATTCGGCGTCACCGGATACAAAACTCCGCAATGCTCCGCCTGCTTCATCAATTCGGTAAAAGACTCCCTGGATTCAATCCTGACTCTGGCAAAAACCGAAGGCATGTTATTCAAGTGGGGATCCGGCACGGGAACCAATCTCTCTTCTTTACGCTCGTCTACCGAAGGCCTGAGTGGCGGCGGCACTGCCAGCGGTCCGTTAAGCTTCATGAAGGGTTTCGACGCCTTCGCCGGGGTCATTAAATCAGGAGGAAAAACTCGCCGCGCCGCGAAGATGGTCATCCTCAATATCGACCATCCCGACATCATCGACTTCATTGAATGCAAGAGTAAAGAAGAGGCCAAGGCTCACGTGCTGGTTGCTGCCGGATACGACGGGTCGTCCCCCGACTCGGAAGCGTATTCGTCCATATTCTTTCAGAACGCCAACAACTCCGTTCGCGTCACCGACGACTTCATGTACGCCGTCATGCGCGACACCGATTTCAGCACCAGGGCGATCCGTGATGGACGCCCGATGCACACGTTCAAAGCCAAAGACCTGCTCTACAAAATTGCCGACGCCACCTGGCGCTGCGGCGATCCCGGCATGCAATTCGATACCACAACGAATCGCTGGCACACCTCGAAAAACACTGACCGCATCAATGCGTCCAATCCCTGCTCGGAATACATGTTCCTCGACGATTCAGCCTGCAATCTCGCCAGCCTAAACCTGCTGAAGTTCGCGCCCAACGGCACCTTCGACGTCGAAGCTTATCGCCATGCCGTTGACATCCTGATCACAGCCCAGGAAATTCTGGTCGACAACGCCGGATACCCCACAGAAATGATCGGCAAAAATTCCCATGACTACCGCCCACTAGGCCTCGGATACGCCAACCTGGGCGCATTACTGATGGCCGCCGGCCTTCCCTACGACTCCGACGCCGGACGCGACTACGCCGCCTGCGTAACCGCAATCATGTGCGGCGAAGCCTACCTCCAGTCCGCAAAAATCGCCGAACAATGCCAGCCCCTAACTCCGGCTACAGCGCCAACCCAACGCAGCCTCGCCGTAACGAATCTAGGCGAAAACGTCATGCCCGGAGGCGCCTGCCCCGGCTGGTACATCAACCGCGAACCATTCCTCGACGTAATCCGAATGCACCGCGCCTCCGTAAACAACATAAACAAAACCAACGTCCCCGCCCAGCTCTACGAAGCGTCCAAACAATCCTGGGACGAAGCCCTAGCCCAAGGCGAAAAGTACGGCTACCGAAACTCCCAAGTCACGGTTTTGGCGCCTACAGGCACTATAGGGTTCATGATGGATTGCGATACTACCGGGATCGAGCCGGATTTGGCGTTGGTGAAGTACAAGAAGCTCGTGGGTGGGGGGATGATTAAGATTGTGAATCAGACTGTGCCCACGGCGCTGTTCAAGCTCGGATATTCGCATGATGAGACGGACAAGATTGTCAGTTACATCGACGCGACCGGGACGATCGAGGGCGCGCCGGAGATCAAAGACGAGCATCTGGCGGTGTTTGATTGCTCGTTCAAGCCTTCGAAGGGGACGCGGTCGATCCATTATTTGGGGCATTTGAAGATGATGGCGGCGGCCCAGCCGTTTATTTCTGGGGCGATTTCTAAGACTGTTAATCTGCCGGAGAATGCGTCCATCGAAGACATTATGGAGACGTATCTTCAGGCCTGGAAGCTGGGACTGAAGGCCGTTGCCGTGTATCGCGACGGATGCAAGAAGTCGCAGCCGCTCTCGACTGCTGGAAGTACCACTGCACTCAGTCGGAAAGAGGATGCGGGTTCGCGGACAGGGGCGCCACATCAGGAAGAAGAAGCTAGTCTCACTGGGCCGCCGCGGGCGGTTCGGCACCGGCTGCCCGAAGAGCGTGCGTCCGTCACCCACAAATTCGAAGTTGGAGGCCACGAGGGCTACATCACGGTCGGACTTTATCCCGACGGATGCCCTGGCGAGATTTTCGTGACCATGGCGAAAGAGGGATCCACGGTCTCCGGACTCATGGACAGTTTTTCCTGCTCGATCTCGCTCGCGCTGCAACACGGCGTGCCGCTCAAAATGTTGTGCGAGAAGTTCGCGCACACGCGATTCGAGCCCAGCGGATGGAGCAAGACTCCCGAAATCGGCTACGCCAAATCTGTCATGGACTACATCTTCCGCTGGCTCCAGTTGCGCTTCCTAACCGGGCAGCAGCAGATGCTGTTCGATACGTTGCGACCGAAATTATCAGCTGTCAGTTCTCAGTTGTCAGCCGATATGGATACGTCTGCTCCTTCTACCGGTCGTCCGCGGACGGGATCAGTTCACGCCGCCGACGCCTTATCCAACATGATCGACTTAGGAGACGCCCCAACGTGTAGCTTCTGCGGATCAATCATGACGCGAAACGGAAGCTGCTACCGCTGCATGAGCTGTGGGAGCACTAGCGGGTGTTCGTAGAATGGCGGGAAGGGCCCGACTTCAGTCGGGCCGTAAGTCTTGGGCAAAGCATTTTCGGCACGACTGAAGTCGTGCCCTTCCCATTGCGTTCCTTCCTTCTCCGTCTCCAACAAGTTGCGGAGCTTTGCGCCGCTGGACAGCTGAGGGCGGCTATCCCCACGCGAGTTGGGGTTGCTTTACACATGGCCATGTGTGACAATTTACACATGGCTACTAATCTCGCTCTAGACGACAGACTCATTGAAGAGGCGCGTCGGGCAGGCAAGCATAAGACCAAGAAATCTGCCGTGACGGCAGCGCTGGCAGAGTATATTCAGCGGCGCAAACAACTGCGGATACTGGAGGCATTTGGCGGCTTTGAATTTGATCCGGCGTATGACTACAAAGCCGAGCGTCGCCGCCGCTCATGATGGTGCTAGTGGACACGCCGGTGTGGTCGCTGGCTCTTCGTCGTAAACCATCTGACCTGAAGGCTCACGAACGGGTCGTAACAACCGCTTTGGAAGAACTGATCCGGGATGGGCGGGCGCAAATCATTGGAGTTATCCGGCAGGAGTTGCTGTCTGGAATTCGCGAAGAAGACCGCTTTCGCAAGCTGCGCGATTATTTGCGGGCGTTTGATGATCCTGCGCTGGAAACGTCAGACCACGAAGAGGCTGCAAGGATGCACAATCAGTGCCGCCGCCGAGGAGTTGCTGGATCGGCAATCGACTTCCTGATCTCCGCGGTAGCGCATCGACGGGGATGGCAGATTTTTACCACGGATCGGGATTTTGAGCGGTATGGAAAAGTGTTGCGAGTGAAGTTGTATGGGGTACCTTCCGATGAAAAAATGCTTCTGCTAGCGCGCAAACGCGACTTCATTCGCGAGTTCGACTCTATTATGAACGAGCCCCTCGTGGTTTCAGATGCGGTGATAAATATGGAGGATAATCTTAACTCCACGGTCCTTCGCAAAGGCCTCTTTAGCGTAGGATTTTCGGTTGATGTCATGCAGCCATATGAGAAACATCTCAACGAGTTGGTAAAGCGGAGGAATAGCATAGCGCACGGCATAGATGACGCGATTGTGCGTGGTACCGACTACACTCGTGTAGAAGCACTTGAAAAAGAATCCTATCTAAAGCAAAGAAATTCAAACTGGTCGGACACTCGTTTGGCAACTGGCGAAACGGCTTGACAAGCTGCGCCGCTCCCCGCGGGAGGGGGTGATCCAACTTCTTCCTTCACCGTGCTGTCGTTGCGATGCGATCCACGCACGCGATGCATAGGCCCTTCTCATGAAGGCGTTTTGCCAGCGAATGTCTTGCGGCGTTCAGGATGACAATTTAGAAAAAAGCCAAAGGCCGCGGACAGGAGTGTCCGCGCTACGTAATCCCAGTTCTTTGCCAAACGACAAGAAAGCAGATTCCCTTCGACTACGCTCAGGGCAGGCTCTAGGCGCGTTCTCGCCGCGTGAGCGCGGCTGCGTCCGGCTCGGAGAGACAATCGTTCTTGGGAGGGTATCCGGAACGCGATTGTGGCGGCTTTTGAGATTGAGAGTATTACTTCGATCTGTTCGGGTTTGTTGAGGATGGCGGACCTGGTTGCGATGCAGCCGAATCTTAATATCCCTTTGTTTCTGGTTGCGCCTGAGGAGCGGCGGGAGAAGTGTTTACGGAGGTAAACCGGCCGACGTTTTCGCGGCTTGATCTACGAGTGGCGGAGATTTTCCTTACAGTTCGTTTGATGAGTTGAGAGAGCGGCTGAAGCAGGTGAAGGATTTTGTGCGGCTCTTGACGCCGGATTTTCTGAAGGAGATATCGGATGCTTGCGATTTGGAGCAGGCGTAGGCGCGGTGTGATCGAGAGAGTGCATAGGTCCTTCGCTTCGCTCAGGAAGACAGATCAAAAAAGTCAAAGGCCGCGGGCAGGAGTGCCCGCGCCACACGGGCATGGTTTTGCATATGCTGCGAAACGTGAGGTGCCCGCGCGGAGCTTGGCTCCGCTGGACAGCCGAGGGCGGCTGTCCCTACGTGTTTATTTGCGCCGCTTTGGTTTGCTGCGGAGGAGGTTCCAGGCTTCCATGTAGTGAAAGAATTTGTGGCCGCTGCGGGGAGTTAGATTCAGCGAACGGTTGCCTTGCACGATTTCGAAGGGGATGATGTACCACACATCGATTGGGACCAGGTAGATGGCGAAAAAGTCGAGCTTGTTAGCGGTGTAGCGCTGGCGTTTTGGGCCGACGATGTTGCAGGTATACGATCCTTTGCGGCGGAACGTGGTGGACTTAACCTGCACGCGCATGAAGCGGCCGTTGTGTTCGACTCCGACGTCGTAGCTGGCGGAATCCCCGTGCGGCTTGGAGACGCAGAATCCGCGATCGGCGGCTCTTGCCATGAAGCAGAGCTCCGCCCATTCTCCTAGTTGTTTGCATGTTCTGGTTTCTGTGCCGGTAGTGGTCAAAGTAGGTCTTTCCTCGCTTGTGCAAATAAAAAAGCGGCCGTGTGGGCCGCAGGTCTTCTTCGAAAGATATAGTTCTATTATATCAATTAGAAATAGGTAAATGCGCCAGGTTAGCTAATAGTATATTGACGTTGTTTGCAGCGAGATAGCCGGTTTGTGCACCTTTGAGTCTATTGACAAGATTTGGGCGGGGATGGTGGTGCCTTCGCCGTTTTGCATCCCCTGCGGGGACGCGTGAAAGCTATGCTGTTTTTACCCAGCACTTACGTGCTGGCTATTCTCTGCCGCCCCTTTCGGGGCTGGGGCCTGGTGGGGGAGTTTTTTCGGGCCTTGCAACCTTCGACGAGCCAGCATCAGTGCTATGGGCTTTACTTTTGTCCGCATCTAGCTCTTGGCCGAGCCCAAGTGATTTCAGGCTTACGCGAACAGGAATTCTTTTGTTCTTAGCTCTTTGATCGTGTCTCTTAGCTTCGCGGCCTTTTCGAATTCGAAGCGTTTGGCGGCTTCGCGCATGTCGCTTTCCAGCTTGCCAATGTAGGTATTCAGTTCTTCCTGCGACTGGAATTCTGGGATTCCTTCGGTCTCGCTGGCGGTGAGGTCGGCGTAGTCGGCTTCGAGGATTTTCACCAGTGACATATCGAGGGGGCGAATGATGGATTCAGGCGTGATGCCATTAGCCTGGTTGTAGGCCTCTTGAATGGCGCGACGGCGGTCGGTTTCGTTCAGCGCCTTTTTCATGGAGTCGGTCATGCGGTCGGCGTAGAGCAGGGCACGTCCGTTGAGGTTGCGGGCGCAGCGGCCGATAGTTTGAATTAAAGAACCGGCGGAGCGCAGGAATCCTTCTTTATCGGCATCGAGAATTGCGACCAGCGAAACTTCGGGCAGGTCGAGGCCTTCGCGCAGCAGGTTGATTCCGATCAGCACATCGAATTCGCCTTTGCGCAAGTCGCGGAGAATTTTTACGCGCTCTAATGTTTCTATTTCCGAATGAAGATAGCGGCACTTGACTCCCACTTCGCCGTAATATTCGGCGAGGTCTTCGGCCATGCGCTTGGTGAGGGTCGTGATCAGAACACGTTCGCCGCGCGCCACGCGTCCGCGGATCTCGTGCAGCAAATCGTCGATCTGTCCCTTGACGGGGCGAATCTCGACCGGAGGATCGACCAATCCGGTGGGACGAATGATCTGCTCGACGACCACGCCGGCGGACTTCGTCAACTCATACGGCCCGGGAGTCGCGGAAACGTAAATCATCAGCCCCATACGATTTTCGAATTCTTCAAATGTCAGCGGACGATTGTCGAGCGCCGAGGGCAGCCGGAATCCGTATTCGACGAGAATTTCTTTGCGCGAGCGGTCACCGGGGTACATGCCATGAAGCTGGGGCACGGTCTGGTGAGATTCGTCGATGAACATCAGATAATCGCGCGGGAAATAATCGAGCAGCGTCGGCGGAGGCTCGCCCGGCATGCGTCCCGTAAAGTGCCGCGAGTAATTTTCGATGCCGTGGCAATATCCCATGGACTTGATCATCTCGAGGTCATACATGGTGCGCTGATGCACGCGCTGCGCCTCGACGACGTGTCCTTGCTTTTCAAGCTCGGCTTCCCACCACAGCAATTCTTCACGGATGGATTGCGCCGCCGTGGCCTTGGTTTCGGGCTTCATCACGTAATGCGTCTTGGGATAAATCGGCAGCCGCATGTACTTCTGCTTCACGGTGCCGAACAGGGGATCGATCTGTCCGAGCGATTCGATCTCGTCTCCCCAAAGCTCGACACGATAGGCCATGTCGTCATAAGTCGGGAAGATTTCAATCACATCGCCGCGGACGCGGAACGTCCCGCGCCGAAAATCGCCGTCAGTCCGCTCATAGAGAATTTCGACCAGCTTGCGGGTGATGTCCTCGCGCTTTATCCTCTGTCCCTTCTCCAGAAATAAAAGCATTCCGTAATAAGCTTCGGGCGATCCCAATCCATAAATGCAACTCACCGACGAAACGATCAAAACATCGCGCCGCTCAAATAATGACCGCGTTGCGGACAGCCGCAACTTATCCAGCTCGTCATTAATCGTCGCTTCCTTCTCAATATAAAGATCGGCGGCGGGAACGTAAGCCTCGGGCTGGTAATAGTCGTAATACGATACAAAATATTCGACCGCGTTGTGGGGGAAGAAGCTTTTGAATTCGTGGTAGAGCTGGGCGGCGAGGGTTTTGTTGTGGGCCATAACAATGGCGGGGCGGTTGATCTCTTCGATTACCTTGGCCATGGTGTAGGTCTTGCCGGATCCCGTGACGCCGAGCAGGACCTGGTGTTGGTCGCGATCGTACACACCTCGGGTTAGAGAGGCGATGGCTGTGGCCTGGTCGCCTTTGGGCTTGTAGTCGCTGACTAGTTTGAAATCCATGGCATTCTGCGCCCGCACGGCGGGGGGAATTCAGTATGGATAATCTTTTATTATAACGTGCAGATTTATTCCGGCGCGGACGAGGGCGTGGCGGACCTCCGCGCACGACAAAAGAAGTACGAGGACAGAAGCCGCGCGCGTTTTATCCAAGATCTAAAGCAATCAGGGAAGTTTAAAGCTTACCGAGATTTGAGTGTCGACTTGAATGGGCTCGCCGTTGAGAGTGTAGGGCTGATACTTCCACTGTTTCACGGCAGTCACTGCGGCTGCGCCGAGAATAGGATCTCCGGCAAGCAACTTTGCGCTAGCGATCGATCCAGTTTTTGTGATACTAGCCAGTATTTTTACAACACCCTCTCGACGCAGATGCAAGGCCTGACTGGGATAAACCGGGTTAACTTTTTTAACCAGCACGCCTTCACTGATCCCATGCGATATTCGCAGGCCTGAACCATGCGTCGGCATCGGCGCGGGATTCACGGGTATTAATCCGGCAATGGTTTGGCTGCCTGGATCGGAACCAGCCTGGATTTGTGGCGGGGCCAGAGTTTGTTGAACCCCGGATGGGGCAGCGTTTTTTATGACCAGGGGTTCATGAATTTCCCTAACGGAAATAGGTTTTGCGTCCGCTCCGGTATCGGAGCCTTTGCTTTCAATTACGACTATCTGGTCGGCGCTGGATTTTCCGCTTGATGCCGTGCGAGCCTCGGCGGTGGGATTTTGATTCAACTGGGGTAAATGTTGCGGCGGCTTTGACGCTGCGTCTTCGACCGGTTGACTGGCTTCCGGCTCTGGCACGATAGGCGCGGGCGTGGGTAGCTGAGTTTGAGCGATAGGTGCCTGAGTTTGCGTGGGAGCGGGCACGGACCTGAGTTGCAACTTGCCCCAGCCGAAATATCCCGCTGCCAGCGCGATTGCGACTAGCGCTGCAACGAGGGGTAATTTGCTGGTTGTCGCTTCGTTCGATGACGCGGCAAACGAAGGCGCATCCTGGGCATCATCGTGGCCTTGCAGGGAGTCCTTCGGCGCTTTGAACGAGCCTGGATCGGTTTCGAGTTCAGCAGTCTTTACTGAATCCACATCGGTGAATGACGGCGCGGGTTTTTCTTTGGCGGGAGCTACGGCAGCGCCAAAGGCGGCTGAGGACCCGGTGCCGATGCGGCTTGTAGTGGGCGAAGAAATGCGCGACTGCGGTTCAAATTGAGTCTTTGTTTTGGGTTCAGAATTTCTGGGCGATGCCACTTCTTTGCTGTCCCCGGCGGGCTTGGATAGCTGTAGCCATGGAGATTCTTCGGGAGCCTTCGCAGGGTGGGTGGCGGCCGGTTCTGGAATTGATTGTAAAAATGCAGCCTCGGTTGCATCCAGTTGCGGTGTGGGATCCTGATCCATCTCGATTGATTCACTGGATGCGGCCGGTACTGGGATTGCAGCTATGCTCGCACTGCCGGCGCGGAATGATGCGGGAGATGTGGGTCGTTGCATTGCAGACGGCGGCGTAAGTTTGTCAAACGAACTGGAAGACATGGCAAATGGAACGGAGGCAGTTCCCGCAGCGAGCGGCGACAATGAAGCGGCACTGGTTTTGCCGGCGTCGGCTTTTCGCAGCAATCCGCGCGCAACTCTCAGCGTGCCTTTTGATTGTTCAACGTTGACCGGCTTGGTCAATACCAGATTGGCGCCGATCCTGAAAGCCTTGGCCACGCCTGCTTGACCGTCCACGACTGCGACCGCGAGAGAAGTCTGGTTCGAAGTAGAATTGCGAGCGCTTTTAAATAGCAGGGCGGCGTTTTGTTCGTTATCGCAGTCGACCACAATGGCGTCGTAGGGTTTTGCCATCAGCTTTTTCACGGTGGCGAAAGGCTCATTGCTCAGTTCGACGCTAAACTCCAGTTCAGCCAGCACTTGGGTGACAACGCGGGCCGTCTTTTCATCGGGGCAAAATAAGAGGGCTTGGTAGCTCATACCTGCAATCGTAGGTACTGAAGTGGCGTGCCTTCAAGTTACTCTGGTAATTCGGCAAACGGCGTTTTTGGTGGCTTTTCAGCCGGCCAACTCCACTTCTGTCGATGAGCGGATTCGCGCGCTTAAATTCGGGAGTGGGCAAGTGAACAGCCCGTGGGCGCCGACCCTTCCGCGGCAGAACGTTGACACGAAATCAAAACGCAGGCACATTAATAGACATTATATGATGCTATAATTGATGACTTGAGATTGGTATGAGAACAACAGTTGCGCTTGACGACGAATTGGTAAGCAAGGCCCAGGAGTTTACCGGATTAAAGGAAAAAACGGCATTGCTTCGTGAAGCTCTCAAAGCCCTTATCGAGCGCGAAAGTGCCCGCAGATTGGCATCTTTGGGTGGCACTATGGGTGGATTAAAAAAGATTCCACGACGCCGGGCGAAGCTCGCTTGATTCTCGCGGATACCTCCATTTGGATCGATCATTTTCGTTCAGGAGACACGGAAATGGGCAGGCTGCTCAACCAGGAACAGATTGCGACCCATCCTTTCGTCATTGCGGAACTTGCCCTAGGATCATTGCGTGGGCGCACCAAGACGCTTGAACTGCTGGATCTTCTGCCTCAAGTGCGCATCGCCGGGCTAAGCGAAGTGCGGCTGATGATTGAGGCGCGCCGCTTGTATACCCTCGGCATCGGCCTGACCGACGCACATCTGATAGCCTCTGTTTTTATCAATCCGCCTGCGCTGCTATGGACGAGAGATAAGAAGCTACGGAGAGCCGCGGAGGGGCTGGGGATTCATGTCGGGCTGACGTAGCAGGTTTCGTGACACTGAGTTCGAATGCCTGAAGCAGCACAATTCCATCCTGTACACAGAAATTCCCATCCTTCGCAAAGTGCGCGAAGGATGGGGCACCCTCCGGCGTGGGATCGTTTTTGTTGCCGAACTTAGTTCGGTTTTTTCGTCCGGTTATGATTAACTCATTTGACGGAGACTAGATGACGGTGTTGCAGTCCTTGAAGAAAGGAATTGAGTAGCGTGCCAAAGGCGAAGGAGTTTACGGTAACGATCGCAGACAAGCCTGGCGCCCTGGGAAGATGCTTTCTCGCTCTGGCGGAGCGGGGTGTGAACATCCTTGCATTTCAGTCCTATGTAGAAGGTGGCGAGAGCCTGGCCCGATTCATGGTGGATGACACGGCTACCGCCAACGCGGTACTGGGCAGCCTGCGCATGATCTTTGAGGAAACTGCCGTCGCGGTTGTAAGGCTACCCCACAGCCCGGGTCAGTTGGGCCGCGCGGCCGAGCGCCTGGGCGCAGAGCAGATCAACATTGATTACAGCTATTGCGGATTTGACCCGGAGTCGACGCTGATATTGCTGGTCTTCGGAGTTGACAAATTGACTAAGGCGGCCAGTTTGCTGGACGAACTGGCTGCTGCGACTCAGCAATAGTAGCTGGACACTTCAATTCCGCGGAGTAGAAACCGGAGCGTAAGGCAAGGCGCTGGATTGAACTTGTGAAACGCCTACAATTGGCACCATGCGGCTGCCACTCTGGCTAAAAATTCTGTGGACCGTATTTGTGATTGTTTGGGCGCCGGTTTACAGGCATCAGTATGGGGCGCAGAATTTCCTCTACTTTTGCGACCTTGGGAACTTTTTCATCGCGGCCGCTTTATGGCTGGAGAGTCCCTTGCTTTTTTCCTGGCAGGCCTCGGGACTTCTAGTTTTTCAGACCTTGTATTCGGTTGATCTGATTGGAGCGGCGTTGTTACATAGACATTTAATCGGAGGCACGGAATATATCTTCGATCCACGCGTTCCCCTGTTTGTTAGGGTGCTGGGGCTTTATCACATCGTTACACCGCTGATATTGCTTTGGGGGATTTATCGCCTGGGCTATGACGGACGCGGATGGAAATATCAGACGCTCGTCACTTGCATAGTGATACCGATAAATTATTTCTGGCGTCCTCAGTATGACGTCAATTGGGCGCGCGGGCTTTTCTCGCACGAGCAGCATTTCGCGCCGGGGGTGGTCTATTTGGCGGCGTATTTAATTTTGGTTCCGTTGGTTGTTTATTGGCCGACGAATCTGATATTGCAATGGTGGTCGCATCGAAGACGGAGCATCGTTCGACATTCGCTCTGTTGAGCTTCGCTCAACTGGACAGCCGAGGGCGGCTGTCCCTACGCGGAAAATTAATTGCGCAGTGTCTTGCCGGTCTTTAGGGTGAATTGGATTCGTTCCTGGGTCTTTTTTTCGCCGCAGAGGGATTTGAAGGCTTCGCGCTCCAAATCCAGAATGTATTGTTCGCTTACCGGAGTTGCGGGGGAGACCGCGCCTCCACATAAAACTTCGGCGACTTTGGTGGCGATTTTTACTTCGTGATCGCTGATGTAGTCGCCTTGCCGCATCAGGTGCACGCCCAGCTTGAGGGCGGCCAGGATATTCTCGCCGGGAGCGGGGATATCGGTTCTCGGTTGCGGGGGCTCGTATCCCGAGCGGACTAGTTCCAGCGCACGCGCCTTGGCGTCAGAAAGCAGACGATCACGATTCATCGTTATGGAGTCGGATGGACGAAGAAAGCCGAGGCCCCGGGCTTCGTGAGCGGAGGTCGCAACTTTTGCCATGGCAATGGTTTCGAAGGCCTTTTTTATCGCTTCCATCATCTCGACGGATTTACCGCGACCACCGCTGCGAATCGAGGTTGCACTGTCGACAGCACGCAACAGCATTTCTTTACAGCCTCCAGCACCGGGAAGAAGGCCGACGCCGACTTCGACCAATCCGATATAAAGCTCGGCATGGGGCTGCAACGCGGGCGCATGTAGCGAAATTTCCGCTCCGCCACCGAGCGTGAGGCCGAAAGGCGCGACTACTACCGGCTTGGGGGAGAACTTAATGGCCTGGGTCATGCCCTGAAAGCTGCGGATGGCGAGATCAACGTCATCCCATTCCTCTTCCTGGATGGACATGAGCAATAACATCAGGTTCGCGCCCACGGAGAAATTGGGCGCATCACTGGTGATGACGAAGGCTTCGAAGTTGTCTCCTGCACTGCTTTTTAGAGTCTGCGTAATCAGTTGAACGATATCGGCGCCAATGGAGTTCATCTTGGAGTGGAATTCAATGCAACCGATACCGTCCCCGATATCAATGAGAGAGGCACCGGAGTTCTTCTTGACGATGCCTTTGGACTTTTTAGCGATTTCCACCGACCATACGCCTGCGGGAATTTCGAGAGGAGCGTAGACGGAGGAACCAAGATCAAAATATGAACGTTGGGATTTCGCTTTTGTGTTGTCGGAATACCATGATTTGCTGCCCGAAGAAAGTAACTTCTCAACATTTGCCGCGACGGGGCTGCCTTCAGCTTTCATGCGCGCGACGGTCTGCTCAACCCCTGCGGCATCCCATAGCTCGAACGGCCCCAGTTCCCAATTGAAACCTAGCCGCATGGCGCAATCTATTGGTTGCACAGAATCTGAAATTTCAGGAATGCGATTGGCGCAATAATTCCAGAGATCGGAGAGGACTGCCCAGAGAAATTGACATGCTTTATCTGGCTTCGCCGACACGCTACCGTCGCTGAGGCCCAACAACATTCGCAGGCGGGGCGCGACAGCCTCCACGTTCTTCGCCATTTCGAGGGATGCGAATCTCGCTTTTTGACGCGGTCGATATTCCAGAGCCTTCCAATCCAGCGCCAGCCGCTCATCCTCTGTTTCGCCAGAGGATTTCTGCTTCTTATAAAATCCGCCCTTCGTTTTATCCCCGAGCCATTTCCGTTGCAGCATCTGCTGGAAGAATTCGGGCAGCTTTAGATCGCTACGCTCGTCGCGAACATCTTCTGTCATGGTGTGGGCGACGTGGGCGAGAATATCGACTCCCACTAAATCGATAGTACGGAACGTGGCGGATTTCGGCCAGCCTAGAATCTGTCCGGTGAGAGCGTCGACTTCCTCGATGGAGAGATCCAGTTGCTGCATAATCCGCATTACGTTCAGGACGGAAAAAGTGCCGATTCTGTTGGCGATGAAATTGGGCGTGTCTTTGGCGAAGACAATGCCTTTGCCGAGGTGCAAGTCTGCGAACGCCGTCACCGCGTCGACGCAGGAGATATCGGTATCGGGCGTGGGAATGATTTCGAGGAGCCGCATATAGCGCGGCGGATTGAAGAAATGCGTACCGAACCAACAGCGGCGGAAGTCTGCGGAAAATCCCTCCGCAATTTTGCCCACGGGCAGACCGCTGGTGTTGGAAGTCACAATCGTGCCTGGCTTACGTACAGCTTCGATTTTCTTTAACAAGGCGCGCTTGATGTCGAGGTTTTCGACGATGGCTTCAATAATCCAATCGACATCAGCGAGACGCGGCAGATCGTCGTCAAAATTTCCTATGGTGACCAACCGGGACAGAGAACTTTCCATAAAAGCGGCGGGCTTGGACTTTATTGCCGATTCAATCCCCGCATGGGCAACGGCGCTGGGGCCGGTGCCGGAAGAAGCTATATCCAGCAAGTAACTGGGTATGCCGGCGTTGGCGAACTGCGCGGCGATTCGCGCGCCCATGGTGCCCGCCCCAAGAATCGCCACTCGGTGGATTTGTTTCATGGATAAATTACGGTCGCGCAATAAGCGATTGCTCAGGAGGGGTCGATGGTGGCCTCATCCACCAGCATGATTGGAATATCGTCGCGAACCGGATACACGCGTCTGCATTCCGCACATTTCAGGCTGGTGCCATCAGCCTTTTGAGTTAGGGGCTTCTTGCACATGGGGCAAACGAGAATGTCCATCAACTCTTTTTCGATCATCGCAGCATTGTACGCTGGCGATTACAGCGGGAACAGATTCGCCCGGGGACATGAACTAATGAATAAAACTGGTTACCAATTTTCTAGAGAGGCTGTGTTCGATGCAATACAATTAACGAGGCCGACATTGTTTTAATTACATTCGTCTGTGAGCCCTTCGCCGCCACAATCACGAAAGAAGAAGCTGGTTAAAATTCTTTCGCCTAAGAACCCTGAGGCTAGAGATGAAGGCCCGCGCCTGATTCCGCTCGACGATCAGGACGTTCCCACCTCATCCCGCTTGGACTACTACTTATCGCTAGCCGATAAAATGCTGGGCGCAAAAGACGAGTGATGAGGTTGTGGGAAAACTGGAATTGACTTCCGCTCCGCACTCAAAGTACATTTCAATCCACCGATTTTCTGCTCTTTCACATTTTTGGTTCGCGCGCTCTCGTCATGCGATGAGATTGGGAAGCGGGTGTAAATCCCGCGCTGCCGCGCAACTGTAAGCGAGGAAACTTGCGACTGTCCACTGAGGGAAACTTCGGGAAGGGCGGTTGCGCTTCCGGACATTGATGGAGCAATACAGTGTCCTTACTCGCGAAGCCAGGATACCGGCGCGAACCGCCACCACCAACCCCTTTCGCGTGATAAAGGAGGAGTGCATGCGGTTGTTTCGAATATTCGCTTGCTGGATTATTTTTTCTGCCGTCGCATCGGCAACTGATTTCAAGGTCAAAGTAGTAGATCCCAATTCCGCCGTGGTAGCCGGGGCGGTGATTGAACTATTTCCGCAAAACAGCACCACGCCAGCCGTGGCGACGACAGCCGCGGATGGCATTGCCGTCTTCAAGAATGTTAATTCGGAACCATACCGGATTCGCGTTCTCGCCCCGGGATTCGCTCCTGCCGCTGGAGATTTGCCTTTTTTGCCTCCAGACGTCGCTACCGTGCAACTGAAACTCGCCCCGGCGTCGGAAACTGTGGTGGTCACCGCAACCCGGACTCCGGTCCCGGTCGAATCTTCCGGCGCAGTGGTCGAAACGCTCAACGGGGGAGAGTTACAGACGCTGAACCCGGTTGCGGCCAATGACGCTCTACGCTTTCTTCCGGGCGCAATAATCACGACCGCGGGACAACGAGGCGGTCTTTCATCGCTATTCGTTGAGGGCGGCAATTCGAATTACAACAAGGTGATCGTCGACGGAGTAACCATCAACGAGCCCGGCGGCACTTTTGACTTTGGCACGCTTCCCTTGACTGAGGCCGATTCCCTGGAGTTTATGCGGGGAGCGCAAAGCACTTTGTACGGCTCGGACGCGATGACCAGCGTAATACAGGTATCGACGAGTACTGGGAGCACCGAAACGCCCGAGCTGCGTTTCGGCGCGGACGGGGGAAACTTTTCGACTGCCCACGGTTACGCTTCTTTGTCGGGCGCGCGCGGAATTTTCGACTACAACATTTTTGGCGATGAATTCAATACCAGTGGACAGGGCGTCAACAATGACTATTCCGATTCGCTGCAAGGCGGGAATATTGGGGTGAAATTGAATGACGAGGCGTCTTTGCGGCTGCGGCTCCGGCATTCCAACAGCCGCAGCGGCGTTTCGGATGAATGGAATTTCAACGGCGGGCTGATTATTCCTCCCGACCAATTCGAGTACGCGCGGCTGAATGATCTTTTGGCAAGCCTGGAGCTGACGATCAATGCCCCGTCAGGATGGCAGAATCAATTTACGGGATTCGAATACCGGTATCGAACCAACAACGTCGATCCCCAGCCGACGGCGGGACGCATCTCGCCAACTTTCGGCGACATCAATTTTGTATATGACGACATTGCGCACATCAACCGCGCAGGATTCGAATATCAGGGGGACTATTCGGAAAGGAGTTGGACGCATAGCACGGTCGGATACCGCTTCGAAGTCGAGAATGGGGATGTAGGAAGCATTGCCGCGCCCAGTCCGGGCCATCGTCAGGAGGACGATGTATATGGCCAGCAGATATTCAATTTCGGCCGGCTATCTATCATTGCGGGCGCACGATTTGTGCATAACAGCGCATTCGGCAACGATGGCGTGCCCAGGGTCGCAGTAACTTTTCTCGCGTTGCGTGGCGGCGAGATATTTTCTGGCACGCGGGTGCGATTCACTTATGCGACTGGATTCAAGGAGCCGAGGCTGGAAGAAACTTTCGCGGGACCTCCTTTCAGCATTCCAAACCTGAATTTGCAGCCGGAAAGAAACCGTTCCATCGAGGCGGGAGTGCAACAAAACTTGTTTGCCAATAAATTCGCGCTCAGCGCGACCTACTTCAACAATCAGTTTCATGATCAGATCGATTACAACACCGATCCGGTTACGTTCATTGGGCAATACGTCAATATTGACCGGTCCTTTGCGCAAGGGGCGGAGGTTGAGTTCAATGGAAAGATTTGGTCGCGGCTGTCTTTGAACACGGCTTACACTTACACGTCCACGCAAATTCTTCAGGCTCCGCTTTGCACCGCGGCGAATGGTTGCGACCCCTTGTTGGCTGCCGGCGAACCTTTATTGCGGCGTCCCAAGCACTCTGCGACTGTTCTGCTTACATATATCGGGCAGCGGTGGGGAGGGAATCTGGGAGGCAGTTTCGTGGGGCGGCGCTTGGATTCGGATTTCGATGGATTCGGCATTGATCACAGTCCGGGATATGTTCGGGTAGATGCGGGAGGATGGTACGCGATCAATTCGCATATAACTGCATATCTGAATATCGAAAATCTCACAGACAAATTTTATGAAGAGGTGACGGGATATCCTGCGCTGGGAATAAATTTTCGGGCGGGAATGAGGTTCAAAATCGGCGGCGATTAGAGACGGTTCAAAATGTGAGGACGGGGGCTTTGTTTACAGTGGCACACTCGTTTTTCTTGCTGGATTGAAGAATGGCAATTTGACTATGGTGGCGGGGACTTTTTGACGCACGGCTTCGATTGTGATTTCGATTTCCAACTTTGTTCCGACTCGAGAGTGCCCGGTTTCTACGCTGGCCAGCGCAATCATCTTTTTCAGCAGCGGCGACCAGGTCGTCGACGTTGCCTTGCCGATCTGTTTGCCGCGCACGAATACCGGCACCGGCATGCGCGAGGCCTGCGCGGGTGCAACCGGAGTGAGTCCAAATGTTTCGTAGCGCTTTTCCACTTCTATCCAATCGACTTCAAGTCCTACGAATTGCCGTGCAACGCCGCGCTCCTTGTCCGCCAGCAGAGCTGAACGTCCGATGAAGGTCTCTTTTTCGAGGTGCACCATACGTCCGAAGCCTAATTCATAAGGAGAATATTTCTGCGATGCGATCAGCGCCTTTTTGCTGCTGGTGTAATCCACCTCGGTCAGCAGGAGCCCAGCTTCGATTCGTGCCACATCGAGGGCAAGCATTCCTGCGGCATGGATATCAAAACCCTTCCCGGCGGACATGAACGCGTCCCAAACTTTGATGGCGTCGTCCCAAGCCATCCAGATTTCGTATCCCAAATCTCCGGTGTATCCGGTGCGCGAAATGTCCACCGCAACCCCGGCAATCTTGCCTGACGTCATGCGGAAATATTTCAGATTGTGAATGTCCGCTTCGGCCACCGATGCCAGCAAGCGGCCGGATGTGGGGCCCTGCAATGCCAGCGCGGCGATCTTTTCTGAGACGTCTTCGATGCGTACATCCATGTTCGAACTGCATTGCCGGAACCAGCGCAGGCTGGGATCAGCGGCGGTCCAGCGGTATTTATTTTCTTCCAAGCGGGTGATCGTGCCATCGTCGATGACTTTGCCCTGCTCATCGCACCAGCAGCAATAAATCACCTGACCGATTTGAACTATTGCGATGTCACGCGTGATCACGCGGTTGACCAGCTTCGTGGCATCGTGGCCCGACACAATATATTTGTATAGCGGGGTGATATCGATCAAAGCCGCGGCATTGCGAATGGCATTGTATTCGTGCTCGTGGTGAACTTCGTAGGTGCTGACGGCGTAGTAGCCTGACCATTCGCGATAGTTGAGACTCTGGCACAGCGCGAAGGTGCGTTCGTGAAGAGCAGTTTCTGCGGGCAAATCTTTTCCCTTTAATTTGGTGTCTTCTTCGTTGACTAAATTTGAAGCCTTGCCAGTAGAATGTGGAATTCTCGGGTTATCTCTGCAAGCGATATGCCAGCCAACTCCAAATACGACGCTATTGTAATCGGCGGCGGCCATAATGGGCTGGTCAATGCCGCTTATCTGGCGCGCGCGGGGAAAAAAGTTTTGGTTCTCGAACGCCGCCACATCGTCGGCGGAGCGGCGGTCACCGAAGAAATATTTTCCGGATTCAAGTTCAGCGTGTGCTCATACGTCGTTTCACTATTGCGGCCGGAAATTATTCGCGATCTCGATCTTCCGCGCCACGGACTGGAAATTCTTCCCTTGGACGGCACATTTACACCAATGCCGAATGGCGATTATTTGTGGCGTGTAAACGATCACGGTCGAACTCATCGCGAAATCGCCCGCCACTCGAAACTCGATGCCGAAGCTTATGACGAATTCGGCAAAGCGATGCAGGCAATGTGCCGCTTCGTGAAGCCTATTTTAAGCATGGTGCCGCCCGATCCCGCGACTTTGAATCCCAAAGAATTGGTAAAGCTGCTTTTTCTTGGCCGCCGCTTCGAAGGGTTGAATATTGAGGACAAATATAACCAGGTCCAACTGATGACCATGAGCGCGACTGATTTTCTCGATCAGTGGTTCGAGACCGATGTGCTCAAAGCGACGATGTCGGCGTCGGGAATCATCGGCACGTTTCTTGGCGTGCGCTCGCCGGGGACTGCCTACGTGCTATTGCATCACTACATGGGAGAGATTGACGGCGCGTTTCGTTCCTGGGGATTTGCACGCGGAGGCACGGGTGCAATCTCGAACGCCATAGCCGGAGCCGCTATAGAAGCTGGCGCGGAAATTCGAACGCTCGCTGGAATCGCTGAAATCATCGTGAAAGACGGTAAAGCGAAGGGCGTGGCGCTTTCGAATGGCGATGAACTTTTTGCGGACATCGTTTCTTCCAGCGTAGATCCCCGGCAAACGTTCGTGAAGTTTATCGGCAAAGAACATTTGCCGGAAGAGTTTCTGGAGGAGGTTCGCCGCTATAAATTTCGAGGCTCCTCTGGAAAAGTTAATCTTGCTCTCGACGCCTTGCCGGACTTCAAATGCATGCCCGGCGCGGGAGCGCATCTGCGGGGCGCGATTTCGATTTCACCCAGCGTCGAATATATGGAACGCGCCTACGACGACGCCAAGTATGGCAACTATTCGCGGCATCCTTATATTGACATCGTCATTCCGTCGCTCACCGATCCCTCAGTCGCGCCGCCGGGGAAGCATGTGATGTCGTGTTTCGTCCAATATGCGCCCTACAAGCTGCGTGCCGGCCTGAATTGGGATGGTGAGAAAAAGGCATTCGGAGAGAGCGTGATCGATACAATTTCCGAATACGCGCCCAACATCAAAAATATTATTCTGCATCAGCAGGTGCTGACCCCGCTTGACCTCGAACGCGAATTCGGTCTCACGGAGGGCAATATCTTTCAGGGAGAACTTTCTCTGGAACAATTATTCTTTCTGCGGCCGGTGCCGGGGTACGCGCAGTTTCGGACGCCAATAAAAAATCTTTATCTCTGCGGGTCGGCAACGCATCCGGGAGGCGGGATTATGGGCGCTCCAGGACGTCTTGCAGCCCTGGAAATTCTGAAAGACTTCAAAGGAGCGGCGTAAGCCATGGCCGCCGGTCGCGACGTGGTGATCATCGGCGGCGGCCACAATGGTTTGGTCTGCGCTTTCTATCTGGCTAAAGCCGGGTACAACCCACTGGTGCTCGAAAGGCGCGCGCAGCCGGGCGGTTGCGCCATCACCGAAGAATTCCATCCGGGATTTCGCTGTTCAATTCTGGCACATTCCGCTGGACCAATCCTTCCCCACATTATTCGCGACATGCAGTTGGAGGGGCATGGCGTGAAATTCGTTACTCCAGAAATCGCAGTGACTTCGCTGGCGACTGATGGACCGCCGCTGACTCTATATAAAGATCAAGAACAATCATTGGCGGGGATTAGCAAGTTCTCGGCGAAAGATGCGGCGAGATACGCCGATTTTGAGGCCTCGCTCGCGAAGATGAGCGCCGTTATCGGCGACGCTTTAGCCATGGTGCCGCCGGACATTGACGATCCTTCGCGCGGCGACCTGTGGCACATGCTCAAAACCGGCCACGCGATACGCGGCTTGGGCAAGAAAGATATGTACCGGATGCTGCGGTGGGGCCCGTCCGCAGTAGCTGATGTCGTCGCGGAATATTTCGACACCGAACTCTTGCGCGCGACTATCGCGACGCGGGGTATTTTCGGTACCGCCCTAGGGCCGTGGTCCGCGGGTAGCGCTCTTATGCTGCTGTTGCGTGCGGCTGGAGATCCGCACCCCGCGGGACTGTCGCATTTCGTAGCCGGTGGGATAGGCGCCATAACGCAAGCTATGGCCGCGGCTGCCACCAAGGCGGGTGCCGAGATTCGTTGCGATGCGGAAGTCGCCAGCATTCGAATAAAAGAAGAGGCCGCCGCCGGAGTCGTGCTTTTAAGCGGCGAAGAAATTCCAGCAAAAGCGGTGATCTCGAATGCAGATCCAAAACGAACGCTGTTGAAATTTCTCGATCCCATTTATTTATCGCCAGACTTCGCCTTGAAAATTCAGCACTACCGCGCGACAGGCACAGTCGCCAAAATAAATCTGGCACTGTCGGGGTTGCCGGCATTCACGACGCTTACCGACGACCACGCGTTGCGGAGCCGAATTCAAATCGGCCCAGAAATCGATTATCTGGAACGCGCTTTCGACGAATCCAAGTACGGTAATTTTTCAAAACAACCCTATCTCGAAATTGCGATTCCATCCTTGACCGATTCTTCGCTCGCTCCGCCGGGGCGGCATGTAATGTCTATCTATATGCAATATGCGCCGTTCAAACTGAGAGATGACGATTGGGAAGGCCAACGCGCCGCTCTGGGTGATGCGGTGGTTAACACCATCTCGGAGTATGCCCCCAATTTGCCCGAATTGATTCTGCACCGCCAGATCATTACCCCCCAGGATTTGCACGACAAATATGGGCTTACGGGAGGCCATATTTTTCATGGTGAGTTGGCGCTGGATCAGTTTTTCACCATGCGTCCACTGCTGGGCTGGGCCAAATATCGCACCCCGATTAAGAATTTATACTTATGCGGATCGGGGACGCATCCGGGCACGGGATTGACGGGGGGATCGGGAGCGAACGCGGCGCGGCAGATTTTGAAAGATCTGAAATCTATCCAGTAATAAATTTTCTGGTCCTGTAACGACGGGCCCATCGCTCCTTGGGTAATATTTCTTCTATTAAGAAACATCTCGTCGTCGCCCGTCCTTGATGAAGCCCGGGGCGTGATCTAAACCCATCACGACATCCCTATGTAACTTTAGTGTCCTCCCTTAAGACATTCTTGTACGCAGGACAAACTTAGTCTTAACTTAGGTATTACCTTTCTGTTACCTGCCCGTAAAGGGCAAAGGGGAGACGTTTGGCCGAAGATCCGAAGTGGGAGCTCGCCATACTGGCGACGGTGCAGGGCTTCAACGAAAAGCTGCTGCAAGACCCCGTAGGAGGGGAAGTCCCCGTTCCGGCAGGCCTCGAGGCCATCTCACTGCAAAGCGATGGCGGCGTCACCGAAACCCTTTCCGCAATGCGCCGCTGGCTGCGCTTGCTGGATATGGCGATTACGCCGGCGATGTTGCGGCGCGCGTTCACCCCGGATACGGATCCCGAAATTGCCGAGGCGATGCTGCGTTACTTCACCCGCAAAAAAGATTTCAGCGATGTGAATCGGGAAAAAACAGACTTGATTGCGACGTTTCTTTACCGGCGTCCGAGAGTGCCCGGACAGTGGGATCGCCGCGGATACGGCCTGGATGGCTCGCTGCCGCTGGCGCCATTCGAAATTGCGCTGATTGAAATTCTGGCCGACAGTGACGTGCCGTCATTGCCCGATGAGCATGTTCAGTTGCTGCGGCGCTTCGATCCCCTGCAAAAGCAGGCGGAAGAATTCCGCGATTTGTATTCGTTACTCGATTCCGGAACCATTCCAATGGTGCGGCAACTGAAGCAATCGCTGGAGACCTCTTTTTACCATCCTGGAGTGCTGGCGACCATAGCGCCATATAACGTCGCGTTCGGACGCAAGTTCGATGAACTGTTTCTGGTGGCGACAACCGAGATCAAGAACTTTGCGGAAGCTTTGCAGGAGCAGGGCGGCAGCATTCTTGG
>Ga0182015_10001529_pt1 | contig 30139 bp, 19 predicted proteins | sample 712P3MmetaG_FD_120478 | JGI IMG/M metagenome (GOLD analysis project Ga0182015, IMG submission 120478) | Permafrost microbial communities from Stordalen Mire, Sweden - 712P3M metaG | ecosystem: Environmental > Terrestrial > Soil > Wetlands > Permafrost | place: Sweden: Stordalen | collected... | reverse complement strand
TGTTGAATCGGATAAGATTCACCGGAGTGATACAGCCAGGGCGGACGATGGTGTCTTTCAACGGACAACGGAACGGACGACAATGACGAAGATCGAAGCGATTATTCAGGTTTCAAAACTGGACGCCGTGAAAGACGCGCTGCACGAGGTTGGCGTCGAGGGCATGACCGTTTTTGAAGCCAGAGGGCATGGCCGGCAAAAGGGGCATACCGAGTTTTATAGGGGACGCGAGTACACGGTCGACTTGATCCCCAAGGTGAAGCTCGAGATCGTGCTGCTCGATGAGATGGTCGAGAAGGTCGTACAGGCGATCACCACTGCCGCCCGCACGGGCAAGATCGGCGACGGAAAGATTTTTCTCTCGCGCATTGACGAAGCGATTCGGATTCGGAACGACGAGCGTGGCGACAGCGTACTGTGAGAGTGCGAATTTCGAAATGAGTGAAGATCGAGTTGAAGATCGAGATCCCCCTTCTCTGTTTGCTTATCAGCAGAGCGAAATGAAGGCTGCAGCAGCGAAAGTATTTCGTGGAGGATGTCAACGAAATGACCCCCGTGCCCACCGTCCGAAGTGAGTTAGCGGATCGGTACGAGCGGGAATCCGCTGCCATCGAACAGGAATTTGCCGTCACTGGCGAGGGTGCGGCGGCGCTGGAACGACGGACGGCACTGGTCGATTCGATTGTTCAGCGGCTCTGGACCGAAATCATCGTTGGTTCTCAACCTGGTTCTCAACCGGGTTCAGCCGATGCGGACGGCCCGAAAGGTTTCGCGTTGGTCGCGACTGGCGGGTTCGGGCGCGGCTGGCTGTTCCCCTACTCCGATATCGATTTGCTGTTTCTGCACTCGCGGAGTGATTCCGAAATTGAATTCAAAGATCCCATCCGGCGTTTTTCGCAGGAACTGTGGGACCTGCGGCTGAAGCTCAGTCCCGCCACGCGAAATCTGGCGGAGTGCGAGCGCCTGGATCCGAACAATGTTGAGTTTGCCATCTCGCTGCTCGACTGCCGTTACCTGGCGGGCGATCGCGAGCTTTTTTCTCGGCTGCGCGAAAAAGCGGTTCCGCGTATGGTCGGACGCGAGTGCCAGAACCTGATCCAGAATCTGGGCGAGATCACACGCGCGCGCCATCATAAATTTGGCAACACCGTGTTTCACTTGGAACCGAACGTGAAGGATGGGCCTGGCGGCTTGCGCGACTACAACGTCGCCCACTGGCTGGCGCTGATTTCCGCGATGGAAAAGTTGAAGGTGTGGCCCGACACCAACACGCTGCTGCCGGTTTCTTCGCGGCGGACGCTCGACGCGGCGCTCCATTTCCAGATGTCAGTCCGTTGCTTCCTGCACTTCCGCCACGGGCGTCACGACAACACGCTTACGTGGGAGGCGCAGGACGAGGCGGCGGCGAGAAAGATTGGCGCCGCAGATGCCGATGTTACAAATGCAGCGGACTGGATGCGCGTCTACTATGGCCACGTGCGCAGCGTGCACCGCGTCTGCACGCAATTGCTGGAGGAAATTCCCGCAGCATGGTCCTCGTTGTACCGGCAATTCCAGGGCTGGCGGTCACGGGTTGAAAGCGATGACTTTTCGGTGGTGGATGGCCTGATTTTTTTGCAGCAGCCGGCGGGCCTGCGCGATCCGGAAATGCTGTTGCGGCTTTTTCATTTCATGGCGGAACACAGCCTGAAGCTGAGCACGACCACCGAATACAAAGTCGAGCAGGCGCTCCCCGCACTCGCGGCAACGCCGCCGCGGGGCGCCGAGTTGTGGCTCTATCTTCAGGAAACGCTCCTGCAACCGCATGCCGCTGACGCTCTGCGTGCGATGAACGCGCTTCGCCTGCTGGCGCTCCTGCTCCCGGAGCTGAAGGGGATTGAGGCGCTGGTGGTGCGGGATTTCTATCATCGCTACACCGTGGACGAGCATTCCTTTCTCGCGATCGAAAATCTGCATCGTCTGAAAGAATCGAAATCGGAATGGGATAAACGCTTCGCCGAGTTGCAGAGTGAACTCGAACAGCCGGAACTGCTTTTCCTGGCATTGCTGCTGCATGATTCCGGCAAAGCCGTGCCCAGCGACAATCACATTGAGCTCAGTCTGCAACTGACCGATAGCTGCACCGGGCGACTGGATCTTGATCCGGTAGATCGCGAGACGGTGCGATATCTGGTGGCAAGCCATCTGGAAATGTCAGCGGCGATGCGGCGGGATGTTTTCGATCCCGCGAACGTGAAGTCGTTCGCCGACAAAGTCGGAGCGCCCGAGCGGTTGAAGATGCTTTGTCTGATGACTTACGCCGACATCAAAGCCGTGAACCCGGAGGCCATGACGCCGTGGAAAGCGGATAACTTATGGCAACTGTATATTGCGAGCGCGAATTATTTGAGCCGCAGTGCGGATGAGCGCGTGCATACCGGCAACGACGGCTCCAATCTTGGACCGTCAAATCTGGCCCATCTGCATTCCCTGGCGCCGGTGGCGGGGAAAAAGATCAATCTTTTTCTTGAAGGATTGCCGCAACGGTATCTGCGGATTCACGGCGCGACTGACGTTCTGGCGCAGGCCGAAATGGCCGCCCGGCTGGGCCAGGACGGCGTCCAGTTAAGTTTGAAGCAGGTTCGTCATTGGTATGAGCTCACCTTGATTACCACCGACCGGCCCTTCCTGTTCGCGTCGGTCTCCGGAGCGCTGGCCGCCTGGGGAATGAACATCGTGAAGGCCAACGCGTTCTCGAATGCCGCAGGCGTGGTGGTAGATACGTTCTATTTTACGGATCGCTTTCGCACGCTGGAAATGAATCTCCAGGAATGGGAGCGTTTAAAAAAGAGTATCGCGGCCGTGATCAAGGGCGAAGCCGACCTGGTGCGCATGCTGCGCGACCGCTTGAAGTCGGAGAAGGCGAACAGCACAAAGGTCAAGATTGAAACCCAGATCGAATTCGACGATAGCTGCTCGGCGCACAGCACGCTGGTGCAGGTTCTAACCCAGGATCGTCCGGGACTGCTCTACCGTATGTGCTCGCTGGTCTCGAAGCACGAGTGCAACATCGAAATCGCGCTGATCGAAACCGAAGGGCAGATGGCGATTGATGTCCTCTATCTGACCTCGAGCGGAGCAAAGTTGAGCGCGGAGCGGCAGACGGCGCTGGGCAAGGCGCTGCGCGACGAACTCGCCGCGCAATAATTTTCTTCGGGGCAAGATATTGGAACTGTAACTCCAGGTAGTGGCTCAGTTTGAAGATTGACCGCCCCTCAGCGGCTAAAGCCTTATCCAAAATACTGCAGTTACCGCAGCGGTGAACCGCTGCGCCACCCAAAATCAAGCACTCGTCGCGACCATCCCGTTCGAACTGCGCCACTACCTGACTCTAGTGATCTGCGTAATATCCATCTCTGGTTTGCACAGTCAGGTCTTTCTTCTTCACCGTCAACTGGACGTGGTGATATCCCGAGGCTGTGCTGTCTTTATCGGGTGTGTAGCCCATGATGTATTGGGTTCGCAGCTCCTCGACAATGCTGGAATAGATGTCGCCGACAGTTTCTTTCTTAGTAACTTCAAAGAAACGCCCACCTGTTTCTTTGGAAATTCGCTGAAGAATTTTCTTGCCATCGGCATGCGACTCGGAAGGCCGTTGTCCTCCGCCCCGGCGACCACCGCCACCGCCGCCTCCACCCGGCCAGCCACCTCCCCCACCCGGCCAACCGCCGCCACCTCCGCCGCCTCCGGGCCAGCCGCCTCCTCGCCTTTGGCCTTGGTTGTCGTCACGGTGAGAATCCGCGAAATAAATAGCGTAGATCACGGTGTCGGCACGCTGCGCCGACTCAATGGCGCCTTCCAGGTAGGTCTTGCTGCCGCGGTCCACGCCATCCGAAAGAATGATGAGCGCCTTCCGGCCCTGCTGCTTTTTCATTATTTCGTTCGACGCCAGAAAAACCGCGTCATAAAGCTGCGTGCCACCGCCATGGTGCGAGTCTGAGCCGGAAGGCGAATTCGAGGGATCGTTGGGATCATTCGATTTATCGCGATCGGACGGCGTCTTGAGCAATTCGAGCGCCGCTTCCAGCTTTTCACGCGATGAAGTCAGGTCCTGCAGCAATTCCACTTCATGATCAAAGTGTATAAGGAAGGCTTTGTCCTTGGGCTGCACCACCATCTGATCGAGAAAACTGCGGCTCGCGTTTCGCTCCGCTTCGAGGACGTTGGTTTGACTGCGACTGGTGTCGACGAGCAGACCCAGTGTGAGCGGAAGATTCGTGTCCTGCGAAAAATATTTGATCGTCTGAGCGCGGCCGTCTTCCTGAAGCGTGAAATCGTCTTTGGTGAGGTCGCGGACGATCTTTTCATGTTTGTCGCGAACCGTGACCGGCAGCGTGACCACCTTGACATCCACGGCGATCGTGGTAGCCGACTCCTGGGATTGCGCCTGGGATTGCGCCAGTAGCCCGGCTCCGGGAAAAGCAGCCATGGCTGCGATAAGAATATAGGTCAGCCGCGGATCATACCGCCGGGACTCATTCACCGGGACTCCTCCGTTGATCTCTTGATTATCTCTGACAAATCTTTAGAGCGCTGAATCTGCACAAGAAAATAGAATATACGGCCAGAATCCCACCTGCTTAGCGGGGAAAGACAACCGTCAAACAGTATGGGAAGCCGGTAGTGGCGCAGGTTTGAAGATTGCCGTCCCTCAGCGGCTAAAGCCTTATTCAAGATACTGCGGTTACCGCAGCGGTGAACCGCTGCGCCACCCAAAATCAAGCCCAACCGCGGCCTCCAAGATGATTCAGTCGTCCCTCCGGGACTTCACTTGTTTGTTCCGCATCTCGTAGCGGTGAACCGCTGCGCGACCCAAAATCAATTCAAACTGCGCCACCACCAGGAAGCCTGCAGTGACGGGCTGAATTTCTCTTAGCGGACTGAACCTGTCGGCGGACTTGAGCATCCAAGCAAACATCCTTTTTCTCATTTCTGGGAGGAGTTGTAGAACTGGATGCGTTGCGCCGGAGCTGAAGTTGCCAGCCTGGCGTAAAAGCAACGTCAATACCGAGTAAACTTTCGTAAAGACTAAATGTGGCGCGTTTTGCGATGCTAAAGTACGCTTTAGGTATGCCGATAAATCATGTTGTGCGATGTGTCTGGCAGAGGCACCCGCGTCTTATGACGTACCTGCTCACGCCGCTAGTCACTACCATTTTCGCAGTGGTGATTTTCGCCGTGCCGGGATACGTTTTGGCGCAGGAGAAGCCCGCCCAAAGTTCGGGAGGCGAGCAAGTCGTCAAGGCCGTCGGCACAATCAAGACCATTCAGGCAGATCTGATCACGGTCGCGGCTGAATCCGGCGGCGAGGTTACCGCGAAGCTTACGGGCTCGACAAAGATCCTACGCGTGCCCCCGGGAGAAAAGGATCTGAGGAACGCGACCGCTCTGCAGCCGCAAGACTTGCAGCCAGGTGACCGCGTGCTGGTTCGGGGCCACGCATCGGCCGATGGACACACGATCGCCGCGCTGGCCATCATCGTGATGAAAGAGGCCGATGTGGCGGCGAAGAAGCAGCAGGACCTCGCCGACTGGCAGAAGCGAGGAGTGGACGGACTCGTTACTAACGTGGACGCTGCGGCGGGCATCATTACGATTTCGTCTGGAGGAATGGGTGCGAAGCGGAGCGTCGCGGTGCACGTTACTAAGGATACGATTCTCCGCCGCTACGCACCGGGCTCGGTAAATTTCGACGATGCGAAGCCGGCGCCCCTCGATCTAGTCGAGCCGGGCGATCAGTTCCGAGCGCGCGGGACGCGCAACTCCGATGGCACCGAACTGACGGCGGAAGAGGTTGTCTCCGGCACATTCCGTAATATCGCCGGAACCATCAAGACAATCGACACGGCCGGCAATACGATGACGGTGCAGGACGCGATCAGCAAGACCGCGGTAACAGTGAAGCTGTCGTCCGACTCGCAACTGTGGAAGTTGCCAGCGGAAATGGCGCAAGGCATCGCCATGCGATTGAAAGCGGCGGCCGGCGCTGGGAGCGCAGGCCAAACTGGCGCCAGCCAGAGCCCGGGAACAGGCAGCGGTCAGGGTTCCGCGCCGGCTGCTGGCGGGACGCAGTCGGCGTCTGGACCGCAGTCGGGACACCGGCCCGGCGGCAACGGCCCTCCGGATCTGCAGCGCATGCTGAGTCGCTTGCCGAGCATCAAGCTGGCGGACCTGCAAAAGGGCGATGCCGTGATAATCCTGGCGACAGCGAGCGGAGATTCGGACGCGCTTACTGCGAGTAAGCTCGTGGCGGGAGTGGAGCCCATCCTGACAGCCCCCGGTGGAGGCGCTTCTTCGCTGCTTTCACCGTGGTCGCTTGGGGCGCAGGGCGGAGAAGGCGAATCCGCGCAGTAGCAAATAAATCTCAATCAATGTTTTCAGATAATTGATCTGCCTGGAAAAGAAAGGTGTCTGTTGAAGTATTTATCAGTCTTTATTTTATCAATTCTGATTCTCGCCACGCTCATTGGACAGGCTGCGGGACAGGCTGCGCCCACAGCGACGCAATCACAGGCCCCGGCCGCAACGACGCCCGCAACCACGCCGGCGACGACGGGAAAGTCGACAGGAACATCGACAGGAACTATGCGCGGGCAAGTGACCGATCCATCGGGCGCCGTGGTGGCAAACGCGACGGTCGCGATTCTGGTATCCGGTGGACCGACGCATTCGGCCACCACCAGCAAAACCGGCAATTACGAAATTGGAAATCTAGCGCCGGGCAAGTACACCGTCACGGCCAATGCTCAGGGGTTCGCGGTTTTTATCCAGAACGACGTGAACGTGGCAGCGGGCCAGGTCGCGCAATTTAACATAGCGCTCGACATCAACGTAGAACAGCAAAAGGTCAACGTGCAGTCGGAAGGGCCGACGCTCGACGTCAACCCCGCGAATAATGCGAGCGCGATCGTGCTCAGCGGCAAGGATCTGGAAGCGTTGCCCGACGATCCGGATGAGTTGCAATCTGACCTGGAAGCGCTGGCCGGGCCTTCGGCCGGGCCCAATGGCGGGCAGCTTTATATCGATGGATTCACAGCCGGACAGCTTCCGCCCAAGTCGTCGATTCGCGAGATTCGCATCAATCAGAATCCGTTTTCCGCCGAATACGACAAGCTCGGTTACGGACGAATCGAAATCTTCACCAAGCCAGGCACCGACAAGTTTCATGGACAATTTTCAGTCGTCGGAAATTACTCGGGACTGAACACGCGCAACCCCTACCTAGGCGACGCTCCGCAGGAGCCGTACGACTCCGTAATCTATATGGGAAATATCGGCGGCCCCATTAACAAAAAGGCGTCATTCTTCCTCGACGTGCAGCGCCGCAACATCGACGAAATAGCGGTCGTAAACACGCCCGCGCTGAACGGAAATCCAGATCAGACTCTCACCGAAGACGTGTCAAATCCGCGCACCCGCACTAACATTGGTCCGCGCATCGATTACCAGCTCAGCGCCAGCAATACCCTCACCACCCGCTACCAGTATTACCACGACACGTGGGAGAACAACGGCGTCGGCGGGTCCGTGCTGCCGGAGGCTGGCTTTGACACCACGTCCACCGAGCACACCGTGCAAATCACCGATACTCAGGTCATGAGCACGAAGGCCATCAATGAGACCCACTTCCAATACCTGCGTGATAACAGTGGGCAGAATCCGGTGACGACTCCGTTGCAGACGTTGCCGCCAGGATTCACGACCGATGCTTCCATCAATGTGATCGGAGCTTTCTCGGGGGGCCGATCAAGTGCGGGAGTGCAGACCGACCATCAGGATCACTACGAATTCCAGAATTACACTTCGATATCGCAGGGTAAGCACTTTGTGAAGTTCGGAGGGCGACTACGGGCCGTTCACGAAGTCAATACTTCCAGCGCCGGATTTAATGGCGCCTTCACCTTCCCCACCATACAAGCTTACGCGACCGCCGTGCAGGATCTCACAAGTGGCACTCCTGAGGCGCTGGCCACCCAGTTTACGCTCGATGCAACCCACAGCGGCGCGGTCCCCACCGTGCCGGTCACCGTGGTGGATGCCGGCCTGTACGTACAGGATGACTGGAAGGTGCGTCCTAACATCACGCTGAGCGGAGGCCTGCGCTTTGAAACGCAGAATGCAATTCACGATCATGGGGATTGGGCGCCTCGCCTCAGTTTTTCATGGGGCCTGGGTGGAGGTGGAAAGAATGCTCCGAAAACCGTGCTGCGCGGCGGTTTTGGCCTGTTCTACGACCGGTTCACCCAGAACCTGGTTCTGAATGCGGATCGCTTGAACGGCGTAACTCAGCAGCAGTACGTTCTGTCGAATCAATGTTCCACGCCGCCGTGCTCTGCCATAGATTTTTTCCCGAACGTCCCGGCTGTGAGCCAACTGCCGGCGTCGACTTCCCCGATCTACCAGATTGCCCCGGATCTGCATGCGCCCTACATCATGCAGACGGCCTTTAGCATGGAGCGACAGGTCACAAAGATCGCCAATCTTACGCTTACCTATCTGAACGCTCGCGGCGTGCACCAGCTTCTGTTGATCGATACCAATGCGCCGGCGCCGGGCACACCGAACTCGGATGGCCCGCGACCAAATCCGAACGCCGGCGACATCTATCAATACTCCTCCGATGGAGTTTTTCGGCAGAATCAGTTGATTGTGAATTTCAACATCCGGGCCGGAGCGAAGCTATCTCTATTCGGTTTCTACTCGCTCAATTACGCCAACAGCGACCCGCTCGGCTCCTCGAGCAACGGAGCGTTTAGCGGCAATTTTCCATCCGATCAATACAACCTGAAGCTGGATTACGGACGCGCTGCCTTTGATATACATGATCGCCTTTTTCTCGGTGGAACGATCGGACTACCACGGGGTTTTCGCCTGAGTCCGTTCATGATTTTCAATTCCGGCGCTCCGTACAATGTCACCGTAGGCCAGGACTTGGCCGGTGATTTGCAGTTCAACGTCCGTCCTGCATTCAACACATCGAATCCTCCCGGTACGTGCACGTCTCCAACGCTGGCGTGCTACTACACATTTTCTGCGACGCCAGGGCAGCCCTACACGCAGATTCCCATCAACTATCTGACCGGCCCGTCCAATTTCACGCTCAACCTGAGGCTGGCGAAAACCTTCGGCTTCGGACCGGACCTTGGTGGAAAAAATGGAACACAGCAAGCCGGCGGCGGTCCGGGCGGTGGCGGCGGTCCGCGCGGCGGCGGTGGCGGGGGTGGTGGAGGGATTGGCTTCGGAGGACGAGGACCTGGTGGCTTCGGCGGTCCTGCAACCACTAAGCGTTACAACCTGACGTTCAGCGTAAATGCGCGGAACGTTTTGAACCGGGTGAATCCGGCGTCGCCCGTTGGGGTCCTGAGCTCATCAGATTTCGGAAAGTCAATCGCTCTAGCGGGTGGCCCGTTCTCGAGCGCAGCGGCCAATCGAAAAATTGAATTACAGGCAATGTTCAGCTTCTAGCGATTGACTCTTGTAGAGACGGGGCTTGCCCGGTCTCCGCGCCATCAGTAATACCGACCGACATTTTGCAAAAGTATCCCCCGGGGCGCCGGCCCTGGTAGCGTCGTTGCTGAGCGAAAGCCACGCCCTCAGCGGCTAAAGCCTTTTTAAAATAGTGCGGTTTACCGCAGCGGTGAACCGCTGCGCCACCCAAAATCGAGCGCAACACCCAGAATCAAGTGCAACACCCAAAATCAACCGCAACACCCAAAATCAACCGCAACACCCAAAATCAACTGCAACACCCAGAATCAAGTGCAACACCGACTTTTTCCGCAGCCTGCTAGGTCGAATAATCGGCGTTGATCCGCACATACTCGGCGGTCAGATCGGTGGTGAGAAATCGTACCGAGTGCCGGCCGCGGCCAAGCTGCACACGAATATCGCAGACCGGCTGCGCCAGACTGCGATGAGCGCGCCGCTCGTTGAACGCGTACCCAACCCCGTTGCGGCACACCTTTTGGCTGCCAATATAAATCTGGACGCGAGATGGATCAATGGGCGCCCCGCATCTCCCAACGGCGGCAAGAATGCGCCCCCAATTCGGATCGGCGCCAGCCCACGCGGTCTTGACCAGCGCAGAATGAGCGATCGTCCGCGCCACCAGTAACGCCTCTTCCCTGCTGCGCGCCTGTTCCGCGAACAAACGGATCACGTGCTGCACGCCTTCACCGTCGCTGACGATCTGCTCGGCAAGAGACTGGCATACGACGGTGAGAGCCATGGAAAACTTCTTTCGGCTGCGGGCATCCTTGATCCGAACGCGGCTCGCCCCACTGGCCAGCAGCAACACCGTGTCGTTGGTCGAGGTATCGCCGTCGATGGAAATGCAGTTCAGCGATTCATCGCAGGCCTCGCGGAGAAGACTTTGCAGTTCACGCGCACTCGCGCCCACATCGGTGAAAAGGTAGACCAGCATGGTCGCAAGCTGGGGATGGATCATACCAGCGCCCTTCGCGATGCCTAACAAGGTGACGTCTCTCGACTCCGTTCGGAAGCGTACGGACGCAATTTTCGGCCGCGTGTCGGTGGTCATAATGGCATGGGCGAAGGCAAGTACCCCGCTCTGGTTGGATGATCGCTCCGCCATAAGCTTCGGCAGGCTGTCGTGAATTTTTTTCGCCGGCAGACGCACTCCGATGATGCCGGTCGAAGATGGAAATATTTCTTCTCCGGGAACGCCAAATAATTTTCCCGCGGCGCGACATACCCGCTCGCAGGCTTGAATGCCAGCTTGTCCCGTAGCGCAGTTGGCGTTGCCGGAGTTCACGACAACGGCTCGAACGCGGCCGCCGGTCGAGAGCAAAGCCGCGCGGCCAACTTGCACGGGAGCAGCGACGACGCGGTTGGTTGTGAACAACGCGGCCGCGGTCGCACCGGTGACGGCTTCCGCCAGCGCCAGGTCCGGACGGCCGCTGACCTTAAGACCGGCGGCTACCGCGGAGAACGAGAACCCTAGGGGCAAACGAATTTTCTCGGGAGATCGGCGCAACGAAGTCATGCGTGAATCTTCAACCAGTTCTTGGGCGGCGGTAGAATCGCAAACGTGGGCGGATCTCCCCGGACCATCGCTACTTCGTCGCAGCGATAGAGTCTGGGACACTGATAACAATCTTTGTGAATTTTGTCGGGAAGGTCCTGGTGCGATGCGGTAGTGAATCCCAGGCGTGAGAAAAAGTCTGGAATGCGAGTAAACAGGCACACGCAAGTGACTTTGTGTTTTTCCGCTTGTGCCAGCAAAGCCTTCACCAGGCGTCTGCCGCCACCATTGCTTTGGCTCGAGGGGTCCACGGTGATCGAACGAATCTCGGCCAGATGCACGCCGTAGAGGTGGAGAGCGCCGCATCCGATGATGCGTCTTTCATGCTCCAGAACGATAAAGTCGCGCACGTTCTCACAGATCTCCGCCAGGTTGCGCGGCAGCAGAGTCCCATCGCCGGAATAGGCTGCGATGAGAGCGTGAATCTGCTCGGCATCAGGCAGGACCGCTTCACGCGTGCGCATGGACCTCCTTGCGCGCCTGCGAAGCCGCTTTACTGCTGTGGCCGGATTTCGCATTCTTGCGCAGCGCCGCGTCCAGGGCTTCAACCAGTTGGTCCACGTGCTTTTTCTGGATCACATAGGGCGGCAGAAAACGCAGCACGGTTTCGTGCGTCCGATTGATGATGATCCCTTCCTGCAACAACTGTTTGGCCACTGCTTTCGCGAGTTCGGACGAGTCCAATTCCACAGCCAGCATCAAACCGGCCCCGCGAACGTCCTGAACGGCCTTGTGCTTTTTGTCGAGTGCTTCGAGCGCGTTGTGAAAGTATTTGCCGAGCGTGCAAACGTGCTTCAGCAATTTTTTCTCCTCGCGCAGGAACTCGATGGCAACCGAGCAGGCGAGTGGGCCTCCGCCGAAAGTCGTCCCGTGCATTCCGGGATGCATGCAACTCGCAACCCGTTCCGTGGCGAGGATCGCGCCGAGCGGCAAACCGCAAGCCAGTGGCTTGGCGACCGTGACTACATCCGGCAGCACGTCATAGTGCTGGTAGGCGAAGTGGCGTCCCGTGCGACCGAGGCCGCATTGAATCTCGTCGAGCACCAGCAACGCGCCGCTTTGTTTAGTCAGGCGCGAAGCCAGTTCGAGAAACTCCCGACTGACTGGACAAATTCCGCCTTCTCCTTGAATGGTCTCGATGCAAACCGCACAGACGCTGGAATCGAATTTGCGCCGCAGGTCGCCGAGGTCATTGAACTTCACGAAAGTCACGCCTGGCAAGAGAGGAACGAACGGTGCACGATATTTCGGCTGACCGGTCGTGGCGAGCGCGCCGAAGGTGCGTCCATGAAAGGAGTTTTCCATGGCAAGGATGCGCGTCTTTGCGTGCACCTTGCTGCCGTTCTTGTTCTTTGTTTGCGCAAAGGCGGTTTGCGCAAAGGCGCGCGCGAGTTTCAATGCTCCTTCCCATGCCTCGGTGCCGCTGTTGCAAAAGAAAGCGCGGTCGAGCCCCGATATTTCAGCTAACATCCGGGCAAGTTCGGCCTGATACTCGTGGAAGAAGAGATTCGAAACATGAATCAACCGGCCCGCCTGGCGCTTGATGGCCGCAGTGATCGCAGGATGGTTGTGGCCGAGCGCGTTCACTCCGATTCCGCTGAGAAAATCGAGATAGCGCTTGCCCTGGGAATCCCAGAGATACACGCCGCGCCCGCGAACAAAAAGGATGGGCTGTCGCTCGTAGGTGGAAAGCAGAAGCTTCGCTTCCATGCGGGTTACGGAGGCGAGGCTCATGTTCTCAGCACCTCTGTGCCGCACTCCAGCTTGGTGAAATAAAACAGGGGCAACATTTCGACCTGCGACGCAGGCAGGATGCGCACCCGCCCCACACCGGATTTCAGAGCCTGCGCACAGGCTTCGAGCTTGGGCATCATGCCGCCACTGATCACGGATTCGTCGATGAGCCCGGCAACCTGGCTGGTATGTAACCGAGCCATCACCGAGCCGTCGGCTTGCGTTACACCGGCAACGTCGGTGAGAAAAATGAGCGCGTCGGCTTCGCAAGCGATGGCGCAGGCCGCCGCCATCTGATCCGCATTCACGTTGTAGTATTGGCCGTCGCCTCCGAGCGCGACCGAGGAGAGCACTGGAATGCCACCTTCGGCCCAGATGGCTCGGAGCCAGCGCGGTTCAGAAAAGCAGATTTCGCCGACGTACCCCAGGTCGTATTCCGCGTCTTGTTTTTTGCGGGCACGAAAAACGCCGCCGTCTCCGCCACATAGGCCGATCGCAGGTTGTCCCGCTGCAGCAATCGCCGCCACCAGGCTCTTGTTCACAATGCCGGCGAGCACCATCAAGGCCACGTCGCGCGTCTCGGCATCGGTCACGCGCAATCCGTGGACGAAGTCGCTTTCTTTCCCGAGGAGTTTCAGAGTACGCGTCAACGCGCTGCCGCCTCCGTGCACGACAGCCACCTGGTGTCCATCGTGGCAAAGTTGAACAACCGCTTGCGCGCATTTCTTGAGACTCGCTTTATCCTCGATCGCCGCACCGCCGATCTTGACGACAATTTTCATTGCAGGCCCTCCGCCTCGTCCCAGCCGTACATGAGATTCATGTTCTGCACGGCCTGACCGGCTGCGCCTTTGAGCAGATTGTCGAGACAGGAAACCACGATGAGCCGGCGGCCGTCGCCCGCGAGGCAGAAACCGACGTCGCAGAAGTTGGTGTGAACCGAGAACTGGATTTCCGGCAAACTTGACGCCGGGAAAATACGTACCCACCGCTTGCCACTGTAGAAATCGTTAAAACAACTTTGAATTTCGTCCGACGTCATTTCGCGTTTGAGGTAGACGTAAATCGTGGACAGAATGCCGCGCGGGATTGGCAGGAGATGCGGAGTAAAAATCAACTGGCAGGAATTGAGCGCCAATTGCTCGAGGATCTCGCCGGTATGACGGTGCCCAAAAACCGAATAGGCGGAAAAATTATCGGCTACCGAGACGAAGTGGGTACGCGCAGTGGGCTCCTTGCCGGCTCCAGACACGCCAGATTTCGAATCGGAAATGATGCCATGATCGCAATCCACGATACCGGCCGACAGCAGGGGCGCCAGCGCAAGAATAATGGAAGTCGCATAGCAGCCTGGATTCGCCACCAGCGCGGCCGACGGTATCTGGTCCGCATTCAATTCGGGCAGGCCGTACACGGCGCGCTCTGTCAGTTCCGCCGCGGTCTCGACGTTCGTATCTTTGAAGCCATAGACGGCGCGATGCTGTTCCTGTTTCAGCCGCCATGCGCCGCTCAGATCGACGATCCGCAGCTTACGCGCAATCGCTTCGGGAACGAGTTCGCGGGAAACGCCGTGCGGAGTCGCCATGAACAATAGTTCCACGCCGTGCTGCTCGAGCGCGGACCACGAAAAGGGCTGAACCGGGGCATAACCGTTGCTCTTAACAGGATAATGCGGTGATCCCGCGGCCGAGTCGTCTGTTTCCGCGCTGCGCCGCAATAGCAAGGGCGCTTCGGTGCGCGGATGATGCTGGAGAAGGCGCGCAAGTTCGAGACCGGAGTAGCCAGTCGCTCCGAGTACCGCAGCCTTGAGTTTTGCCGCCATCAGATGTTATTGATGCTCCCCGAACTCATCGTTCTTCTATTTTTGCCCCTTGAGGCATATTTATCCATTATTATGCATAAATATTCATCTATATTAAATGGTCTGACCCCGGTGTCAAGTCAAAACCGGGACCGGTTGGACCGGGAGTTTTTCGCGGCTGCCAGAACGGGATAAGCCTCCTAATCTTTTTCTTCACCACGGAGGCACGGAGTCACGGAGCACCCCAATGGCCTTGGCAAAACCTTTCTCTTCTGGTTTTTGTAAGTTCAAGTTTTTCTCCGCGTCTCCGTGTCTCCGTGGTAGAAAACCAAATTGGGACAGTACCAGGAGCTGCTAGCGCCTCTACAAACGTTGTTTTTGCAAAATTTGCGGTATTCCTGCACACCAGCCCGGATACGATCGGAGTTCTTCACTAATGCCTTTTTTGAAAGCTTTTCTGATGCCTGCAAGAAGAAATTTCTATTGGACTCCGTGGATCGGAGACATTTAGTGTGGGGCAATTGTAAAATTGCGCGGTTTGGAGACTTGCCAAAGAAATTTCATGCCGCACCTTACGCCGCCCTTCCCCGCGCCGCACTATTCCGTCAGAATCATTTACCGCATGAAAACAGGAGCAAATCTCAGGAGCAATCCAATGACGAAGCAAACTGAAGGGCGCGTTTTGCGCCGGTCATTAGTCCGAGCCCGAGCCGGAACCGGACCCAGACCCGGAGCCGGACCCCGATTCCGATCTGGATCTGCAACGATTCTGGCCCTGCTCTTCGCCGCCGGAATCCTCGCGAGCCTGTCAACCGTCTGCTTTGCCGACGACGGGCCAAAGCCGGATCCATCGGGCATCGCAACCGGGGACAAAACCACCGCCGTCGACGCAGCCGGAAACTCCTTTGTCGTCGCCGAGCCCACCGACAAAACCGCTCCGGATTACGCCGCGAACAAGAAAGCGTTCGACGACTATCAGGCGCAGGCAGCGAAGGAGCCGCTCGCGCTGAAGCTCGCCGACAGTGTGGGACACGTCCGCGTGGCGACCAACTTTGCCTGGACCCTGAATACCGGTTACCTGGTCCTCTTCATGCAGGCAGGTTTCGCGCTGCTCACCTGTGGACTCGTTAGAAAGAAAAATGTCGCCCACCTGATGATGCTGAATTTCGCGGCCTACGTGTTCGCTTTCCTGGCGTATTACGCCGTCGGATATGCATTCCAGTTTGGAGCAGTTGCCATCAACGCCGCCCCGACCAACCTGGGCGGCATCCCTGTCCTCAACAAATTTCTGATTGGGAGCGGCCAGTGGGGGTTCGTTGGTGGCAAGGGTTTTTTCCTCACCGGTCCAGCCTATGACAGCGCCAGCAACTGCCTGACATTATTTGAAGTCGTGTTCATGGAGACGGCCGGCTACATCATCGTCGGCGCCATCTGCGAGCGCATCACCTTCTGGGCTTTCCTGCTTTGTGAGCTCTTTATCGGAGCGATTCTCTATCCTATCGCTGGCTGCTGGACCTGGGGAGGCGGTTGGCTCTCGCAAGTCGGATCGACGCTGAATCTCGGTCACGGTTATGTCGACTTTGCCGGGTCGACCGTGGTCCACGCGGCGGGCGGTTTCTGCGCCATGGCTCTGGCCATCATTCTCGGCCCACGACTCGGCAAGTATGGACCAGGAGGGAAGATCCGCGTCTTCCCTGCCCACAATATCGTCTTTGTGGTGACCGGCACTTTCATCCTGCTCTTTGGCTGGATGGGCTTTAATCCTGGCTCGACTCTGGGCGCCACCGACCTGCGCATCGCCGTGGTTGCGGTGAATACCAATCTGGCTGCGGTTGCGGGCTCCGCGACGGCAATGGTCCTGTGGTACTTCCTGTTCGGCAAGCCCGATATCACGATGGCATGTAATGGGATGCTGGCCGGCCTGGTCGCCATAACCGCTCCCTGCGCGTTTGTGTCTCCTACCTCCTCGGTCATCATCGGCGCGCTGGCGGGTTTGCTGGTGTGCGGCGGGGTTCTGTTCAACGACCGGGTTCTCAAAGTGGATGACCCATGCGGCGCAATTTCGGTCCATGGCTACTGCGGCTGGCTGGGTGCCGTCTGCGTTGGCATTTTCGCGGATGGCGCGTATGGCGCCGGATGGAACGGCGTCGGCGCAACGGCGTATCTGGGACACGCGGGTCAAGGAGTGACCGGCCTGCTCCACGGCGATACGCGGCAATTTCTGTGTCAGCTCATGGGCGCGACTTTGTATGCCGTCTGGGCGTTCGGCGCGACCTATGCGGTCTTCTATGTAGTCAATAAAGTGAAAAGTATGCGAGTAACGCCCGAGGTGGAAGAAGAAGGGCTCGATGTTCCTGAATTCGGAATGCCAGCCTATCCCGAAGACGCAGTAGTTCCCGCCTCCTATTGAAAGAGGGGTCGCGTAGAGACGCGGCTTGCCGCGTCTCCCGTCACTACAGGCCGATGATTAGAGCCCGAGCCTGAGGTCGCTCGACGTGCCGCCGGCCGCCGGGACATAGCACTTGAGCGTGTAATCCATCACCATGCGATCGGCGTTGAAGCGCCAGCCGAGCGTGCGGATCGTGCGCTTCATGCGCTGGATCCAGCCGCGCGGCAGTCCGTCACGATCGCGCTGATAGTAGAGAGGGATCACTTCTTCGCGAAGCACTCGCATCAGGTCGTCCCCATCGCGGGTGTCGTGAACATTCATGTCGGAGTGAGTCCGGCCGTTTCCGATGGCGAAGCCGTTCAGGCCGTCGTAAGCCTCCGCCCACCAGCCATCCAGGACGGAGAGGTTCAAGCCGCCGTTCAAGACCACTTTCTGGCCGCTGGTTCCGGAGGCTTCCAGCGGACGCCGCGGATTGTTAAGCCAGACATCGACACCCTGCGTCAAATGGCGGCCGACGTTGATGTCATAGTCTTCCACGAAGACGAATTTTTCGGAGAACTGCGGGTCGCGCATCAACTGGGCAATCTGCTGCAGGACGCGCTTGCCGGGTTCGTCGAGAGGATGCGACTTTCCGGCAAACACAAACTGCACGGGACGCTTCGGGTCATTGACCATGCCGGCTATTTTTTCGATGTCGGCCAGAATCAGATTGGCGCGCTTGTAAGTCGCAAAGCGGCGCGCAAAACCGATGGTCAGCGCGTCGGGACTGAGCACGCGTGCCAGTTGCTGCAGCACCGCGCGCGGTTCGTCGCGGCGCTGAGCCTGCTTGACGGCGCGGCGGCGAACGAATTCGATCATTTGCGACTTCAGGTTGAAATGAGTCTCCCAGAGTTCGCCGTCATCAACGTTGTCAATACCATCCCAAATTTTGGCCCCGCTGCTGCGCAGATGCCATCCCGTGCCGAGATGGCGATCGTAGAGGCGAAACATCTGCGGAGCCAGCCAGGAAGGAACATGCACTCCATTGGTAATGTGTCCAATTGGAACCGCGTCTTCCAACTTGCCCGGAGACAGCCCGGTCCACATGGCGCGGGAGACTTCACCGTGCAGTGAGGAAACGGCATTGGCGCGCCGCGAAAGCTTCAGACCAAGAACAGTCATGCAGAAGCGTTCATCGCTCTCGGGATTCTCGCGTCCCAGCGCCATGAAGCCTTCCTTCGAGAGCCCGAGCGCCTCGCGGAGCGGCCCGAGATGTTCTTCGACCAGATCGGCATCGAAACGATCGTGGCCGGCGGGCACGGGAGTGTGGGTCGTGAAAACCACTTCCCGGGCAACCCGCGGCACAGCCTTCTCGAAGCTGATGCCCTCTTCGTCCATGCGCTGGCGAATCGCTTCCAGGACGGCAAAGCCGCTGTGTCCTTCGTTCAGGTGAAGAACTCCGGGCGTGATGCCGAGCGCTTTCAATGCGCGCAGCCCGCCAACGCCCAGCAGCAGTTCCTGATGGACACGTACCCGTCCGTCGCCGCCGTATAAACGCGAGGTCATTTCGCGGTCTTCCGGAGTATTGCCTTCCACGTCGGAGTCGAGAAGGAACAGATCGCAACGGCCCACTTTCACCCGCCATACCTTGGCGTAGATCGCACCATGGCGGGTATCGACCTGTACCAGAACCGGCCTGCCATTTTTTCCGATAGCTGTTTCCATGGCGAGCTGGTTGACATCGGTCTCGAGGTACTCCTCGTGCTGCCAGCCGTCACGATCGAGGAGCTGACGGAAATATCCCTGCCCATAAAACAGGCCTACGCCGACTAGCGGGATGCCGAGGTCAGAGGCACTCTTGATGTGATCGCCGGCCAGCACTCCAAGTCCGCCGGAGTAGATGGGAAGCGACTCGTGCACGCCGAACTCGGCGGAAAAATAAGCCACCGGACGAGGCCGGAGAATGCCGGCGTGACGCGCACCCCAGGTTCGCTCCGCGTCCTGATACTCGCGCAGGCGGCGATAAGCATAGTTAATGCGGCTGTGCAGCGCGAGTTCGGTAGCGCGCGCTTCGAGCTTGTCGAGCGGATACTCGTTCAGCAGCGCGACCGGACTATGATTCAGTTGACGCCAGCGTATCGGATCCAGATCGCGAAACAAGCTGACGGAATCGTGATCCCAGCTCCACCACAAGTTGCGGGCCAGAGCCCAGAGCCGTTCCTGCGCCGGAGCAATGAAACGGTCGAGGGTGCGGGCCTCGCTTACAACCGGCGCAACCCTCTTCGCGGCCTCCGTCAGCAGACGAATTTCATTTTCCGGAAAGGCTCGCGCTTCGATCGTCTGTACCACCAGAACACCTTGCAGCACACCCCGATCGATCAGCGGAACTCCCAGGAACGATTGATAACCATCTTCGCCGGATTCGCTGAAGTACTTGAAGCGCGGATGATTTCTGACTTGTTCCACCGCCACCGGGCGAACCTGTTCCGCGACCAGGCCGGTGAGTCCTTCGTTGACCGCCATGCGAAGTTTGCCGACACATTCACGACGAAGCCCCAGCGTTGCGGCCAGAACGAGATTGGCACGGTCGGGCTCCAGCAGGTAGGCGGAGCAAACATCGGTGCCGAACCGTCTTGCGATCAAGGCGACAACGTTCATCAAGGTATCGGCCGGCTTGCCGGGTTCGGCCGCCAGTTTCGAGATTTCTTCCCACGTCAGCACGTAGCTGGCGTCGAGCGGGCCGTCGGTTTGGTATTGACCCTCAATTAACTCATTCGGTCGGTCCAAATCGGGTCTCCATTCGCTTAGATTCCTAATCCTTTATTCTATCGGGTGCAAACCGAACTATTCCATATTGACGGAGGCACTGTTGATTACCACGGTGCCCACCGGATGGTCCTAGATTGAGGGTGCCCCGCTCAAGCTTCGCTTGGGCGGGCCCGTCCAAAGATGCGACGACGCCAATAAAAAAGCGCGCTGCGCCCCACCCAGCCCAGGCGGAACGCAGCGCGCACTGATCATCCAGACGAACCGACCGCGCTAGCCTTGCGAAGGATGCAACACGCGGAACGTGCTGCCCCCGTTGGACCACACCAGCACCAGCGCATCCTGCCCATTCGGCACATTGGATAACACCTGGGCCACGTCAGCCGCGGATTTCGCCGCATGCCGGTTCACTTCCATGATCACGTCCCCACGCTGCAAGCCCGCGTTGTCAGCCGGGCTGCCAGGCTTGACGTCTTCGACAATGGCGCCATGAACGGACGGTTGCGCCTGCACTTCACTGCGGACATCCGGAGTCAAGTCAGCCAGACTCAGCCCCCAACGCCCTTTGCCGTGCTCATTGCCGGCGACCTCCGTGCCTTTGTCCCCGCCCAGCGCTTCGAGCGTCACCGCAACGCTCATCGGCTTGCTGTCACGCACTACTTGCAGATGGATCGTGTCACCAGGCCGCTTTTGTCCGACCGTCATTTGCAGTTGGCCGGCGTCGGTTACGGGCTTTCCATCGAGTTCGGTAATTACGTCTCCGGTGCGCAGCCCCGCTTTCGCCGCAGGTGCGTCAGGCTGGACATCGCTGATCAGAGCTCCTTCAGCTTTGTTCATCTGAAAGAACTTTGCGTTGTCCGGCGTAACGTCGGAGATCTGAACTCCGATGAACCCGTGCGTCACTTTTCCGTCTCGAATTAAGGTCTCGACGGTGGGCTGCACAATCTGCGTGGGAATCGCGAAACCCATTCCTGAGAATGATCCCGAGGATGAAATCAGGAAGGTATTGATTCCGATCAGTTCGCCACGCGCATCTACCAGCGCTCCGCCGGAATTTCCAGGATTGATAGCGGCGTCGGTCTGAATAAACTCACCCGGCTTGTGTCGATCGCTCGCGTCAGGATTCGGACGGTTCAACGCGCTAATGATGCCGCGTGTCACCGTGAAGCGGAATCCATAAGGATTTCCGAACGCCAGCACCGTCTGTCCCGGATGCAGGTTTGCTGAGTTGCCGAACGGCACGCTCGGCAAATTGGTTCCATTCACTTTGATCACAGCGAGGTCGGTCAGCGGGTCAGCGCCCACCAGCTTCGCCGGCAGAACTTCCCGATTGCTCATGGTCACGCGAATATCGACCGCTCCCTCGATCACGTGATTGTTGGTGACGATGTATCCGTCGGGAGAAATGATCACGCCGCTGCCCAGTCCGTGCTCCATTCTGTTCTGCGGCTGCGACGGCATGCTGAATTGTCGGCCGAAGGGACTATTTGGACCAGAGTTCGGACCAAGGTTCGGTCCGTTCGGTCCAAAGAATTGCTGCATGTCGGGCATGCCTTCCGCGCCACCGCTCTGCTGCGCGTTTGCTTTCGACACAACCGTAACGTTCACCACTGCCGGCGTGACTCGTGCCGCCAGTGTTTCCATGGCCTGATCGAGCGTAAGCAGCGCTCCGACGCTATTGTCATCAAGCGCCGCCGCGGCCGGAGCCGCCACCGCTGCTCTTGCAGACTTCGTAAAGTTCAGCGTCGCTACTGTCCCCACCACCGCCACGGCAATCACGGCCACTGCCAGACGCCGACTCACCACTGCCTTGAAACGTTCCATCCACGTCTTCATTTTCTTCTCCTTATATGTAACTGCGATCTGTAAAACTGCGATCTGTGCAACTAATTATCTAGTTGTTGTTTGCAAAAAATTTTGGCGTTAAATCGACTGCCTTATGACTTGATCACAGGCACCTCCACCACCCGATTGCGCGCAGCACTGACCAGAGTCACGCGCCACACCTGAACGCTCCACACCGAGTTGCCACGGGACACATACTGCGTGGCCTCAATAAAGACCAGCGTCTGCAACTGAGGCGCGACCTGCGTCTCGAGGGCGCCCTGTCCAGGCTCCGCTTGGGCGGCCCCGTCCAGTTGGCGCGCAGGTGCCGCATTCAATCCGGCAGCAACTAACCGAACCGGATCAGGCTCGCGTCCGGCGACATCGGTCGTACGGACCGGCGCATGAACGACCTTCGAGGGTGCCCCGCTCAAGCTTCGCTTGGGCGGGCTCGCCAATGCCGCCCCACCAGTTCGGAACGAGGCGGGAATTACCGCCGCCGTTTGCAACTCCACTAACGACGAAGACTGCCGCATCGCAGCCGAGTACGCCGAACCAGAATTCCCCGGCATGCCGCGATCGAACCCGACGAACTGCGGTGCATGCGGCAACACTGCCAGGCAGATCACGGAAAAAACTCCGGCGATACCCAATGCCGGTTTCCAGACTCGCGTGGCCGCTGGCCGGTTCTTGTCGAGAATCTGTGCCAGCCGCAGCGACGCCTCGCGCGCCCGATGCACAGCCGCCTGCGCCATCGACCATCCCCGATGTGCCAGGCTCTTTTCCAGCAGCGCGATCAGACAAGTGGCGTATCCGCGCGGGTTGGCAGTTTCGGCCAGCACCGCATCGTCACACGCCATTTCGCGTTCCACCGAAAGCCGTTGTTCAATCCACCACACCGCTGGATGAAAAAAGAAGAGAGCGCGTACGATTTTCTGAATCAGATTGGTCCACTCATCCCAGCGCCGCAGGTGCGCGAATTCGTGCAGCAACACGACGTTGAGATCTTCGGGCGACAGTTCTCGCAACGCCCACGTGGGAAGGACAATCGTCCGCCTCCAGAAACCGATGGCCGCCGGTACACGCACGCAATCGGACGAAGCGATCCTTATCGACCTTGAAAAGATCGACGAGAAAATCGACCTTGAGGACGGCGAGGTGACCGGCCTTGACGCACTGATCGCCTCGACCGTCTTTCGCACAACCGGATCGAGATCCGCTTCGACAATTGCAGTGCAACTCCGGCGCAACTGTCGCAATCGCCAGAGCCCACCCGCCAGACGGACTAGCGCCACACTCGCCCCAACCGCCCACGCAAGAAAAACGAAAACCGCCCAGCGACCGGGAATGGTGATCGCGGGCCGCGCGGCTCCCCACCAATTTCCCCATGCGTGAGCCGACGCCTGAGCCGCCTGTCTCGCCGACAATGAAATTCCGGACGCGTCCAGCCATCGCGTTCCGCCGAAACTGCCCAGCACAGGAAGCGCGATAACGGTGAGCAACGTCAGGAACCAGACTGCAAATCGCGTCCCCGAATTTTGCCTTCCCAAAATGCGCAGCAGCGCCCAGACAAACAGTGCGACCAGAATTCCTTCTGGAAGCGCGTTAAGAATGCGCTCGACCGGGATTTGCGCCGCTCTCTGCACCAGAAGCCAGTTCATTTCGCGTCCTTTTCCGCGGTATCAAGCATCTGCCGGAGGCGCCCGATTTCCTCCGGCTCGATGCCCTGGTCCTGAAGGAGGTTTAAGACCAGTTGCTCGTGAGAATTCTCAAAAAATCGGCTCACAAGATGTCGAATTTCAGAGCGTGTCGCCTCTTTCTGACCGACCAGTGGCGTGAACACGTGCGCTCGTCCATCCTTTAGATGTTTCAAATAGCCTTTTCTCTCTAAAACCCGGATCGTAGTCAAAACGGAGTTATAGGCCAGAGCGGGCTTTTGAGTAATAGAATCAAGGACTTGCTGGACTGTGCCCGACCCTTTCTCCCAAAGCACATTCATGATCCGCAGCTCGGCTTCAGTCAAAGTTCCCGATTGTCTAGGCGGCACCGGATCCTCCTTGTACGTTGGCCACTCTGTCTTGGACGGTCCACATACTGAAAGGTAACTAATTATTTAGTTGCACGCGGGAAGCCGAGAGTTGTATGACGGCCGGGTGGCCCATCTTCGCGTACTTTGCGAAGGGGTGGGATTCCACGAACGCCGCGAGGTAAGGCCTTCTTTCGAGCCAACAGAACCGAGTGACACACCACCACCCTGTTCATCACATTTTTCCCGTACAACCATCACAGACACCCAACCGCAACCTTTGCGAAAATTCTCCGAGAATGCAACAACAAGAGGAGCGCCCGTCTCCAGAGACGGGCTTCGGCGATCTTTGACAAGTCAGTGAAAGCGGTGAACCACCCGCTAAGTCCTTTAGAAGGGATATCTTGAATCTAACTCTTTTAATCCCAATAGTTTAGCGCAATTCCGGGGGGGGAGGGACAAAACCTTTCGCATCTGCCGCACCCAACTTTTTTTCTTGTGTGTTCTTGACTGAGAACTGGGAACTGAGCATTTGTTCAATGCCCGTCAAAACAGAATGCTGACCACAATGCTCTGCGATTTGCCGGTGGCGTAGACCCATTTCATCACTGCGATCATGGCCGCCTCTCCGAGTATCGGATTGCCTCCGAGCAGCCGGACTTCCTCCACCTTCCCCTGCGCCGAAATGGACACCCGCAAGCGTACAGTTCCGCCTATGTTGAGCTGCTTCAGCGTCTCCGGATAAACCGGCTTGACCCATAACATCAATTTTCGTTCGGTGCCGGCCTCGCCATCCGCGACAGCGAGCGTCTTAACTCCCTCCGCGCTGGCAGTACTGCTCACATATCCGATCGCACCTCGCGTCCGGGCCACGTAAGCTACGACTTCGGCGTCCGATCCAAGTTCTTTCGGCATGGAACCCTTACCCGTGAACACCAGCGTGCGGTAGTAAGTCTGCAAATCGTCTTCGCTTCTGCCGAGGTACTTTTGCAGAAAAGCTGCATGCACCCGCCCATCCTTCTCCAGCACGGGTTCCACATGCGAACCGTCCGCGAGCGCGATCCTCTCCTCCAGAAACACGCGTTTTAGGTCAGCCGCCGAGATCGCGTCGGCCGTCACGCTCGCATTGGCAATTACCTTGACGTTGTCCGCAAGCGAATCTCCCGAGACAAAGATCGCCAGCCCGGCGGCAACGAGGAGTAATTTCCGACATTTCATCGCGTTCTCCCGTGCCTCCCTGCTCGCCGCTAGAAATTGACGCCGGTCTTAACCACCAAAGCATTCGTATTGGGCATGAAGCCTTGGGGATTTACTTGCGTGTAGAATCCGTTCGGATACGGGCCGCTGCCATAGCCATTCATGAGGTGACCTTCGACTTTCACGTTCCAGAATTTTGTCAGGTCAACCCGCGCCGTGACGACTTTGTCGTAGATGTGATTGGCGGGCAAGTTGGTGTCGGTTGCCGGAGGATAAAAGGCGGCGAAGGCACCGGTTACGACATTCTTGATCGTGTAGCGAGAGTAGTAGGATCCGATTTGAAGCCGTTTGCAGATCCGGTAAGCTCCGGAGACGTACCAGCCACGCATGTCAGCAAAACTTTCGGAAGTGCCATTGACGATCTCCTGGTTGCGCCAGTATCGGCGATACTCCGAGTCGATCCGTAATCTGCCCCTGGTGTACTCGCCATAGAACTGGTTGGTCCAGTCGGCTTTCGAGAACTCGGAATATGGCACTAACCCTGCCCCAGGATTAAAAGGATCGATAACTGAGCCTTTGGCAGTGATGTCCTCATTCATGCGCGATACTCCGATCAGAAGACCCCTTAGCGGCGTGTTCCAACGAAGATCCGCTCCGTACTGCAACCCGCCATAGCTCTTAATCTGGGCTCCGAAACTGCTTAAGTAATAGCGATAGCCGCTGTATTCGCTGTCACTGCGATGCCCGATGTAGCCCGTATAGGACAGATCGCCTAGTTTGGGCTGCAGGGTGACGTTGCCGTAGATATCACCGCCTACATGAGCAATGGTGGCATCGCGAAGGTCTGTCGGATACACGCTTTGCGGAAGCAGCGCAAAGGTGTGAAGAAAATCCAAATCCTGCGAATCGGTATACAGGCCCAGCGTGGTTTTGACTTTGCCGCCGCGAATACCGAACCAACTCTTGAAGCGATAGTCAACGACGGCCCAGTCCAAAGAGGGATGATACTGGCCGAGCTGGCCCAGATTGCGGTCATACAACTGCGCTCCGACCCTGAGCCTGTCGGTGACGTTGGTGGAGACATTGATTCCGAAGTCGGTGAAGGCGCCGCTGCTCTGACTGGTGTTCATGGTCAGCCAGTTGTTGTCGTTGGTGGAGATAAAACCCTGCGATGCAAATCCGTGGATTTGCACGTCGCGGTCAAAAAGTTTGAACTCTTGTGCTCGTAACGCGGGTTGGCCTGCGCAGAGACAGGCAAGAACCAGTCTGAAGAGTCGCCGCCGCACCCAGCCTCCGTAGTGATTTGTCAGGAATTACATCGGCCAAATCAGGCGAAAGCTTGAGAGCAGGCATTTATGGAACGGTGAAGAAGGACAATGACGCGCCCGAGCGGCGCATACTTTCTGCGTAAAATGCAATCGCCCCAGTGCAGGAACGTCCCGCACTGGAGCGACGAAGTCGAGGTTCGGGGTTCGCTACGGTAAGTAGTAGCGGAAGGACGTATAGAGCACGTTGTCGATTCCGTGTGGAGCAACGAATGTGCCCGGAGCGCCGGTACCCGTCCATGCTTCCCGGGTGACGTAGGAATACTGCGGGCCGAACCGCAATCTCCCCTTGGGACCGCTGTAGGCGTTGATCCAGAATCCCATCGTGCCCTCGATCGTCCTTTGAGTATTGCCACTGCAGCTCAGTGAACCGAAAGAATAGCCTGTGCCGGCTGAGGGCGCGGTTTCGGAATAGCATCCCGCATCGGAGAAAGTCGGCGCACCATATCCGACCACCTTGCCGGAGACGGGATCAACTTGAGAGTGGCGTCCCACATAATCCTCACCGCCATAGAAATACACATCAAGTTTGGGATAGTGAAATTCAAGCGAGGCCAGACCCTGATAGCTCCGCAGCGGCGCCAGCGTGCCATCCGGGTTCACCGTGGCGTCGGGCAGATTCGACGCGGCGTACCGGCCGACGCCATTGCCATAAAGGGCGTGAAGGCCGAAATCCATATGCTTGTTGAAGGCGGAGATGCGGCCGTTTGCGCCTATTCCACCGCCATTCTTCGAGTCGTTATAAGCTCCGGTTACGGAAGTGGCGCCAGCGGCGGTGCACACAGGCGAAGTGAGAAGAAATTCCACGCATGGATAAACGCGGTCGCGGAAACGGCTCAAGATGCCGAAGATTTCATAGTGTCCGAATCCAGGTTCCAGGGCGGCCTTGACGATGACGTCAGGAGTCGCGTTGAACGAATAATTGGCGGTTGAGTTATAGAGCCCCGCGCCAACGCCGGCGCCGCCGAAAGCAAAGTTGTCGGCATTGCCGCTCGCCGCGAAGATAGTCTGAGGATTCTCCAGCGAGGCGGCCAGCCAGAAGTGATTGTCAAAGTTCTTGGCTACGCGGACGCCCCACTGCCGCGCAAAAGTGAATCCGACGTTGTAATTCGGATCGATGGTCATAGGCCTGGCTTCGCTGTTGTTGTCGACTCCCTTCTTGTTCTCTGTCGCCAGGGTCCACATTTGACCGCCGGTGAAGCTCCAGCCATTGCTCGATGCCGCTTGAGCCCAGGCCTGCCTCTGACGCAGGGTGTAGCTGTTGGTCTGATTGTTGTTTGAAGTTACGCCCGCCGAAAGAAAGTCAGCTTCGTAATAGCCGGTGAGCTTGATGTCCCTGATCATAGTCTCAGCCTTCATAGTGATCTGCGACTGACGACCGGAGCCAAAGAATTCAGAAACTGCGTTCTCACCGCTTCCGGGATAATTGAGGCTATTGAAGGGAGTAGCGTCCGCTCCCAAGGCGCGATTGCGATACACCGATTCACCCGCCAGGAATCCGCCGGGCGTGATCGTGATTCCCTTGTAGCGGATGGCGAGTGGGCTCTCCAGATCACCTATTTTTTTCTGGGTTTCCTGCAGACTCAGCGCGGAACTCGTCGCGCTCGTCTTCAAGTCCGTGACATCGCTCTTGAGCGCCGTCACCGTTTGCTGTTCTTCCGCCGACTGGGCAACCGCGGTATCCGCCTTGGCCTGCGCCTGCGTGGCCACGGCCTGGCTCTGATCGAGCCGCTGTTCCAGGTTCTGAATCTTTTGATCGCGGCTTTGAACCAGATCGGTCAACTGCTTGATCTGCTCCTGTTGCGCGTCAATCGCCTCCTTCATCTCGCTGAGCTGCGCCGAGATTTCCGCTGCAGAGGTTTTGGCAGCCGCTTTCTTTCGCGCACTCTGCCGCGCACTCTGCGTCGTCGTTTGCGTCGTTGTAGCAGTCGTATCTTGCTGAGCCTGCGCCGCGATTACGCTCCCCGCGAGCGCCATCGATACCACCACAGCCACGATTCGTTTCATTGTTCCGTCTCCTGAGAAATTAGCGTTCCACATTGCGGACAAAGCCATGACAAACTGCATTCTTCAGCTCGTAGTCATTATTGTGCGAACGCCTAGCCTAGTCCGGAGCTTGTTAATAAATGGTTACAAACTGTTGAATATTCCGTGAATCGAAATTGATGCCTCCGTCCGGCTTGAGTTACGGGTTGTCGGTCGCGTGCTTACTTCCATTCGCGCGGAACAGGCCCGCAATCTAAAGTTCTATAGGTGAGCTATCTTGCTCAGACTTGAAAGTCGGCGTCTGTCACTCTCGATCCTCGTGAATGTGCAGAAGGGACGCGAACGCTGATTCGCATTTTGAATCCTGGGTTCGGCAACGGTGCCCGCAGCTCCAAAGCTCGTAGCCTCAAACCTCGTAGCCCCACAATCACGCGACCGAAAGAAGCTTGGGTTAGGGCAAGCACAAGCTGAGACCACAATTTTGGAGGCAACACCCATGAAACTAGTAGGAGTGATCAGTACCGCAGTTCTGTCTTTGACCCTCGGAGTCGCAGCTCCCGCATACGCGCAGCAGGACCAGCAACCTCAGCAGGACGAACAGAAAGCCAAGCCTGCGGAAGAGAAGAAAACGCAACCAGAGCAGGCCGCTAAGCCCGAAGAAAAATCCGCGGCCCAAGACAAGGCCGTCAAGCCGGAAGAAAAGAACGCACAGCAACAGGACAAGAATGCCAAACCCGAAGAGAAAAGCGCACAGGGCGCCGAGCCGGCTAAGCCGCAACAGCCGGCACAACAGGCCGCTGGTAACGGTGGTGGCCGCATTCCCGCTGACCGCTTCAAGGCCAATTTTGGAAGCGAACACACGTTTCGTGTCACCCAGGCCGACTACAGCAATCACCGCTTCGAATACGGTGGTTATTCGTTCGGATTCGTTGACGCGTGGCCCAGCAACTGGCTCTACACGCAAAACGTTTATGTTATCGACATAGGCGGCGTGTATTACCTTTGCAACCCGATGTATCCAGGCGTGAACATTGCACTTAGCTTCACGCTATAGCTCCCCGACTGGTGTCGCCCGAGGGCGCAACCAGTTGCCGCGTTACCGGTGCGGGTCCATTACTTGGGCTCGCGCCTTTTTTTTGGCATCAGCTAGTTTCATTTCCGGGAAATCGGAATCCGAATTGGGCAGACTTCGTTACGACACTCTCGAAAGTGAGCTGTATTGCACAGACTCGGCAGTTTGTGCGTGAAATGCTTGTATTCCGACGTTTAGCTTGTCAATTCCACAGCCCACAGCCGCAAAGCAGGACCGGGCAATCGAAGGATGATCTGTCAAGGTGATTCAAAATGCGTAACATTCGTTCCCTGTTGCTGTCACTTCTGATATTGGCCATGTCGGCCACTGCGTTCGCGCAGTTCGGCGTGTCGATTATTATCGCTCCGCCCGCATTGCCCGTGTACACACAGCCCATGGTTCCCGCCGCCGGTTATTTGTGGACCCCCGGCTACTGGTCTTATGGCGATGATGGCTACTTCTGGGTACCGGGAACGTGGATCATGCCTCCCGAAGTTGGCTTACTGTGGACTCCGGGTTATTGGGGTTGGAGCAACAACGCCTATGCCTGGAATGGCGGCTACTGGGGCCCGCAGGTGGGCTTCTACGGTGGCGTCAACTATGGCTTTGGCTTCGGCGGTGTCGGCTACGGAGGCGGATATTGGCAAAACGGAGCCTTCAGCTACAACACCAGCGTGAATAACGTGAACGTCACGGAAATTCACAATGTTTATAGTAAGACCGTGATAAACGCGACCGTGAACCATGTCAGCTACAACGGTGGCGCCGGCGGAATTACTGCCCGTCCGACGCAGGCGGAAGAGACGGCGGCTCACGAGCAACATACGCCGCCAACCGCGATCCAAAACCAGCATGTACAAGCTGCCAGTACCAATCACGCACTCCTGGCGTCCGTGAATCAGGGGCGGCCGGCAGTCGCCGCAACGGCGAAGGCTGGGGAGTTCAGCGGTCAGGGCG
>Ga0182015_10001528_pt1 | contig 30143 bp, 28 predicted proteins | sample 712P3MmetaG_FD_120478 | JGI IMG/M metagenome (GOLD analysis project Ga0182015, IMG submission 120478) | Permafrost microbial communities from Stordalen Mire, Sweden - 712P3M metaG | ecosystem: Environmental > Terrestrial > Soil > Wetlands > Permafrost | place: Sweden: Stordalen | collected... | reverse complement strand
TGCAAGTACGTGAAGCAGAACTTCATCGGCGTGAAGTGTCCGGAGTGCAAAGAGGGTGATCTGGTTGAGAAGCGCGCCCGCAAAGGCAACACATTCTACGGGTGCGGAAATTATCCGACGTGCAAGTTCACTTCCGCGCACAAGCCGATTGCAGAAAAGTGTACAAGTTGCGGCAGCGAATATCTGGTCGAGAAGAACCTGAAGGCTGGCCCGGTGATCGCTTGCCCGAATAAAGAATGCGACTACGAGCGGCCGGCGCCGCCTCCGGAAGCGGTGGCGACCAGCGCGTAGATTATAAATTACCCGACTAAATTACCCAATTCCAAGAGGTGCTGCCATGTCCAAGAAACCAACCGCTGCCGATGCTCAACTGATTCTCCAACTCTACGATCTGCGCCGTGAACCGGAAATGCGCAAGGCGCGCAACTGGTGGGTCGCGGAATTCTGGCCACAGAGCGCCGACGATTTCATGAAGATTGCCGGGGCTATGGGCTCGCAGGAAAACAATTGGCTGCGCCAAGTTGGCGGATACTGGAGCATGGCAGCCTCCTTTGTGCTTCACGGAGCCCTGAATGAGGAAATGTTCATCCAGCCGGCAGTGAGCGGAGAGATGTTTTTCGTGTTCGCGAAGGTTCATCCTTTTCTCAAAGAGGTGCGAGAAAAAATCGGGGACCCGCAGCTGTTCGGGAACATCGAGAAGGTCATCACGAACTCCAAGTTCGGCCGGGAGCGGCTGAAGTTCACGCTGAAGCGAATCGAAACGTTGCGAGAGAAGAGAGCCGCGGCGAAGGCAAGTTAGGGAAACTTGCAGGCCTCCGGTTTACCAACCATCCGGCCCGGAGCCGGTTTGGCTGCCAGATCATCTGTTATCCTAGTCGGCTGTGCGAATGATCTGGTGGTTCCTGATCCTGGGTGTGAGCACGCTGGTCGTAGTGTGCGTCGCAATCGCCCTGTACATGCGTTTGCGCCGCCATTTGCAAGCCGCGCATGCGCTGCAGGAAGGAAGTTCCAGCGAAGTAGAACGCGAGGAATCGGAGCGAGAGTGAGCACTCAGATTGCGCGCGGAAAATTCGGAGGCTCTCCCATGGAAAAACCGGCGATGCAGACTCTAAGCAATTCGCGGGAACACGGTTTCGTCTCTGAAGCCGTGCGCCAAGTTACTCTCGTAGTCGGCGCCGGCTTATTTGTGGCACTGTGCGCGCACATTGCGATTCCCTTGCCCGGTACGCCTGTACCGCTGACGGTTCAGAACTTTGGGGTTCTGTTGGTCGGCTTGTTGCTCGGCAGCCGGCGCGGCTTTGCGGCGCTCACGCTCTATCTGGCTGAGGGCGCGATGGGCATGCCGGTGTTCAGCCCCATGGGTCCGGGAGGAATCGCGCAGTTACTGCACGGTGCGACGGGCGGTTTTCTGCTAGCTTACCCACTGGTTGCGTGGCTCGCGGGCTTCATCATGGAGCAGGGACGCAAGAGTTTCGCTCGCGCTGCCGTGGCCGGGCTTCTTGGCGAGGTTGTGCTTTTTACCGGAGGCCTGGCATGGCTCACGGTTCTCACGCATTCGGTGGCGCAAGCCTTCCGCTGGGGGCTTTACTGGTTTCTGTTTGCGGAAGTGATTAAGGTGATGATGGCTGCTGGAATTGTGGTGCGCTGGCAGCGCATCCGGACGGGCAACTGGAAAGCAGAGCAGTAATTAAAGTCGTTGGAGTTGGAGTTCAAAAGATGACAGTAACTTCGGAAGCAGAGGCAAAACATACCGCGGGCAATCCGACCTCGCAGGTGCGCGAGATTTCGATCGCGCACAGCCCGGATTCCGACGATGCCTTCATGTTCTACGGTCTTGCCACCAGCAAGGTTCGCGTTCCGGGGCTGCGTTTTACTCACACCCTGTGCGACATTGAGACTCTGAACCAAAAGGCGCGCGAAGGCGTCTACGATGTGACTGCGATTTCGTTCCACGCCTATCCTTATATTCAGGATCAGTACGCTCTTATGTCGTGTGGCGGCAGCGTGGGCGAAGGTTATGGGCCGATGATTGTTTCGCCGCGTCCGTTCACCCAGAGTGAGATCAAGGAAAAGCGCATCGCCGTTCCGGGCACGCTTACTACTGCCTACCTCGCGCTGCAGCTTTTTGCTCCCGGCGTGGAGACTGAAGTTGTGCCTTTCGACCAGATCATTCCGCAGGTGCTGGAAGGCAAGTACGAAGCTGGACTCATCATCCATGAAGGCCAGTTGACCTATGACAAGGCCGGGCTACACCGCATTGTCGATCTCGGCAGATGGTGGCAGAAGATGACCGGTCTGCCCCTGCCGCTGGGAGGCAATGCCATTCGCCGCGCGCTGGGGCCGGAACTGATTTCTGCGGTCAACGGCGCACTGCGCGACAGCATTCAGTATGCGCTTGACCACCGGGAAGAAGCCTTGTCCTATGCCATGCAGTTCGCCCGCGATCTCGACGCGCAAACCGCCGACAGATTCGTCGGCATGTACGTGAACGAGCGCACGCTCGATTACGGACCAGAGGGACGCGAGGCTGTGGTGCGGCTGCTTGATATGGGGCACAAGGCGGGGATCATCGGGCCTGAGGCAAGGGTGGATTGGGTTTAGAAGAGCTTCTAGCCGCTAGCTAATAGCTCCCTGCTGCGACATCACCTTATTGGCTATTCCTTCAAAAGAGGTAGGATTACCGGTCGGCAGGTAATCGCGCCGGCTCGGTTTAGCTAGCAGCTAGTAGCTTTCTCAAGGAGCATTACACATTTGTCCGGCACGACCTCAAACACCAATCAATCCCAGACTCTTCTGATCGACGCCGACGATACGCTTTGGGAGAACAACATCTATTTCGAGCGGGCCATCGCGCATTTCATTTCGTTTCTTAATCACCACGAGTTCTCCCCCGAGCAGGTGCGCGAGGTGCTCAATGAAGTGGAGCGCGAATGCATCGTGACGCACGGCTACGGCCTGTACAGCTTTGCGCACGCTCTGGTGAAGACATTTGAGCGGCTGAGTGTCCAACCGGTTACGCCGGAACTGCACGCTCAGATTAAAAGCTTCACCCATACGATTGCAGACCACGCGATAGAACTTTTGCCTAACGTTACAGAAACGCTGGACTACCTCGCTGGGCGGCATCACCTCATCCTGATGACCAAGGGTGCAGTCGTGGAGCAAACGGGAAAGATCGAGCGTTCCGGACTAAAACAATATTTTGCGGCGACGGAGATTGTCGCCGAAAAAGATTCCGCGGCTTATCACGCATTGGTCGGAAAACATGAACTGACGCCCGATTCCACCTGGATGATCGGCAACAGTCCAAGGTCTGACATCAATCCCGCGCTGGCCGCGGGACTGCATGCGGTGTTCGTGCCGCATGGCAACACCTGGATCCTCGAACACGACGAAGTGAATTCGGCCCCGCCGCCACAGCAATTACTGATTGTGGGGCGCTTCGCGGAATTGCGCGAGCATTTTTGAGCGGTGCGCCCTCAGGGGCTGAAGCCCACGTGAATGGCGGATGCCTTACGCGACGCTGAAGCGCCGCTCTTCCACGGTACTTTCACGGGTATCTCCTCTTTCGTTTTTCCTCGGTATTGCCTCCTCGCACGCACCAAACTAACCAACAACGTGCTTCCGCTGCGCGTGTTCCAGCATGCTACCCTCATTCTGCTCGGCGTTTTCGCCACTCGTCTTGGCCGTGGAGACAAACAATTTCCGCAGGCTGTTGCGCACGGTTGAAGCTCTCTCCGAACTCGGTCCGGAGCTGACGGCGGAGCGCGACTTCACCGAAACTTCGCGACGCATGCTCTCCGCCGTTATGGAAGCGGCAGGCGCGCGCGAAGGCGCGCTTTTCGTTTTCAACGAGAAGCCCACGATGCTCACCTCCGTGGCCGCGGAGGGTTTCGCCTTGCTGCCGGAACCGGCTTTCATTCCTCTTCTTCCCAAGCACGCTCACGCCCTTACGGCTGCGCGCGGACCGATCGTGCTGAACGCCTCCACCTATTCGGTATTTCTAAGTTCCAACGGCAACGTTGCTCCCGAGCTTTTCAAGTGCGTGGCTCCGCTCCGGTCGGTTGGCAAACTCGCCGGTGTGGTTGCTCTCGGGCGGCGTCCTGGGGATGCACCCTACATGGATGCGGAACTGGATGCGATGGATCTGCTGTGCACCTATATTGGCCTTGCCGTACACAACCATGCCCTGACCCAGACGCTGGCACAGCGGGTCACTGAAAATCTGCGCCTCATGGCTTCCCTGCACGGATTCTATGACACCGCACTCGAGGCGTTCGCGACTGCCATTGACGTGAAGCATGTCAACATTCACGGGCACTCGTTGCGCGTGGGCCGCTACGCTGCCGGCATTGGCGAAGCAATGGGCATGGATGCCGGCGAAATCGCCGCACTGCGCAGCGCCGGATATCTGCACGACATCGGCAAGGTGGCCGTCGATCGCCGCCTGTTCAGCAAGCCGGGAGCGCTCAATCCTGAGGAGTTCCGCGAGATGGCGGATCACACCGTGGTCGGCCATCAGATCGTCAGCAGTGTGCAATTTCCCTGGCCAAAGATTGATGAGGCGGTGCGCTGGCACCATGAGCGCAACGACGGCTCAGGCTACCCGGATGCTTTGGCCGGCGACGAAATGCCTTTGCCGGTGCGGATTATGGCGCTCGCGGATACATTTGACGCAATGACCAGCGTGCGTCCCTATCGAGAATCGCTTTCCCTGGGCAGCGCGCTCAGCGATCTGGTGCGCATGGCTCCGCAAAAATACGATCCCAGCGTGGTGCAAGCCCTGCTGATCCAGGTGCGGCGCGATGCCGTGGGCAGCAATCGAACTCCGCTTCTGGCCGACCACATGGCGGTGAACATAGCTCCCGGCGACGTCGACCAGTTGGCGGCGACGCTGCAGCACAAGGTATCACGCGGCAAGACGTATCTGACTTAGCCTCTAGCTGCTAGCTCTGCTTTTTGACCCATCGTCTTTGGTAACCACGGCCAGCAACTATTCCTTCCGGTTCGGGTTGATAATGAGAAGGATATTTGTCGTTCCCCTGGGGAGTCCTGATGCGCGTGGGCCGCACCAAGTCCGTCTGTGTAAGGTCCGCCGTTTCCCTGCTCTGTTTCGGCCTGGCGTGTGTTGTCCCGCAGTTGTTGGCCAAGAAGAAAGATAAAGACAAGGATGAAGCGGCTTCCAGCGCCGCCGATCAGAGACGCGCCCTGCACGCCATGAATCGCCTGACCTTCGGTCCGCGGCCGGGAGATGTGCAGCAAGTGATGGCAATGGGCGTCGACCAGTGGATTGACCTGCAACTCCATCCCGGAAAGATCGACGACAGCGCTCTCGATTCTCGCCTGGAGCCGCTGCGCACTCTCCGTATGAGCGCGAAGGAGATTGCGGAAGACTTTCCCGACGGTCAAGAGATTAATCAAGTAATGAACGGGAAGAAGGCGATGCCGTCCGATCCGGCGCGACGCGCGGTGTATCAGGTGCAGCTCGCCCGCCTTCAGGAGCGTAAAGATCGCAAAGAGGAAAACAAAGAGAAAGAGGCGGTGAAGAACGCCATCACCGCAGCCATCGCAGAGAAAAACAACAATGAGTCATCCGCCAAGGCGAGTACAACAACGGCAGCGAATGCGGCATCCGACGCGGTCAATGTCACGGCTGAGAATCCCGCGGCGAACGGCGCTGCAACCGACACGAACGGCGCAATGAATTCCGCTGCGACGAATCCCGCAACGGACTCTGGTGCCACTAGCAATGACAATTCGATGGCGGCCGTTTTACCAACAAAAGCTACTCCCGAGGATCAGGAACAGGCCCGCCGTCGCGAAGAGCAACTTTATACCGACCTCGAAGTGCAACAACTGCCGAGCCTTCCGCCCGACCAACGTTTCAAGAAGATTCTCGGCATGTCCACGGCGGCGCAGGTTGCGCTTGCCGACTCTCTGCGCGGAGGCAAAGGGCAGGAGGTCCTTACGGGCCTGGCTCCAAAGCAGAAGGAAACCTTGCTCGCCATGAACAACCCGGCCGGCGTGGTTACGAACGAACTGGCGCAAGCGAAACTGCTGCGCGCCATTTATAGCCAACGCCAGTTCGAAGAGGTGATGACTGACTTTTGGTCGAACCACTTCAACGTATTTGTGGATAAGGGACTCGACCGGCTGATGTTGACCAGCTATGAGCGGGACGTGATCCGCCCGCATGCGCTCGGCAAGTTCGAGGATCTGCTCGTAGCCACGGCGAAAAGCCCGGCGATGTTGTTTTATTTGGATAATTGGCTTAGCGTGGGGCCGGACTCGGCGAAGGCCTTAGGGATTCCGGCGCATCCAGGACCGTACGGTTATGGTCGCCGCTATCCGCCACGGCCGAATCCGGGCAAGCGCCGCGATGGCCTCAATGAGAATTACGGCCGCGAGTTGCTTGAGCTCCACACGTTGAGCGTGAACGGCGGCTACTCGCAGCGCGACGTTACCGAAGTTGCCAAGGTTTTTACGGGATGGACCATCGAGAAGCCAGCCCAGGGCGGCAGCTATAAGTTCGACCCCAGCATGCACGAACCCGGGCCCAAGTTCGTGCTCGGACGTCGAATCAAGTTCAAGGGCGAAGGTGAGGGACTGGAAGTGTTGCATCGGCTGGCCACGAGTCCGCAGACGGCGCATTTTATTTCTCTGAAGATCGCGGAGCGCTTCGTCTCTGACGATCCGCCGCCTGCGTTGGTCGATCGCATGGCGAAAACTTTTCTGAAGAAAAAGGGCGACATCCGCGAAGTGCTGAACACGCTGTTCCATTCGCCCGAGTTTTGGGACGATGAAACGTATCGCGCGAAGGTGAAAACGCCTCTGGAATTCGTAGCCTCCGCGGTGCGAGCCACCGGCGCCGAGGTTGACGATGCGCTGCCGCTGACCCGGCAACTCAACAACATGGGCATGCCGCTTTACGGCGCGCAGCCTCCCACGGGCTATTCCATGAAGGCGGAAACCTGGGTGAGTTCTTCGGCGTTGCTCAACCGCATGAATTTTGCGTTAGCATTGACCAGCGGCAAAATTAAGGGCGTGAAGGTGGATGCCACGCAGTTGGCGGGAAGTACTCCGCCGCAGTCGGATTCGGCTCTGACGCTCTCCACACTGGAGGCGAACCTGGTCGCGGGCGGTGTATCGAAGCAGACACACGATTCGATCGCGGCCCAGATTGAAGCGGCCGCAAAAAACGGGGCAGAGCGGAAGCCAGACAACAAGGCAGCATCGCGCAAGCCCGATAGCGCTGCTCTTCCACCGGACGCAAGCACCATCGCGGGCTTGCTGCTGGGTTCGCCAGAGTTTCAGAGGAGGTAGCCTTTAGCCATTAGCTCTTGGCTCTTAGCTTGGATCCTACGACGCCGGCAGGTGGCAGAGAGTCCGCAGGATTGAGTTGTTCGGAGCTAAGAGCTAAAGGCTAAGAGCCAAAAGCGGGTTTTCTATGTCCATCACACGTCGCGTTTTTCTTCGTAACAGCGCGCTCGCCGTGGTTGGCACGGCGGCCGTGCCAAGTTTTTTGGCTCGCGCCGCATGGGGCGCGGCTGAGCCAGGCACACGCACTAAGCGCCTGGTTGTGATTTTTCAGCGCGGAGCGGCCGACGGTCTGAACATCGTTGTTCCTTACAGCGAGCCGCAGTATTACGCCATGCGGCCGAGCATCAACATTCCGCGCAAAGCGGTGCTCGATCTCGACGGCTTCTTCGGCCTGCATCCTTCGCTCGCAGCGTTCCAGCCGCTCTGGCAGCAGCGTCAACTGGCGATTGTGCACGCCGCCGGCTCGCCCGACCCCAATCGCTCTCACTTCGATGCGCAGGATTTCATGGAATCCGGGACTCCGGGTGTAAAGTCCACCGAAGACGGATGGCTTAACCGCTCGCTGCACAACCTGCCGCAACCGTTGCCAAAAACGGCTTTTCAGGCCATCGCCATGGGTCCATCGATCCCGCGCATCTTGAGCGGCGTTGAGCCGGCCATCGCCATGAACAACATCAATGACTTCTCCGTCGGTGGACGCAATCCGAAACCTTCCCCGGCCGCGACCGCGTTCGAGGCCATGTATGACCACTCCTCCGACACCGTTCTCCACGGCACGGGCGAGGAAACATTCGACGCGGTCAAAATGCTGAAGGCCGCTGATCCCTCGAAATACAAACCCGCGCCCGGCGCCGATTATCCCAAGGGACGCTTTGGCGACAGCATGCGCCAGCTCGCCCAGCTCATCAAGGCCAACCTCGGCGTGCAGGTGGCATTCGCCGATATCGGCGGCTGGGATCATCACGTCAACGAAGGCGCAACCGAAGGCCAGATCGCCAATGTGCTGCGCGACTTCTCGCAGTCGCTCGCCGCGTTCTGGACCGATCTCGGAGATCTCGGCGAAGACACGGTGGTGGTGACCATGTCGGAATTCGGCCGCACCGCGCGCGAAAATGGCAATCGCGGCACCGACCACGGCCACGCCAACGTAATGTTCGTCCTGGGCGGACCGGTGAAAGGCGGCAAGGTCTATGGACGCTGGCCGGGCCTCGATCAGTCGCAGCTCTACGAAGGGCGCGATCTGGCTTTGACTACGGATTTTCGGCAGGTGCTGGGAGAGGGCGTGGCACGGCATTTAGGGAACAAGAATCTGAGTGAAGTGTTTCCGGGATACGAGAATCAGCCGGGGAAGTTTCTGCGGCTCTTGGGATAGCAATGCAGATTGGTCTGGCCAGACCGCTAGACTTCTATCAACACGTCGCCGTTCTCAATCTTCAGCGGATACACGGCAATCTTCGCGCTGGGATTCTGTTCAGCCGCTCCAGTTTTTGGATTCCAAGCCCAGCCGTGCCAGGGGCATACAACCTTACCGCCTTCAATCATTCCCTGCCCCAGCGGGCCGCCGCGATGCAGGCAGACATTGTCCATGGCGCTGTAGGTGCCGTTCACATTGGCAACGCAGATGGTTTTATCGCCGCAAGGGAATTCTTTGGCTTCGTCGGCGGGTGGGAGTTCGGATTCGGTGGTGAGCTTGGTGAGTGTCGGCATTAATCTTTGAATCCTTCGATCCTGAATCCTCTGGGAAGAATTGCCTCGCTTCGCTCGGCGGACAGCCGAGGCGGCTGTCCCCACATGGTGCTTATTAGCTTTCCCAGCACTGATCTGGCTGAGGCTGAAAGCTGGTGGCTATTTCGGCTGCAGCGTCTGTGCGATCATCACCTGGCGCTTGAAGTTTTCCAGCATGTTCGGATCGAGACGGACTTCCGTGGGCTTCTTCGCCAGTGTCATGGTATCGATTTTGTCCTGCAGCTTCAGCAGTGCGTAGAAAAGATTTTCCGGCCGCGGCGGGCAACCGGTGACGTAAACATCCGTGGGCACGATTTTGTCGACGCCCTGTAACACGGCATAAGTATTGAACGGCCCGCCCACCGACGAGCACGCGCCCATCGAGATCACCCACTTCGGGTCGGGCATCTGGTCATAAATGCGCTTTACGACCGGCGCCATCTTCAAGGTCACGGTGCCGGCGACGATCATCAAATCGCTCTGCCGCGGACTGGGACGAAACACTTCCGAACCAAAGCGCGCAATGTCGAAACGCGCCGTCGAGGACGCGATCATCTCAATCGCGCAGCAAGCCAGGCCGAACGTCATCGGCCATACGGCGGACTTCCGCGCCCAGTTGAACACGTAGTCCACCGTGCTGATCATGAAATTCTTTTCAAACTTATTTTGCAGCCAGCCCATGAGGCGACCTCGGTTCGACAACTCCAATTATACGTTCAAGTGCTCGGCAACGGCGCGAAGCTCCTCAGTCTAGGTATGCCGGGGCGGGTGCCAATCAATTCCGAGTCTAGCCGTTGAGTTGCCCCTGCACCGCGACTCAGCTACAAATAGATCATCCATGGACTCGATACCCGCCGCGGCCCCCGGCCGCGAACGCATGCCCACACGGCTCGTCAAGGCGTGGGCGCATATCCGCACCTCGCAGTTTTGGATGGTAGCCATCGCGCTCTGCCTGCGCGTGGGCTGGATCCTGGTTGGCCACACCTACAAATTCAAAAGCGCGGAAGAAAACTTTGGCTTCGGATGGGAGATGGGACGCATCGGTGCGGCTATCGCCTCCGGACACGGCTTTAGCAATGCCTTTGGCGCGCCCACCGGACCAACCGCCTGGGAACCGCCGCTTTATCCGTACCTGATCGCTGGCGTGTTTTACTTTTTCGGTACTTATTCGCGTGCGTCAGCTTTCGTGCTGCTCACCGTTAACAGCGTTTTCTCGGCGCTAACCTGCATTCCGATTTTTCTTATTGCTCGCCGGATCTTCTCCGAGAAAGTCGCGGTCGGCTCAGCCTGGACGTGGGGTCTTCTTCCATATGTCATGTACTGGTGCACGCGCTGGGTGTGGGAGACAAGTTTTTCGACTCTGCTGTTGGCCGTGATTTTTTGGCTGGCACTCACCATGGAAGAACGCGACGGCCTAAAACCATGGCTCGAGTTCGGATTACTCTGGGGCATCACTGCGCTGAACAGCACGGTGCTGATCGCGTTCCTGCCGGCCTCGGGACTATGGGCCTGGTATCACCGCGCGAAGCGAAATAAGCCTTCGCTGACGGGCGTGGTGCTGGCCTCCGTGGTTTTCATTGCCTGCGTCACTCCCTGGACGGTGCGCAACTATCACACCTTCGGGAAGTTCATTTTCATCCGCGACAACCTGGGCGCGGAATTGCGGTTGGGAAACGGCACCGGCGCCGACGGCACCTGGATGCAGTATCTGCATCCCACGCAGGATTTGTATGCCATGCGCCAGTACACTTCCATGGGTGAGCTGGCATACATCGAGGCGCGCAAGCGGCAGGCAGTCGATTACATCAAGGCCGATTACCCGCGTTTTGCCGTCCTCTGCCTGAAGCGATTCATCTACTTCTGGGCCGGACCGCCGCGACTGTCACAAATCTGGTGGCTGGCCGAGGTGAAAAATTCGCTTTTCCTGGCCTCCTCGGTGCTCATGTTCTGGGGACTCGGACGCGCCCTTCGTCAGCGCAAACCCGGGGCCTGGCTGCTGTTCTGGCTGGTCCTGCTCTATCCGGCAATTTACTACGTGGTCTATCCCAGCCAGCGCTACCGGCATCCCATTGAGCCGGAGATGACGATCCTTGGAGTTTTTTTGCTGACCGAAGCGGGCGGGAACCGGAGGGCCAACGGACGGAACGCGGATTAAAGAAGAACGTTCAAAGAGGGGTATGAGCGCCCGGGTCACTCGCCTATTCCAGCTCGACCTTCACAATGTGGATTTGTTTGGCCTTCGCATCCAGAATGCCGGTGAGCTTCACTTTTTGTCTCTCATAGCCATGCACCAGATCTGCGCGATCGAGCCGGAAAACATCTTTGCCCGAAACCAGGACCAAGTAGCCTCCCAGGCGTCGATACAGTAGACCGCGCAGTATTCGCCGTCCCACCCATATGGGAACATCACTGAGGTAACTGCCGTACTCCTATGTAGAGGAGCAGGTTCTTTTCGGCCTGGGCTCTCACCAATTGCAAATCGCCGCGTCTAACGGGTTGAAACGGAGGAGCAAGCCTATGAACCGCCAACGCCAAATCGTCGCCTGGTCGGGCGCCGTGCTGGGAACTCTTTGCGCGCTGCTCGTTCTCGCCCTCGGAGCTCATGCTTCCGATCACCAGGGCGCTTTTACCGAGGAATTCCATCAAACCTACACGCTCACTCCCGGCGGCCGTGTGGAACTCGATAACATTAACGGCGCGGTCCACATCTCCACCTGGGAGCGGAATGAAGTCAAAGTGGACGCCGTGAAGTATGCCGACGCGAAGGACCGCCTCGACGACGCACGCATCGAGATCGATTCCGGCAAGGACTACCTTTCGATTCGCACCAAATACCGCGACCACGATCTCTCTTTCAACTGGGGTTCCCGTAACAATCCGCCGAGCGTCGAATACACGTTGACGGTGCCGCGCGCCATCCGGCTGGATGAAATCAAGCTGATCAACGGCTCGCTCGACATCACTGGCGTGAGCGGCGAGGTGCATGCCTCATGCATTAACGGTCAACTGGAGGCACACAATCTCTCCGGCCGCGCCGAGCTCTCGACTATCAACGGCCGCCTTGACGCCAGATTTGACCAGCTTTCCAGCTCATCGATCGAACTGAAATCCGTCAACGGCTCGGTCGAGTTAACGATCCCTTCGGACTCCAAAGCGGAGATCGAGGCCAGCACGGTTTCCGGGGGTATCGAGAATGACTTCGGCCTGCGAGTGAATCATCACCGCTACGTTGGTCACGACCTGCGCGGTGAGTTAGGGAGTGGCGGCCCGCGCGTCAAACTGGAGAACGTGAATGGCCGGATCGAAATTCGCCACGCCTCCGACGGACGCGCTCTGAGCCCGGCGAAAGATCTGAACCATCGCGACAAAGACGACGATGACGATAGTGAAATCTAGCTTTGAAAGGGCGCGGCCTTCAGGCGCGGCGCAACGCCGTGCTACAGCTTCTCTTTCGCCCCGTTGGGGCTTTTTTTCTTACTTCGACGTTTGACCCACGGCTTGCGCCGTGGGCTGCATTCTTGCGCCGCTTCGCGGCTGGGCAGGACATTTCAATAAATCGTGTACCCCGGCGCCGGCGTGCGCAGGTCGGGCTTCGAAGCCATCAGCAACAGCGCTCCCTCCCGCTTGAACGCCCGCAAATCGTCCAGACTGTGAAACGATTTCGTCTTGTAATCATCCGGCGTGGGCGTGTCATCAGGAATTCGGCACGCCTCCACATTCTCAAAAGCATGTTTCTTCAGCAGCGCGACGTACTCCGCCTGCGAGCGCACATGCACCGGCACCTTCAACTTATCCACCCACTGCAGCGAGTACTGGTTATCTTTATATAGATTGATCAGAATGAATAATCTTCCCCGCGGCGCCATCACCCGAAAAAGTTCCATCAGCGCACGATCCTGGTCGGCATAATAGTAAAACGACTCCACCGACAACACTTTTTCAAAGAAGTTTTCCTCCCACGGAATCTGCTGCGCCGATCCCCAGACGTAGAGCACGTTGTCGAAATCTTTCGAAGCCGTGCGCGCTTCGCGAATCATCTCATCTGAAACATCGAGCCCAACCACCTGCCCGAAGCCATCCGGCCCTTCGCCCACCAGCCGCGCCAGCAGCCGCGTTGCCCACCCCGACCCACAACCCAGGTCGAGCACGCGCTCACCCGGACGCAGCTCCATCCGGCGAATCGTCTTCGCCGTAATGTCGAGATGGTGATTCTCCATCTTCGGGCCTTCACCAGCAGCAGCCCAGCGGTTGAATTCCTGCTGCAGTTTTTCGTCGGGGGTGAGGGATTTTTCTGGCATTTCGGGGTCTCTATCCTTCTACCACAGGAAGAAAGGAGTATGAAATATCCTATAGGATGTGATATCTTATAGGATGTCACATGATCGAGCGGGTCGTTCTCGATACCTCGGTAGTAGTGGCGGCTCTGCGGACTCGGGCCGGAGCAGGAAACGCCGTACTCCGGCTGGTAGCAAACCGGCGGCTCACGCCATTGGCTACTCCTCCGCTGTTTTTGGAATACGAGGAAGTGTTGAAGCGTCCGGAACAGCGCATCGCCCACGGCTTGACGCTGGACAGGATCGACGAATTCCTGGCCGAACTTGCAGCCCTGGTTGAACCGGTGGAGGTGCGTTTTCTCTGGCGACCCCAGGTTCGGGATCCGAGCGACGAAATGGTTCTCGAGGCCGCCATCAATGGCCACGCGGACGCATTGGTGACCTACAATATCCGGGACTTTGACTTGGCGGGTAAACGATTCGCGGTTCCAATCCTCAGCCCGCCTGACTTGCTAAAGATGGTGAAGCGATGAGCAAAGCAACTTATCCTTTGAAGCTCCCTCTCTCGATCAAGAAGGCGGCGCAGCGTCTGGCGCAGGAAGACGGCGTCTCACTGAATCAATGGATTGCGTCGGCGGTGGCGGAAAAGGTTGGAGTGGTAGAGACGGCGGCGGAGTTTTTCAAGAAACGTGCGGGCCAGAAGACCGGCGACCGACTAATCGAGTTTCTTCGCAACGCGCCGAATGTCCTTCCTGAACCTGAAGACAAAGTAAGGTAACCGCCCGCGGAACCGGACGTAGCCCAGCGGTCGAATTCCTGTTACAACTTTTCGTCGGGAGTAAGTGATTTGTTTGGCTTGTTGTTTCCCTTAACCGCGCGGCGCGCTTTCCCGAATCACTTTGCGTGCGAATGCTTCGACCTCAGAGAGGCCTACTCTCCACTCAGAAATTGCCTCTCCTTCCGCGTTCGTTGTACAACGGTTGCGCAGGAACGAAAATGCATTCTCCACGCAGAACGGTTCCGGCAACTGGTCATAAAACAGGAGACGATTTTGTAGGAAAACTTCGTTTCCGACCAAATACATCGGCCACCATTCAAGATGTGTGGCAACCTCTGGGCTTCCGTACGTAGTGATCAGCGCCGCCTTGTCCTTTCCATTTAGCAGCACCTCGACCGCATTCCGCCATTGACTCTGATATTGTTCTCGGCTCCACTGGTACAGGCTGGCAAGAAATTGCTCTTTGAAGTCGCCCAAGATCAAAAGGCCATTGGCGGCCGCGGTCGTCCCGTCCTCGTAAGGGTAAAGCAGCGGTTCTTTTTGAAATGCAATTGAGAAAGGCATTCGTTGGAGCCTTTGTTCTGCCAGGAGACGCTGCCCCTGCCTCTATGCTACAGTTTTCCTCCTCATGGCGACGCGTCCCCAGAATCCTTCGAAGCCTGAGCCCGGCCCCGGATCCCTCTACTGCCCCATCTGCGCCAAAGAAGTAACCGATCCTTTGACCTGCGGCGACTGCTCTTCCGTGATCTGCCGCCGCTGCGGCACGCCGCTCGAATCTCCCGACGAACTCGGATTCGGATAATGGACTCCCTCGCCGCATCGACGGCCGAATCTCCCGCTTCGAACTCCGACTCAACTCCAGCCCAACCCACACTGGTTCGCGGACTCGGCCTGCTCGACTCCGTGCTGCTGCTGGTCAGCGGCATCATCGGCTCTTCGATTTTTCTCACCGCCAAAGACATCGCCGGCCCGCTCCCGCAGCCCATGCTGTTCTTATTAGTATGGGTGATCGGCGGCGTAATTTCGCTTTTCGGCTGCGTCGCCTTTGCCGAGCTCGGATCCATGTTCCCCGAGTCCGGCGGCCAGTACGTATATCTCCGCGAGGCCTATGGTGATCTGGTCGCCTTTCTTTACGGCTGGATGCTCTTCGCAGTCGCGAACGGCGGCAGCATCGCGGCTCTCTCCGTCGCGTCGGCTGCCTACACCGGACAAGTTTTTCCCATCGTCTCGCAGGAGCATGTCGTCGTCACGCTCGCCGGAATCACCATCACCCGGGCGCACCTCTTTGCTCTGCTTTTAATCGCCATCCTGACCTATGTCAACGTCATTGGCCTGCGCTGGGGCACGCTGCTTCAAAATCTTTCCACCTGGACCAAGTTTGCCGCCATGGCCGCTTTCGTGGTTCTCGGATTCGCCATCGGGAAAGGTGACTGGTCTCACTTCCACTCGCATGGCGTCGGCCTCAGCATGGGTCTTCACCCTACGCAACTGATCTCCGTCATGGGCATCGCTTTGATCGCCGTGTTCTGGGCCTACGACGGATGGGTCTACATCACCTGGGTCGCGGGCGAGGTCAAAGAGCCCCGGCGTAATGTGCCGCTGGCCATGGTTTTGGGCGTGCTTGTGGTGGGCGTGATTTACATGGCGATGAACGTGACTTACTTGTACGCTCTGCCGCTCACCGAGATCGCCCGGCATGAAACTATCGCCCACGCCGCCGCGGCCGCACTATTCTCTCCTCATGCCGCGATGTGGCTCTCGCTCACCATCGCGGTCTCGTGTTTCGGCGCGGCCGCCACCTGCACGCTCTCCGGCGCGCGCGTCTATCTTGCCATGGCGCAGGACGGTGTCTTCTTCAAGCGTATGGCCGTCATCCATCCCAAATGGCGGACGCCCGCCTTCAGCCTTATCGGACAAGGCATCTGGGCTGCGCTGCTCACCCTCAGCGGCCGCTACGACCAGCTCTACACCTACGTTATCTACGGCATGGTGCTCTCCTACACATTGACTGTATTCGGAATGTTTCTGCTGCGCTGGAAGCGCCCCGAGATTCCTCGTCCCTATCGCTGTACCGGATATCCCTGGCTCCCGGCGATTTACGTGCTGGTCGGCGCCGCCTGGACGCTGAACACCATCATCACCCGCCCTACTGAAGCCTTCTGGGGCACCGCGATTGTGCTGGTCGGTGTGCCGGGATATCTTTATTGGAAGCGCAGCAACCGGGATGGCGCCTGAGGAACTTGGCTATGGTGTGGATTCCAAGGGCACGGCAATGTATTCGTTGCTGTCGGGCAAGGTGAAGTAAGCGAACATACAGTCGGGGTCACTCGCAATACCGCGCACAGGGGTTGCGGTAGTGCCGGTCATTATCTGTGCATGGCTAATCACGTCGTAGATTACGAAGCCTGTTGGCGTGGCGGACGCGGCCATGCCATTGGAAAACCTCGTACTGACCACGCTTGTCGCTTGCGGAAGAGCGGCCGCGCTAGGGAGAGTTCCATTCATCGTATACGCGGCATAGGGGCTGGCCGCGGCGTGTGCGTAGCTGCCCGGCGTCGACAGGTTGCTTAAGAGCAGCTCGTTAGCCGCGTATGTGCTCGATGCTGTACAGCAGTTCTGCACCAGGGTGTAAGCGAGTTCGTTCTGTGTATTGCTTACCGCCAACGAGGTCACGCTGCCGGCGACGGCCACGCTGGAGACAACTGCGAAAGTGCTCACGCTGACTTTATAGAGGTAGTTGGTGCCACCGACCCATACGTAGGAGTCGCTCGGATCCATCGCCACACTTAGGGCTCCGGCGAGGCCAGTAGCCGTCCTAGTTACTTTCTCTGTGGAGAGGTCGACTTCGGCCATGGTCCCGCTTCCGTAGCTGGCCACGTACGCGTAGGTCGCGGCCGAATTCAGGGTCACAGACATGGGTTGTGCACCCACGGCGACGTTCGCGACGTTGGCGAGTGTTTCCAGGTCGAGGATGCTGACACTAGCGGAGCCGGAATTCACGACAACTGCGCTCGCAGGGCTCGTTGTCGTAGTTGTAATGGTAATGTTCCCACTTACCTGGGAGCTGGTGGACGTGTACTGGCCGTAAAACTTGACCGCCACCGGTTCAGCCCCAACGGCAATTGTATGACCCCCATAGCTGACTTGATTAGAATAGTATTGGGTGAGTACAGCGGTTGGCGTGATGATCGGCCCAGACGAGCTACAAATGGTTTCGTGGTCGACCTCGATATAGTCGCATGTCTGGACGACCCGGGTCTCGTCTGCCGCATCCACGCCGAATGGACCGGAAAGCGCGGTGATGCCGCCGACGGCCAGATAGCTTGAGTCCACAAAAACCAAGCCCCCTCCGGACGCTACGTTCGTATTAACCAGGGAGTAGAATCCCTCGGCAAGCGGTGAGCCGTTCGACTGCGCTGGAAAAGGGAAGGTTGCGCTTGATCCGGACCCTGCGCTGGAGGCTGAAACGCTGGAAACAAACCCAGGAGTGGCTCCCCCGACGTACACCCTCAGTTGGGGTTCGCCGTAGGTGGTCGAAAAGTCGCCGTAAGACGTTATGGTTGACGGCACCGCGCCAGGAAGGACGAAATGACTAGAGGAATTAGCACTCGCCTCTACAACAGTTATAGGGCAGAGCCACCCGATGCCCACTATGGGGTCGGCCCAAAATGTCCCGCTGTTTGCACCGCATTCTGGATTATTCCAGCCGATCGACGAGCTCCAATAGGCGTTGATCCTGCCTTGGTTAACGAATGCGTTGCCATCGGAGTCGGTCGTTACACTGAAATATCTTGCGCTTCCCGCTGCGCTGCCGCCGGAGCCGTCGGAAAGCCAGATACCCGTGACCGCCATGCCTGGCACTGGCTGACCAGAGGTCACTGGGTCACCCGAGGAGTCGACGAGCACGCTTCGCGTGGTCACGGGGAATCCGCCCGCCGGTGTGCCGGGTTCCGGCGCAACGATACAGCCGTCGAAGCCACACGCCACAGCGAGGCAAAGGGCCAACAGAACTATATACGCGGCCTTATTATTTCTCATGGCTATCTCCCGCCTGGTTTGACCACGATTGTCGTTACCCCGTCGACGAAGGAACGGATATCTTGCGGCGACCGCTGCGCGAAATAGGCGTAGCCGGCGACCTGATATTCCCTGCCAATCAGGTTGGGATCCTTGGCGGCTGTCCACGTTCCGCCGCCGATGCGCCCGCCGGTCACTCTGAGGCTGCCGGGCGCTCGATCGAGTTGCGCCGCCTTCCTCACGCCCTCCGTCACGCCACCGTTGTACCAAAGCTGATAGAGGATCACGACCGTCCCAACAGGCCGGCTACCGCGTACATCCTTCCCATTAAATAAATGAGGATAAATCGAAGCCATGACGCTCCGGTATTGCAGGATGTCCGAAGCTATCAAACGAGCGGGATGTGGAACCTGGAACTCGTCAGATATGAAATTAAAGGCTTCAGCGACTTGGTCGTCCGACACAAGCTTGTTTGGGTCCTTCGCAGCGTCCAGCTCGGCTGCCACTAAACGGGATTCAATCTCCTCGGTCATCGGATCTGAATCCCCGAAAACGCACAGGGCGGCGGATTTTCTTACATAGGCTGTAGCGTCCTGCGGGTTTTCGATTTTGCCAGATGCGAGGACATCCAGCTGCTGCAGCGATTGCAAGTTTATGCTTAAGTGCAGTTTGCCCTCCGGCAAGGCCCACATCACGATAGGCGCAAGCAGTAGAGCGTATACTATTTTCACAGTTCTATCCCTTCGGGTAGGGCCATAATCTTCGCAAGTCTGCCAAGAAACGTTCGAACTTCTTCAGGTTGCTTCTTTTGGAAGTACGCCAAGCTGGCGGACTGGTACTCCCTGGCGATAGCATTCCTATCAATACCTGGGTGCTCAATGGGCTCTGCCTCGGAGATTCCGAAACTATTCGGGCCGCCCACCTTCTTCCAGCCCTCTGTCATACCGCCGTAGGAGACAAGCATGTACAACATCACGACAGCCCCGACGGGCCGACTCCCGGTTACGGTCTTGGGGCTGAACACATGAGGGAAGATCGCTGACATAACGCCCCTGTATTGCAGGACGTCCGCGCCCGTCAGGCGGGTGGGATTCGCCACGCCAAACTGGTCGGACATAAAATTGAAAGCCCTGGCGACCTGATCGTCTGAAATAAGCTTACTGGGGTCCTTCGCGGCATCCAGTTCAGCCGCGGCAAGACGAGACTCGAAGCCGTCGGGCACCAGGGCCGGTTCCGCAACGCCACATATGGCGCCGGCCTTTCTCACGTAAGCGGTGGCATCTTCTTGGCCGTCGATTCTGCCGGATGAGAGTGCTTCTAGCTTCCAGAGGGATCGCGAGTCAACGTGCAGACTCACACTTGACGCGGCCCAGGAAATAGCGGTGGCTAGCAGTAGGAGGGTTATGAGATCAACTCGAAGGCGCATCGTAGCAGCCATCCGGCGAACAACGTGACGGTAAGTGTACAAAGCCCGATGCAAGACGGGAAGCAGGAAATGTTCTTGTTCGGCTTTCGTAACAAAGCATTTTCAGATCCTTGGCAGGCGCGTTCCATTACTGACAGTTCGTTCCAAACTATTTGAAAGTATAGTATCTGCCCGACACTCTAACGTCAGACCGATCCTCGCTCCGCGCCCCGGCATAACGCACGTAACTTTATCTTGCACCCCTGTTTGCAGTACCTTGGTGTAGTGACCACGGGTGTGTAATCGTCCGCGACTTCGCGCCTGCTTTGGAGAAAACATGAGCCGTTCCGTTATTATCCGCCTGTTTCTCGTCGGGTTCCTTGTCCCTGCAATGTTTACCGCGTGCTCGCGCGATCCCAACGTTCGCAAACAAAAGTATCTGGAGAGCGGCGACCGCTATTTCGAAAAGGGCAAGTACTCCGAGGCAGCTATCCAGTATTCCAACGCGATCCAGGTCGATTCCCGCTTCGCCCAGGCTCATTACCAGCTGGGAGAGACTTATCTCAAACAGGGCGATGGCGCTCGCGCTTTTCAGGAGCTCTCCCGCGCCATCGATCTGGCTCCTGACAACTATCGCGCTCACATCGATCTCTCCAATCTCTTAGTCGCAGCGCGCAATTCGGATGGGTCTGCCAATGACGATTACTTGAAGCAGGCGAGGACACACCTCGACCTTCTCCGCGAACAGCAGCCTCAGAATCCCGAGGTGTTCCAGGCTTGGGCCGATTATTACGCCGCTCAGAACAATCTGGGATCGGCCATGCAGGAGATGCAGAAAGGAATTGCGGCCGACCCCAGCCGCTCGGAGTCGTATCTTGATCTGGCGCTCCTTCAACTGCGCTCGAACTTGCCCGAGCCGGCCGAGGTTAACTTCAAGAAAGCCGCCGAACTTGGACCCAAAGCCATGAACGCCCAGATGGCGCTGGGAGGCTTCTACCAGTCGCGCAACCGCATGCCCGAAGCCGAACAGCAATTCAAACACGCCATCAGCGTCGATCCCAAGGATCCCGCCCCGCGCGAAGCGCTGGTGCGGCTCTATATGGTGGAAGGCAAGAAGGCAGAAATCGAAGGCTTCCTCAAGCAAACCAAAAACGATCTGCCGGACAATCCCGATGGCTACAGCATGCTGGGCGATTTCTACTTCGCCTCCGGCGAGCTCGACAAAGCCACGACGGAATATGCCGCGCTGTACAGCGACCACCCCCGGAGCCTCAAGGTCAAGAAGAACTACATCCAACTCTTGATCCTGAAGAACCGCCTGGAAGAAGCCACCAAGCTGAACAACGAGGTTCTGAAATCAAATCCACGTGAGGCGGACGCGCTGGTTTATCGCGGCCAGATACTGCTCCGCCAAAACGACGCCAACGGTGCCGTGGATGCGTTGCAGCAAGCCATTAAGAACGATTCCAGCAACGCCGTGGCCCACTATCAACTCGGCATTGCCTTTGACATGCAGCACAACGACGAGCGCGCGGAATCGGAATGGCGCGAGTCGGTGCGCCTGCGTCCCGAACTTACGGATGCGCAACGCGCGCTGGCCGCCCTGGCAGTGCGCCGCGGTGATCTCGATGCGCTCACCAAAACGGCGCAGCAGATCATCGCCAACGCGCCCTATGCTCCCGACGGCTACCTGATGCGAGCGCTGGCGGAGATGAATCGCCAGAAGTATTCCGACGCCGAGCAGGATCTGCACAAAGCGATGGAGATCGCCCCCGGCAGTCCAACGCCGTACGTGCAACTGGGAAATCTTCATCAGGTGCAGAAGCAATACGCGGAGGGAATTAAGTTTTATCAGCAGGCGCTCGATAAGGATCCGGCGTCTACTGATGCGCTGCAGGGAATCATGAATACCTACCTGGTTCAGAAGCAGCCCGACCAGGCCATCGCCGCCGCCCGCGCGCAAGTGGCCAAATCGCCCAACACCAGCGGCTTCTATGACCTGCTCGGCACCGCCCTTTACCAGAAGAAAGATTTCACCGGCGCTCATGCCGCCCTCCAAAAGGCGATCGAACTCGACAAGAATAATTCCGATGCGCTCTTGAAGCTGGGCCAGGTGCAGGCGGCCGAGGGATCGGTGAGCCAGGCTCTGGCCACGTATCAGCAATCCATCAAAGATCACCCGCGTGAAATCGCGTTCTACATTCTTGCGGGCGAGATGTATGAATCGCAAAGCAGCTGGGACCAGGCCAAAGGGATGTACCAGAAGGCGCTGGAGATTCAGCCGGATAATCCGCTGGCCTCAAACAATCTGGCGTATGTGATGCTGCAGCAGGGCGGCAACGTGGACGTGGCGATGGCGATGGCGCAGACGGCGCGGCGCGGCATGCCTGACTCGTCGAATGCGGCCGACACTTTGGGCTGGGCTTATTTTCAGAAGGGCGTGTACCGGTCAGCTATCGATCTGTTCCAGGAATCGCTGCGGCTGAGCGAGAAGCGAGGCGCGGCCGATGACCCGACGGTGCACTATCATCTCGGTCTTGCTTATCAAAAAGCGAACCAGCCGGCGCAGGCGCGGCAGCAACTGGAGCGCGCGTTGAAGATCAATCCCAATAACAGCGAAGCGCGCAAGGCGCTGGCGGAGCTGCGGGGGTAGTGGGTGACGATCTGTGGAATTTCGGGGAAACTCAGACAAAAAATCTAAAAGCTGTAGTTGGTTGGCGACAAATGGCTGAGGTGGATGGGGACAAGGGGTGGGCGTTCAAGCACTGGAAACTCACACTTTATGGAGAAGTGCTCAATCTGACCAATCTTGACAACCGAATTTATGTCTTCAGTCCGGAGTGAATCCCAATACTCTGCAGAGCACAATCCTGACCCGGCAGGAGTCGCCGGTTACGCCTACGGCAGGGCTGGTGTTTGAGTTCTAATGCGCCTCAGCGGCTAAAGCCGACATTCATTCTGCCGTCTGAATCGCAGGGCTGAAAGCGCCGGGCCGCCCAAAATCAGACTTGCGGGCACTAGCAAGCGCCGGGCTGCGCCCGGCGGACAGCCGAGGGCGGCTGTCCCCACACGAGCACCTTATCTCGACATGAGCATCTATTCGTTGCCGCTTCTGATTCGCATGCCGTAGAACGAACGGTAGACGAAGAAGAAAGAAATAAGGAAGAACACTAATGCCAGCACATTCGTGATGGTCGTGCCTTGATCCCGCGACAGTGTAACCGCCAACTCAACTGCCAGCAGGCCGAACAGCGTGGTGAACTTGATGACTGGGTTCAGGGCGACCGAGGAAGTATCCTTAAAGGGGTCGCCGACGGTGTCGCCGATGACGGTGGCATCGTGTAACGGAGTTCCCTTCTGCTTCATTTCTACTTCCACGATCTTCTTGGCGTTGTCCCAGGCCGCGCCGGCGTTGGCCATGAAGATTGCCTGATAAAGGCCGAAGATGGCAATCGAGATTAGGTAGCCGACGAAGAAGAATGGCTCCACGAAGGCAAAGGCCAGCGTGCCGAAGAACACGGCGATGAAAATGTTCAACATGCCTTTCTGCGCGTACTTGGTACAGATCTCGACTACTTTCTTGCTGTCGGCGACCGAGGCCTTCACCACACCATCCAGCTTGATGTTGGCTTTGATGAACTCCACTGCGCGATAGGCGCCAGTGGTGACAGCCTGAGTGGAAGCGCCGGTGAACCAGTAAATCATGGCGCCGCCGGTGATCAGGCCGAGGAAGAACGGTGCGTGCAACAGTGAGAGCTTGTCGACGTTTTCGGTGAGGCCGGCGGTCAGGGCCATGATAATTGAGAAGATCATGGTGGTGGCACCGACTACGGCTGTACCGATTAGCACCGGCTTGGCTGTGGCTTTGAAGGTGTTGCCCGCGCCGTCATTGGCTTCGAGCAAGTGCTTGGCGCGCTCGAAGTTGACGGAGAGATTGAAGTCCTTCCTGATTTCCACTTCGACGTTCGGAACCTGCTCGATCAGCGAGAGTTCGTAGACGGATTGAGCATTGTCGGTGACCGGGCCATAGGAATCGACCGCGATGGTGACCGGGCCCATGCCCAGGAAACCGAAGGCGACTAGTCCGAAGGCGAATACCGCCGGAGCCAGCATGGTTGCAGCCGCTGCCAGCCCCATGGTGCTGAAGTAATAAGCGACGGACATGAGAAGCACCATCGACAAGCCGAGGTAGTAGCCGGAGAAGTTTCCTGCGACGAAACCTGACAAGATGCCCAGCGAAGCACCACCTTCTTCCGCGGAGATGACAACTTCCTTCACGTGGCGCGATTCAGTGGAGGTGAAAGACTTCACCAACTCTGGAATGAGCGCCCCGGCAAGGGTTCCACAGGAAATGATTACGGCGAGCTTCCACCACTGCGAAACGTCGCCGCCAAGTTCAGGAATGATGTAGTAAGACACCAGGAAGGTGAGGGCGATGGAGACGATGGAAGTGAGCCACACAAGAGTAGTGAGGGGCGTCTCGAAATTCATTTCATCGGCATTGCCGAAGCGAGCCTTCGCAATGGCGGCGTTGAGGAAGTAGGAAATGGCGCTGGCTACCAGCATCATGACGCGCATGACGAAGATCCACACCAGCAACTGCACTTGCACGGTGGGCTCTTTCACGCCCAGGAGGATGAAGGTGATGAGGGCCACGCCGGTGACGCCGTAAGTTTCGAAGCCGTCGGCGGAGGGTCCGACGGAGTCGCCGGCGTTATCGCCGGTGCAATCGGCGATAACGCCGGGGTTGCGGGCGTCATCTTCTTTGATCTTGAAGACGATCTTCATCAAGTCGGAGCCAATGTCGGCAATCTTGGTAAAGATGCCGCCGGCGATACGGAGGGCGGCTGCGCCCAGGGATTCGCCGATGGCGAATCCGATGAAGCAAGGCCCGGCGTAGTCGCCGGGAATGAAGAGCAGAATCACCAGCATGATGAGCAACTCGACGCTGATCAGCATCATGCCGATGCTCATGCCGGCCTCGAGGGGAATCTGGTAGACGGGGAACGGCTTGCCGGGCAAGGAGGCGAAGGCGGTGCGAGAGTTGGCGAAGGTATTCACACGAATGCCGAACCAGGCCACGCCGTAGCTGCCCGCGATTCCGACGAGGCTGAACACCAGGATGATGGCCACGCGCATGGCTTCCATATGCTCAAGGACGCCGAAGTAAAGCAAGATGATGACCGCGATGAATACCCACAACAGCAGGATGAATCGTCCCTGGGTGACGAGGTAGGTTTTGCAGGTCTCGTAAATGAGCTCCGAGATTTCGCGCATGGAGCGATGCACCGGAAGGTTCTTGAGGCGCATGTAAATGACCATGCCGAAGCCGAGCCCGAAGATACAAAAGAGGATGCCGATGAGAAGCAGCCGATGGCCGTCGATAGCGCCGTTCAGGAAGCTGACCGAGGAAAGGTCGGGGAGTTTGAGCGACGCTTCGCCGCCGGCTTCGCCGGCAGGTTGAGCCAGGGCCGAAGCGGCGCCGACGGTAAGCAGCACGGCCATGGTCAGTGTTTTTTTCAGGAAGCTAGTTGCCAGACGGCGGCCTTGGAACGCAGCAGTGGCGAGCCAGGTGCGCATAATGAGTCCTCCAAAAATGAGTCGGTTATCAGGAATTTAATAATGTGTTTTAGATACCGCTTTCCGGCGAAACATCCCGCGTTCGAGCACGCCCAGTGCAGCATGCGGGAGATTCATTCGCCGGAATTCCGAACACGCTTCCACCGCAAGACCACAACGGAGTGTTGGAGCTTGGCCGCGTCGGAGTTCGCACCCGGGCCGTTCGGGAGACATTAGAACGCTGCTCTGAACAGTCGAGTGCAAAACGGGCATTTATAACATGTTAGAAGGATGAGGGTCAATGACATGAATGGAGGCGGAGGGATCGGTCTCAAAGTTGTCCGTCACTCGCTCCGAGTTCTCCGAAATGCGCCGAGCTGCGCCATTGCAGTTCCATGGTTCGAACTAAGCACGTCGGTCTAGCAAATAACATCGGCAACGGAATCTCAAACGTTCCAGTTGCGGGTTTCGACTTCGCGACAGATCACCGTGCTGTTTGTCTCCTGAGCGCCGGTCCGCGCGCGTAGTGTCTCGATTAGACGTACGAGGTCCGTTTGATCCTTGCACGCAACTCGGAGCCGAACGTCAAACGATCCGGTCAGAATCGCCATACTAACCACTCCCGGCAATTTCATCACGGCGGCCTCAAAGCTTTGGGCGCTCGTACCAGGCTGGAGCCGTACGTCAATGTAGGCCTCCACAGAGAGTCCCAACAAGACAGCATCTAGAGACGCATAAAACCCCCGAATAACCCCGATTGATTGCAGCCGCCGAACCCGTTCGGCGGTAGCGTTTGGGCTGAGGTAAACGCGCTGGCTCAAATCCCGGAAGCTGACACGGCCGTCGGCACAGAGCGCACGGAGGATTTTTCGGTCGATGTCGTCCATTGCGGCGTTTTTCTCGGCAATTGGGGGTTTTCGATCCATAGAACCGCACAAATCACTGAATTGGCCTGCCTATTCCGGTAGTCCTTCTGTTTCACTCATCTCAGCAGGTATATTCGTAGTGTAGCAGTAAAATCACATGACTAAACTCTGTACTGTAACACTTGTTCTGCTCTTAGCGCTGTACTGCCGAGCGGAGGAGCGTCCCGCTGCAGTTACGCCGCAGCAGGTAGATGAGATCGTGGACCATCTTTTGAGCGGTCTTGGAGATTATGTATTCCCAGAGGTCGCGGAAAAACTGCAGAGCCAGATACGCGCACATCGATCTGAGTATCGTGCCATAAGTGACTCCAACGCTCTTGCCGCGAGACTTACCGAGGACTTGCGTGCCGTAGGGCGCGATCATCATCTTACCGTCTCATTTGGTGAGGAACTCGGCGTGCAAAAGGAGCCCACTTCAGCGGAGAAACAGCACGCGCATGCTTTTGATCTTGCAGATGGGCACGGCATCCGGAGCGCCCGCCGTTTGCCAGGAAATATCGGTTATGTTGATCTGGCTTATTTCTCGCCTGATTCAGATGCCGGAACGGCGCTTGCCGCCGCCATGCAACTGGTCAGCGGCACCGACGCCCTCATTGTGGATTTGCGTCGCAACGGTGGGGGCAGCGGTGAGACTGCTACAGCATTACTGAGCTACTTCTTCGAGGAAGTGACCCAGCTATCGTCTATTGTGGAACGCAAGAATGGTCAGCCGCTGGAGCGGCAAAAGTGGACCATGCCCTACGTTGCTGGGCCGCGTTACGTCGGCAAACCCGTATTCATCCTGGTCAGCCTTCGCACCCACTCTGCCGCTGAGCTATGTGCCTATGATCTTAAGAACACGCATCGCGCCACCATCGTCGGTGAGCGCAGTGGAGGGGACGCAAATTCAAGCACGGGTGGTGAGATCGCATTGGGTTACGGTTTCTCTGCGATGATTCCCAATGGTCAGACCAGAAGCCCGATCACCCACGGCAACTGGCAGGGAACGGGTGTAGAGCCGGATGTTGCCACGACTGCAAGTGACGCATTGGTCGCGGCTTACAAGCTGGCTCTCACTGATGCTAAACCCAGCGTGGAGTCGGAGGGGCTAACAAAAGAGCGACAGCTTGCTCTTCAAGATCCGCAGGCTGCTCTGGCTGAGGAAATCACTGGATTCCAGAAGAAGTAGCGAGCCCCCCAACTGCCTTGGTGGGAGCATGGTCTCGCCCACCCGTCGCCATCAGCCAAGTTCTGGCTCGCGCATATGTGTCGGCTCTGCAGTCGTTGAATCCTCGTATGCACCGTTGGGCTTTTGCGCGGATGGGCGAGCATCAAATTCTAAGTCCAGTAGGTCCTATCCAGCGAGCGATATTGGATGGCTTCGGCAATGTGCTTGGGTTCGATGGAAGCGGTTTCTTCCATGTCGGCGATAGTGCGCGCCACTTTCAGGATGCGGTCGTGGGCGCGGGCGCTTAGGCCCTGTTGGGTCATGGCACGCTCCAGCAAGCGTTCGCAGTCAGCAGAGAGCTCGCAGAAGGTGCGAATGTGGCGGGATGACATTTGCGCGTTGCAGTAAATCTTTTCGCGGGAAGAAGCGAAGCGATCGAGCTGCTTTTGCCGGGTGCGCATGACTCGCTCGCGAATCTTTGCCGAACTCTCTGGTTCGTTGGTCGAACGCATCTCCTTGTAGTTCACTGCTGGAACGTCGATGTGAATGTCGATGCGGTCCATCAGTGGGCCGGAGATTTTCGAAATGTAGCGCTGGATCATGGGGGTGGTGCACTGGCACTCGCGGGTACGGTCGTTGCGGAAGCCGCAGGGACAGGGATTCATCGCTGCCGCCAGCATGAAACGCGCGGGAAACGTGAGTGCCATGGCGGCGCGCGCAATGGTGACCGATCCATCTTCCAGAGGCTGGCGCAGAACTTCGAGAACGTTGCGAGGAAACTCCGGCAGTTCATCAAGAAAAAGCAGGCCGTTGTGGGAGAGCGAGACTTCGCCGGGGCGTGGGATGATGCCTCCGCCAATCAGCCCGGCGTCGGAGATGGTGTGATGGGGCGCGCGATAGGGACGCTTGCCCACCAGCCCGCTGCCGGGATCGAGCACTCCCGCCACGCTGTGGATCTTGGTAGTTTCAAGCGCCTCCTCAAAGGTCAGAGGCGGCAGGATGGTGGGCATGCGCTTGGCAAGCATAGTCTTGCCCGAACCGGGCGGTCCGATCATGAGAATGTTGTGGCCTCCGGCGCAGGAGATCTCGATGGCGCGCTTGGCGGTCTGCTGGCCGCGGACATCTTTGAAATCGACCAGGAAGTCCTGCGATTCGCGCAGCAGGGCATCGCCATCGGCTTTCAGCGGGACGATTCCGTTGCCCGAGTTCACGAAGTGGATTACGTCCAGCAGCGAACGCACCGGGTAGACATCGACCCCGCCGACCATCGCGGCTTCGCGGGCGTTGGCCTCGGGAACAACCAGGCGTGAGATCTTCCTGCCGCGAGCTTCCAGCGCAATCGGCAGCGTGCCGCGAATGCCGCGAACGCCACCGTCGAGGGACAACTCGCCCACAAACAGGCAGTCGTCGATCTCCTTTTTGGTGAGGCCGCCGTAGGCGCCGACGATTCCCAGCGCCATGGGCAGATCGAACCCCGAGCCTTCCTTCTTGATGTCGGCGGGCGCCAGGTTGATGGTGATGTGCGTGGGCGGAATGTCGTAGCCGCAGTTCTTCAGCGCGGCGCGCACCCGGTCCCGGCTCTCGCGCACGGCGGCGTCGGGCAAGCCGACGGTGTGAAAGTGGTCCTGGTCGGTCTTAATGCCGGAGCAGTCGACTTCCACCTGAATGATATTGGCATCAATGCCGTAGACCGCGGCGCTGAGGGTCTTGTAGAGCATAGGTGCTCCGGGCGAGACGTCCTTCGTGCCGCCTTCGGCACACCAAGACCTGATTCCGGAATTTAGCTAGGTTAGGCGAAGGGATGCGGTGGACGCTGTGATGGATGTCACAGGGTGGGGCTGTGGATTGGGGGGACCCTAAAGCTTCAACCGCGAAGTTCGCGAAGAAGGGCGGCGAAGGACGCAAAGGAGACGCAAAGGAAGTGTGGGGAACGGGATCGGCGTCTTTCAGTGCATACCCTGGCTTCGCTCCGCAAGAAACCTGTTTTGGCATTGTTTGGCGGACAGCACTTCGCTGAACCCACAACGCGGTAGTGCGAGATAGTTTGGCCGATCAATGAAACAAGTCCGCCCCGTTCCGATCATACTAGGGACGAAGTTGTGCAAGTCAACGCATTGCAGGCAAGGCTGCCAAAATCGGGCTCCACGTACCTAATTCTCCAACAAAAACGGGTTGTTCTGCCACGTGGGTACCAAGTACGATGGTTTCAGTGGTTAAAGGTTTTGTAGTTTCGTCGTTCCGCGAACGCGAGACCAGGTAACTCCCTCATGACAGAGTCATCTTCCGGTACTCCGCGGCGCTCGCGTCCTCCGCAAAATCTAGAGCGCGAAGAATCTCAGCTTTGGCGATGGATTCTCTTATTCATGGTGCTGCTGGCCGCGGGTTTTGCCTACCTTGCCTGGGAGAGGCTGGAGAGCCTGCCTTACCATTTGGGCCCGGCGGCGTTGGGCGTGCTGCTCTTGTCCGTGCTTCTGGCCGTGTATGCCTATGGCCGGCGGCGGGAGGTCGTCGAACTCAAGATGTTGCTGCAGGATTTACAGGAGCATGTGGGCGCCGCTCCCTCCGAAAAGCAACTCGATCAAATGAACGAGATGATTGCGCGCTCCCAGCGCAGCTTCAAGGAGCTCATCGATTCCCTGGAGGATGCCGCTTGCGCCGTGTCTCTGGATGGTACCTTGCGCACGGTTAACAAAAGCATCAGCGAACTCGTAGGGCTACCTTATACGGCGATCGTGGGACACAAGTTTTTCGATTTTCTTGAGGAGCCGAGCCGCAGCAGCATAGAGAGCGGGCTTAGCCGTTTCTTGGAGAAACGACACTGGGCGGGAACGGTCCGGTTACGTTTCAAAAACAATGCGCGGCCTTTCTATTTCGATTGCGTTCTGAATGCGATCGTCAAGAGCGAAGAGGTGGTTGGAGTCAGCGTACTGGGACGGGATGTGACCGGACAGCACGAAAAGGAACTCCGGTTCACGGAACTTTTCGAGACTCT
>Ga0182015_10001527_pt1 | contig 30160 bp, 29 predicted proteins | sample 712P3MmetaG_FD_120478 | JGI IMG/M metagenome (GOLD analysis project Ga0182015, IMG submission 120478) | Permafrost microbial communities from Stordalen Mire, Sweden - 712P3M metaG | ecosystem: Environmental > Terrestrial > Soil > Wetlands > Permafrost | place: Sweden: Stordalen | collected... | reverse complement strand
GATCATGAGCCGCGCTCCTGACTGGCGGTCGGCCAGCATCAGCATCTTCGCGCCCCGCAGATCGGGCGGCACGTCGCTCGAAGCGGCGAAGCCCTTGGCCTCCTCAACTGCCGCGTCGACGGTTCCTGGATCGCCTTCAAAACGTGCGACACGTGCCCACATGATCAGCTCCCTCTCGATCTCAGGCTGGCGAGTCGAACTCGCGAGCCGCCCCGGCCGGTCGGTCGGGTGCCCGATTGTCCACGACTGCGTCCCAGCCGGTCAAGCACTGAGCGCCCCGCACGTCGGGTCGATCGTAACTTGCGTGTGATCAGGTCTGCGCGGCGGGTCTGCGGATCCCGTCACAGACGATCTCAACCATCCGCTGGTAGACGACGTCGTCCTGCTTGGAGTGGCAGGCGCCGACGATCAGTGCCATCACCTCAGCGGTCGTGACGTCGTCTCGCACCGCGCCAGCGACCTTAGCTCGCTCGAGCAGCACGTCGACACCGCGCGTAAGGTCCTCGACGCTGGCCGCGCAGGTGGACTTGATGTCGACCCCGGCGGCGTCCATCGCGTCGAACAGGTCCTGCTTCGCCGACGCCTGGCGGCCGAACTCGCGCAGGAAGGTGAACACGGCCTCGTCGGGTGGCTGCTCGCCCTCGGCGAGTTGCCGTGTCGATGCGCAGAGCTCGTCGATGCGCGCCGTCACGATCGCTTCGAACAACGCTTCCTTGGTCGGGAAGTGTCGGTACACGGTCCCGATCCCGACGCCGGCCCGCTGCGCCACCGCATCGATCGGCGCCGAAACGCCTTCGGCGGCGAATGTCGTCTCGGCTGCATCGAGGATCCGCTCGCGGTTTTTCGCAGCGTCAACGCGCAGCGGTCTTGGCTCCGCGGCGTCGGCCTCGTCGTTCGCTCGTGCTTCGGCCTTCGGGACGTGGTCGCTTCGGGGGCCGGCGATCATCGCCTCACTCGCAAGATTGGGGTATTGACAAACGGAACCTAGGTTCCGTATAGTGCGGATCGAACCGGAACTGTCGCTCCGATTATAGCCCGACCTCGACCAAGGAACAAGCCGATGGCAACCGAGACCCTGACTTCCAAGGACCCCCAGCTGGCCGACGGACCGGACCCGCGCAGGTGGTGGTCGCTCGCAGTGATCGCGATCGCGCAGCTGATGATCGTGCTCGACGCTTCGGTCGTCATCGTGGCCCTGCCGTCTGCCCAGCACGCACTGCACATCTCGGTGGCCAACCGGCAGTGGGTGCTGAGCGCCTACACGCTCGCGTTCGGAAGTCTGCTTCTGCTCGGCGGACGGATCGCCGACTACGTCGGTCGCCGGCGCATGTTCGTGATCGGCTTGATCGGGTTCGGAGCAGCGTCGGCGCTGGGCGGGCTCGCTCAGGACCAGGCAATGCTGTTCGGCGCCCGCGCGGTCCAGGGAGCTTTCGCTGCCGTGATGGCGCCGGCATCGCTATCGCTGCTGACCGTGACCTTCACCGAGGCGCGCGAGCGCGCCCAGGCGTTTGGCGTGTACGGCGCAGTCGCCGGCGGTGGCGCTGCGATCGGCCTCGTGCTCGGCGGAATGCTCACGCAGTTCGCCTCCTGGCGCTGGACGCTGCTGATCAACGTCCCGATCGCGATCGCCGCGGCCTTTGCCGCGGTTCGCTACATCCGCGAAAGCAAGGCCGAGGTCCGCCAGAGCTACGACCTGCCGGGCGCGGCGACCTCCACTGTCGGGCTGTTCCTGCTCGTTTACGGATTCACGATCGCCAGCACACACGGTTGGGGAGCGCCGCTAACGCTCGCGCTGCTGATCGGTGCGCTGCTGGCGCTGATCGCCTTCGTCGTCATCGAACTGCGCGTCAGCCACCCCCTGCTCCCGCTCCGCGTTGTCCTCGAGCGCAACCGCGGCGGCTCGTTCCTCGCCTCGCTGCTGGTCGGGTGCGCGCTGCTCGGCACCTTCCTCTTCCTCACCTACTTTCTCCAAAAGACGCTCGGATATTCGGCACTCAAGACCGGTTTTGCCTTCCTTCCATTCTCCGGCGGCATCATCCTCGGCGCCGGCATAGCCAGCGGGCTGCTGCCACGAATCGGGCCGCGCCTGCCAATGGTCGTCGGCTTGACGCTCGCGACCGCCGGACTGCTCTGGTTCACCCAGCTCGGCGTGCACAGCAGCTACGCGGCGGGCGTCCTGCCGCCGGAGATCATCGTCAGCCTCGGCATGGGGATGGCCTTCGTCCCGATGAGCAGCACGGCCCTGATCGGCGTTCACCACCGCGACGCAGGCGTCGCCAGCGCGCTTGTCAACGCGACCCAGCAGGTCGGCGGGGCGCTCGGCACCGCGCTGCTCAACACCGTTGCGGCCACTGCGACCGCGTCCTATCTCGCAAGTCATGCACACTCGCTCGCCACCACCTCGCTGGGAGACGTCCACGGGTATACGACCGCGTTCACGGTCAGCGCAGCGCTGATGCTGCTCGCCGCGATCGTCGTCGCCGTATTTGTCCGGGCATCGCGCAAGGAGGTGCAGTCCGAGCACATCGAGTTCGTCGGCGTGGGAGGACTCGACACCGCGGCGACGACCGGCTGACCGCAACGAAGGCCTCGTGCAATACGCCGCCCGCACGAGCCCGGCCGACCGGCCGGCCGTGCGCCGCCTCTGCAGACTGCGGCACCGCGGGCGCCAGCACCGGGAGCTGTGGGGTACGCTCAGGTGAGTGAGAACCTCCGCACCGAGCGGGGTTGGATCTTCGTCAACGGCCTTCGCCGGGACGATCGCACGATCGAGTTCGGTAGCGGAGGCGAGACACCCGTCAGCCCGTTCGAGGCGATGTCACAGCGCCGGGATGCGAAGATCACCTGGGGCCATATCCTCAGGGCTTCGGCGCAGCAGCTGGCTTCCTGGCGCCGCCAGCCATTGTCCGCCGGTCGGCACCGGGAGCGGCTGACGGGTGGCTGAGCTGTCGTCGCCGAAGGGCGCCAGAGCACCGATCGGTGTCGTCTTCCCAGCGCGCGCCGATGTGGCGACGCTTCCGGCGTTTGCCCGCCGCACGGAGGCACTGGGGTTCGACGAGCTGTGGGTGATCGAGGACTGCTTTCTTGCGGGTGGACTCGTGATGGCCGCCAGCGCGCTCGCGGTCACCCGCCGCTTGCGCGTCGGCCTGGGCCTGATGCCCGTGCCGCTCCGAAACCCCGCGCTGGCGGCGATGGAGATCGGGGCGCTGGCGCGGCTGCACCCTGGTCGCTTCACGGCTGCCTTCGGGCATGGCGTCAGGGAGTGGATGGAGCAGAGCGGCGCCGCGCCTGCTCGACGGATGGCCGCGCTCGCGGAGGTGACGTCGACCGTTCGAGCGCTGCTGGCCGGCGACACGATCACGAGCCGCGGGAGCTACGTGAATCTGACCGGCGTCGCTCTGGATCCGCCCCCCGATCGTCCGCCGCCGATCCTCATCGGGTCGACTGGCCCGAGAGGGCTCGCGCTCGCGCGCGAGCACGCCGATGGCTTCCTGCTCCCAGAGGGCTGCGGTCCGGCGTTCATCGCCCGCGCCGTCGGGCAGGCATCCGAGGCCGCTCCCCGCGCCCGACCGCCGTTGGTGGTCGTGTACGCCTGGATGCGCGTCGAAGATGATGGCGAACGGGCGAGACTCGCGCTTCGGCCGGTGGTGGAGGAGTGGATCGAGCGGGGGCTCTATCCCGAGCCCGCCGCCGCGGCGGGGATCGACTCGACCCGGACGCCCGCCCCGGTTCGGGCATCCCTTGCGCTGGACCTCGCCGTCGTCGGTGACCCGCCGGCGTGTGCGGCCTCGGCGCGCCGTTTCATCGACGCGGGCGCCGGCACGCTCGTGATGGTTGCCGTGGGCTCCGACCACGATCGCCAATACGAGCGCTTTGCGCGCGAGGTGCTGCCCCTGATCTGAGCGACCGGAAGCGGTCTGGCGTCGCTAGTGGGCGTCGCCGACGGCGAGCACTCGCTGGTGCACAAACGCCAGCTTGTCGACCACGGCGGGGGCGAGCGCGAACGGGTACAGGTCGTCACGGCCCATGCTCCGGTTGATGGCGTTCAACGCGTAGGTGAGCGGCAGCCAGCTCTCGAGGATCTTTGTGAAGTCGTGGTCGCTCGGGTCGGCCGGCGGGTCGGCGGTCAGCGAGTCGTCGGCGACGACGGCGCGGGGCCCTTCGACGATCACGCCGAACTCTCCCGCGGTCTCGAGCGTGTCCGTGATGTGGAGGTAGTGGGCGAAGGTCTCCGCCCAGTCCTCCCATGGGTGCGTCGTGGCGTAGGCGCTGACGTGGTGATCCTGCCAGTCCGCGGGCGGTCCCTCGGCGTAATGGCGCTCGACCGCCTCGCCATAGTCCGCGCGGTCGTCTCCAAACAGCCGGCGGCACGCCGTCCAGGCCTCATCACCGACGATCACAAGCGGCTGCATATAGTGGCCGACCTCGTGGCGCAGATTGCCGAGCATCGTGCGGTAGGGCTCCCCGAACTGCGCGCGACGCCCCTCTCTGCGGGCGTCGTCGGACTCGGCGAGATCAATCGTGATGACGCCGTCCGCGTGCCCGGTTGTGACCGGCTGCTGAGCGCTCGATAGCAGGTCAAACGCGAGCGAGCCCTGCCTGATTCCGGGCAGGCCGAGCTCCATCAGCTGGACGAGCACGCGCCGCTTCGCGCGCTCCGCCACCACAAGAGCCTCGAGACCGGCGGCATCGCGGTTGTTCGGCCGCGTCCGCGTCAGCGCACACGAGCGGCACAGATCACCCTCGCCGCCTGCCAGCCAGTTGCAGCCGGCGAGCTCGTAGTTGGCGCAGTCGAGCCACTGCGCTCCCTCCTCCATCGCCAGCAGCGCGAGTCGATCGCTGTCAAAGCGCAGCGGCGTCGAGCAGCGAAGGCAGACCGTGTTCTCGAAGAACACGAGCGCGCCGCAGTGCCCGCAAGCAAAAGATCGCACCCCTCCACCGTAGCGGTCGCCCCACGGTGCCCGTCGTGAATCGCGAGACAGCGCGGTCGGCTCTCGTGCCACCGCTCGGAGGGGGCGGCCACGGCGATCGTGGGGCGCTGCCGCGGCGGGACTCAGCCGCCGATTCGCGCGAGCTCGATCGATACCACAAGGAACCATGTGATCGACGAGAGGTAGTAGAGCCGCTCGACGAGTCCAAAGATGCGTCGTAGCCGCGGGCCTCCGATCGCGAGTCCCGTCGCGATCGCGGTCCCAGTGATGACCCAGGGGAGCCAGCCGTCGACGAGCCCCCTGACCGCGTGCCACGCGGATTCGTGTCCCAGCGTCCCGCCGAGATTTGAGGCGGCGACTGCGATCGATGCAAAGATCGTGACCGCCAGCACCATGTGGATGGTGCCCTTCGCGGTCTGGAAGCGGCTACCGGACTGGTCGGTCGGAAACAGCGGAATCAGCAAGCGCGCAGCGCCGGAGAGCAACAGCATCGCGACGGTGAGTGCCGGCTTCGGCGGATCGGACCGGGCGAGCGCGATCGCGAGCGCAAGGCCGGACACCGCGCCCGCGGCGGCGAACACCCAGAACCAGGCGCGGTAGCGACCGATCGCGTAGTCGCTGACGGCGTCGCGGATCGGGTTGTAGCCGGTCGGAAGAATGTGCAGGAGGACGAGCGCAACGGTCCCGATGGCCATCGCGACGGCCGCGATGATGCTCAGAGTCTCAACCACGGTCTCCCGTTCGGCCTAGCCAAGCATCTCTGGTTCGACCCGGCGCCCCGGAACGCCGGCACGCTGCTCGGCAACCGATGCGTGCGTGTACGTCACGTTGTCTTCGTGCCGCAGACGGGACAGTGATACGGCTTGAACTGCGCGGCCACCCGTCGCCCGAGGTAGGCCACCATCGGCCACGAGGCGGTTGGGAAGCTCTTTTCGGCTTGGACGTCCCCGTGGACCGGGCATTTCCCGGCCCGGGTGCGCGTGGTGGCATGCGTGTCGGGCACAGCGACCTCCGGAGTTTGGAGTTCCGTGGAAGTCAGATCGCGCTGCCGACGCCGTCGCCGACGCCACGGTGCGTGCCCTCATCGGCCACGCTAGTAGACGAGGGCGGTCAATCCGGCTGGCGGGCTTTCGACTTGCGCGGCTCTTTCCGCGGCGCTGGGGACGGCCGCTCTCAGCGCAGTCGCGCGGCTTCGCGCACCCAGGCTTGTGCGCCGGCCTGGAGCGCTTCCCAGGGTGAGCCGAGTGGCGGCGTGTAGGAGAGGTCGAGGTCGGAGATCGCATCGACGGTCATCTCGTTGTGGATCGCGCTGGCGGGCATGTCGATGCGTTTGGCGACCTCGCTGCGCAGGTGGCCGATCAGCTGGACGCCGAGCAAACGGCCGGTGTTGCGCTCGCCGGTGTAGCGCATCGTGATCGGGTGGCTGCCTGGGTAGTAGGCCTTGTGGTCGTCGGCCTCGGCGGTGACGCTGAGGGGGTCGTAGCCGCCGGCGGTCGCTTCATCGTCGCGCAGGCCGGTACGGGCGGCGACGAGGTCGAAGATCTTGACGACTTGGGTGCCGAGGCTGCCCGGGTATTCGCGGTTGCCGCCGAGCGCGTTCTCGCCGGCCACACGGCCCTGTTTGTGGGCGGTGGTGCCGAGCGGGAGGTAGGTTTCGCCCAGCAGTCGGTGGTGGGTGACGACGCAGTCACCGGCGGCGAATACGTCGGGCATGTTGGTGCGCATCTGGCGGTCGACGGCGAGCGCGTTCTTGATTCCGAGTTGTGCGCCGGCGGTGGCGGCGAGGTCGCTGTCGGGTCGTACGCCGACGACGACGAGCACCACGTCGGCCGGGAAGACGAGCGGCTCCCGGCCGCTGCCCTGCGCGTGCACTTCGAGGCGGTTCGGCGATCCACTGGCGGCTTTTGTGATCGCCTGGACACGGGTCTCGCAGCATACGGCGACGCCGTGTCGCTCGAGCTCGGAGTGGACGAGCGTGCCGAGCTCCGGGTCGACGGTGGGGAGGACTTCGGGGAGCGCTTCGAGCTGGGTGACGTGCAGGCCCCGTGCGGTGAGGCCCTCGGCCATCTCGAGGCCGATGTAGCCGGCGCCGACGATCACGGCGCGCTCCAGCCCATCTCGCTCGAGGGTTTGCATCAGCGCGAAGGTGTCGCCCATCGAGTGCAGCAGGTGCACGCCGTCGTCCGCTCCGAGCGCGTCGGGGCCGGCGAGCCCGGTGATCGGCGGGCGGATCGGCAGCGCGCCCGTGCCGACGATCAGCGCGTCGTAGACGAGTGTGTCCTCGCCGCCGGTAGCGCTGGAAAGCGTGAGCTCGTGGGCGGCCGGGTCGATCGCGGTAACGAGCGTGTCGAGGCGTAACCGCATGCCGGTGGCTTCGAGATCGGCGGTGGTGCGGTGGGCGAGGTTTCGCCAGTGCGTGACCTCACCTGAGACGTAGTAGGGGATGCCGCAGATCGAGAAGTTCGGGTAGGCGTCGGCGACGACGACGGTGAACTCACAGCTCGGGTCGAGCTCACGCGCCCGCAGCGCGGCGCTGATGCCGGCGTCACTGCCGCCGATTGCCACGATGCGCGTCACTGGCCCGCTCCCGCCGCGGAGCTGGCGGCCTGCAGGGGTCGTTGGTGTCCGTCGGCGTGGGGCATGATCACGTCGGCGGCCTCCTCTGGCGTGACGTCGGGATAGAGCGTGCGCAGCACGACGATCGCGGCGATGCCGCCGATGAGCTCGGCGATCACGTAGCCGGGCACGGATGCGGGGGCGATCCCGGCGAAGGTGTCGGAGAACATCCGGCCGACGGCGATCGCGGGGTTCGCGAAGCTGGTCGAGCTGGTGAAGAAGTACGCGGCACCGATGTAGGCGCCGACCGCCGCCGGCGCGGACGCGGCCCGCTTGGTGCGCGCGAGCGAGAAGATCACGAGCAGCAGACCGAGCGTCGCGATCACCTCAGCGAACAGGTGCGCCCCGGTCGCTCGGTGCTTGGTCGAGATGCTCACGGCAGCGGTCGCGAACATCCCGTTCGCGGCGACCGCCCCGGCGACGCAGCCCGCGACCTGCGCCGGGATGTAGGCGAACGCACGTCCCCAGCGCAGGCCGCCGAAGCTCGCGTCGACGAGCGACACGACGGGGTTGAAATGACCCCCTGAAACGGGACCGAACATCAGGATGATCGTGTACAGGCCGGCCGCCGTCGCCGCCGCGTTCTCGAACAGCTCGAGGCCGACATCTCCGGGGGAGAGTCGCTGGGCGGCGATTCCGGAGCCGATCACGACCGCGGCGAGGAACGCCGAACCGAGGAACTCGGCCAGCAGGCTGCGCCGAAGCGTTGCCTCCGTGCTCACGGGGTCAGGCTGCGCTCAGCGCATTGCAGTGCCCGCGAGCGAGCCGGTCGCGCCGTCCAGGACACCGCCGCATCCTATCCATTGACAAACATCAGTTCAATAGATATAAGTAGATAGATGAGCGTCGATCTGCAGCTGACCCCGAAGACCAAACGGCCGGCCGGGCAGCCGTGCTGCCAGCCCGTCGTCTATCCGGACGTCGAGCGCGCGCAGGCCGCCAGGATGGCGATCGTGGCGAAGGCGCTCGGGGACCCGATTCGCCTGCAGCTCGTCGACGTCCTGCGCAAGCACGCCGGCAAGGTCTGCGTCTGTGAACTCGTGCCGCTGTTCGACCTCTCCCAGCCCACCGTCTCTCACCACCTCAAGGTTCTGCGCGACGCCGGCCTCGTCGACTCCGAGCGCCAGGGCCTCTGGGCCTACTACTACGTCATCCCCAACGCACTCCAGGAGCTCTCCGCATGGCTGAACTGACCACCCCCACCGGAGGCAGGGAAGCGTCGAGCTGCTGCAGCCCGCAGGCCCAGTCCAGCTGCTGCGAACCCACCGAGAAGGCCGACTGCTGCACCCCCGAGGCCACCACCTGCGGCTGCGGCGCCTCCGCCGGTGCCGACGCCGACATTCGTGAGGCGGTCCGCGAGAAGTACGCCGCCGCTGCCGCCGCGGCCGGGACCGGCTGCTGTGACCCGGCCACGCGAACCGCCGACGCAACCGGCGAGGAGGTGTTCGGCGCCGCGCTCTATGGCGAGGACGCGGCCGATGCCCCCGACGCAGCGCTCGCCGCCTCGCTCGGCTGTGGCGTGCCCACAGCGGTCGCCGACCTGAAGCCCGGCGAGACCGTCCTCGACCTCGGCTCCGGAGCAGGCGCCGACGTGCTGATCTCCGCGCGCCGCGTCGGCCCGACCGGCAGAGCGATCGGCATCGACATGACCGACGAGATGCTCTCGCTCGCCCGCGCCAACGCCGAGGCGGCCGGCGTCGCAAACGTCGAGTTCATCAAGGGCTACCTCGAAGAGCTGCCGCTGTCCGACGCCAGCGTCGACGTGATCATCTCCAACTGCGTGATCAACCTCGCCGCCGACAAGACCGTCGTCATCCGCGAAGCCGCGCGCGTCCTGCGCCCCGGTGGTCGCTTTGCGGTCTCCGATGTGATCGCCGACCCCAACCTCGACGAGCACACGCGCGCCGACATGGCCGCATGGACGGGCTGCATCGCGGGCGCACTCACCGCAGCGCAGTTCGCCGCGGCGCTGCACGCCGCCGGCTTCGACGACATCGACATCCGCCCCACGCACCCGGTCCACGAACGCGCGAACGCCGCCATCGTCCGCGCCCGCAAACGGCGATAGCACGGTCGAACGCGCAGCCGAGCGAGCGCGCCGGGAGAACCCCGGCCGCGCCCAGCGGTGCGGACTCCCCGCCCGCCCGCTCCTCTCCTAATCGTCGGCCGCAGGCGCCGCCGCGTACTCGTCGTCGGTCACCGCCTCGCCCCAGTGGGCCGCGACGTGAGCGTCGTCGACCTCGTTGAGCGCGAGGTGGACCATGAAACGGCTGGGCGCCGCGCCGTGCCAGTGCTCCTCGTCGGGACCGAAGAAGACGCGGTCGCCAGGGCGGATGGCCTCGATCGGGCCACCGCGGCGCTGACATCGTCCGATGCCCTCGGTGACGTAGATGGTCTGGCCGAGCGGGTGTGTGTGCCACGCGGTTCGCGCGCCGGGCGTGAAGTGCACCAGGTTGGCCTGGACGCGGGCCGGTGAGGGCGCTGCGGCCACGGCGTCGATGTAGACGTCGCCGGTGAACCAGTCTGGCGGCCCCTTCATGGTGGCGATGTTGCTGCGGATGATCTCCATCTGGATCCGACCCTCCTGTGGCGGTCCTTTGACATGTCGCGCCGACGCGCGGCCGGCTCAGCCGGCCGCCGCCGACGCCCGTAATTGGAGCACCTCGTCAGCGGTGGGGCCGCGGTACCCGCTCTCACCCGCCGCCGACGCCACGCGCGTCAGCCGCCCAAGGCTCGTCTGCCTCAGGCGGCGCTTCGCGCGACCGTGTCGGTCGGGATCCAGCGCATCAGTACGTCGGTGAGGTCGGCGTGGCGGACCGGCTTGCTGATGTAGTCGTCCATGCCCGCCTGCAGGCATCGCTCGCGGTCGCCGGCCATCGCGTGTGCGGTCATCGCGATCACCGGCGTGTGAGCGGCGCCCTGCTCGCGGCGGCGGAGCTCCCGGGTCGCGTCGTAGCCGTCCATCAGCGGCATCTGGCAGTCCATCAGGACGGCGTCGAAACGCTGCGCGGCGAGCGCTTCGAGCGCTTCGGCCCCGTCCTCGACGACCTTGACCGAGCAGCCGCAGCGTTCGAGCACGCGGGTTGCGACGATCTGGTTGATCTGGCTGTCCTCTGCGACCAGCACGAGGGGCGGTCGCGACCAGACGGGGGCTCCGCGTCGCTCGGCGGCGGAGCGGGGCACGGCGATGTCGGCGGATGCGGGGGCCGCGAGTTCCACCGCGAAGCGGAAGGTGCTGCCGCGTCCCGGCGTGCTGTCGGCGGTGATCGTGCCGCCCATCAGCTCGACAATTTCGCGAACGATCGCCAGGCCCAACCCCGTCCCGCCGTACAGGCGCGTGGTGGAGACGTCGGCCTGGGTAAACGGCTCGAACATCAGATGCAGCCGCTCAGGGTCGATGCCGATGCCGGTGTCGGCGACCGCCACACGGATCAGCGTGGCGTCGTGCGCCGCGGGGGTCGCGTCGACATCGACGCTGATCGTGCCCGACGAGGTGAACTTGACGGCGTTGGCCATCAGGTTCGCGATCACCTGGTTCAGCCGGCGGCCGTCGCCGCGCACGACGCGGGGGACGCCCGCGGCGATCCGCACGTCGAGGCGCAGGCCCTTGGCCCTGGCGAGCGCGCCGGCGGCCGAGCTGGCTTCCTTGATCGTCTCGGTCAGCTCGAAGTCGGTCATGTCGAGCGCGAGGTTGCCGGTCTCGATCTTTGAGATGTCGAGGATGTCGTTGATGATCGCGAGCGTCTGCGCCCCCGATTGCGCGACCTGCTCGGCGTATGTGCGCTGCTCCTCGTCAAGCCGCGTCCCGAGCAGCAGCTCGTTCATGCCGATCACGCCGTTCATCGGGGTGCGGACCTCGTGGCTCACGTTTGCCAGGAACGCCGACTTCATGTTCGACGCCTCGACCGCCTGCTCGTGCGCGTCCGCCGCCTCGGCGGCGAGCCGGTTGCGCTCGGTCACGTCGTTGTAAAGCGCGATCCGGCATTCGCGCCCGTCGACGGTCACGTTGTCGCTCGTGACCTCGACGTCGATGATCGTGCCGTCCCTGCGTCGATGACGGCCCGGACGGCGGGTGCGCCCGCCGGCGGCGGACGGGCTCTCGTCGGGCGCCGAGACGTCGTCGGGCGCCGACACCTCGTCGGGCGCCGGCGCACCGAGCGTCTCGGGCGCGCGCAGGTCGTCGACGGTCATCGCGCTCAGTTCCGCGAGCGAGTAGCCGTAGCTGTCGACCATCGCGTTGGAGGCGGCGACGATCTCGCCGGTCCGGCGGTCGAAGGTCACCATCGGCAGCGGGTTCTGCTCGAACAGAAGCCGGTAGCGCTCCTCGCTCGATCGCAGCTGCGCGCGTGCGAGCCGCAGCGCCGGGCGGAATGCGAGGCGGACGCCGGCGACGACGAGCGTCATCGCCGCCAGCACGACGGCCACCGATCCGACGTGGTACCAGTTGTCCACGAGCAGGATGGCGAGGCTTGAGGCGGCGATCAGCCCGGGCAGCGTGAAGCCGGAGAGGCGGCGGAGTGCGAGCCGGCTTGAACCGCGCTCGGCAACCCACATCGACATCGAGAACATCAGAATCCCGAACGGCCAGGCCACCTCGTTGAGAACGGCGCTGAACTGCGACGCGCCGCTCGCGGGCTGCACGAAGTTGATCGTGTCGCCGGCGGCGTTGACGGCGATGCCGATGGCGATCATCACGAGCGCCGCGCGCCGCGCACTGGACACGAACACCGTGCTGCCGGCCACGATGCCGAGCAGCAGGAGATCCGCCACCGGGTAGGAGATGTGGGTTGCGAAGGCGAGCGAGAAGGTCAGATGCCGGCTGCCGCGAAAGGCGAACAGCGAGCACACGGCCGCCATCCCGAGCGCCGCGATCCCGCCGTCCAGCCAGTTGACGGCATCCCGGCGCGTGATCTCGGCGCGCACGAACAGGACGACCGCGGTCAGCGCGACGGGGAAGAAGAGGAGAAAGAACCCGTCGGCCGCGGACGGCGTCGAGGGTGTCGCACCGTGCAGCGACTCGAGCGTGAAGAGCACGTCACCGACCGTCCACGACAGGCAGGCGACGCCCATCGCGAGGGCGACGCGGCGGTGGCGGTGTCGCCCGAGTGCGCTGGCAAGGCAGAGCGCGCACGCAGCCAGCTGAAAGCCGATGATGAGCCAGCCGTCCACCAGCGGCGAGAAGGTCCACGAGCGGCGGAAGATCATCGCGCCGAGGTCAACGAGGAGCAGCACCCCGAGCAGCGAGAAGCCCGTCCACGCCGCCTTCGTCAGAGCGTCGCCGGCGCCGCCGGCGGCCAGCCGGGCGCGGCCATTCTTGATCGGCAGGGCCGGCACAGCCATGTAATGCGTATCGGCCGATCCAAATCGCCCTTTAGCGACCACAAACACCCGGCCAGCGGCTGAAACGGCCCCGACACGGGCCCGGTCCTCGCCCCGGCGGCGACGGGGGCAGCCGCTAAGCTAGGCGCCATGCGTTCGCTTGCTACCGCAGGCGGCGGCGTGCACGCCCCCGGACGGCAAGACGGCAGGATCGGCGGCTCAGGCGCCGTCGCGCCAGGGCTCGATCCGGCGCCCGCAGACGCGCGGCGGCTGCGATCGCGGACGCACGCTCGGAGGTTGCCGTGACGCGCACGATGTGGATCGAGGAGGGGACCGTCGGGCGCAACCACATCGCGATGGCGTTCGGCGTCGACGATCTGCGCTTCTCGACGATGTACTGGTACGAGGATGTCGATTTTCACGTCCTCGCGGAGCGCTACGGCGCCGCCCTGCTGAGCTCGGTCGTCTTCCACGCCGTCGCCTTCGAGGCCAACAAACTGACCTCGCTGCGACCGGACGTCGTGGACTTCGGTCCCTACCGGGACATGGTCAGCGCGCCGTTCTGGGAGCTGTGGACGACGGTATGGCAGAACGTCTGGGGGCAGTGGCGCTTCGAGAACGACCTGCCCGACTACCACGGCCCGGCGCTCGCTCACGACCTTGCGCCGGCGGCCGATCTCGCGGTGTCGATCGACGGCCTCCATGCGGCGCCGCTGGCCTTCGTCGGCGGCGGCAAGGACTCGCTGATCGCGATGAGCCTGCTCGACGAGGCGGGGTATGACTACGACACCTACGGCTACAGCCATTCGGTGTACGGAACCGCGGCCTTCCAGCACGAGCTGCTGGACCGCCTGACGCGCCACGGCGTGCGCGCCAAGCAGCACCGCCGCCACTGGGTCTTCGACGACTTCCTCGACAGCCCGGTGGTGAGCCTGCGTTCCGACCTCGGGGTGCGCACGCTGACCGCCGCGGAGACGCCGAGCTCCCTGTTCGGGGCGATCCCGGTCGTCCTGGCGCACGGTTACGGCACGCTCGTGCTGGCCCACGAGCGCAGCGCCGACTACGGCAACCTGACGTGGGAGGCGACCGGCGAGGCGATCAACCACCAATGGGGCAAGAGCATCGAGGCCGAGCGCCTACTGCAGTCCTACGTGCGGGCGCAGCTGGTCGGCAACCTCACCTACACGAGCGTGCTGAAGCCGATCTATGACCCGGTGATCTTCGCCGCCCTGCGCCACAGAGGCCTCGCCGTGCGCGACACGCACTCCTGCAACGTGCGCAAGCCGTGGTGCGAGGAGTGCTCGAAATGCGCCTACGTGTGGATCAACTACCAGGCGTTCGTGGACGACGAGGTCCTGGCTGGGATGTTTCGCACCAACCTGGCGGACACGCCGGTCAACCAGCTCTGGTTTCGCCAGATGCTCGGGCTCGAGGAGCACACGCCCTTCGAGTGTGTCGGGCAGGTGCCCGAGGCGATGCTGGCGTTCGAGCTGGCGAGTGCGCGCGGACTGCACGGCGACGCCGTGAACACCTATCGCGAGCGCTGCGGACCGCTGTCGCCGCAGGCTGTGGGCGATCTCTTCGCCGTCGCGGGCGATCACCACACGATGACGCCGGAGATGGCCGCCCGCCTCGTTCCCGTGCTCGAGCGCTGGGCCGCCGAGGGCCGGGCCTACACGGAGGGCCTGCTGGATCGATGACGGCGTTCGTGCTCAGCGACGCTGCCGAGCCGATCGTCCCGTGCGGAGCCACCCTGGCGGTCGCGTTCAACGCCCCGTTCCACACCGGCTTCACCCTGGACACGCAGGGTCTGCTGGCGAGAGATTGCGACGAGCACGGCCCGATCAACGGTTACGAGGGGCATCAGCAGCGGCTGCTCGAGCGCCTGGACGACTCCTGGCGAGACCCGGGCGCCCAGCGCCGCGGCGGCCAGGAGTTCGACGTGGACAACTACAGCGGCCGGCCGATGCCGCCGCTGTACCTCCTGGCGCGGCAGTTGCCGGGCCTGCTCGAGGAGTCCGCCAACGCGTTCGACGTCGGCGGTCTGGCGGCGTCGGTACTCGCTGTCGACCTCAAGCTGTGCGACTTCGGCGTCGGCGTCATCACGACCTCGGTCTCGGTGACGGCGCTCGCCGAGTTGTCCTTCACCGAGTACCGCCTGGCCGTTGAGGGCATGGCCCGCGGCGGCTACATGGACGAGCGCGTCCGCAGCACGGTGCACGACACGTTGGCGGCGCTGTTCGCGGTCGTGCCGGAAGCCTGGCTGGCCCGCGAGATCGGCCCCGACGGCCGGCCCGTGAACCCCTGCGTCGGCACCGGGCAATCGCTCTGGACCCACCGCATCTACGACATCCCGGTCGCCGACGAGGCGATGCTCGCCGACGCAGCCCACCTCGCGTGGCGCCACCTGCTGCCGCTGATGCCGGAGGCCGAGCTGCACAGGGTCGTCTGCGGCGACATGATCTTCCTGCCCGAGAAGGGCTCCTCGGTCGCACTGCACACGCCCGGCCAGGCGCCGACGGCGCTGCTCCACACGATCGAGCTGCAGAACGCCTACTGGGCTGGTGCGGCGAAACTCGACCGCGCGCTGCTGCGGCGCGTCGCGGCGCTCGCCTACGACACCCGGAACTGCGACTTCCGCGAGCTCGAGCGGCGAACCGACGAGGTGATCGACTTCTACGAGCGCGCGCGGGTGTTCGAGATGATCCTGCACAGCCTCGTCGGGATGCTCTCGCCACTGCAGTTCTCCACCTGGGAGGCGGTTGCCGGGGCCTGGGATCTCCAGCGCCAGCTCGATGCGGTGCGCGACAAGGTCGACGCGCTCTCATCGATCCACACGGCGCTGCTCGCGGACGCGTCGCAGCGGCGCACGGCGCGGCTGAACGCGGGCGTATTCGTGTTCACCGTGTTCGCGCTCGCCCAGACCCTGTTCGCGGCGATCACCTTCGGCTTCACCGGCATCGGCGCCCACCTGACGACGATCCACGGCATCGCGATCGGAATCACGATCAGCGTAGGGGTGCTGTGCGCGGGAATCGCCGTCACGCTGCTGCGCTCAGGCGTGGTACGCCGGCGTCGTGCCCAGGCGTTCGGCCGGGTCGCGCAGACCGCGGCGCCGCGCCGCCCCGCGCCGAGCACCCGCGCGCGTTCGGAGATCTGACCCTCACCCACGCGCGCGCGCGGGCGCGCGCGCGACCCGCCGCTCACTAACCGCTGGGTCCGAAGCGCTCGGCGCGGATCGCCTCCGCCGGGTGGCCCGCCTCGACCAGCAGGTCGGCGGCGCGCTCCACGAACGGCGTCGGGCCGCAGACGAAGACGGCAGGCGACGCCGCGGGGCTCGGCCCGACCGCGGCGAGCATCTGGGCGTCGATGCGCCGGTCAAAGCCGCCCCAGCCGGGCGGCTGTTCGCGCGTCAGCGTGAGGTGCAACTGCACCGATTCGCGCTGCGCCGCCGCCGCCAGCAGCTCCTCGCGGTAGAGCACGTCATCCCAGCTGCGTGCGGAGACGAGCAGCCGCAGGTCGATATTGGAGTGCTGCGCGGCGTGGTGGCGCGCCATCGCCATCAGTGGCACCAGACCCGAGCCGCCGGCGATCAGCAACAGCGGACCGCCGTCCTCCACTCGCCAGACGAAATGGCCGCCGATCGGCCCGCGCAGCTCGAAGCTGTCACCCGGGCGAGCCTCGCCCACGAGGTAGGGCGAGACCTCGCCGTCGTCGATCCGCTCGACGGTCAGCGCGAAGCGCGGATCCTCGGGCGCGGAGGCGATCGAGTAGGAGCGCTGCGCCTGATAGCCGTCCTGCGCGGTCAGCCGCACATCGACGTGCTGGCCGGCGAGATGGCCGGGCCAACCCTCAACATCCAGCACAATCGTGCTGGCATGAAAAGTTTCCGCGACGACCTCGAGCACGGTCGCGGTGTGCCAGACGATCGGCGTGCGGGCGATGTTCAGTCGTTCCAGAAGCGCTGCTCCTGCCACGGGTCGCCGCGATTGTGGTAGCCGCCCGCCTCCCAGAAGCCGGGCTCGTCAGCGACCGTCAGCCTCAGCCCGCGCACCCACTTCGCGCTCTTCCAGAAGTACAGGTGAGGGACGAGCAGCCGGGCGGGACCGCCGTGTTCGGGCTCCAGCGGTGCGCCCTCGAAGGTATGCACGACCCAAGCGCGCCCGCCGGTCAGGTCGGCGAGCGGGAGGTTGGTCGTGTAGCCGCCGTCGCTCCAGGCGGTGACGAACGCGGCGGGCGTCTGCACGCCCTCAAGCAGCGTGTCCAGCGAGACGCCGGTCCAGCTCGTGCCGAGCTTCGACCACTTCGTCACGCAGTGGATGTCCACGGTGAAGGTCTCGGAGTGCAGCGCGGTGAACTCCTCCCAGGCCCACGAGCGCGGAGCGTCGAGCGCACCGTCGATTGCGAAGCTCCAGTCGGCGAGCGCGGTCCGCGGCGTCGGGCCGGCCGAGAGCACCGGGAAGTCCTCGACGACGTACTGACCCGGCGGAATCCGCTCCGGGTCGACGTCGCGGCGGCGGCCGCTAAAGCCACGGGTTATCGGCGTCATCGGCTGCTCAAGTTGTTGCGCCTGCAAGCTAGCGCACCGCGGACGCGGGCCAGCCTGCGGCTCGGCCTGCGATCATCAGCGGAGCGTGACGACGGGCAACCCGGCAGCCGAGCATCGAGCCGCGATGCCGACCGGCAGCGAGCGCTTCCTTGACACGCGTACGCTGCGCACCGACCAGCGCCGGCTCGCCGGCCTGCTGGAGCCCGGGATGTGGGTGCTCGACGTCGGCTGCGGCTCGGGGGCGATCACGCGCGGGATCGCCGACGCGGTCGGCCCCGGCGGACGCGTCGTCGGGATCGACATCAGCGAGCAGCTGCTCGCGCTGGCGCTCAGCACGCACCGCGACCCGCACAACCTGACGTTTGAGATCGCGGACGTGACACGGCACCGCTACCGCGACGAGTTCGACGTCGTCACCGCATCGCGGGTGCTGCAATGGCTGGCCGATCCGCGTGCGGCGCTGGCGAGCATGGTCGCCGCGGCCAGGCCGGGCGGGCAGGTCATCGTGCTCGACTACAGCCACACGCGGGCGCGCTGGACGCCCGAGCCGCCGGAGCCCTTCACCCGCTTCTACGACGCCTTCCTCGCCTGGCGCGCCGACGCCGGCATGGACAACGAGATCGCCGAGCATCTCGCGGCGATGATGACCGAGCTCGGGCTCGCCGAGGTGACCGCGACCGACGAGATCGAGCTGACGGTGCGCGGCGACGAGGACTTCGAAACCCGCACCGCCCTGTGGCCGAGCGTGATCGCGACCCGCGGCCATCAGCTCGTCGCCGACGCGATGCTGAGCGAGGCCGAGCGCGCGCAGGCCGGCGAGGCCTTCACGCGCTGGCTTCAGAGCGACGCCCAGAGCCAGTCGCTGCACCTCGCCGCGGTCAGCGGGCGAAGGCCGGGCTAGCAGCTCGCCGGGCCGACCGGCCGGCGCGGCTTGGCTGTGCCGCGCGCTACGCCTCGGGCCGCTCGCCCAGCGCCGCCAGGAACGACGGCCGGCGCGACTGTCCCGCGCTAGGCCTCGGGCTGCTCGCGCAGCGCCGCCAGGAACGCGTCTGCGAGCACGGCCTCGTGGCTGCGTGCCTGAGCTGCCTCTTCGTGCGCGCGCAGGAGCGCCCCGTCGAGCACGCGGCGCAGCTCGCGCGGGTCGATGCTCTCAAGCAGCGAGGGGGAGGTGATTCGCAGCGCACCGCGGCGGATCTCGTGCGTGGCGCCGGCAAGCGGCTCGGCCTGCCAGATCGGCGATTGCTCGAGCAGCTCAATCGCGCGGCGCTCGAGCCGCAGCGGGATCTCGAGCTCGCCACCACCGGGACCCCAGATCACGCGAGCCGACTCCCACTGCAGCGAAGGCTGCCAGGGCCCGGGATCGACCGGCGCCCCCGCGAGCATGCTGGTCACCTCGCGGTGGACCTTCTCGAAGTCCGCGCCGAGATCGAGCAGGATGAGCACCGCGACGCCCTCGTTCTCGCGCACCAGCCCCAGCAGGACGTGCTCGGTGCCGATGTGGTTGTGGCCCAGGCTGAGCGCCTCACGCAACGCGCGTTCGAGCACCTTCTTCGCGCGTGGAGTGAAGGGGATCTGCCCGCTCGGCGTGCTCTCGCCACGCCCGACGATCGCGGTGACGCGGCCGCGCACGTCCTCGAGTGTCACGCCCAGGTTGGCGAGCACGCGGGCGGCGAGTCCCTCCTCCTCGCGCACCAGCCCGAGCAGGATGTGCTCGCTGCCGATGTAGCCGTGCCCCAACTCCCGCGCCTCCTCCTGCGCGAGGACGACCACGTGCCTGGCCGGCTCGGTGAACCGCTCGAACACCCCACCCAGTGTGCCACGCCGCTGCCGCCCCCGCGACGCGCGACGCGCGCGGCGCCGCCCCAGCGCGCCCTCACCACCGCGCCAGCGGGCCCCAAAGACGTTAGCGCGCGCATAGCTCGCCTTGAGGGCCGCCTAAGGTCGGTGCCTAACATGTGCAGCATGACCTTTTCCGAAGAGAGCCCGACCCCACCGATCGAGGACACGCAGGTCCGCCCGCCCGCCCCGCCGAGCCCGCCCGCCCCGCCGGCCGGTCCTCCCGCCCCCTCGCGGCGTCGCCCGATGGCGGCCGCGGTGCTCGTCGTCGTGATCGCAGCCTTCGGCGGCGCCGCCCTCGCGCACGTCCTCTGGCCGTCCAACCCGGCCTCGTCCTCCGCGCTCGGCTTCCTGCCCTCAGGCGGCAGCTTCCGCACGCTGATCCCCCAGAACGGCGGCAGCGTCCAGAGCGGCGGCGGCACCTCGGCCGCCGCACCCTCCGCGTCCGACGCCTCCGTCGCCACCCAGATCGATCCCGGGCTCGTGGACGTCAACACCGAGACCGACACCGGCGCCGCCGCCGGCACCGGCATGGTCGTGACCTCATCCGGTGAGGTCATCACCAACAACCACGTGATCTCCGGCGCCACGCAGATCTCCGTCTACGACATCGGTAACGGGCGCACCTACGTCGCGCACGTCGTCGGCTACGACCGCAGCCAGGACGTCGCGGTGATCCAGCTGCAGAACGCCTCCGGCCTCTCGACCGTGCCGCTCGGCAACTCCTCCACCCTCAAGGTCGGCGCCAGCATCGTCACGATCGGCAACGCCGGCGGGGTCGGCGGCGACCCGAGCGTCGCGGGCGGCTCGGTCTCCGCGCTGGACCGCTCGATCACCGCCGGCGACAACTACGAGGCCGGCGACACCGAGCGCCTCAAGGGCGTCATCGAGATCAACGGCTCACTGGAGCCGGGTGATTCCGGTGGGCCGCTCGTCAGCGCCGGCAAGGTCGTGGGCATGGACACCGCGGCGTCGTCGAACTTCGCCTTCCAGTCCTCGAGCAGCGGTCAGGGCTTCGCGATCCCGATCAACGAGGTGCTGAGCATCGGCCGCCAGATCGTCGCCGGCCAGAACTCCAAGCTGGTCCACATCGGCGCGACCGCGCTGATCGGCGTCTACGTCGCCAACGCCACCCACTGCATCAACCAGACCACCGGCGTCGCGGGCGGCGGCTCGGGCGTCGCTGGCGCACTCGTCTGCGGCGTCGTCCAGGGGACCCCCGCGGCGGCCACCGGCCTCGCGTCCTCCGGCGTGGCCACCCCCAACCGCTACGACACGATCACGCGCCTTGGCTCAGCGACCGTGACCTCCGCGAGCTCGCTGCTCTCGCTGATGGACACCCACCATCCGGGCGATCAGGTCGTGCTCACCTGGGTCGACCCGTCGGGCAACTCGCACACCGCCACGATCGCCCTGACCAACGGCCCGGCCGACTGAAACTGCTTAGAGTCCATCCGAGAACCCCTCGCGCACGTCTGGCGGCGGCGGATCATCGCGGATGCTTCGTCCTCACCCCGTTCGGGGCACAGGCGTTCGCGGCAATGGCCCCGCCATTGCCCGCTCGCTGCGTCCTTGCCCCGCTCGACCCGGCGCTCGCCAGCCGCACACGCGGAGTTCGCCGATGAACTCTTATTTATGCCGGCGCCGCTGGCGCCGGACCGTGACCTTGGATCGCTGAGCCTCGCCTGCAGGCTCAGCGCCAGCGCGCGCCGCGCTCCTTCGGCGGCTGGGGCGGGAAGCTCTTGCGCTCCTTGGCGGTCATCTGACGGATCGTCAGCGATCCCGCCTTGACCTGGGCCTTGATCTCGTCAAGCTTGAGGCGACGTTGCTCGGCCGCGCGCTCAGAATGGGTGCTCATCCACACATTCTACTCGCCGCCGCGGCGGGCGATCGGTGAGACTGATGCCCATGCCCCCGGATCTCGATCGCTGGCTCCGCGAACCGGCGGTGCGCACGCGCCACCGGCGCGAGAGCAGCGCCGACGCCGAGGCGCTGTGGCGCGCCGCGGGGAGCGTCACCCTGCGCGATTGCCGGCTGCTCGGGCGTCTCGTCGGCGTTCGCGTGCCCGCGAGCCGGCCCGAGATGACCTTCGAGGAGCTGTTTCGCACACCCCCCTTCTGCTCGCTGGAAACGGGCCCCTGCTGGGCCCTGTCGGGGCTGTGCGGGCGGATCTGGAGCGTGCGCGGCGAGTTCGCCGCCCTCGCTGGCCCGCAGGCGTTCCTGGACTGGGCCGAGCCCGGCACCGTGCGCGTGCTGTTCGCGCACTGGGCGCAGCCGCAGGAGGCGGGCGCGGCGCTGCGCAGCGAGGTTCGCATCGCCGCGGTGGACCGCCGCGCCGCCGTCTACCTGCGCGCGCTCGAACCCTTCATCGCCGCCTTCCAGGGCCTGATCGGGCTCGAGACGCTGTCGCTGGCGGTGCGCCGCGCCGAAAAGGACCGTGCTTAGAGCGGCTTTGACAATGATGGGCACGCCGGGATTCGCCGGACCCACCCTCATTGCGAAAGACGCTCTTAGCCGAGCCGCAACACGACCAGCGCGATCGCCAGCAGCGTCACCGCGAGTGCGCACGCCGCGAGCGCGCCCTCCAGCGGCGCCGCGAGCGTCCGCGCGTCCAGCGCGATCACGCGCCCGTCGCGCAGGCGCTGCTCGCCGCTGACCGACGCGGTCCGCCGGCGCAGCTCGCGCGCCGGACTCGACAGCCGCCGCTGGGCCATGCTCAGCGCGAAGCACGCCGCGACGGCGAGCACGCCGGCGGCGTGCACCGAGAGGGCGTTGACCCAGAATCCGACGGCCGCCGGAAATGCCCCCCAGGCCGCCGCGAACCACAGGTCGGTGTGAAAGCGCCCGCCGAACCACTCCAGGTCGTAGGCGAGGACGAGGAACACCCCGACGGCGGTGAGCGGCAGCAGGCTCAGCGACACCGTCGCGGCGCCGTAGATTCCGATCGCGCTCGCCCCGCCCAGCCCGACGACCGCCAGCGCGATCAGTGCTCCGTCGGGCAGCTGCGTGCCCAGCGGACGGCCGCGAAGCTCATCGAGCGCGTGCGCCGCCACCCCGACCGCGAGCGCGAACGCCACAAGCGCCGCCAGCAGGCGCGAGCCGTGCAGCACCGGCGCCATCGCGGCGCCGATCGCGACGTAGCTGAGATGCCACGCGGTGTAGGGGGGATGCAGGAGCGTGACGACGTCGCGCCAGCCCCCGGCGGCGAGCGCGTAGAACGCCGGACGCTCAGCCGGCGGTGCGGCGCGCGCCATCTCGTGTGCCCGTCGTCACGATGCCGGCGCCGAAGCTCATCACCTGCGTGCGCACATCGGCGATTCCCGCCGCCCGCCAGTCGGCCTCCAGCGCGCCCAGCGGATGGCGCGCGTAGAACTCGGGGATGCTCGTCGCGAGAAAACGGCCGACCTGCGCCCACTCGCCGGACACCAGCCGGCCGAGCGCCGGCAGGCCAAGGCGCGTATAGACGCTCCACAGCGCGTGCCACGGCTCCCGCGCGGGCTCGCCGAATTCGAGCGAGGCGATCCGTCCGCCGGGGGCGACGACCCTGGCGAGCTCACGCAGCGTCGCCGCCGGGTCATCGACGTAGCGCAGCAGGTAGGTGAAGGTCAGGTGGTCGAACTCGCCGTCGGCGAACGGCAGGCGCTCGGCCTGGCCCTGCACCAGCGTGATCCGTTTCTCAAGCGCCGGCGAGGCGTGAAGGCGCGCCCGGGCCGCCGCAAGCATCTGGGCGCTCTGGTCCAGGCCGACCACCTCCACGTCGTAGCGCCGCACAAGCGCGCGCGCGACCAGGCCCGTCCCGGTCGCCACGTCGAGCACCCGCTCGCCCGCTCGCGCCCCGACCGCCGCGACCATGCGCGCGCGCCAGCGCGGATCCTGCCCGAAGCTGAGCGCCGCGCCGGCGCGCTCGTAGTGGCGCCCCAGCCCGGCGAACAGCTCGAGCGCGTGCCGCTTGCGGGCGCCCGCCGGGGCCGCCGACGCGTGCTCTGATCCGTTGCTGTTGGAGGGGTCGTGGTCGGGCGTCTCGCAATCATGCCGTCTGGCCGCGTTCGGGGGAAGGCGGCCCGGTGCTCGCCCGCCGGCCCGCCGTGGCGACGGCGCCGCCGGCAAGCAGAGGACGTTGTGGCCGCAATCCCGCCCGGCGGCTGGACGATCTGTCCGGCGGTTGTGCGGGCCGGTGGCGCCTCGACCGCTGCGGTCGCATAGACTCGAACACAAGGTAGGCAACATTTTCCTGAGGAGGAATCCAGTGCCAAAGACTTTTCGAGTACTGCTCGGAGCGACGATCGCAGTCGCCCTGGGCACGGCGACGACCCTCTGGGCCACCGCCGCGGGTGCGGCGCACGTCGCCACAGCCCCAACCGTCACGATCCTGTACGGCACCGCGCCGGACTTTCTGGACCCGTCGGAGTCCTACACCACCCAGGGTGGCGAGGCCGACTGGATCAGCTATCTCGGTCTCTACACCTACGCGCACCTGAGTGGCGCCGCCAGCGGGAACCTGATTCCGGCACTGGCGACGGCCCAGCCGGTGATCTCCGACGGCGGCAAGACCTACACGATGACGCTGCGTAAGAACCTCGTGTTCTCCAACGGCGCGCCTGTCGTCGCCAGCGACCTCACCTTCGGCATCGAGCGTTCGCTCAAGCTGAACTGGGGCGGCGACGGCTTCTACACCGGCAACATCGTCGGCGCGGCCGCCTACGCGGCCGGCAAGTCCACCACGATCTCGGGCATCACCACGAACAACACGACCGGGCAGATCGTGATTCACCTGCTCGCTCCCTACGGGGCGTTCGAGAACATTCTCGCCTTCCCCTCGTCGTGTCTGCTGCCCGCCAACACGCCGATGAAGAGCCTCACCAACGACCCGCCGCCCGGCGTCGGGCCATATGAGATCAAGGATGTCGTGCCGGACAAGTCGTGGGTCGGGGAGATCAATCCCTACTACGCGAAGGAGGCGATCCCGGGCATCCCACAGGGCAGCGTCACCGTCGACGCACGGGTCGAGAGCGACACGACGACCGAGACGGAGGACGTGCTCAACAACAGCGCCGACCTGTTCGACACCGGCGACCAGATCGCGCCGCCGCTGCTCGCGCAGATCAAGAGCACTGCTGCGGCTCGCTACAGCACGATTCCCGTGGTGCAGAACTTCTACTTCTTTCTGAACACCACGACCAAGCCGTTCAACAACCAGCTGGTGCGCGAGGCCGTGAACTACGCGATCGACCGTCGCGCGCTCGACCGCCTGGACGGCGGCAACCTGATCCCCGGTTGCTTCTTCCTGCCGGTCGGGCTCGTCGGTCACCCGACGCAGTCCTGCCCCTACGGCAACCCGGACGCGGCGCCGGACCTGGCGAAGGCCAAGGCGCTGGTCAAGCAGTCCGGCGACGCCGGGACGGCGATCACGGTGTGGAGCGAGGAGCGCTCGCCGCGTGACCTGTTCTGCACCTACTACGCCAGCGTGCTCACCTCGCTGGGCTTCAAGGTCACGATCAAGTCGATCTCGGACTCGGAGTACTTCCCGACGATCGGGAACCTGAAGCTCGATCCGCAGACGGGCTTTGCGGACTGGGATGAGGACTTCCCGAACCCGATCGACTTCTACCTGCTGCTCTCGAAGGCCGGCATCCAGCAGACCAACAACGAGAACTTCAGTCAGGTGGACGATCCGCAGATCGAGAACGCGATCACGCAGCTGGGCCCGATTCCCTCGAGCAAGCTGAGCACGGTCGCAACCGACTGGCAGAAGCTCGACTACTACACCGCGACGAAGGCCTATGAACTGGTCTTCGGCTACCAGACCTGGCCGAAGTTCACCTCGACCAGGATCGATTACAAGGCGCTCCTGATCCAGCCCTCCTACGGCTGGGACTGGACGTCGATCAAGCTGGCCAGCTAGCCGCTCGGGCGGGAAGGCCGGAGGGACGCGAACCGCGCCCTCCGGCCGCCGCTCGGCGTAGCATCCGGCGGCGATGGACCACCCTGTGACGCCGGTTGACGGACTCGACGCCTCCGCGACCGCCGGGCTGGACCCACCGGGCGCGCTCCCGCCGGATGTCCCTCCCGGCACCGGTCCGTACAAGCTCGCCTGGCGACGGCTGCGGCGCAACCATGTGTCGCTGGCGTTCGGCGGGCTTTTCCTGCTGATCGTCATCCTCTGCCTGCTCGCGCCGGTCTACGCCGCCTACATCGCGCACGCCGGGCCCAACGACGAGAACCTCGCCGGTACCGTCCTGATCGGCGGCAAGCAGGTCTACATCGTCAGCCTGATCGGCATCCCGATCGGGCCGACGTGGCAGAGCCACTATTTCCTCGGCGCCGACGAGCTCGGCCGTGACGTCGCGGTGCGGCTGCTCTACGGCGGGCGCAACTCGCTGTTCATCGGCGCCGTCGCGACGCTGATCACGATGGTGCTCGCAACGATCCTCGGCACGATCGCCGGCTACCTGCGCGGCATCGTCGATGGCTTCCTCTCGCGCTTCTTCGAGTTGCTGTGGGCCTATCCGGCGATCCTGCTCGGTATCGCGCTCGGCGTCAGCCTCCAGGTCGGCGGGCTCAACCTCGGCCTCTTCACGCTGCAGGGCTCCTCGCTGATGGTGCCCGCGCTGATCATCGGCGTGGTCTACATCCCCTACGTCGCGAAACCGATCCGTGCGCAGGTGTTGACCCTGCGAGAACGCGAGTTCATCGACGCCGCGCGCCAGCAGGGCCTCGGGCCGGTGCGGATCATGGTCGGCGAGATCCTGCCGAACCTGGCCTCGACGATCATCGTTTTCATCCCGCTGATCCTCGCCAACGCGATCCTGCTTGAGGCCGGCCTCTCCTACCTCGGCGCCGGGGTGCAACCGCCGAACCCCTCGTGGGGAACGATGATCAGCGAGGGCATCGGGCTGATCCCGGCGGCGATCCACCTCACCCTGATCCCCGGCACGATGCTCGTGCTGTGCGTGCTCGGCATCAACGTGTTCGGCGACGGCGTCCGTGACGCGCTCGACCCGCGCTCGCAGGTCCGGGTGGGACGCTGATGCTCCGCTTTGCGGTGCGGCGCCTGTTCTCCTGCATCGCACTGCTGTTCGCGATCTCGATCCTCACGTTCCTGATCTTCGAGGCGATACCCAACGGTAATCCCGCCCTGCGGCTCGCCGGGCGCACCGCGACGCAGGCGCAGATCGACGCGATCGAGCGCACCTGGGGCTTCAACAAGCCGATCTACGTCCAGTATTACAAGACGATGGAGAAGATCTTCGACGGGACGGTGATCTCCTACACCCAGCAGCTGAACGTCGAGAGCCAGATCGTCCAGGATCTGCCGCCGACGCTGTCGCTGGCGATCGGCGCCGGGATCATCTGGTTCCTCACCGGCGTCCTCTTCGGCGTGCTCGCGGCCGTCCGGCACGGTCGCTGGCTGGACCGCGTGCTGACCGTGCTCTCGCTGATCGGCGTTTCGACACCGGTGTTCTTCCTCGGCGCGATTCTCAGCTTCTACCTCGGCTACAAGGCGGGGATCTTCCCCAACGGGGACTACGTCAACATCACGACCAACCCAATCCAGTGGCTCTACCACATGATCCTGCCGTGGTGCGCGCTGTCGGCGGTGTTCGTCGGCGTCTACTCGCGCGTGCTGCGCTCGACGATCCTCGACATGGTCAATGACGACTTCGTGCGCACGGCGCGCGCGAAGGGACTGTCCGAGCGCCAGGTGATGACGCGTCACGTGCTGCGCAACAGCCTGATCCCGATCGTCTCGCTGTGGGGCCTTGACTTCGCGTCGGTGATCGGCGGCGGCGCGATCCTCACCGAGTCGGTCTTCAACCTGCAGGGTGTCGGGCAGTACGCCGCACAGTCGATCCAGCGGCTGGATGTGCCGCCGGTGCTCGTGATCACGATGTTCGGGGCGTTCTTCGTGGTGCTGCTCGGCGCGGTCGTCGACATCGTGCACGCGTGGCTCGACCCCCGGGTTCGGCTGTCCGCGTGAGCGCAGACGCGCCGCTCCTATCGGTCGAGGACCTGCGCGTCAGCTTCCGTACCGAGGACGGCGTCGTGCAGGCTGTGGACGGCGTGTCGTTCACAGTCAATCCGGGCGAGGTCGTGGCGATCGTCGGCGAGTCGGGGTCGGGCAAGTCGGTCACGTCGATGACGCTGATGGGGCTGACCCGCTCGCCCAACGCGTCGTTCGAGGGGACGGCGCATTTCGAGGGGGTGGAGTTGGTCGGAGCGAGCAACGATCAGCTGCGCCGGATCCGCGGCGCGCGGATCGCGATGATCTTCCAGGATCCGATGAGCTCGCTGGATCCCGTCTACCGGATCGGCCGACAGATCGCCGAGCAGATCCTCGTGCACGACAGGAAGATCGGCAAGGCGGCGGCGATGGACCGCGCGGTCGGGCTGATGGAGCGTGTCGGCATCCCCAGCGCGCGCGACCGCGCCCGCTCCTTCCCGCACGAGTTCTCCGGCGGCATGCGCCAGCGCGTGATGATCGCGATGGCGCTGTCCTGCTCGCCGAGCCTGCTGATCGCCGACGAGCCGACGACCGCGCTCGACGTAACGATCCAGGCCCAGATCCTCGACGAGCTGCGGCTGCTGCGCGAGCAGAGCGGCACCGGGATCATCCTCGTCACCCACGACCTCGGCGTCGTCGCCGACATCGCCGACCGCGTCGTCGTGATGTACGCGGGCCGCGTGGTCGAGCAGGGGACGCTCGACGACCTGTTCTACGACCCCCAGCACCCCTACACCTGGGGCTTGCTCGGCTCGATCACACGGATCGACGGCGACCGCTCGGGTCATCTGCCGGCGATCGCCGGACTACCACCGTCGCTGATGAACCCGCCGGCGGGCTGTCACTTTCGCCCGCGCTGCCCGCACGCATTCGCGCAGTGCCTCGAGGTCCCGGCGCTCCGCGCCCGTCTGGAAGCCGCGCCCGGGCACCTCGACCGCTGCTGGCTTGCGCCGGAGGACAAGGCGCGGCTGCGAACCGTGGACGGACGGTTCGGGCTGCCCTCGTCGGGTGCGGTGACCGCGTGAGCGCGGACGCCCCGCTGCTGGAGGCCGAGCATTTGCAGATCCACTTCCCCGTCCGCGGCAGCCGCTCGTTCCGTCGCGCCGGGGCCGTGGTCCAGGCCGTGTCTGACGTGTCGTTCACCGTCCACGAAGGGGAGACGCTCGGCGTGGTTGGCGAATCAGGCTGTGGCAAGACGACGCTGATCCGCGGGCTCGTGCGGCTGCTCGATTCGACGGGCGGCGCGATCCGCTTCCGCGGCGTCGACATCACGAGGGCCGGACGGCGGCAGATGGCGCCGCTGCGGCGCGAGATGCAGATGGTCTTCCAGGATCCTCAGGCTTCGCTGAACCCACGCAAGCGGGTCCGCCAGATCCTCGCCACGCCGCTGCGGATCGCCGGCCTGCCCCGCGGCGAGATCGAGCAGCGCTCACGCGAGCTGCTCTCCAGGGTGGGTCTGAACCCGGAGCACCTCGACCGCTACCCGCACGAGTTCTCCGGCGGCCAGCGCCAGCGGATCGGCATCGCGCGTGCGCTCGCGCTCGAACCGAAGGTGATCATGCTCGACGAGCCGGTGTCGGCGCTGGACGTCTCGATCCAGGCCCAGGTGATCAACCTGCTGGACGCGCTGCAGACCGAGCTGGCCCTGACCTTCATCTTCGTCGCGCACGACCTCTCGGTGGTCCGCCACGTGTCGGACCGAATCGCCGTGATGTACCTCGGCAAGATCGTGGAGCTCTCTCCTGCGCAGGAGCTCTACGACAAGCCGATCCATCACTACACGCGCACCCTGCTCTCGGCGATTCCGATTCCCGATCCCCGGGAGAACCGCGAGCGCGTCAGGACCCGAGTCGAGGGCGAGCCGCCGAACCCGATCGCGCCGCCGCGCGGCTGTCACTTCCACACCCGCTGCCCCGCCGCCAGCGGGCTCTGCCGCACCGTCGAGCCGCCGCTGGCGCAGTACGCGGGGGGCCATCTCGCCGCCTGCCACCATCCACTCGCGGTCACCGCCGAGGAGATCGCCTCCGCACAGCGCTCGCCGGCGAGCCCGCTCAGCGCCGGCGCCGAGATGCCCGCCGCGCCGGCGCCCTAGGAGCAGATCGCCGCCGCCGAGCGCTCGCCCGCGAGCCCGCTCAGCCCCGGCGCCGAGATGCCCGCCGCGCCGGCGCCGTAGGAGGAGGTCGCCGCCGCACAGCGCTCTCCCGCGAGCCCGCTGCGCGCCGGCGCCGAGATGCCCGCCGCGCCGGCGCCGTAGGAGGAGGTCGCCGCCGCACAGCGCTCGCCCGCGAGCCCGCTGCGCGCCGGCGCCGAGGTGCCCGCCGCGCCGGCGCCGTAGGGGCCCCTCGCCCGGCCGCTAGACTGCGCCCATGGCCTCTGTCAAGCTGCACCGCTGCTCCTGGACCTTCCTGCACACCGATCTGGATGCCTGCTGGAAGGTGCAGCGCGCGCTCGACGAGCAGGGAATCGAGTACGAGGTCGTCAAGCACGGCTACGGCAAGGGCTCCCGCCCCGAGGTGCGAGCGCTCAGCGGCCAGAAGTGGCTGCCGGTGATCGAGTTCGAGGACGGCCGCGCCTATCGCGCCGAATCCGACGCGATGGCCGCCCGCGCGCGCTCCGGCCAGCTGTTCGACTGAGCGCCCCCCCGTTGGGGGTGGGCGATGCGACACCTGTGGGCGATCGCGGCCGACAGCCCGCGCCTCTAAAGTTGCCCTCGCTGCACGGATGCAGGCGCATCACCGAGGCCCGCCGTCGCAGGCAAGCGACAGCGGGCCTCGGTTCTCCTCCGCGCCGCCGCCCCCGCCTTGCCATACTCCCGGATCCCAACGTTTTGGGGGCGTAGCTCAGTCGGTTAGAGCGCCGGCCTGTCACGCCGGAGGTCGCGGGTTCGAGTCCCGTCGCTCCCGTAGG
>Ga0182015_10001524_pt1 | contig 30194 bp, 19 predicted proteins | sample 712P3MmetaG_FD_120478 | JGI IMG/M metagenome (GOLD analysis project Ga0182015, IMG submission 120478) | Permafrost microbial communities from Stordalen Mire, Sweden - 712P3M metaG | ecosystem: Environmental > Terrestrial > Soil > Wetlands > Permafrost | place: Sweden: Stordalen | collected... | reverse complement strand
ATGACGCTGAATTCAATCGGGGTATCTTCAGGCGGTGCGGACTCCTAAAGCAGAACGAACTGAGAACCAAAATCGTATTCGACGCTCTTTTAGGATATACCGCAGATTCGACAAGTGCAATGAAAAATTTGCCCTTAGGTCCCCAAAATGCACTCTTCGCTACTCGTACTTCAATGATTCTACCGGATCCATCCGCGCCGCCCGCACCGCAGGCACTGTCCCAAATGCCACCCCGACCGCACAGGACACCAGAACGGCAACCACCGCCGATAGCCAGGATACCTGCAACCGATAATCGGTAAAAAAGGCAATCGTTAGCGGCAGCAGCATCGCCAGAACGGCCCCTACCAGCCCGCCGCTCAGTGAGATCAGCACCGCCTCGGCGAGAAACTGCAGCTGTATCTCCCGAAAGGTCGCTCCCAGCGCCTTGCGAATGCCAATCTCCCGGATCCTCGATCGCACCGTGGCCAGCATGATGTTCATGATGCCTACACCACTTACCAGCAGCGTCACCAGCGAAAACAACAGCAGGATAATGCTGAACGCCGTAGCCGTCTTTCCGGCCATGGAAAGCACTTCGGAGAGGTTGCCTACGTCGTACACCGATTCCGACCGGTGCCGGGCCTTGATGGCTTTCAAGATAGCCGCCGTCGCCCAGGGCACACTGGCCGAGTCGTTCATGGAGAAATAGATCTGGTTGACTGCATCGCTGCCCTTGAAATACCGGGCCACGGTGTAGGGGATAAGCACCGTCTCGTCGACAATTTCCGACTGTCCAAAGGTATCTGTTCGCTCGCGAAAGACACCGATAATCACGATGGGAACGCTCGAGATGGCCATCGTCTGGCCTACGGCTTCCTGCGCGCTGCCAAACTGGGTCAAGGCAAATTTCTCCGTGACCAGGGCCGCTTTGCTGTGGGCTAAGGAGTCCTGCTGATCGAAAAAGCGCCCGGCGATCAGATAAAGCCGCCGAATGTCGGCGTACTCCGGGCTGACTCCCAGGATCAGCACATCGCGTTCTTTTCCTCCGCCGGTGGTGAAAAACTGGTGCAGGTTAACCACCGGAGACGCCGCTTGAATGCCTGGGACCTGCTGCTCGACCGAGTTCATATCGTCCGCTGTCAGGTAATCGCGCACGGAGACAATGCTTGCGTCGGAGAGCCCGGCGTACTCCGCCCAGATGAGGTTGGTGCCGATGTTTTGAATGGAAGTGAGTACATACTGCCTGCCGGAGAGCCCAATTGTTACCACCAGGATCAGGGATGCGGTCCCGATCACCATGCCCAGGGCGGTGAGGGCAAAGCGGATTTGGTTGAGACGGAATGAATCGATCGCCAGCAGCACGATCTCACGGAATGCGATGCTCTGGGTGCCCCGTGTTGAGGTGGAAGTACTCATCGATTCCCCAGGAACACCAGGGTGACCCCCAACGAGACCAGGAAAACACCCACCCAGCGACGCGAGCTGACCCGCTCACGGAGAAAGAATACCGCTCCCAGCGCTCCGGCCACGTAACTTAGGGCGGTCACCGGCACAACGAAGCTTACGTTCAGAAAAGACAGCGCACCCAGTAGAGAGAAGAACGCCAGCGCCATCAGACCCACCCCTGCCCACATCCACCCCACCCGCAGGGCGCGCAGAATCACGCGAGCGATGGCTTGCGGACGAAAGTCCTTCACCTCACCCACTGCTTTCATGGCCCGGGAAACGCACAGTTCTCCTCCCGTTCCTGCTACCACGATGAGCAAAAAGAGGATCGGCTCAAGCAAGCTAGTTGCGCTCCATGACTGTCGAGCCGCGCTCAAGGACTGTCGAGCTGGGCTCAAGGCTGCGCGGGCTGGTTTGCCCAACTACGAAGACGCCGAGGCAGATGATGCCAATCCCCAGCCACCGCAAAGGCGAAACCGGCTCGCCCAGCATCAGGTAACCCAACAGCGCGGAAACGCCATAGCCTACCGAAGATGCCGGCTGTACATAGCTGTAATCCGCCCATGAGAGCACCAGCACATTGGCCAGGAAAAAGGTGAGCAACGAGGCAATCCCCAGCCAGATTGGTCCGGTGCCGAGGACGCGAAAGGCTGTGTGGAGGGCTTCCGGAGGCGGCCATAGCGAAAGCTTCCCCGCCTGCTTCATGCCCTTGCTCAGTAAAACGTTCCCCAGAGGGCCCGCGATGACCATTACCGAGATCAGGGAAAACGTTTTAAGATGCAGCGGTTTCTGAGACGTCATTCCATCCGGCCAGTTTCATTGTACTAGGGCAGAAAACCGCGTATCGCTCTGTCGAAAATCAGATCGAGCACTATCGCAGAGGGGTCGCTCAATAGGGAGTTGTTTGAGGGGAAAGGCGCACAGCAGGTCCCTCCACTTCGGTCGGGAGGACAAATTTTAGGGCGGATTTCTACCTTTGCGATCGCTATTGGGATGGACGGTCCGGGGGAGAGTTCGCGGAATCCCACATCTCGCGAAAAACGAGCGAGATACCCGGATTTCCTGTACGCAGCGCCAGCCAGTGCCGCGTGTGCGGCTTTCAATGAGGAAAGCCGCATGAAGTGAGTGGACCCAGCCAGGCCTCGCAGGAAATCCGGGGGTATGGGGCACCCGGGAGTTGTTTGCAGGTGTAGAGAAGCAGCTTTCGCCTTAAATTTCTCTACACCTTCCATCTACTGCACCGCAAAGTTTGCTTTTCTCCCGGCGCGGGGCAAAAAGCTTCGTTATAACTATAGTTTGGAGAAGAATGCAGCTTTGCATTCTGAGAGGTGTTCCCACTTTGTGTGGCATTGCTGGCTTTACCCAGAAAGGCTGGACGTCTGATCCCGATCGCATTCGGGCGGCTACGGCGACTCTGACCCATCGCGGACCTGACCAGCAGGGGGTCTTTTCTTCCCGATTGTGCTCCCTGGGGGCAACCCGTCTGAAGATTCTCGACTTGGCTGCCGGCGATCAGCCGATGACCTCAAAGGATGGCGACACCGTCATCGTATTCAACGGGGAAATCTACAACCACCTGGAGCTCCGGCCTGAGCTGGAAGCGCTCGGCTACCAGTTCCATACCCATTGCGATACCGAGACCGTGCTGTGCGCCTTCCTCGCCTGGGACACTGGGTGCTTTGCTCGCATGCGCGGCATGTTCGCCGTCGCCCTCTGGCGCAAATCCACCAGGCGCCTCATCCTGGCCCGCGACCGCATGGGCATCAAGCCTCTGTACCTGGCGAAGTATGGCGAGGACCTGCTGTTTGGTTCCGAACTCAAGACCATCCTCATCCACCCTGAAGTGGAGCGCCGCCTCAGCATGGAAGGGCTCGACTGTTATTTGTCGTTGAACTACGTTCCCTGCCCCTGGACCCTGGTGAACGGAGTAGAAAAACTGCCGCCGGGTTGTTGGTACGAATGGCACGACGGCCAGGTGCGTACCGAATCCTATTGGCGTTTGCCGGATGCGACACCGCAGGTTCGTGATCTTGAGGGGGCCAAAGAAGAGCTGGATTTTCTGCTGCAGCAATCGGTCCGTGAGCACCTGCTTGCCGACGTTCCCCTGGGCGTGTGGCTGAGCGGCGGCATCGATTCTTCCACCATCCTGCATTACGCAGCCGGCACCAACCATGCGCGCCTGAAGACCTTTTCCATCTCGTTCAAGGGCCGCAGCTTTGACGAGACCGAACACATTCAGAGCACGGTCGCGCATTACGGAACCGACCATGAACAACTCGACCTGAACCCGCAGGAAGATTTGCAGGGGGCTATCGAGCAGTTCGCCTACTACTCGGACGAACCGAGCGCCGATGCAGGCGCGTTGCCGGTCTGGTTTCTCTCCCGCCTGTGCAAAACCCACGCGACCGTCGCCTTGAGCGGTGAAGGCGCGGATGAAATTTTCGCCGGCTACCTTACCTATCGCGCGAACCAGCTGGCGCGCCAGGCCCGGGCTTTGCCTGCACCTGCGATCAAGTTGGCGTTGCAAGGCCTGCGTTACTGGCCCGTCTCCGATGAGAAGATCAGCCTGGAATACAAGCTGAAACGCTTTCTCGAGGGCGCCTTGCTCTCTCCAGAAAGGGCGCATGTCCACTGGAATGGAACTTTCTCTGAGCCGGCCAAAGCAGCCTTGTTAAAGCGTCCACTGCCTCCAACAATGGACACTCTCCTGGAAACCCTGGCGAGTGAACTGGCCGCAAAGAATTCGCTGTACCCGTATCTTGCTTTCGACCAGCAGTATTACCTGGCCGATGACATCCTGGTGAAGTCCGATCGCATGAGCATGGCCCACTCGGTTGAGGTGCGTCCACCGTTTCTCGACCATCGCATCATCGAGTTCGCCGCCACCCTGCCCGACACGCTGAAAATGCGCGGCTCACGGCAAAAACTACTGCTGAAAGAATTGATGAAGGACAAATTGCCCCCATCGATTCTCAATCGCAAGAAAGTGGGCTTTGATATTCCCGCGCATGAGTGGCTCCGCGGATCACTGCGTCCACTTCTGCTTGACACTTTGAAAGAAGGACTCTCTGAGCACTCTGATCTCTTCCGCGCCGACACCATCGAGAACTACTTACGTCTTCACCTCGAAAGGCGAGCTAACCTGGGATACCACCTATGGGGTTTAATGATCCTGTTTCTGTGGATGAAGCAATGGCGCATTCAGTCGACGCCGGCGTCGACACGCAAACTACCAGTCCTGGTGGCCGCAGGGGCTGGAACACCTATCTAGTAATTCTTCTGTTGTTCGCCGCGGCAATCTACCTGGCCTGCATTGTTTCCCCACCCTCGCTGATGGATGATGTCGATGCCGTGCAGGGGCAGATTGCGCGCAATATGCTCGACTCCGGGGATTGGGTCACGGCGCGTCTGGACGGCATCCTCTACCTGGAGAAGTCGCCACTGATTTATTGGTTGATGGCGATCTGCTACAAGATTTTCGGCCCTTATGACTGGGCGGCGCGCATTCCCATGGCGCTTTCCTCGATTGGCCTGGTATGGCTCACGGCTGCTTTCGGCAAATGGGCCTTCGGCAAAATGGCCGGCTTCTATGCCGGCCTGTGCATCGCTACGTGCATTGGCCTCTGGCTCTTTACCCGCATCCTGATTCCCGACGTCATGTTGACGTTCACCATCGCCCTGACGATGTGGGCCTTTTTGCGGGTTCTCGATGAGGAAGAAAAACATCCCCGCGCCTGGGCCTACATACTGGCAGCAAGCCTTGGTTTGGGATTGTTGCTCAAGAGCCTCATCGCCATTGTCTTTCCCCTGGGCGCAGTGATTCTCTATCTTCTGTTCACCCGCCAGCTTTTTCCGCTGGCAACCCTGCTGGCAACCTGGAAGCGCTTCTACCCTTGGTCCAGCCTGGGGATTATGCTGCTTGTCGCCCTACCCTGGCACATCCTGGCGACGATTGCCAATCCGCCCTATTTTGCTTTCACCCTGCATAGCGGCGGCGGTTTGTATCACGGCTTTCTCTGGTTTTATTTCATCAACGAGCAACTGCTGCGCTTTCTCAACCTCCGCTACCCTCGCGATTACGCGACAGTACCGCGCCTTTACTTCTGGTTATTTCATTTGATCTGGCTTTTTCCCTGGAGTGTTTACTTCCCTGCTGTTCTCAAGCTTTCGTATCGGCCAGTAGACCGCGCCGGACGCACACGGTTGCTGGCGCTTTGCTGGACCGGGTTCCTGCTGCTTTTTTTTACCTTCTCCACCACGCAGGAGTATTACTCCATGCCCTGCTACCCGGCGCTCGCACTGCTGCTGGGGTCGGCTATGACTATGGGCGGAAGCCGTATTCGCTGGGGTACACGGGCGCTCACCATCATCACCGGCATCGCTGCGCTGGCCGCGATTTCTATTCTCATCGCCGTTCGCCATGTGCCCACTCCGGGAGACATCACTACCGCCCTCAGCAAACATCCCACGGCTTACAAGCTTTCACTGGGCCACATGGAAGATCTCACCTTGAGTTCGTTTGCCTACCTGCGCTTCCCACTTGGGTTAGCGGCCGTCGCCTTTCTGATCGGCGCTGTGGGCACGCTTCGCGCCAGCAGCCGGCGCGCCTTTCTGGCGGTTGCAGTGATGATGGTCTTGTTCTTTCAGGCAGCACGCGTGGCCATGGTCACCTTCGATCCTTTTCTTTCTTCGCGGCCATTGGCACAAGCCATCCTGAACGGACCACGGGGCACAATCATCGTCGACAGCCAGTACTACATTTACTCTTCCATTGCTTATTACACCGGCCGCACCGAACTGCTGCTCAATGGACGCTGGAATAATCTCGAATATGGCTCATACGCTCCCGGTGCTCCCAACGTCTTTATCAATGACGCAGACTTCAAGCAGCTCTGGCTTAGCCCTGCTCGCTACTACGTGGTCACCAAACTGACCGCCGTTCCCCGGCTTACGCAGTTGGTCGGCGACGACCGGCTGCACGTAGTCGCGACCGGAGGAGGCAAGATTGTTTACACCAATTACCGTTTGACCGGCTCGGCCGGCGCGCAACCCGTGGATACCCCTGTTAAACTTGGCTTTGGGATTATCCATTCCCGCACGCCCGGCAAAGCCGATTGGCACATCACTGCAGCAGGCGAATAAAGAAACTACTTCCGGGAGGAACTATGAAAATTGCCGTACTTGGAGGCGATGGTTATTGTGGCTGGGCTACCGCCCTCTATCTATCGAACCGGGGACATTCCGTTGCCATTATCGACAACTTCGTGCGCCGTCTTTGGGACCACGAACTGGGCGTGCAGACGCTCACTCCCATTCGATCGCTGGCCGATCGTTTGCGGGTGTGGCATGAGCTCACCGGCAAGACGATTGAGCTGTTTGTCGGGGATGTGACGGACTACGAATTTCTGGCTTCGACCATCCGGAGTTTTGAACCGGAAGCGGTGATTCATTTTGCCGAACAGCGGTCTGCGCCCTATTCGATGATCGACCGCAACCATGCCGTGGGCACGCAGGTAAACAATGTAGTAGGCACGCTGAACCTGTTGTTCGCCCTGCGCGAATTCCAGCCGGACTGCCACCTGGTCAAGCTCGGCACCATGGGTGAATACGGCACACCGAATATCGATATCGAAGAAGGCTACATCACCATCGAGCACAACGGCCGTAAAGATCTGCTGCCATTTCCCAAGCAGCCGGGATCGTTTTATCACCTCTCCAAGGTGCACGATAGCCACAACATGATGTTCGCGTGCAAGATCTGGGGAACCCGCGCCACCGATCTGAACCAGGGCGTCGTGTATGGAACCATGACCGACGAAGTTGCTTTGGATGAAGCACTGATCAACCGCTTTGACTATGACGAGGTTTTCGGTACAGTGCTCAATCGCTTCTGCGCCCAGGCAGCCATTGGCCACCCACTCACGGTCTACGGTAAAGGCGGCCAGACGCGGGGTTTCCTCGATATTCGCGACACCGTACGCTGCGTGGAGCTCGCCTGTTTGAACCCTGCAGGCAAGGGCGAATTCCGCGTTTTCAATCAATTCACCGAGCAGTTTTCTGTGTTGGATCTAGCCAACCTGGTGCAGAAGGCCGGCAAGCAAGCTGGATTGAAAGTGGAAATCGATCATTTGCCCGATCCTCGCGTGGAATCTGAGCAGCATTACTTTAATGCGAAACACTCCAAGCTGATCGATCTCGGTCTGGAGCCGCACTTTCTCTCGGATTCGCTGCTGGATTCGCTGATCGATATTGCGGTCCGCTACCGCGACCGAATCGATACAGCCCTGTTTCTACCGCGGGTAAACTGGCGTCACACCAGGAATGACCGGCGCGTGGAAAAGCCTGTGTTGGCTAAGACCGCCCTGTAGAATGCGACTTTGTGGCTCGTCGTTCCCAAGAAATGGGAACGATGGGCCACTCGCATTTTTCCCGACACGGAACATCAGGAGAGCATCCTAGAGCAGTTTCGCAATGACAGTGGCATAGGCGCTTTTTATGGGGAGTGGTTTGTGGTGGAGGCGCACCGCAGGTCCCTCCACTTCGCTACCCCGGATTTCCTGTTGAGACTCGTGGCGTTGCCGAAGTTCATGCGGCTTTCTTTACGGAAAGCCGCACACGTGGTCATCGTTAGATTCGCGAAGTAGGAAATCCGGGTACGCTCCGGTCGGGATGACAAGTCGTGGGTAGCGCTTCCCTTCAGTTTCGATTTGGTAGAGAGAACTGCGGGCCTCCGCCGATTTTCATCACCTAAGGTGGGCCCCTGTTAAACGCGTTCAGGCGCTTTCTCGGCTGCGCGAATCGCCGCCGCAGGATCGACCGGGACTAATTCGCCGTTGCCGCGAATGTAGTAGTAGCCATCTCGCCAGCGAATGCTGTTACGGGTAAAGCTTGTCAACCAAATGCACGTGGCCAGCAGGTCCCACACCGGCAGCAGCCACAGCTTCTTGTAAATACCGGGCTGCTTCAAACCCCAGCGTCCAATCACTTCCATCATCGCGATACGGAAAGCGAAGTATGCGCTCAGATAGGCAAACGTAATCTCGGGCGTGGGCTGAATGAAGATTGCCGCCAGGGCCCAGGGTAAGCCAAGAGTAAAGATCAGTCCAAAATGTCCCCACGGCCGCATGATGCGCATCACTACCGTCCAGCGCAGACGCTTCAGAAAAAGGTCGCGCAGCGACTGAAAGTCGGACACCGTTCGAATGGAATAATTCAGCAGCTTAACTTCATAGCCTTGCTCCGCAATCAATCGCCCTACCAATAGATCGTCAGCCGGGCGGTTCTCGATTGCCGCATAGCCACCAAAGCCTGCAAGACGGGTAAGCGTCGTTGCAATGGTTGGCCCCAGGGCAAACTTGACTCCATCCAGTTGCCGAGCAACCAGAATGCCGGCATAGAAGTCTGAAAGCATGCCTACGGATTGAACGCGCTGTACGAAGGTTTTCTCTTCGCTGGGAACGGGCACGTAAAAGCACGTAACCGCTCCCACCTTTGGGTCTGACAGACCGGCAACGATGGTGCGCAGATAATCCGGTTCTACGCGGACATCGCTGTCGCTCATCACCACCGTTTCGTACTTGGCTTCGGCGCTCATGCGCGCCAGCTTGGCGACCTTATCGTTGGTGGCAACCCGGCCGGAACCGATCAGAACCCGGATCTGGCACTCGGGGAAGTCGCGGATAAGCCTCTGAATCGTAGGCAGAGCAGGCTCAGACGCATCGCCTACGCAAAAGATAATTTCGTATTCCGGGTAATCCTGGCGGCAGAAACTGGCCAGGTTTTCGTAGGCATCCGGATCCAACCCACGAATGGGCTTGAGATTACTCACCGGCGGGGTATAGCTGGAAGAGGCCAAAGGCCCGTTTTTGTGCGAACTACGGAAGAACTGCCATGCGCTGAACAGGGCAAGGGAATAGTAGATCAACGGGATGGCCGCCATCCCCAATATCAGGAAATGCAAAAGACTCAGGATCATTCAGCCCCTAACTCCCATATGGATTGATTATCTCCCAAGCCTGAGATGCACTCTTTTTATGGGCCAAAGTGTGTCAATGACTTTCTCTCGCGGGTAAAGTTCCGTATTGGAGACGCACGCTGGGGTCCGGCTGTTTCATCTCTACCCGGCCGCCCCCAAAAAAGTGGGACTTTATTCGCCACCGCGTGTCGAACCAGGACGTGGCAGCCCTATTCGCAGGGCGGCCATAATTTAATCATCCAGCCTATAAGCTTTTATTTCTCAGCCGCTTGAATCCCTTGACCCGTATTTTTCCCACAAGTCGCGGTTGACACACACAACCCGCAATAGGCGAAAATAAGGCGAAGATTCAGCATGCCAACCGCCCAACATCTTCGCGCCCAGATAGAAGCTACCCTGGCACAACGAATCCCTTCAGCGCTTACTCCTCTGGCTAGAGTTGCCTACCCGGTTGCTCCTACCGGCATTTCCGAAATCGATCTTCTGCTGAGCGGCGGATTTCCTGTCGGCGCTATCAGCGAAATTGTAGGACCGGAATGCTCTGGACGCACATCGCTGGCGCTCAAATTTGTCGCCGGCCTCACCCAGGCGGGCAAGATATGTGCCTGGGTAGATGTTTCCGACGCCTTGCATCCCGAATCGGCCGCGGCCAGCGGAGTGGATCTCTCCCGGCTGCTGTGGGTACGCTGTGGTTTAGCACAAGATCAAGCGTTCAAACCCTCATCCCTTGCAGCTGCAGGCGCGAAAACGTCTCCCGGCAGCAAGCCGCGGACTCGGAGCAAGTCGTGGTCCCGGCTGGAGCAAGCACTACGAGTTACGGATCTCTTGCTGCAGGCAGGCGGCTTCAGTTGCATTGTGCTGGATATGGGGAGCCTGCACGCCGAGTATGCCTTGCGTGTGCCCCTTGCGACCTGGTTTCGTTTTCGCGCAGCAGCCGAGCGAGGGCAATCGAATGTTTTGCTGCTGACCCAACACCCCTGCTCTCGAAACAGCGCCGGGCTGGTGCTTCGTCTGGAGCCGGGCCGCGTGCTTACCCGGGGCTCAACCATCTTCACCGGCCTGGAACATCGCGCTGAGCTGGAACGGCAGCGCTTTCCTCAGTCTCCCGGGAATATCTATTCGCTGCGCAAGCCTGCGCAAAGCGTGCAAACAACAGGCTGGCAGAGCAGCGCTGTTTGGGCAGGCCGCAAATGACTGCACCTATGACAGAACGTTACGCATGCCTGGTGGCGCAGAATTTTCCGCTCCAGGCACTGTTGCGTTTACGGCCGGAGTTACAAAGCAAACCAGTAGCCGTGCTCGATGGCGAGGCGCCATTCGAGCAGGTGTGCTCACTGAATGGTCCTGCGCTCACGCTGGGTGTGGCTCCGGGTATGACCCGGCTGGAAATGGAGATGTTTCCTACCGCCCTGGTGTTGCCACGCTCCCCCGCCCAGGAGACGGCAGCCCGCACTGCTTTGCTGCAGTGTGCAGGCGCCTTTTCACCACAGGTGGAAGATCAGAGCAACGATGGTTGCTTTATCTGCGTGATCGACATTGCCGGCATGGAGACGCTCTTTGGTTCCCCCGATGCTCTGGGCGAACGCCTGCTGCAACGAACCAAGGAGCTCTGTGTACGCGCCTCGGTCGCGATCAGCAGCAACTTCCACGCAGCCAGGTGCCTGGCACTTGCTTTGGCTTCCGGCATAGGCAAACGTACCGGGGTACGGGTGGTGCCGAAGGGAATGGAATGTGCAGCCCTTGCCCCACTTCCACTCGCGGTGCTCGAGCTTTCCCTGGAACATGGGGAGACATTCTCCATGTGGGGCATCACCACACTGGGCGCCCTGGCAAATCTCCAGGAAGCCGAATTGATTGCGCGGCTGGGACAGGCAGGGAAAGAGCTGCGCCTGCTGGCACGCGGAGAATCACCGCATTTGTTCACCGCGATGGAGGGTGGCTTCGTGCTGGAAGAGCGCATGGAGCTCGACTCGCCGGTCGAACTACTCGATTCCCTGCTTTTTATCATCGGCGTGATGCTCGACCAGCTCATTGTGCGTGCTCAATCGCGCATACTCGCGCTGGCCTCGATCACTCTCGATCTGACTCTGGAAGATGGCACATCCCATACCCGCACAGTGCGGCCCGCACTGCCCAATCATGACCGGAAACTCTGGTTGAAGCTCATCCACCTGGATCTGCAGGCGCATCCACCCCAGGCGGCAATCCTGGGGCTTACTTTACATGCACAGCCCGGCAGCACCAGCAATGTGCAACTGGGGCTGTTTTCGCCCCAGGTGCCGGAACCTATGCGGCTGGATGTTACGCTGGCCCGGATTCGCAGTATTGTAGGCGACGGGTGCGTTGGCCATGCCGTGCTCAAAGACACACATCGTCCGGATGCATTTCGCCTGGAACCGTTTCATGTGCCATTTAGTGTGCCGTTTCATGTGCCCTTTAGCGTATCCACTTCGACTCCCCGCGAAGCGATACCGGGTGGGCAGCGCGTCGCTATGCGGCAATTACGTCCAGCTGAAGTGGTGACCGTAACTGTCCGCGATCGACAACCCGACTCCTTCATCTTTCGCGAGAAACGATACCAGGTCGAGCATGCTTATGGACCCTGGTCTTCTGCTGGAGACTGGTGGCGGCCCACCCTGTGGTCGCTGGAGCAATGGGATCTGGTAGCCAGGGCTCAGGAGGATGCCCATCCTGCAGCGTGGCTTTGCTGTTGCCTCACCCGTGATCTGACACAAGAACGGTGGCAGGTAGAAGCGCTGTATGACTGAGCGCTATATCGAACTCCATGCGGCCAGCGCATTCAGCTTTCTGGAAGGGGCATCCCTGCCGGAAGACCTGGTTCAGCGCGCTGCTGAACTCAACATGCCGGCGATGGCGCTGCTGGATCGTAATGGAGTGTATGGCTCGGCGCGCTTTCACACACTGGCTACCAAGCATGGCGTACGCGCCCATGTCGGGGCGGAGATTGCTGTATCGAGCTTAGGCAATCGGCTCATGCCGTCGGAATGGCTGCCGCATCGCCATGCTGCCGAGCCTGCGCGCCTGCCTCTGCTCTGTACTTCGCGCGCAGGCTACCAGAATCTTTGCCAACTGATTACCCGGTTCAAGATGCGCGAGACGACCAAGTGCGAAGGTGCGGCTACGCTGGAAGATCTTGAACAGTATTCCGCTGGACTGGTCTGCCTGACCGGCGGGGATGAAGGCCCAATGGCTGCGGCCTTGATGCATGGAGGTGAGTCCGCTGCAGTTAAGGTTACCGAACGCCTGGTCAGGCTCTACGGGCAGAAGAATGTCTATGTCGAGGTGCAGCGGCATGACGACCGGGAGGAGGAATGGCGCAACCAGGCCGCGCTACGGATTGCGCGCCGCCTGGGCTTGCCCCTGCTGGCTACCAATGGGGTTCGTTATGCCACCGCGTATGACCGGGAAATTCTCGATGTGTTTACTGCGACACGCCACCATACCGACCTGGAGCATGCCGGCCGGCTTCTCACCATCAATGGACAGCGCCATCTGCGCACTGCGCTGGAGATGACAGCCAGGTTCAAGGATCTTCCCCAGGCGGTTGCGAACACGGTGGATTTGTCGGAGCGGCTGGAATTTGAGCTCAATGATCTCGGTTATGAATTCCCTCACTATCCGGTTCCCGAGGGAGAAACCATGGATAGCTTTCTGCGCTTGCGCACCATGGAAGGCGTATCGAAGCGATACGGTTCCCTGCATAGTCGTCACTTATTGGAGAAAGCGAAAAAGCAGGTTGAGCATGAACTGGCATTGATACAGAAACTGGGCTTCGCCGGCTACTTTCTCATCGTGTGGGACTTGGTGGATTTCTGCAAAAAAAACGACATCCTGATACAAGGCCGGGGGAGTGCAGCAAATTCTTCTGTCTGTTACGCGCTGGAAATTACCGCGGTCGATCCGGTAGGTATGGAGCTGCTCTTTGAACGCTTTCTGAGCGAAAACCGCGGGGAATGGCCTGACATCGACCTGGATCTTCCCTCGGGAGATAAGCGCGAGCAGGCGATCCAGTATATCTATCGCCGTTACGGGGAACTGGGCGCCGCCATCACTGCCAACGTGATTACCTATCGCGGCAAGTCGGCTGCCCGGGAAGTGGGAAAGGCGATGGGCTTCGACCCCGAGACCCTGGGGCGCCTTTCGAGCCTCGTGTCGCAGTGGGAATGGAAGGGCAAAAATGACACCTTGGAACATTCGTTTCTTCACGCCGGTTTCGATATCAAGCATGCGCATATTCACAAATATCTCGAGCTTTGCATGCGTATTCAGGATCTACCCCGGCATCTTGGCCAGCACTCGGGAGGGATGGTGATATGCCAGGGCCAACTGGATCATGTGGTGCCGCTGGAACGTACATCCATGCCCGGGCGAACCGTAGTGCAGTGGGACAAAGAGGACTGTGCCGACCTGGGCATCATCAAAGTGGACTTGCTGGGCCTGGGTATGATGGCGGTCATCCAGGATTCCCTTACCCTGGTATCCCAGCATTACGAGCAGCCGGTTGAGCTGGCGCACTTGCCCCAGGATCCGCTGGTGTATGAAACCCTGCAGCGCGCTGACACCGTGGGTATGTTTCAGGTGGAAAGCCGCGCGCAAATGGCCTCGCTGCCGCGCAATCGCCCGGATAAATTTTATGACCTGGTGGTACAAGTAGCCATCATCCGTCCCGGGCCCATCGTGGGCAAGATGATGCACCCATACATGCGGCGGCGGCAGAAAAAAGAAGCGGTTACGTATCCCCATCCCTCCCTGGTGCCGGTACTCAAACGAACATTAGGCGTGCCTTTATTTCAGGAGCAGCTGCTGCGCATGGCGATGACAGTGGCTAATTTTTCTGGTGCGGAAGCAGAAGAATTGCGCCGTGCCGTCGGTATGCGCCGGTCCTGGCAGCGCATGGAGCAACTGGAAGTGAAACTGCGGAGTGGTATGACCGCGAACGGCCTTGATACAGCCACGCAGGAAACCATTATTCAAAACATCACTTCCTTTGCACTCTATGGCTTTCCTGAATCCCATGCTGCCAGCTTTGCCTTGATTGCTTACGCTTCTGCTTATTTCAAGGTGCGTTACCTGGCAGCGTTCACTTGCGCCATTCTCAATAATCAGCCGATGGGGTTTTACTCGCCCGCCGTACTGGTGAAAGACGCGCAACGTCATGGACTGCGCATACGCCCTATCGATGTGCAGATATCAGAATGGCCATGCACGATCGAGCATGAAAGCAATGGTGAGCGCTCCCTGCGCATGGGGCTGATGTATGCCAAGGGGCTGCGGCAGGAACAGGGGGAAGCGCTGGTCGCATCCCGCAGGGTATCCGGGCAGTTCCTCTCTGCGGAAGACTTGACGCTGCGGGTGCCCATGCTAAACCGCAAAGAACTGACGCTGTTGGCTCGCATCGGCGCCATGAATAGCTTGGATGGGATCGATCATCGCCGGGATGCAGTTTGGGCAGTAGAAGAAACAGTCAGGCCAGTGGGACCCTTGCTGAAATCTGCGCATGGTATCTCCAGCTCTTCCCCGTTACGCCAGATGAATATAGAGGAAAGGCTGAGTGCAGACTACTCCGGGACCGGATTGACTGTGGGGCAGCACCCGCTCCATTATCGCCGGCAAGAACTGAGCGCAAGAAAGATGCTCACGGCTATTGAATTGCGGAATCGTCAGGACGGCGATTATGTACGCACGGCCGGTTGTATCATCGCGCGTCAGCGCCCTGGTACCGCGAAGGGGTTCATCTTTCTCTCCATGGAAGATGAGACCGGTATTGCCAATGTGATTATCACTCCCGATCTCTATGAGCGGGAACGTGTGGTGGTCACACGCAGCAAGTTTGTTGTGGTCGAGGGCAGGATGCAGAACCAGGACGAAGTCGTCCACATCAAGGCCACGCACATTCAACCGTTGGCCTTCACCAATCTCGAAGTGACATCCCATGATTTCCATTAAGCAGACGGACGAATATAATATGAGCGAAGCGTGAAAGATAAAAAACGCAGGTCCTCCATGCCTGAGGGCAATTTTGGATCGAGCAAGAACCGTACCTCAACGGCTAAAGCCGCTTGTGCATGGAATTCCTACGGCACGGCTGAAGAGGCTGCGGAAAAACTCGGTACTGGTGAAGGGTAGAGCCTTGAAGGGTCCATACCGGGAGCAAAACAGTGCCGCGCCTACGGCGCTCGCGGATAATCGTCGGCATTGATTCCCAGCCCTACCGGGCTGGGCTCTCGTTTGGCTGACGGCCCTCCGGGCCTTGACGAACTCTTAGGTTGCATTCAATCGTTCAGGACTAAAAGCACAGATCATTTTCGGCACGTTGCGGCGAGATTTGTCCTTCTCTTCTTCTCGTCCAGGGATGAAATCTGGTTGAAGGAGCGTTATAGACTAGTCCTGTTGGAACATCTGCTTAATTCCACGCAGAGCTTGCCGGGTTCGTTCTTCATTCTCGATCAGCGAAAAGCGCACGTGCTCATCGCCGTATTCACCGAAACCGACGCCCGGACTGACGGCTACCTTGGCATCCGTGAGCAGCTTTTTGGAAAACTCGAGCGAGCCCATCTTTTTGTATTGCTCAGGAATCGAGGCCCAGACAAACATCGTGGCCTTAGGCATCGCCACTTGCCACGTCAGTTGATTGAGCCCTTTCACCAATACATCGCGCCGCTTGCGGTAGGTGTCGCAGATTTCCTGAACACACTCCTGCGGGCCCTCCAAAGCCAGGATCGCAGCCACCTGTATGGGCGTAAATGTTCCGTAATCGAAGTAGCTCTTGAGCCTCCCCAACGCCGCGACTAATGCAGGATTTCCCACCATGAAGCCTACTCGCCACCCAGGCATGTTATAGCTCTTGGACAGAGTGAAGAACTCGACGGCGATGTCTTTCGCTCCCTTTACCTGCAGGATCGATGGCGCACGATAGCCATCGAAGACCAAATCAGCATAAGCAAGATCATGGACAAGATATATTTGGAATTCCTTGCACAGGGCGACCACGCGCTCGAAAAAGGCGAGGTCCACGCATTGGGTAGTAGGGTTCGCGGGAAAATTCAGGATCAGCATTTTCGGACGCGGGTACATCAGCGGAACGGTCTGCTCCAGCTCTGCCAGAAAATCATCGGTGCTGTGCACCGCGATGCCGCGCACATTGGCCCCGGCGATCACCGGACCATAAATGTGGATCGGATAGCTGGGACTCGGTACAGCCACGACGTCACCACGATCAAGCGTGGCCAGGCATAGATGGGCAATACCCTCCTTGGAGCCAATGGTGACGATCGCTTCCGTCTGTGGATCGAGTTCCACGTCATAGCGTCTCTGATACCAGTTGCAAATCGCTTTGCGCAACCGCGGGATGCCCTTGGACAAAGAGTAGCGATGCGTGGCCGTCTTGCCCACAGCCTCGACCATCTTATCCACGATGTGCTTGGGCGTGGCGCCGTCCGGGTTGCCCATGCCGAAATCGATAATGTCTTCTCCGCGCGCGCGGGCCGCCGCCTTCATTTCGCCGGTGATGTTGAACACGTACGGCGGCAGGCGCTTTAACCGAAAGAACTCTTGCATTGGCCTTATTCCTATCGTTTATTGAATACGCTCGAACCGATAACCCTCGACGGAAAGAGCGTCGGCGATCTGGGTAATATGCGAGGCGCCTCGCGTTTCAAGCGTGATGTCAATCACAGTGTCACCCAGATTAACGCCATAGTAGGCACGATTGTGTAACGTCTCCACAATGTTTGCCCGTTGATCGGAAAGTATTTTCGTCAGCTGATGCAGGGCTCCCGGGCGATCGGCCAGGTGCACGCGAATGCGAATACGACGCCCATCCTTGACCAGGCCGCGTTCGATGATCCTGGCCAGCAGACTTACATCGATGTTGCCTCCGCACACCAGAACGGCGGTTCGTTCCGTCTTGAGCGAAGTCTTTTTTTGCAGAAGAGCGGCCAGGGCTACGGCTCCTGCTCCTTCGGCGAGGGTTTTTTCCATTTCCAGCAGGACCATGATGGCATTGGCGATCTCGTCTTCATCGACGGTAACGATCTCGTCGACAAAGCGCTGTACCTGGGGCAACGTCAGCTCCCCGGCGCGGCGCACCGCAATTCCATCCGCGATGGTCGCTTCGGCCGGCAGGGTGACCGGGCCGCCGTTCTCGATAGCGCGCAACATGGAGGGCAGACGCTCAGTCTGCACTCCAACCACGCGAATGCCCGGATTGCTCTCTTTCAAGGCGCAGGCAACGCCACTGATCAGTCCCCCGCCGCCAATCGGCACCACGACCGCTTGCAGACCTTGCACCTGCTCCAGCAGTTCCAGGCCGATGGTCCCTTGACCATTGATGACGGCGTGATCATCGAAGGGGTGCAGAAAGGTTAACCCGTCCGCCGTGCAGATGCGGAGAGCTTCGTCGCATGCCTCATCGTAGTTGGCGCCGTGGAGAATCACGTCGGCTCCAAAGCCGCGAGTGGCTGAGATCTTGACCAGCGGGGTCATCAGGGGCATGACGATGCGCGCCGGAATGCCGCGCTGGGTGGCGTGATAGGCCACGGCCTGAGCATGATTGCCTGCGCTGGCTGCGATGACCCCACGCCGCTTCTCGTCGTCACTCAGCAGGAGAATCCGGTTGAGCGCTCCGCGCTCTTTAAAGGCTCCGGTGCGCTGCAGATTATCGAGCTTGAGAAAGACCTGTTGACCGGTCATCTCGGAGAGCGCTGCCGAGCGTTGGCAGGGGGAAAAGTAGATGAAATCGCGGATTCTTTGTTCTGCTTGCCTTATTTCAACCAGGGAAACGTCCACAGATGGTATTAAAGCATCTCTGCTGGTGCGCTAAAAGTGGAACAGGAGATGCCTTCTCTGCTTCGAATCCCTCCCGGAGACGACAAATCACAAATTCCCAAACTGGCAGCTGCTTTGCGATTGAGAGAACCGCAGGTCCCTCCGCTTCGGTCGAGATAACAAGTCGTAGGGTGGCGCTTCCTTAAATTCGATTGCTGGGAGAGGGGGAACCGCGGTCTCCCGCCAATTTTCATCACCTTTGGCGGGCCGCAGGCCCATGAATACTCCGGTCGGGATGGTAAGAAGGTGCTTTGAAGGGCAACCGTGCTCCCTTCAGGATCGCGATAGACTGAGAATCAAGATGAAGGCAAGCGAATCCGGTACCGTCGCGGTTCTGGCGGAAAAGCCTTCGGTTGCGCGTGACATTGCCCGAGTACTCGGCGCCGAGACGAAGGGCAAGGGCTACCTGCAGGGCAATGGCTATGTGGTCACCTGGGCCATCGGGCACCTGGTTTCATTGGCCGAGCCGCACCAAATCAATCCGCAGTGGAAACAATGGCGACTCGAGACACTCCCCATCCTGCCTGAGGAGTGGCCCCTGGTGGTGTACGAGCGAAGCAAAGAGCAGTTCGAAGTAGTGCAGCAGATACTCCAGTCGGCGCGCGTGTCGAGCATTGTGTGCGCGACGGATGCCGGGCGCGAAGGCGAGCTGATTTTCCGCTACATCTACCAGGCGGCTAAAAGTAAAAAGCCGTTTAGCAGGCTGTGGATTTCGTCGCTGACGCCGGATGCCATCCGCAAAGGATTCTCAAGCCTTCGTCCGGGCAGTGACTATGACCGACTGGCGGATGCCGCCTGCGGGCGCAGCCGAGCCGATTGGCTGGTTGGAATGAACCTGTCACGCGCCTACTCCATCGTCTACAACGAAGCGCTTTCTGTGGGCCGCGTGCAGACCCCGACCCTGGCCATGATCGTCGATCGCGAACTTACCCTGCGGAACTTCGTGCCAGAAGATTATCTCCAGGTAGTCGCTAGTTTCCAGGCCAAGGAAGCAAAGGAGAGCTACGAAGGCACCTGGTTCCGGCCTCATGTCAAGAGCGAGAGTAAAGACGGACCTGCGAGCAATACCAGGCTGGCCGCCGATGGCCTCGAAGCCAACCAGATCGTGGCCCGGGCGCGCGCCGGCAATGCAGCGATTGAGAGTCTCACGTCAGAAACCGTGCGCATGCAACCGCCGCTGCTTTATGACCTGACGGAGTTGCAGCGGCACGCCAACCGCCTCTACGGCTTCAGCGCGCAAAAAACACTCGACCTGGCCCAGGCGCTCTATGAGCAGCACAAGCTCATCAGCTATCCGCGCACAGACAGCCGCCATCTCTCGACCGATATCGCCGAGACGGTTCCCCGAGTTGCGGCGGTGATTTCGGGCGCGTATACGAATCAACTGGCTCCAGGAACCGGGGAACGTCCCCTGGGGAAGCGTTATGTCGACGACAGCAAGGTGAGCGACCATCACGCGATTATTCCTACGACGGTGGCGCGGCAGCCGAACAGACTTAGCGATGAGGAAGGCAAGATCTACGACCTGGTTTGCCGGCGCCTGCTCATGTTGTGGCACGACGATCACCTGCAGGAAGTGACCACGGTGATCACGGCGATCCGAGTGGCCACAGAACCGATCGTCGACAGATATCGCACCACCGGGACTGTGGTGCGCCAAATAGGTTGGAAAATTCTCGATATCGGTGGAGATCCGCGAACCCGCGATCCGAAAAAGGATTTGGAGCCGAAGGCCCAGGTGCTGCCGGCCACCCTCGCCCAGGGACAGGCACAGACGGTAACCAAGGTCGAAGCGGTAAAAAAGAAGACCCGGCCGCCGCAACGCTTTACAGATGCCACCATCCTGACGGCCATGCAGACCGCCGGCAGGACCCTGGACGAAAAAGAGCTTTCGGATGCGATGAAGGAGACCGGGCTGGGTACACCGGCCACGCGGGCTGCCATCCTGGAAGTGCTCTTGAAGCGCGGCTATATCCTCCGAGCGGGCAAGAGCCTCGAGGCCACCGACAAAGGGATACATCTGATCGAGGTGGTCCACCCGGAAGTGAAGAGCCCTGCGATGACGGGCCAATGGGAGGCTTTTCTCAACCGCATCCAGCAGGGTGAGGCACAACTGGATCCTTTCCTGGAACGCATCAGCGAATATGTTCGCTCCGTCGTTGGCCGGGTAAGTCAAACCGCGCCGGCGGTGCGCCCTGGGGCCCGCGTCGCGAAACTCCACGATCCGTCCGGAATGGAGACGACGAACGAGGCTGTGGTTGTAAACCGAACTGGGGCTGCAAACGAAACTGCGGTTGTAAACGAAGCTCCTGCCAGGAAGGCGATTGCGAGCGATGCAACCCTCGATCAGCTTTTGCAAAGCGTATTTGGTTTTTCCAGCTTCCGGCCGAACCAGGAGGCGGTGTGCAAAGCGGTGACCGCGGGAGAAGATGCATTGCTGGTGATGCCGACCGGGTCGGGCAAGTCGCTCTGCTATCAATTGCCGGGGTTGGCGCGCGGTGGAACCACGCTGGTCATCAGTCCCTTGATCGCCTTGATGGACGACCAGGTGCACAAGCTCAAACAACTCGGCCTGGCGGCTGAGTGTATCCACTCCGGCCGTGATCGTGAGGCCTCGCGGCAGGCATGCATTGACTACATAAAGGGCAACCTTCAATTCCTGTTTATCGCTCCGGAACGGCTTCGCGTGCCAGGCTTTCCGGAACTCCTGGCAAAGCGAAAGCCCGCGCTCATTGCTATCGATGAAGCGCACTGCATCTCGCAATGGGGCCATGACTTTCGCCCGGATTATCGTATGTTGGGGCAATACCTCCCCAGTCTTCGCCCTGCCCCCGCGCTGGCGCTCACCGCAACCGCAACTCCGCTGGTACAAAAGGACATCGCCACCCAGTTGGGACTGAACACCGTGAAGCACTTCATCCACGGCTTCCGGCGGGAGAATATCGGCATTGAGGTTGTCGAAGCCCTACGATCCCAACGGCCCATGCTTGCGCGAGCAATCCTGCTCGAGGCCCGGAACCGTCCGGCGATTGTGTACACACCGACGCGCAAACAGGCGGAAAGTCTGGCTCACGATTGGGCAGGTGATTTTCGCGTGGCCGGGTATCACGCCGGGCTCGATGCGCAACGGCGACGACGGGTGCAGCAAGAGTTTATGGGGGGAAAACTGGATGTAATGGTCGCCACCACGGCGTTCGGGATGGGCATCGACAAAGCGGATGTGCGTACGGTGATTCATACCGCCTTCCCGGGCAGCCTGGAAGGGTACTACCAGGAGATTGGCCGCGCCGGACGTGACGGAAAACCCAGCCGCGCGATTCTGATGTACTCCTATGCAGACCGCCATGCGCACGACTTCTTTTTCGGCCGCGATTATCCGCCGGTCGCGTTGCTGGACCGCATTTTTGCCGTATTGGGTGATCAACAGCAAAGCAAAGACAGTGTTCGGAAACTGGCCAAAATGGAAGAGGATATTTTCGACAAAGCCCTGGAGAAACTCTGGATTCATAAAGGCGCAATGGTGGACTTTGCCGAGAATGTAAGCCGTGGCGTGGAGGGTTGGCGTGTGTCCTACACGCTGCAGGCGGAGCAGAAGCAGGATCAGTTGGAAGAGATCATCCGTTTTGCCGAGGGTCATCGTTGCCGAATGACCTCGCTGGTGCGTCACTTCGGGGACACATCCGACAACGGAGTGGGCTGTGGCATATGTGATTTCTGCGCGCCTGCCGATTGTGTGGCGCAAAAATTTCGCGGCCCCTTGCACGCCGAGCGAACCGCCTGCGAGAAGGTGCTGCAGAAGCTGCGTGCCTTACCGTCGCGATCCACTGGCAAGCTACATAGCGATCTCTACCCGGAAAACGAAATGAGCCGCGACGACTTCGAAGAAGTTCTGGGGGCGATGGCGCGCGCGGAACTGATTGCGTTTGCTGATGCAGTCTTTGAGAAACAAGGAAAGAAGATTCCTTACCGGACGGTGAGCATTCTGCCGGCCGGGTTGAACTTCAACGAAACGCAGGCAGCCTCATTCGTCATGAGAGATGCCGCAACGCCCGCCGCCAGCTCTAAGCGGGGCAAAACCCGTGCAAAGGCCTCGGGGCAGGGCAAGTTGATAAAGTCTGCGCCGGAAAGTGCTGCTCCCCAGCAGCATGCTCGCCTGGAGCAGGCCTTGCGTGCGTGGCGGTTAACGGAGGCGAAACGCAGGAAGGTTCCGGCCTTCCGAATCTTCGGCGATCGAACCCTGCGGAATATTGCCAGCAGTTGTCCGAAAACTGACTCTGCGCTGCTGGCCGTGCCGGGGATTGGAATGGGCACTGTAGAAAAATATGGCGCCCAGCTGTACCATCTGATCGCTACTGCTGAGTAAGAGGTTTAGGGTGCAGGACAGTGGAATCCCACATCTCGCGAGAAACGAGCGAGATACCCGGATTTCCTGCTAAAGGCTCCACCGACAGCCGCGTGTGCGGCTGTCTTTAAGGAAAGCCGCATAAAGTTTCTTGGTTCCCCCATGTCCCACAGGAATCCGGGGATACGGGGTACCCGAGGTTCGTGGTCTCGACAGAACTTCAAAAGCGATGGAGGGGCTTCGCCCGTCTTTTTCGGCCCACGTACGCCTCCGCGAACGTGGGGCACCCGTCCAGGTCCTGAGGCGGCATCGGCAGACTAAGTGCGACAGTGCGGGATAGCATTTACAGTGGAAAGCACCATGGATGGCGTAGCTACGCAGCTCGCGGATGACCCAAAGGGTCAGGGCATGATGAGCCTGATCCGTGAATTACTCCGGCCGTACCGGGGCAGCCTGGTCATCATTCTTGTGGCGATGCTGGTCCAGAGCACCATGACGCTGGCCGCTCCGTGGCCACTGAAGATCATCCTCGACAACGTAATCGTCGGCAACAAGCTGGCTCCCTGGATGGCCGGCTTGCTGAAACCGATGCTCGCACATGGACACCGGATCCATCTCGCGGCATTCGCGGCACTCGCCGTTATCGTCATCGCAATCCTTAACGCCGCCGCGTCGTACGTTGCCAACTACTTCACCGAAAGTGTGGGTCAGTGGGTTGCGAATGACCTCCGCATGCGCACCTATCATCACCTGCAGTATCTTTCGTTGCGCTACTACGACACCCATCAATCCGGCGTACTGCTGAGCACGATCACCGCCGACGTCCTCACCATCCAGAACTTCGCCTCGGCGGCAACTCTCGGGATCGCGGTGGACATGTTCACCATCCTGGGCATGCTGATTGTGATGTTTTGCCTGAACTGGGACTTTACGCTGGTCGCCGTCGCCGTGACACCCTTACTGCTGCTGCTGGCCTCGCGGTTCAAGAAGGCTGTCAAGAAATCGACCCACGAGGTGCGCAAGCAGCAAAGCAATATCGTCGCGGTGGTGCAGCAGGATCTGGAATCGATCCGCGTGGTCACGGCCTTCGGGCGGCAAGAGTTCGAACAGGAAGCGCTTGCGGTGGTGAGCCATGCAACGGTCGCCGCGGCGCTCAAAGCGCGCCAGGTCAAAGCGCTGCTTTCGCCCATTGTTACTGTCATCGTCTCCTGCTGTATCGGCTTTGTGCTCTGGAGGGGCTCCCTGCTCATTCTTGCCGGAGGCATGACTGCGGGAGAACTGACCGTGTTTCTGTCCTATCTCGCTTCCTTTTTCAAGCCGGTAAAGGACCTCGCCAGCATGAATAACTCCATCGCGATTACAGCGGTGGCAGTGGAGCGCATTCGCACGATTCTCGATGCGGACTCCATACTCCCCGAAAAGCCGGAAGCCCAGGAGCCGACCATTCGCGGGGAGATCGTCTTCGATCATGTGGCCTTCGCTTATGACGAAATCTCCCCGGTGCTTCGCGATGTAAGCTTCACCGTCGAACCGGGGCAGATGATCGGAGTAGTCGGGCCCACCGGCGGCGGCAAGTCGACGATCATGAGTTTGATTCCGCGTTTTTATGATCCAAGCGCAGGCAAAGTTCTCGTGGACGGCGTGGATGTTCGCGACTTTCGTCTGCAGGCGTTGCGCGATCAGATTGGATATGTGCTGCAGGAGACGGTGCTGTTTCGGGGAACGGTGCGCGACAACATTGCTTACGGCCGCGCAGGCGCCACCGACGAGGAGATCCTAGAGGCGGCAAAACTCGCGAACGCGGATGAATTCATCTCCCGCATGCCTAACGGCTATCAGACATTCGTGGGCGACCGCGGCGACACCCTCTCCGGCGGCCAGCGTCAGCGCATAGGCATCGCGCGTGCGGTGATACGCAACAATCCCATTCTTATTCTCGACGAACCGACTGCGGCCCTCGATACTGAATCAGAAAGACTGGTCATCGAAGCGCTGGAACGATTGATGAAAGGGCGAACCGTGCTCACGATTGCTCACCGGCTGAGTACCATCCGCGATGCAGATAAAATCATCGTTCTGAAAGGCGGGGTGGTCGCCGAGCAAGGCACGCACGATCAGCTACTGGCAATGGGCGGAACCTACGCCCAGTTGTATAGTGTACAGTTCGATACAGCAGGGGCGAAGGCCATCCCTTAAAGCACTCCGAGAGCATCTATGTCCCGAAGCTTGATTGTTCTCCCTGACGACTCCGTCCAGCCGATTCTCGACGCGATCCACCGCGCGACAAAATCGTTGCGCATCAAGATGTTTGTTTTTACGGATCCATCCCTGCTGGCGGCGGTGATCGAAGCCCATCGCCGAGGCGTCCACGTGCGCGTCATGCTGAATCCCAGACGCCGCAATGGAGTTTCGGAGAATGATGAAAGCCGCGGCCAGTTGGAGGCCGCCGACATTGAGGTGCGTGACAGCAATCCGGCGTTCGATCTGACCCACGAAAAGTCAATGGTCGTCGATGATACGGCCGCGTTCGTGAAGTCGCTCAACTGGGAGACGGAGAACCTGACCAGCACGCGCGATTACGCCATCGTCACCGCGCATCCGCACGAAGTTGCCGAGGTGATCAACGGCTTTGAAGCGGATTGGAGCCGCCAGGAGTTCGCATGTGGGTCACAGGCTTATCTTATCTGGTGTCGCGGCAACGGCCGGGAACGGATCGCCCAATTCATCAACCAGGCAAAGCACTCGTTGTGGTTACAAAATGAACGCTACCAGGACCAGATGATGATCGAATGCCTGGTGCGCGCAAAAGAGCGTGGAGTCAAGATCCACGTGATGGCGCGGCCCGCCCATACACTCAAGAAGGATAAATTGATCGAGGGCGTCGGGGGGCTGCGCATTTTGAGCGACGTGGGCATCAAGGTGCGCAAGCTCAAGGGCCTGAAGCTTCACGCAAAAATGCTGCTCGCTGACGGAGAACGCGCCATCATCGGTTCGATCAACCTGGCGCCAGGCAGTTTCGACAGCAGGCGCGAACTGGCGATCGAAGTAGACGACAAGCACATCGTCGATCGACTGCACGAGATCGTGCACCGCGACTGGAAGAATGCTCGTCCGCTCGACCTCACGGACGAGGGGCTGTTGGCGGACCTCGGAAAGCACGGGGACAAAGGCGTCGAAGAACTCGGGCTCAAGAAAGAGCCCGGGGCTCCCGCAACGGCATCCGACCCTAGATCTGGGAAAACGTCGCCGGCCTGAGAACCAGGTTGGAAACGTCGCTCACTGTCGGTTCGAAGCTGTACCTGGGCAAAGCCGACAGTTTTTTCCATTCCGGATCGTTGCGAAATGCGTCCCACTTGGGATCCATTTCCGCGAGATCAGGGAAACTGAGCATATACGTGAGCTGTGGCAGGCGCGGGCCAATCAATGTGTCGCCAAAGAACACTTGCCAGAAGCCGGCGCGTTGAAAAATTTCGAATTCCCCGTGGTGAAACATTTCCACCTTACGCACGTGGTCCTGGTTACTGGGACTTTCGTAAGTACGCAGCTGAAACACTCGCTTGCCGTGCTGCGCGGTGACGGGCGGAACGACGAGCCGGGGCCAGCCTTCGAACGCGATCATGAGCGAGCTTTCAATCCGGGTGAATGGCGGAGAAGTCGCAGGCGCATTCCAGAAAGGCGCGGCGGCTTTCATGAATTCTTCATCTTTCGCCAGTTGCAGGTCGGCGGTGACCAGCGACTCCGCGCTGGGCGACGGAATAAGCAGGTACATGGCCGGCGTCTCGGGACCGATATCCAGGTTGAAAGCACCGATGGGCGAGAACCCGAGCCGGTTGAGCGCAGGAATCAGGGCGTCGGCCAGGTAGCTCTGCAGTAGCTTGGTCTGGGGGCTTTGCAGTTGGTACTTGCGCAGCTCATAGTACTCGCGAGCTTTGCCGGTGGTTGCCTGCGCCGGGGAGTCATGCGGGGTCAAAGCAACGGCTGCGGCGGCCAGGGAAGAAGTCAGAAAATCGCGTCTTTGCAAAGCTCCTCCGGACAAAGGAGGATTTTAAAGCATTTCCTCTGCCAGTGTGGCGGGGCGGCCATAGCAAGGGCTGGCACGTCGAGATTCGTGGGCTCTTCGCAGGCTGAGGACCGCATAAATTGGCCGAAAGAGGTTGGAAATGGATCTGCGAAGACGCTCACTTCTCAAGCTTGGAGCATCCGTCGCCGGAGGCGTGGCCGCGTCTGGAGTTGCCGGAGCCCTTCCACGGACTGTACCGGTGATCGACACGCACATTCACATCTTTGATCCGGGCCGTCCGGGTGGAGTGCCCTGGCCGCCCACGACCGACGCCGTGCTCTACAAAGCGGCCCTACCCGAGCGATACCAAACGATCGCCGGCCCGTTCGGAGTGGTGGGCGCGATCGTGATCGAAGCGAGCCCGCTGGCAAGCGATAACGACTGGGTGCTGCATGTAGCGGCGAACCACCCTATCCTCGTGGGTATGATCGGCGACCTGATTCCAGGAACGCCTTCCTACGAGAAGGAACTTGAACGGCTGCACGCGAATCCCCTGTTTCTGGGAATCCGATACGGCAATCTGTGGGATCGCGATATAGCTGTCGATGCCCAGAAGCCCGGTTTCCTTGCCGGGCTCAGGATGTTGAGCGAGCAGGGCCTGGTGCTCGATAGCGCCAATCCCGATCTCAGTCTTCTGCGTGCCCTGGCCGATGTGGCCGACCACCTTCCTGAATTGCGGATCGTCATCGACCATCTGCCCGGTGCGCGGGTGCCCTCCGAGCCTGCCGCGCGTGTCGAGTACTGGGAGCTCCTGCGCCATCTGGCGCAAAACAGGAACGTCTTCGTAAAGCTTTCTGAAGTAGCCGCTGCCCGCAGCGAACAGGCCGGCGGTCCCACCTTTTACAAAGACACGCTGGATGCCCTCTGGAATGTTTTCGGCGAGGATCATGTTCTGTATGCCAGCGACTGGCCCAATAGCGATCACCATGCAGACTACGCGGAGACGATCTCGATCGTGCGCGATTACATCCGGACCAAAGGTCACAGAGCCGAAGAAAAGTTCTTCTGGAAAAACTCCGTTGCCGCATACCGCTGGCGCCGCCGGCAAGCGGATCAGCCTGGGTTACGAAACAACCTCTGAGAAGAGACTCATCGGTTCGATCCAAGATTGCGCTCAAGATTTCAGGAACTGTCTCTGCCACGAACTCGGGTGAATTCCTGCGATCTTGTTCTCACGCAGACTCTACAAGCCGTACCCTTCAGGAAACACCGCAAACATAGGCATGCTCGAAGGAAAATGGTATAACCCGCCTGTATGCACATGCCTTTTCCCCTTCCGGAAACCCTCAGCCGCCGCCGGTTTCTGCGGCAAAGTTTTGCGTTCAGTGCGCTGGCCGGCCTTGGATCAGGCCTTGGCTCTTTCGCAAGCCTCGCGGCTTCTGACCCCTCCGCGCCAGCGGGCGCGCAGCTGTTGGTGTTGGGGGACTGGGGATATGACGACCCGACGGCGCAATCCCAGGTGGCTGCCGGTTTGCGCGCATACCTCCACCAGCATGCAGTCCACCCCCAGGCGCTGCTTCTACTGGGAGATAACTGGTATGGAGAATTGGCTGGGGGCGTCACCTCTCCCCGGTGGCAGAGCCAATTCGAACAGATGTACCCGGTGAGCGACTTCTCGTGTCCTGCGTATGCAGTGCTGGGGAACCACGATTACCAGCGATGGCCGGAAAGCAAAGTCGATGCGGAGCTGCAGTATGCCGCGAGCGGACGGAACGGTGGGTCTGCCACCCGCTGGACGATGCCAGCGCGATGGTATCGCTTTGAGTTTCCAGCGAAAGACCCGACGATCACGTTTATAGCGCTGGACAGCAATATGCCGCGCGCGGACGGCAAAGAGAGTGGTCGAGACTTCACTCTGACAGCACAACAACAAGCCGAACAACTTGCATGGCTCGAAGCTGAGCTAAAGCGGCCTCGAACAACGCCATTTCTCGCCGTGATAGCCCATCATCCGGTGTATTCCGATGGGCCCCACGGAGACCACCCGGTATTGATTCGCGATTGGGATCCCCTGTTTCGCAAGTACCACGTAGACCTCTTTATGGCTGGCCACGATCACGACCTGCAACACCTGGAGTTCGCAGGCCATCCGACCAGTTTCTTCCTGTCCGGCGGAGGTGGGGCCGATCTATACTCGCTGAAAGTAGACCCGGCGCAGCGCGGCCCTTATGCGCAAAAGGTTTATGGCTTTAGCCATATTTCGGTAAGCGCCCGTCAGATGACGTTGCGCCACCTCGACGAGCTTGGCCGCTCCGTGCATGCATTTACCAGGACGCCGGACGGTAAGATCGCGATCCTAAGTTAGAGCCGGAGGAAGGTTCACGAAAAAATCACTTCGCGGCAAAGGGAAGTATTACCAGGGGAAGTATCAGGGCCGATGGATGCTGGGCGTCGTGATAGATGGTATTTGTCGCTTTAACTGATGTTTGATCATTCGCGGCGCTTTTGCCGGTATTGAGATTTCGATCGAAGCGAGGGAAATTACTGCTGCTGACCTCAAGCCGGATCCGATGCCCCTTGAGAAAGACGTTGCTGGTGGACCAGAGGTCGATATTGAATGGGTATACCTTTCCTGGCTCCAGCGCGTAGGGCCTAGTCTCCGAATCGCGATATGAGGCCCGAAGAATGCCTTCGGTGAGGTTTTGCGCGTATCCATTGGGCCAGACATCCACCAGCTTTGCGGTGAAGTCGGTGTCGACGGCGGAAGACGCGGCATACAACTCGAGCGTCACCGGCCCGGTAACCTCTGTGTCCTGGGTAAGAACCGGGGTCGAGTAACTCAGCACGTCTTCGCGCGCTTCCACAGGCCGTTGATCGTAGGGACCGGGAGCAAGATGCTCCGAGTCGCAGCACAAAGGGCCACCCGTTGTCGGCGCAGGCTTCATCGGATCGTAAACATAGCTTTCCGAAACCTTGCCTGCAGCGGAGCTGGTTGAGAGCAGACCGGCAGCCGCCGGCCCGGCGGCATTTTCGTTGGCGAGAAAATACTTTGTCTTTTGTGCTCGTGCGAGCGGCCAGGCCTCCTCGTCGCGCCACACGTTGGTTCCCATCACGAAGATGCGGACTGGCTTGTCGCCGGCAAAGCGATTCTTGACTCCGTAGAAAAGATAGTCGTACCACATCAGAATGACGTCGTTTTCATTGAATTCCTCTGCGGCAGGGCCAAAATCCAGGTCACCGATTTTTCTGCCGCTGCCGGCATGTCCGCCAATCACCACCAGCAGCCTCTGCTTGCTTCGGGCGGATTCGTTGCCGGCCTTTGCCAGCATGCCCTGGTAGTTTCTGAGCGATCCACCTTGAAATATGTCGTACCAGGCGGCGACGGTGAGCGCTGGAACCTGGATCGATGCGTAGTTTTCTTCAATGGACCAACCCTTCCAGTAATCGTCATAGTTGGGATGGTCGAGCCAATCCAGGAAGTAGGGCGCAGCTACGGGCATCAGCTCTTGCATATTGGCGGAGGAATTAAAAAGCGGATACTTCCGCAATGGCAGCACGTCCTCGCCGATGCGGGCGTTGGTGGCCGCGGTGAGATTACGATT
>Ga0182015_10001521_pt1 | contig 30224 bp, 33 predicted proteins | sample 712P3MmetaG_FD_120478 | JGI IMG/M metagenome (GOLD analysis project Ga0182015, IMG submission 120478) | Permafrost microbial communities from Stordalen Mire, Sweden - 712P3M metaG | ecosystem: Environmental > Terrestrial > Soil > Wetlands > Permafrost | place: Sweden: Stordalen | collected... | reverse complement strand
GGCGTCCGACCGACGTGCCAATCTTGGCAAGGAATGATTTCAGAAAATCACCCAAACCAAAGACACTCTCCCCCCAATCGACCAGCAAACGGTCTACCATCTGGTCTCGCAGTTTGTGACCGGGTCCGCAAAATCCGCTCAGCTGCGCCCGATTGCACAATTCTGCCACCACGGCGCGGCCAAGTTCGTAGCTAACATCCGGAGTTTGTTCACCGCTGGCCGCGTACGCCCGAGCTGGAACATCAGAATCCTCGACGATGAAGGTCCAAGCTGACGGCCAAAATGCTTGGAGATCAGAAACCCTCAGCAGTTCCAGGAACTCGGACGATGGCTGGTAGCGTTTAATGTTCTCCCAGACTACCTCATTCCTTGCCAAATCGCCGGGAATCGGGGCATCATTGACTCCCGCCGAACGCTCAATAGTAAACGGACGTAAATTGTGAAAGGGATCGTCGTACAGGTAGTACCATTGGAGATCGTCATCGGAAAGGTCAGCTGGAGTTGGGTCTGGGAGGCTGAGACCGTCGAATCTGGCACCGAGAGCATCCCCCCACTCGCACGGGATGAGCTCGTAATCTAACGCATATTGCTTTAACTTCAAGGCGGCGTTATGAAAGGCTGGCTGGTAGTCTCTGATTCGCACGCCGGTACCATGAACGAGCACAATCGCACCATTCGCCATCGCCTTGACCTCCCGACCCCGCCACCTGGCCCGGACCGATCTAATCTTGCACCATATCTGGAAACGAAATGGGATTATAGTTTATCAAATTTGCAAGTAGATACATTACGGCATTACGATTCGTGCAGAAAGGCTGCCTTTTTGGGCGGTCCCGGCGGGGTGGCCATCCTGTATTCTTGGAGTAAACTTGCCCGCATCACTGTACGGAGGTCCCGCCTCCCTCTGTGCCGACTTCCTTCGTAACGCTTGTCTTATCATCTGGCCGCTTCTGAGGTAGAATCATCGGAAACAAAGGCCGCTGCACCCCATAGGTCCCCTCGACCGGAATTCTAGATACTCTCGTTCAACATGCCCGCGCAAAACGGTTTTGAACTCCAAGACCGCGACATCGAGCTTCTGCACGCCGTGTACCAGCTTCGCATCGCGACGATCGATCACCTGTCCGCGCTTTCCGGGCGGTCTGTGCGGGCCTTGTGGGCAAGGCTTCTGAAGCTTAAAGAGCGCCGCTACCTTGCGTCAGTTGCGCGCTTCATGCAGAAGCACGTCTATGCGATCGGGTCCGCAGGTGTCCCGATTCTGATTGAACACGGATACCTACCGCGTGACCTCGCGGAAAAACGGCTCCGGCATAACGAACTTACCGAAATCGGAATCCGGCATTCCTTATTCGTCGCCGACATCCACACGCGCATGATGCTCGCCACGAGAAGTGCTCCGATCAAGCTCGTTCATTGGCAGGAAGGTTCCGCGCTTTGGGATACCGTTAGGGCCGGTGACGACGATTTCGCCATCCCGATCCGACCGGATGCCTACTTTATCCTGAGGCACTCCGACCGGCCAGAAGGAAAAAATAGGTTCCATGTCTTCCTGGAAGCGGATCGATCAACCATGAGTCATCAACGCATGGCGACAAAGATTGATGGATATGTCGCCTACTATGAGCAGGAACTGCACCAGCAGAAGTATCCCGGCATGAAGTCGTTTCTCGTTGCCACAGTGACCCAGACGCGCAGTCGTGCGGAGGAACTCCGGAAAGATCTCCGTACTTCGATACCCCATGCGGCCTCGCACGATGCCTACCTCTTCATTCCATTCGAGGATCTTGCGCTCGCAACGCTGCTGCCGAAGGCTGCGGGCGCTAGGGCTTGACCGTTACACTACACCTGCTATTGTGAAAGAAACAGTCGGACTAAGTCGTATCTAGTAATAACCATGAGAACAACCAAAAGTGTCTCCATATCACTCGCGCCGGAACAGTTCAAGAGCGCCGAGCGCTTGGCCAAGAAGCAGAACCGCACCATCAGCGAGCTTTTTCGCGAGGGCCTTCGCCGGCTCGAACAAGAGGAAAAGCGGGGCATGAACGCCGAACTCCTTGCTGCTTTGCGGGCGGTTCAAGACGATGCACGACGGACGGGACTCAATAAGATGACCATGCAGGAGATCAACAGAGAAGTCACAGCAGCGCGGCGGGCGCCGCGTACCAAGGCAGCCAGACCACCTGCGAAATGAAGAAGCTGCGTATTGTGCTTGACACAAACGTAGTAGTTTCCGCAGCCATCAAGCCCGACGGTCTCGAAGGGCTCATCGTTGAATTAGTAATCTCGCGCGAACTTGCCCTGTTTGTCTCGGCAGAACTGATTGCCGAATACGAGATGGTGTTTGGGCGTCCTAAGTTCGCCCGAATCAACCCGGCCCGCATCGGCCGCCTGCTCCACTTGCTCAAGGATCAGGCAACGATGGTTACGCCGGGCGATATCGTTACCGAATCAAAGGATGAGCCCGACAACCGCTTCCTGGAATGCGCGGAGGAAGCTGACGCAGACTACCTCGTGACGGGCGACAAACGGCACTTTCCAAAGAATTGGAAGTCCACACGTATCGTGAATTCGCGTGAGTTCATTCAGGTTGTCCAGGAACAAGCGGCCTTAGAAAAGTAGCCTTCGCTGCTTGCACCGTTACGTCAGGAAAGCGGCAATTCGCGGATCTTGTCTCTGAAGAAAGCTGCAATGCCAGCCGGGGCAATGGGCAACTTCAAGAAGTCGATCGCGTAGTCGTGAACGTCGTCCATAAAGAGCAGTTGTTCCGTGAATAGTCGCGAGTTGAACTCGTGGCCGAATTTTCGTTCCGCCAGTCCAATGATCTCTTCAAGTGAAGCGTGGTTCTCCGCGATGATGAAATAGAGATCGACGTAGTCCTTATAGGTTCCCCTTCTCCCGATCGTGTACGCTTTCGTCGCGGCGATTTCTTTGACTGATAGCATCCGCAGACGATCAACCGAAACGAACGGTTCAATGAGAGGGAACGGATACGAGAGAAACGTCATCTTCACCTGGCCAACGAACGCCGTGAGCTCCTCCGGGTTGTTGATCGCGGGTTGAACCGGAACATCCGTGAAGACTCTTTTCACTTTTGATACGAGTGTTCGGTCGATCTGATGATCGCAGAACAAATCGAAATCGATGGAGACGCGGTGTCCAATCTGGAGCGCGAGCGCTGTGCCACCGGCCAAATAAAAATCATCGAACGCTGCGAGCGCAGGAAAAAGTTTCAATCCCTCTTCAGTGAGCGCCTCGGTATGCATGCCTCCAGGTGGGGATGGAAAAGAGAAGCGATGCGAGTACGCGAGTCCTCGGTTTGATCTCGGTTGCGGGAATCGAGTGAAGTACGCGCTTGATCTCTGCGGCACCGTACTGCTGGACCAGCCACCGCCAGTGCCTCAGGGTCCCGTAGTTGATGAGTTGGATGATAACGGTTTTTTCGTCCTTGGCAGTTTCAAGTTCCTCAAACCGGTACGACCAAAAGAAAGGCCGAAGGCTATCCGGCAACTGCGCGTTTTGAGCATTGGTTCGAGGGTCCATAGGAATAAGTCCTGTGCTTACATGTTGTTACAGTATACTAAACCTGCATATTTTAGCAACGTTTTTTTCGTTTCGGATTCGGTTTCTTCCTTGCGCCATTCGCCGGCCTCTGCTATAACGACCCCAACCGCCCATCCTGCAACCTCGGCGGTTGGAAAAACCGCTCGTCGGCGAACCAACGGGAACTCGCTCGGCAGCTCTCGGCAAGGAACCCTGTCGCGCTCTCCTGTGATTCGCCGCGCATGGCTTGTATCGGCCGGACGTGGAAGAACGCACCGGCCGTGACGAGTGCGGGATTTTCTTCGATCACTCACTCGTTGGATGGGCGGTCCCCTCTCCCCGGTGGCGCTGAAGACGCGCCACTTGGGGATAACGGGGTTCGACGCATTTCATCTCGCACCTTATAATTCACAGACGGGTCGCACGATCCGTTTTATTTTTATGTCGCTCCATCCCGTGCTCATTGGCAGCAGTGAAGATGCTTTCCACGAAGGCAGGGAAGTTTATATCGTGCCGGATGCGAGGCGTAGGCACCTGGCACTCTTCGGCGGCTCGGGTTCCGGCAAGAGCACGCTCTTGCGGAATATTCTTGCAAGCGATATCGCCGCCGGCCACGGCGTGACGGTGATCGATCCCCACTCCCAGCTCATCGAAGATATTCTGGATAATCACATTCCCCGGCATCGGACGAATGATGTCATCTATTTTAATCCCAAAGATCAAGAACGCGCCTTCGCGCTCAATCTGCTCGAATGCCGGAGGCCCGGAGAGAAGGGGCTCGTCGTCTCAAACGTCATCAGTATTTTCAAAAAGCTCTGGGCGGATTCCTGGGGTCCGCGCATGGAAGACATCCTCCGCAACGGCCTTCATGCCCTCGTCGAGCAGCCCCACCCCGTTTCAATTCTCGCCCTGCCGAAATTACTCACCAATCAGAACTACCGGACATCGGCGTTGGCTGCGGTCCAGAATTCAGCCGTGCTCGATTTTTTTCATAACACGTTTGAACGATGGGACAACCGGTTTCGCGAAGAAGCCATCTCGCCGGTGTTGAATAAGTGCAGGGCGTTCCTAACCGATCCCCTCATCCGGGCGGTCATCGGGCAACCACGATCCAGTTTTGATTTCCGGCGTGCGATGGATGAACGGAAGATCATCTTGTGTGACCTCTCGAAGGGCGCCATTGGCGCGGACAACGCGATGCTCCTCGGATCGGTCATTGTGATGCAGGAGAAACTCGCAGCGCTTTCACGAAGCGACATTCCGGAATCGGATCGCGTTCCCCACTTGCTCTTCGCGGAAGAAGCGCAGAACTACATCGGCGACTTTGAATCCATCCTTGCTGAAACCAGGAAATTCAACCTCGTACTCGCGATCGCCACGCAGGTAATCGAGAGCCTCTCCCCGGAGACGGCCGCAGCCATCTTTACGAACGCGGCGAACCTCATTGCCTTCCGCGTATCGAACACCGACGCCGAGCGACTCAAAGACGAATTCACGATGGCGTTCGCCGGAGCTGCAATCCAGGACCTTCCCGACTACACGGCGTATGTGCGTACGCTCGTTTGCGATGATAGCGGTTGCCGGCCAACGGAGCCGGAGCGCATCGCTACCTATCCCCCGTTCCTGAAGAACTCCGATGCGGAATGGCGCAATAGGATTGAGCGGACGAGCAACGAACGCTATACAAGGCGGCGCGTGATGGTCGAGGCCCAGATTGCTCGATTCATAGTTCGGCAATTATTGAGGCGGTAGGCACGAGTGAGTTGACTAACAAACCGACGTTGAAATCTGGACTGGCAAGACACTTTCGCGACATGCCGAATACACGACCGGGTGAATGGTTTCGGCACGGCCAAGTTTCCCATTGAGGGGAGTCCTCCGCGCGTACGCGTTGGCGGATCATCCTTGGGAGTTGTTTCTTGATCCGGTCCGGCTCTGGCAGCCGCTCAATGTTCGTTTACCGATCCACTCTCAGGCCGATTGCGCGATCGAAAGGCTCTTAGCGTTCTTCGCCTTCTTTCGTGACTTTTTCGAGCTTCGCACTAGAAGAAATGCCCCAACGGCACAAGCAAGATTTGCAGCAAGGGTAACGTGAATCACGTCAAGCTCGGCTCGATTGGCATGTGCCGAACTTGATGCATTTCTAATCTCTGCAAGGGATTGGACAGTTGTGTCGAGCAACTTCGTGAACTTGGGGTCGAGGGAGGTTCTCTCTAGGTCGGCATGTACAAGCCGCCATAGATGCATTAAGCCGCTTCTCGCTTCTGGGTTCACTTGGTTTCTTTCGAGATACGTTCGCAAGATGGCCTCTAACATCGCACCGACCGATGTCAGCGCGGACTTGGCGTGTGCTCCTTCGAGCAGGATGACATTTTCGAATTCATTAACGATCTCTGGTAGGCTAGCCTTTCCAAGCAGAGCTTTAAAGTTACTTAGTTGAAGGCTCGAATCGACTGCCACGACTCCCCCGCGCTTGTAAGTGAGCCCGCCCATTTTCAAAATCCGAAGAAGGCGCTCACGGAGACGCTTCTGCAACGCTCTTGAGTCTTTGGCTGCAGGTGAACTGTCCATTACGTCAATGATCAAGCGTCCCAGATTTATAAGTGGTGAGGAAGATTCATTGTAAACAGATCTTTTCACGAGGTCCTCGCACACTTCCAAACTCTTGACCTCGTGCGGCATCTTGCAAACGAAGGAAGTAAATCGATAGTGAAGGCTTGCCGGCCCGTACCATTCGAATAGCGCGCTGGCAGTAGCCTGTAGCACCTTTTCGGAGATCACTTGCTTCTGTTTAATCGACACGGTACTCCTCTTCATCGGCCACCAATGTGTGGTAGGCCCTTCACATAGGAAAGCCAACGGTCACCAGTCTCAGACTGCTCCACGGGTGCATGCAATGCCCACTCCGAACCAGCCCCGTTTCGCGCACGCCAAGCTCGAAGAATCTGGCAATTGAACGAGCATGGCAAATCCATGTCATCAATCATGGTCAAATCAATTCTATTGATTGCGAGCAGACTTCCATCGGGAATCTGGATCACCACGCGTTCGCATGGGTGCCGCAGGGACCCGTTAAGATTACCGGTTACGACGACGGTCGGAATATACAACCGAAATCCCCCGCCACTTCTTGTGCAGATGTCGGAGACTTTGGCTTCTACGGAAAAGGAGATTTCGTGGCCGTCTTTAGGTCCACGCCCCACTAGAGTCGCCGTTGCACGTCCGTATCCCTCTGGCGGCCTTACTCTCGAACCATGTTTCTCAAATCCATGAAGGTACGGCATAATCTCCGGTAATAACTTCTTCAAACGTGCCACCCGCCATTCTTGGGAAAGATTGTAAGCATACTCACTCAGCTCAGTCGCAAGATCGTCGAGTCCTTTCTGGACTTCAGCACGCTGTGGGTCCAGAGTCTCCTGCTGCAACGGATCAATTGCGGGTAGCTTAAGCAACTGGAGCATCAGTACCCAGTCTTTAAGCGCATCACTCAATTGAAAGTCTAAGACAAGGCGAAGAAGCGGGCTCGCGGACGATACGAGTTGCCCACGGACATAACGGTCGGTACCGTGTCGATCAGCGATGTTCAACCAGAGTTTCGCTAGACAGGCGCAACAAGCCCGCGCCCCCGGCTGCGCAACCTCATCCTGACAAGTTTTCAAGATCTTTGTAGTGAAACGCCAGAACGCTTCGTCCTTGAACGCGGAGCGTGTAACTACCTCCACGAATCCCGCGACTATCCGGGCTTTGATGTCCCATGGAGCATCGGCAAACGCGTGCTCAAATCGTTCGCTAATCTCAGCAGGATTGATCCTGACGTGCGTATGATCAAACCGAGCAAGGACCTCGCCGCTTATAGATCCAACGGTCTTCCAAAATTCTGGATATCTTCGCACGAACTCTAACGGAGCCTCGTCGAGACATTCCAAGGCGTAGAGCAAGCACCTCGTGCAGTCAATCGGACTCATATCAAGCTCAGATGAGCTTCCAAGATCCGCTAGAAAACCTAGAGCTTTTCCAACGACAGGATTAACTTTCTTAACATCGTAGGCTCGTCGAACGAAGTGAAGTCGCACGTAGGCTTCCGCCGTACTGGGGTTGGCCGCCCCGCGCGGTTCACGTGATTTTTCGATCTTGTAAGGGCTGGGTTCCACCGAACTTCCCATCTCGCTTAAGACACAAGTTCCTCGGCAGTTCTTTCCGCCAACCGGGCAAGGATGCTAAAGTGCCGATGAGTTGTCACAAAACGATCGGCGATCTGAACCCCCCTCTGCACCGGCTGTTTAGCCGCCCGAGCTATGCCGATCTCCCCGACGAGTTCCACCCTGTCGGCGAGCGGCTCGCGCAAGATGATTACGTCGTAACCTTCCCCCATCAGTAAATGGTTTGCTTCCTCGAACGGGGTTATTCGGTCAACCCATGCACGTCGCGTTTCGGAAGAGAAGTCGGATAAGTCTTCAAGTTTGATGCGCGTTACCAACCGGAGAGGACCATCCACGGTGAACTCCACCTGTCCTGGCCCAAGCAACTGATCGCAGGAACTTCCTGCAAATCGAAGTCCGAGAGTAATAAGATGAGCTGCTTTTTGGGTGAACGGTCCAAATTTCCAAACTGTAAATGGCGCCACTCGTCCGTCGGTCGGGATTCCCTGTTCAGGCATCACAAAAGATCCTCCTAACAGAGGGTTGTGATCGCCTCCTGATTGGAATGTAACAATCGGTGTCTCTGGGATCGGATGACATTCATCCCAACTCGTCAATCCCTTGGTTCGCTTAAGCCCTCCGCTCCCGGACTCAAAGGCGTGTCCGAAGAGTTGGTCCAGAATCCCCTTGGAGTCCGGCTCTTCGTCCGGGTGCTTTGGGAGCGGCCAGGGCGGGACTACGAAACAGTCGGGCGTTCCTGCATGCATTAACCGCAGGTCATTCTTCACCCCATTTTCCGCCATATTCTCCACGATTAGGGCTAACAGGATTTTGATTGTACGGTCAGTAGCGTGATAGCCAATGATCTCCACGGCTCGAAATATCCGCCATGCATCTGGCCCGAGTGACGATGCCGCTAGAAAACAAAACATATCATCCCCTCCATATTGTTCAATCTTCTCATTGTGAACTGTTGACTTTTATCACGTTTTGGCACTTCCGCGCAACCGGCATACGCAGGGCCCAGTTTGGCGCCGATCGATACCATTATGGTCGTGTCCACCTTGTAAGATAGATAGCGACCGCTTGGGACCACAAGCAAATGGCCTCTTGGTGCTTATTTGTTCTCAAGTGACCCCCTCCCCGGGCTGAAGCCCGGGGCTTCGGGGAAAAGGGTTTCATGCCCGTCACGCGAGAGGGAGCGTACCAGATTACTTGGACATGCAACCGGCCTCCGCTTTGCTCCGGCATTGATTCATCCCCGGACCGGCGGGCGATGACAGAGCACCACTTTCTTTGCTGTGACGGCCGCCAGTACGGGGTTTCCTCTAATAGAAAAGACTGGCGCTACAAGCGCCAGTCTTTGTATTTACAGCTATCGCGTTACGAGGATTGGATCAAGCAATTCGTGAAGCTCATCTTCCCAAAGTTGATCTGCCTGCATGCCGTTGCTAAGCGCTGCGACCTCCACTCGATAGACGAGTCGATGCGCCCTGTCCGCGATCTCTTCAGCTCCTTGTCTGCCGGCCTCATCGCCATCGAGCATCACGACCAGGTGTGCAAAGTGTTGCCGGATGAGTTCTTCTTGCGCGTTACTCATCGTTGAACCCATAAGCGCCACACACGGAAACCCTGCTTGCGTCACCTTTATACAATCGAAGAAGCCTTCGACAAGAACGATGGACACTTCATGTTTCACCCGATTCAGGTTATAGAGTTCCATTGACTTATGAAACCCCGCCGGAAATTTGTAGCGCGGTTCCGATCCGTCGATTGATCTCCCGGCATACGCAACGAGCTCGCCCTTCGGGTTATGGATCGGGATCACGATGCGATCATGCATCGATCCTTTGCCGGGGAAAAATCCCACGCCGAACTTTTGCGCGGTCAGAACGCTCACGCCCCTCTCTGTGAGATACGGATGAGCGTGATCGATGTTTTGGAGATTGAACGTCAGCGGTTTGTTCAAATCACTCTCCGCTCCTGCATCGTTTGCTTTTTTCGAAACCAGCTCTGGCTCCGGTTCCTTGCCCGCGAAACGATTCGCGCGAGGTTCCTTGCCACTCGTCCCCGATCCGTTGCCAGCCGCAGGAACGAGAAACCACATTTGCAGTTTGATCGCCGCATCGCGCACGGAACAGCGTTCCATCGCGGCGACGAAATCGAGAACGTTCCCGCCGACGCGTCCCCGTGCTTTGATGCACGATTGCGACTGGCAGGCCCACGCACCCCCGACGCCTTTGGTAAGGGTGGCGGTGAAGCTCTCTTTGCTCTTCTCTGACCCATGTGATGGCAAGGGGCATTTTCCCCTGAGCGTTGTCCCATTCACGTGCCGCAGCGGAATGCCGTAACGTTCGATTGCCATCTGAAGCGTGACTACTGTTTTGATCTCATCGAAGCTTACCCTATCCATTGATTTTGATTCTCCTTAGTGGTTATGACCTGCTCCGGTAACCCTACGGCTGATCCCCTGCGCTGTCAAATCCCGCGACAAATTCCCTCCCGCGCATGCCATCCTCAAACACCCGCGAATTGCCAGTTCTCTTCTGGCGTAGTGCCAAACTTCAAGTGAAGTTAGGCTCTACGAATAGTGAAGTTTGACGCTACGAATGGTGCACTTTGACTCTACGAATAGTGAAGTTTGACGCTACGGGCAGTGAAGTTTCGCGCTACGAATAGTGAAGTTTGACGCTACAAAGCACATCGATAATCCTTGTTTTATAAGGGCTGTGAATTGCGTAAGTCTTTAACTCTGTATAGACTTAATAACATCATCAACACGCAGGATCGTTGTTGGTGAAAATAGTTTCAAAAAGAAATGGAGGTTAATAATCTACAAGAAGGGGAGACCCGTCCGTCTATTCCAACCACGCAGTCGGAAGCGCTGAGCTTAGAATTAATCCGAACCGAGACCGTACTCTCCCGGCTGCCAGTTCACAATCTTGCGAAGCAGGGGAGGGTCAATATTCAGATCGTCAAAACCACCCCGAGCGGAGAGGTCGAGCTGAAGTGGGAGGTCTCTTACAGCGAGCGTTACGGTCAGGCTCGCCAACTAGCCTACAAACTCGACACCATTATCATCAACCAGCGGATCGATGAAGCCGGAAGACCTCTTCCAAAACTTCTCCGCATCGGAAGTCTGAATGAGATTTGCGCCGAGCTCAATCTAGCGACACACGCGGGAGAAAACGCGAAAGACTTGAAGCGGGCTTTTCTCCAAAACGCCAGTGCGTTCATCACCGCGAAATTTAACTACCGCGCGAACGATGGTTCCGAACGTCACGTTGAGGCCGGCGTCACTCGCTATGGCGTTGTCTTCACCGGCGAGAAACTTCCCGACGGCCGGAAAGCGGATGCCGTGTATATTTCTTTCAACGATCCATTTTGGGCAGTGCTCAACAATGCACCTGTCCGTCCACTTGACCGCACATACATGAAAACGCTTCCGCCAGCGGCGCAACGATTCTATGAAATCATCAGCCGGAAAATCTTTGCGGCGCTCAAGAACGATTACGCTCGCGCGAAGATTTCATATTCCGAGTACTGCACCTTCTCAGCACAACTCCGGCACTTCGAACGTCAGCGCGTGCAAGATCAAATGGCGAAAGTACTCCGGCCTCACAAAGCATCCGGCTACATCACCACCATGAAGTATGAACCGATCATAGATGCGCAGAACCAACCCGACTGGATTTTGTACTTCACGCCGGGTCCAAGGGCGCGCGCCGAATTCGCCGCAGCTCATGGAGGACGCAGAGTTAAGAAAATAGTGGGAGCGGATGCAGCGGAAGCACGGGAGCAGCAACCGAAGCGCTTCCGATCCGAATCTCGGCAACGCCAAATGCACATCGAACCGGCAGTGCCACAACCAACATTCGATCCTGAACTTGTCGCCCAATTCACCCGCCGGGGGATTACCGACAAGAAAGCTCACGAATTACTGCTCAACTTAAAACCCGGCCAGGACGTGATGGCGCAACTCGAACACATCGACTATATGGTCCAGCACGCTCGCTTCCCGATTATCAACCCACCTGGTTTTTACATTAACTTGATAAAAAGCAACACCGCCATTCCGGATGGTTTTGAAACGAGCGCGAAACGCAAAGCACGAGAAGAGAAGGAGCGGAAAGAAAAGGCGCGCCGCGACGCCGAAGATATTCAGCAACAGCTCGAATGGGACTACGACAATTACCGCGATGAAGAAATCGACCGCTACGTCGCGGAGCATACCGCGGCATTCGAGGCCCTCAAGGATGCCAAGTGGAACGAAGACCGCAAGCGCTTCACTTTCGCGAACGAAACAACGGCGAAAATGTCTGCCCGGCGCGAAATAGAGAAGCAGATGACATTTCTCAGCTTCGAGGAATTCCTGGAGCGCAAAAAACAGGGGACTGATCTCTTTTTGAAACCAGTTGGGCCCTCCCCGTCGCCGGAATTGGCCACCGTGGAGCTGGAAGACGAAGGTGCAACAGCAACGATTGAGCCAGGCAACACCCCCTCCGATCCGGTTCCCGCCGCCCCGCTGGAAGCGGCAACCCACCCAACCGAACCGGCAACGGAGACGGCGACTGAGGCCGCAGCGCAATCGGAAATTCAACCGGCGATGCCGGAACCGATAATGATCGAACTGGTTTCCGATCCGCCCCAGGAGCAGCCGAACAGCAGTCCCGCCGCGCCAGGTCTCGCATAACTCGGGGCCTATCGGCTCAGCTATCTGGTGGTTTCGGGTATGGGGTAGGGTCTAGAGTCGTCCCCATACCCACCAAAACTACCGCGCGGCCGAAAGCCCGCGTGAACATTGGGCTATCGCCTGAACTGGGGCGCGCACCTGTTGCCTGCTTACCGCCGGCTGCCCGGCTTTTTGGCTATCACCACTTCACTATCGTTTCGGGATGAGCATCTTAATCAGAAGCTCACCAAAATCCGTGCAGCCGACGCTATCGCCCCGCCCACCGCGCCTATCGGCGCGGCAGCGGCTCCGCTGACCGCTTCGGGCAACAGGTGCGCGCAAAACTGGTTTTCGGGTTCCTTGCCCCGGCAACGAGTCGTTGCCGGAATAAATGCGAACTAGTTCGAAAAGAGAAAAAGGGGTTGGCGAGAATGCGTGGTTGCGGACTGCTGCTTGACACCGTTACTGGCCGCTGTATTCTTAACGATAATGACGACGAAGAAAACAAAACCAAAAAAGAAAGCGATGACGCTGGACGATTTCGCCCTCGCGATCCAAACGGACTACATGGCCCTCCGCAAGGACGTGGCCACGGGATTCGATCATATCCAGAAAGAGATGGCGACGAAGGAGGACATCCGGCAAATTCGAGCCGAAACGGGAATCGGTTTTCGAAACCTTGGCGCCGACATGAAGATGGTCACGGATGCCATGGTGTCAAAATCCGACCTTGCAAACACACTTGCAGAAGAACTCGCCAAGTCCCCGTATGCAAGGCAAATTGCAGATCTCCAGACCCGCGTCAACATCCTTGAGAGCAAGCTCGGCACCAAGCCGACCCGCCGCGCCGCCTAAAAGCGGAACATTCTAAATCCGCAACTGACGTTATTCAGATTCCCGAAGAGCACGCCTTAGTAGAACTGTCGAGCATTGAAATCCGCGCTCTGTGGAGAGCCTGGCGGCCCGCTATACAAAGCAGGGACGCACGATCGTTTTCCGCCGCACGCTGGGGGTATGGAAGCATACGAGCATAAAACCCGAGACATAATCGAGCTGTTCCTGAGCCACCGCATCAGCCCTCAATGCACTGCCGCCCTCGATGCTGCGCTGGCTGCTCTCATCCCGACATTGAGGGGCGAACAGATTCCTCGCCTTCACGCTGTGCTGGTAGCCAACAATGAAACCGTGATGCAGGAAATGAAAAGGCGCCAGAAGTCGGACGCACAGATTTAGCGCACTAGCCTGGCGAGCAAAGCCGCCGCCTGACTTCGGTACTCTGGGAAAATGGACATCAACAAAATGCTTGCCGAAATTCGGCAGGAACGGGATCAGCTCGACGAAGTTATCGCCGTGCTGCAACGACTTGCCACTGGACAGACGAGACGACGAGGGAGACCACCGAAATGGATGACTGCGGTGAAACGGCGGGGAAGGCCGCCAGGGAGCAAGAACAAACCGAAGGACGACTGACTCTGACCCGCGCCGTCCTTAGGCGAGGTTCAACGCAGCCCTCAGCTAGCGAAAATTTCAATTCAAGCCCTTTGTAAGCTTTGGCCACGCATCCGGGAGAGTATCTACCTCTGGTCCGGCGTTCGGCTCAGCAAAATGTATGGCTAATTGCGTGCTGCTACCCACTCCCAATTTCCGGTATGCATTCGTTAGGTGGGAGCTCGCCGTACTGACCCGGATGCCCAGCTGGAGTGCAACGTTTTTCAGGCGCACCCCTTTCATAACAAGCTCGCAAACTTCCCTTTCACGAGATGAAAGCGAATCCTTGGGCAGACCACAGCCGCGCCGACCTTTTGCGGTTAATCTCTTAGCTCGAATTGGGAAAACGTCGATGTTTGCATCAAGCATGGGTTCACGTGCCGCGTCGGTGTCACCACAGGACGCCAAACTCTCATATCGGACAGGAGGCGAAAGTCGTGAGAACTTTAATACCGCCCGCCTAAACGGACAAGCCGCGTGAACACTGCCAAAAATCCACAAACTATTGAGCGTCTAGGACTATCGCTGGGAGCGCATCCACGACGGGGACACTCGATAACACGGTGTCCCACGTTTTTGGGCGGAAAGCCTCCCAGCAAATACTACTTCGGCGGTTGAGGAGTGAAGCAGTAGATGCTGTTTGGTTCTGGTCCGGAATCATCCTGAACCGGTACACCGTGGAGAATGATGAGGCGTGCCAGGGCTGCCTGAGTGCACCTCTTCTCGGAGGGCGCTTCAAGTAGAACGAGTGCCGCTTGATGTCCCTGATGATCTCTTCTTTCATGATCTAACGCTTCAAGCGCTTGAGCGCGCCCTTCAGGCTCGCCCTCGTGAAATTGAACTTCGCCAACGGAACTCACCCCGGTTTCCAAATAAGGTTCGACTCTTTGCGGTAACAGCTTCCCGCCGCCCCTCAAGAGAGTCGGGACACCCTCGTTCCGGCGCCCTTGTTCGGATTTCCGAACACAAGTGGCCTATGCGCTTGAAACTATTAGTCCACGGGCTGGGACAATTAGAGATCCTGCTTTTCGTTTCAGTTCGGAAAGCCGAAAAGCTGAGGCGAGGTTTACGACACGGAACTACAGAAACGTTCCAATCGAAATACTTGAAATTGAGTCCGGTTTCGTGCTTAATTGCAAATACGTGTCAGATGCGAACTGATAGGCGATGCGCAACCTGTTCAACTGACGTCGCACCCAGGGCCACGTTCTGGAGCACATGCGAGGCACGGATCGCAGCCGTTGCTTCAGTCGTGAGGTTATCTACCCCGTGAGGGTCCGGAACATCTCCGTCATGGAGTCAACCGGGAGGACTCTTCCCTCCGCCATCCTTCGGGCCGACGGCAAGAAATTACTTGCCAAAGGCCACGTGATAAGCGAAGAGGATGTTCGGACCCTTGAAAGCGAAGGTTTGAACGAGGTCTGGGTAACCGAGCCAGAAGAGGGTGAAGTCGGCGAGAAAGACGCTGTGTTGCAGGCCGCGGGAAAGATCGGCCGCGGGGCGATCGAAGTCCGTTTAGCCACCGGGGGAAAGGCGAACTTGTTCACTACCGAGCGGTGTTGCGTCCTGGTGAATGAGGAGGTGCTCAAGCAATTTAATTCCAGGCCCAGTATGGTCGTCGCCACATCTCGGAACTTTACCTGGGCGGGCTCTGGCACTAAAGTTGCGGTCGTAAAAAGCGCTCCTTTTGTTGTGGCCAAAACGGACCTTGAGGCCCTCCTGTCAGTCGTCGAAGAAAGGGGTCCGATATTGCAGGCCCTGCCCATCCGCAATCCGGCCGTGGCCATTTTGTACACTGATCCGGTCAACGGCGAACGCGCCCGGCAGTTGTTCGAAAACGTTATGCGCGAGCGTCTGAATCGGTTTGGGATCAGCGCCGGCGAGACCCTCGCTTCAGTCGAAGAGGAAGGCGCCGTAACCGCTGGCTTCCAGCATCTGCTGCGCGCCAAGCCAACCGCTGTCCTGATCGCTTCGACTACTGCACCGGCGGGGCCGGACGATGTCATCGGTCGCGCCATGGTTCGAGCCGGATGCGAGATCGAGTCCTTCCTGGCGCCGGTGGAGCCTGGCAGTCTCCTCTTGCTCGGTTATAAGGACCAGGTACCAATCGTGTGCGCCCCCGGCTGCTTCCGCCCGGCCAGACGCAACGTGGTGGACTTGCTACTGCCGCCGCTGCTGGCAGGCTACCGTGTTTCGGCGTGGGAGGTCGGCGGCCTAGGGCATGGCGGCCTGCTCGTTTAAGCGTGCGCCCGCCTAACGGTCGAGAATGCGAGGCGATTCATGCGCCGCGAATCGCTTGCGCGTTCTCGACCGTGCCGCCGTTTCGATGATGGACTACTCTGAAGCTTCCGTTTTAGTTTTTAACATTGAGGGCGTCTGAGTCCACCGCCTTCTTGCCAGTTATGCCTTCCATCCCGGCAAGGATTCCACGGTAGTCGTTCTTGTCGGCCTGAAACGCCGCCCCGCCCTTTTTGCCCCCGTCGTCCCAAGTGAGGCCGATGTAGTGTTTCTTTGACTTACTCAGTAGCATGAGAGCCCCAATGCCCAGTGATATAACGGCAAGACCGATAGCGGTACCCACTCGTCGATGAACGTCTTGACCGTAACTTATTTCCGTCACCGAAGAGACGGGAATCGTTATCACGTCCGTTTTGTTTCTTGCCAGCCGAAGTTGGTTGGATTCGATGTATAGTTTCAACCCGGTTCCGGCCTTGATATCGGGGATCGAGCCCCCGTCATACGTGATCTTATAGCTATTGTCGGCACCGACAACAGCAATCGGAACCACAATGCACAGCATCGTTGCCAGTGTCTTTTTCATTTTCGGCCTCCAGGCGCGAACCATTACATCACAGTTTCGAGATTGGTATCGTGAAAAGAGGGCGGCTAGTGTTCTAATAGTCTAGAGAGCGGCCCCTCAATGAAAGCAACTTTTTCCCACCAAGTGTACGTCCATCGGTGACGTAATGCTATTAATCTTTAGATCACGCGGCCCGGTCGCCACGTGAGCAGTAGACAAATTGCGCTCGATCTAAGCGGCCAGCCGGAAAAAATCGGTTTCTACTGAAAACAAAGGGGTGGGAGAGCGAACATTTGACGAACGCGAGGAATGCCCGTAGACTGAAAGCGAACCAAGGTCCTGAACTGTAATACGAGTTATGACTAAAACCCTCACCACACCCATTGTTGTACCAGAAGCCGTCCGACGCAAGGCAGGGCTTCGCGCTGGTGAGCGGGTTGAATTTCAGGTTTCGGGACGCGCGATCACGATTGTCCCCAAGGATTCTTCCCGCAGCGACTACCCCATGGAAACCGTGATGCGCATTGTGAAAGAGCAAACGGAAAAGCCGATGAGCCGCCGCCGCATGGCGACCCTTGATGCGGAGCTGAGGGCATACGGGACAAAACAAGCCAAGAAGGTCGGCGTAAAAGAGCGCGATGTCACGCGTATCATCCATGAATCCCGCGCCCGGCGCCGAACGTCTTAAAGCCGTCCTCGACACGAACGTTTACATTTCGGCGTTTCAGTACCCGAAGGGACGGAACGCGGCTTTATGGGACGCCGCCCTTGCCGGCGGGTTTCGGCTTCTCGTTTCCACCGCGATCATTCAAGAGATGGCCGGAGTTCTCCGCGCTGACTTCGAATGGCAGGAAGGCCGGGTGCAAAACGCGGTAAGAATCGTAGCCCGAGTCGCGGGCAAGGGGATTGTCATTCCGCGTACCAGGGTCCACGTGGTTGCGGCCGACCCGGACGATAACCGCATCCTGGAGTGCGCGGTCGATGGGAAAGCGGATCTCATCGTCACGAACGACCACCACTTACTTGATCTCAAGGCCTACGCTGGCATCCCGATCATCGCTGGCGTCGATTTCCGCCGCACGCTGGGATTGAAATAACAAAAACGTTGCAGGGTTCGCTACCTCGAACTTTTATGACGCCCCCCATGGACTCCACTCGCACTATTTACCGATACTCCTATGTATTTAAAGACGAACTCGGGCTCGTTCCACCGGTGCGTGACAGCCGCGCATTCCAAACTGAAGCGGAAGCGCGAAAAGATGCTGAAGACTTGCAGGAGCGAGGATATGGGATCGTCGTGTGGCGCGAACTGCAACGCACGATCGATGGCCGTTGGAAAACTGACTTCGATGATCCGCTTACGCAGCCGCTTGATGACTGATGAGCTACTCTCGTCGCCACCATGACGCGGAAACTTGACGCCTGCCCGCGATAGCCCTATAGTCCCAGGGTTCCTTGTCCATCCACATTCCCATCTCCAATATCGCGACTGCCCCTTCGCGCATGGCGACCCAATAGCCGCCAGCCGCGAGGTGACGCTCGCGTCTCCCTCGAATTCGCTCATTCACAAAAGGAGATAGATAGGATGGAAGGAACACTACTCGCCCATTGCGGCACTGCCAAGATCGGCCGCGAGGAACTCGCACTCGTGCCGGCGCCCTCGGGAACCGCGACCCACAAAGTCATTCCCCACCATGAGGTCATTAGCGCCCTCGTGGACACGCTCTCGCTCCGGCATATCGCGCCGGTCCGCGAAGAATATGCCGTCTCAAAGGACGGCATGAAGATGTTCGGCATCATGGAGCTCGAAACCACGTTCCAAGGCTGCCGCTTTGCCCTCGGTATCAGAAACGCCCATGACAAATCCATGCGGCTCGCGATGACCGTCGGCTATCGCGTCCTCGTGTGCGACAACATGGCATTCTCCGGTGACTTCACGCCGGTGCTCGCCAAGCACTCCAAGAATTTCAACCTGATCCACTCGCTCGACATCGGCGTTTCGGAAATGCAACGGAACTTCGATCCGATGACGAAGCAGGTTGCGCGATGGCGCGAGTCGCAGCTCACGGACGTATCGGCGAAGCTCATCATCTACCAAGCCTTTATCGAGGGGGATATCGACCTTCCGAAGCATTTGGCCGGTCCTGTCCATAACCTCTACTTCAATCCGGAGCACGAAGAGTTCGCCCCAAGAACGATGTGGAGCCTCTCGAACGCCTTCACCTCGGCATTGAAACAACTCGATCCGGTGCCACAATTTCGCGCTACCGCAAAGCTCGGGCCGTTCTTGGAGACACGAGCCCTGCTCGCGTAGGAGAGCGGCTCTGTTCCGCCAGTAAACAGTTCAAACTAAAAGCCACCCTTCACCGGGTGGCTCTCTTTGTCTGTCACCAGCGCGTAGGCTAGCGCCTTGGGGTCCTGAACGCGGCAAAGTTGCCGCTTGCAAAAACGGTCCTAAACTAGTTTGGGAGAATGAGAGCAGTGTTTCTTGGATTACAGCTACGATTAGATGGTAAGCGCCAGAAGGCGGAAATATCGTCGGGCAGCATCGCTATATTTTTTTGCTTGCATTCTGGGAGCGCATAGGCATATTCTTGTTCAATTCGACCGCTGCTAGCTGCCGTTTAGGAGGCGCCTGAATGAACGCCGGTTCTTTGTCATGTACGAGCCTCTGTATTTTTCTGGCAACGACCCTAACCATTTCAGCCCAACAATTGCCCGCGCTAGCCACACCACCGTCGGCATCCCTGAACGCCCGCGCGCGGTTGGGTAGTCGGCAAATTCCAGAGGGTTGTCCTAACTATTTCGGCCCATTGAATTCCGTTGGCGTCCCGGTGGATGGGTCTCAGGAACTTGTAGTCCTGTCTGCACCCGCCCCTGCGGGCGGCATTACTTGGGATGTCTATTCAAGCAATCCTTCGATCGTGGCGGCTGGCAACGCGACACAGGGTTTCATTCCACAAGTGTTTACGCCTGAAGGACAAACCTATAGTACCCCCTTCACTCTGTACGGCGTTGCCGTAGGCGAAACGACGGACATCATCCAGGAAATCTCACCCGGGAGCTCCACGACATCCACGCCAGTGACAGCTTGGGCGGTCAATCCAGGCGGGTATAGCTCTTTTCTTGATGCGAATTTTCCATCCAACTCCTGCCGATCTGAAGGAAGTGCTAGCATATCCGCTGATCCTAACATCCTGGCGACGTGTGGAGAAAATGTCAGCGGGACGGTAAGTGATGGCGTTACCGAATTGTTGTTGCGGACAGTCGGAGGCTTGCCAGGGACGGCATGTTATTCGATAGTTTCAAACTCACCGCCCGACCAGGGATTAATCGTAACACCTGTCATCGAGACGCAAACCGCCGACGGTTTTGACTACGGTTTTTCCTTTTATCAAGCTCCGGCAGCATACGACGATACTGCCGATAGCCGACAGGTGGAGATAGAATTCGCATTCGCCCCAAATATCGGTAATTCGAATACCACATTTATCACGACGACACTATCCATCATTCGTACTCCGGTTGTCCTGATCCACGGATTGTGGTCTGACCCCAAAACCGCTTGGCCTAGTCTCTGGTATCGGGACTATCCTAACGCGACGACGGCCGCAAATTATCAAGCTACAAACGCTTCCAATTTTTCCGTGAATTACCCCAGCGTCCAAACATTTGTGGCGAATGGGTTACAAAGCGCCCGTGACCTCGGGTATGCCGCATCGCAGGTCGATGTCGTTGCCCACAGTATGGGAGGCATCTTGACGAGGCTCTATGCTGGCACGACCGCGTTTCACCGTCCCGACAATTTTAACCTTGGCGATATTCGGCGGCTCGTAACCTTGGACACTCCGCATTTTGGTGCAAGCCTCGCTAATCTAATTATTTCGCTCAACGCAAATGCCCCTTTGGCAGTGAGCAGCATTGGTTCTTTGGGGAACTTCTTCCGCTCATTGGGATTCGACGACGCACCGATTATTTATGAGGGAGCAATCTGTGATTTAGCGGAAAATAGTCCAGCCTTAGAAGGCTTGTCGAGCGGAACTAACCTGCCCTCACAGGTAATTACAGCGACCGGCGGTCCGGCCGGCACGCCAAGGGGCGGGCTTTATTACCCCCTGTTTGAGAAGGCGCTGACAGCGCAATACTGTTTTCCCCTGTCGCTATTGACATGTTTACTAACAACGGGATACATTTTTCCGCAGGACATTGTGAATGACTTTCGGTTTCGCCAAGCGAATGACACGATTGTGCCGGTGTCGAGCCAGCAGGGCGGCCTCGCCGGCACCAATTTTCCAAATTATATCCATACGAACGTCACCGGGGGCCAGGATGTCGCTTTTAACGCCTTCACCTTGCTGGATTCCCCTGGTAGCTCTTTCATCGCCGGCCTGCCTGCGGTGCCTTCAAATGGGCTCGGTAATCCTCTAACAGTTCCAGGAAGGGGGACCGCCCTCGACCAGGCGGATTACAAGAGCCAATGCGTTGTTGCTAACGCGCCGCTGAACCCTCAAACTCACTCGACTAATGCTCAAGCGAAGAAAGAGGCTATGGCGGATCGCCAGCGCAACGGCGGGCCCCGCCTCACTGCGGATGCACGCGTGCAGGTGATCGCACCAACGGCTGGCCAGCAATTTGCTCCGGGGCAAACCGTCGACATCACTGTGCAATTGAGTGCTGGCTTGACGGCTATTGCGGGGTTTGTGGATGTTGCTGTTCCGGGACTCGGGCGTTTGGTAGGAACTAACTATAACGGAACCACCTACCAAGCGAGCTTCGTTATTCCGACTACCTTCACCGGCCCAATAATTCTTACGCCCGTCATATTTGACGCCATCAACAGTCCAGTCGGAGGAGTTTCCATCAGCGTTAATGCGGTGCCGACAAGCGCGCCTGCGAGCATCTCGATTCTGGGAGGCAACTACGTTCATTACACGTCCGTGCCGACCTTGGATGCCATTGGCGTTGAAGGTAATTATCCCGGCGGCCTTACGTTGGATCTAAGCTCTTCCGTAACAGGCACAACTTATTCCTCCAGCAACACGGCAGTCTTGACGGTCGATGCGAACGGCAACGTGCAAGCTGCGGCGTTTGGAACTGCCGTCGTAACTGTTCGGAATAATGGCCTCACGGCTTTTCTGAATTTCGTCGTCGAAAATCCGTACAGTCCCTTGCCCCCGCAAGATGTCACGAATGAACTGGCCATATCGCTCTCGGGCCTCCAACTCAACCGAACAACAGGCTTCTACGTTCAGACCGCAACATTGGAGAACTCCTTCGCCCTCCCAATCGCCGGGCCCCTCTACTTGGTCTTAGTGGGACTGCCCAATGGGGTCACCTTCACAACCGCGCCCAGCGGATTGACCCAAACTATTGCGCCAGTCGGCAGCCCATACATGAAACTTCAACTTCCAAGCGGCCTCACCATCCCGCCGGGAACAAGTATTTCGGTTCCCTTGCAATTCCTCAACCCCGGCCGGAGCAGAATTGGATACACCCCAAAGGTATTGCGGTTTTCGGGGACACCATAGAATGTCCGTTTAACCAAAGTGACCAACAAATATGAAAAAGCATTGGATGGAGGACGGTTCTTACATTTGTAAACTCTTGCGAGCGCATGCCCTCGCGTTTCGGTACGGCTGGCACAGTCGTACTATTGACTGTCCGCCACTCGCGCCCTTAACGTACCAACACTGGAGGAAGGATAAGGCAGGATGACCCGTAGCAGGCTTAAAATATATACGATGAACCGCCATATTCTAGGAATGCTACTTCTTCTCTCCCTAGGCTCCGCCATCGCGTCGGCCGATGCGATTTTCGATGTTGACATTAATACCACACCGCTTGAAGGACAAACCGGTTATTTGGCGTTTGATTTCATCGGCGGAACGCCAGTCGAAGAAAACACCGTGACGATTTCTGACTTTTCTACAAACGCAGTGCTAGGCCTCCTGACACCCTCTGGTGATGTTTCTGGAAGTCTGTCACCGGGACCGGGAACGCTGGGTGATTTGGAGTTCTTCAATGAATTTCTTCAAGAAGTTACCTTTGGCACAACGGTTTCGTTTGTCTTGGATTTGACGACAAACGCGACCGGGGTCACGATCCCGGACGACTTCTCATTTTACCTCCTCGATTCGACGGAAAACCCATACACAACGTCCGATCCGTCGGGAGCGGATTCGCTTGTCAACATAAATATTAGTGGGGCTGCACCAACACTAGACATCTACACGTCATCGTCGGCCGCAGTTATACCGGAACCGCGTGGCATCAGCATCACACTCGTGGTTCTGATGGGAGCGCTGTTACGTCTTCGGCGACGGTGCTGGAACTTCCGGTCCTAAGATCAAAACCGTTTGCTGTTCATTCCATCGCTGCTCAATCACGCACCTGTCCGCGACGCTGCACGATAAAGCACGTCTCTGTCTGCAACGATGTCGTTTTTACCCCACTGGCGCTCTATTCTGAGTCGCGATTCGTTTATGGAGCAAAGCGACCATGACAACGACGATAACGAAGTAGAGTTCGATGGGCCAGAGAGCCAGAAAAGCTAGAATGCTATCGTAGCCACTGAAAAGACCAACGAGCTGCGAAAAACAGACAGTGATGATAAGTGAGCCGGGGGAAATAACATAGATGTAATAGAAAAACCATACCTGTTTGGAACGTAATCCAATCAGAGGAACCAGTGTAAAAGAAATCAAGATGATAGCCTCAAAGGGCTGATTGTGCCGAGCCGTGTGAATAAACAGTGTACCGAGAGGCACTAGAAAGACAACGATCAACGACCAAGTGATATATCTGGTTCCCATGAAAGAAATCTAACATTGTATTAATCGTAGGGCAAATAAGCCACAGCGTTTGTTCGTTTTTTGCGGCTGATATTTTGTGCTGTCGTCTTCCACCCTAGAGCGCGACAGAAGGCGAGCAACCAATTGCCGAATCCCTTGATTTCCGGGCCGGTCGTGTTAAGCAGTGTCTTATCCCTGCCTCTTCTTGACATACGGCAGGACGAACAAGTACGCGCCCGTGAGAAAGAGTAAAGCAAGTATCCCCGCTGCCGATAAGCCCAGCTTATTGTTGTACTTCCCCTGTACCACAGTAACGCCATTGATGATGACGGCCACCGTGAAGACGATGGACAGCCAGCGATGGCTCTGCCGCATCCATTTGCTCCAGTTCATTTGAAGACCTCTTCGCCCGACGAATAGAGGGTTCTTGAGTTGCACCGACATCCTTTTTACCAAGGTAACTATGCAGCAGCATATTTATATCGCAATCCGCTCCACCTCATCGAGCGTGATCTCGTCGCTCGTCCGATCATAAAGTTTCGTGGTGCGCGGCGACTCGTGCGCGGCGATCGCCTGAGCGTTCTCGATCGTTCCGCCATTCTCTAGGTACGCAGTGATGCCGGTTGCGCGGAATGTGTGGCAGCAAGTAGAAGAGGGGAGCCCTGCTTCGAGCGCCCGTCGCTTCACCATCCGAAGTACGTCCGTCCGCGTCATCGGATTGGCAGTAAGCTTCCGCCGGTTATCAACGCTCCGAAACAGAGGCGACTTCTTTTCGTCCCGGATGCCTGCGGCCGCCAGGTACTCATCGAGATACGCTTCGGCGTTGTGGTGAGCGGGGACTTCGTGGCGCTTGCCGCCCTTCTCGTGCAGCCGAACCCACCAGCGCTTTCCGTTCTGGTAATAGTCTTCGGTGTTCATGTGGACCATCGCCGAGACGCGCGCGAAGGTGAAACACATGAGCGCTATAATCGCCCGATCACGGAGGCCAACAATTGAGTCGAGCTTGATCGAATCGAGGAGCGTCCGCGCCTGGTCGGCTTTCAATACCGGCGTCTTTCCGCGCCGCACGACATGTTTCGGACCCCGGACGGAAGAGGCGGGGTTCGTGGGAACGATTTGGCCGGTCACCAGAAAATCGAAGAGCATCCGGATCGCCGCCAAGTGCTGCTTCACGGTCGGCGCCGCCCCTGAATGACTCTCGATGTACACGCCGATCACAACTGGATTGATTTGCTCAAGCGAATAGATACGCTTCAACTCGCACCACGCGAAGAATTGGGTGATGGCCTGCGCGTACGCGGCACGTGTGTTCCGGTTCCGGATAGTGGCGGTGAAAAACTCGATGAAGCGCCACGCGGCAGCTTCGCCCGCTCGCACAATTACCGGCGGAAGGTTCTCAAGTCCTGCGCGCGCGAGATCGCGGCGCGGGATTGGAACGTTGTCTGAACTCATGGTCCGGGAAATGTAAAATCACGTCGGCTGGCGCGGAATTCCTCGGGGTCGAAAAAGTCAGCGGGATCGATGTCGTCATCCGCCGCCGGTTCGTTCTTTTGCGAACCCGTTGTCGGCCGATCTCCGACCTTTGTCTTCCGTTTTTTAACCTCCTCCCCATCCCCTAATTGGTGCCTCATAACGTCCTTTATGATACGTCTGGCACGGGAGGTGTCAAGGAGCCACTACACCATCTTGAGTTGATCGTCAATGCCGGGTTATCCACAGGGGGGCAGCTTCTTCGAGAGTTGCCGAGAGGGGCGAATCGCAGGAACACCAAGGCCGAGGACCAGAATGGCCACAACCGGACTCACGCCACCGGGCTCGGGAGTATTAATTGTCCTCCTCTGATGGCGCCCGCTGCGACATCGAAAATCAACTCCTCTTGTGGATCGAGAGGACTCATCAAACCAGTAGGGGTCCGCTCGTTGAGAAAAAGCCCGAGGCCAGGAAAGTTAAAGTTGGTAGGGCGTCCGAGCCATAAACCAGATCCGCAACGAGCTCATTACTACCCCACGCCGAGATCCCCTCGAAGCCAGCGTTCTCAGTATAAGACCCGACCGTCGGGAAGCTACCAGATTGTAATTCTAAATGTCGTCGACCTCAATCGAGGTGGCTGTCGCTAAGAGCGTGCTCCATTCGTAGGTCACGGCAGATCGACCTAATCGCGGTTAAACTCCTTTTAACCCAGCGTGTTAGGGTGCTATACTTGTGATCTTGTATCAGTTTTTCTTCGTGCCAAAATCGTCACAACGTGAGGTTTAGTCGGCTGTGAAAGCACCTGTGCCCACCTCCGTGCATCCACAGAAAATCCTCAACGGCGAAGTTCACAACTGGTATAGAATCATCCTGGGTTATTCCGATCACCTCGTCAGCCAACTTCTGGACCGATTTAAGATCCAGCCGGGTGACTGGGTGTTAGACCCATTCTGCGGTAGCGGTACCACACTCGTAGAGTGCTTGAAGCGAGGAATAAATGCAGTCGGCGTTGACGCGAATCCTTCGAGTTGCTTCGCCGCCCGCGTCAAGGCGGATTGGACTTTGAATGGACGACGACTTCGCGAAAATGCCGCACGGCTACGCCCCCTCTACCTTAATGAAATCCGCACCAAGAATCATCTCCAAGATCCCACATACCTGTATCTGGACTCCACAGGCTTTTTGGATCGCGGTTGGATGAGCGCCAAACCTCTTCGCAAAGCGATTGCGTTGAAGCGGAGCATCCAAGCCTTATCGGCGACCTCGCGGTACAAGAACGCCCTCACGCTCGCTCTCATCTCGGAAGTGGTCGTGGAGGCATCAAATGTAAAGTTCGGTCCCGAACTCTACTGTGGCCCCGCGAAGGACAATCATGAGGTGTTCGCCGGTTTCCTTCAGCGCGTAGAAACTATGGCATCAGATTTATCAACCGTGGCAGAACTTCCGGGAAGTAGCGTCGAGATTATCGAGGGAGATTCCCGCGCAGTCGGCACTATCAAGTCGGTGGCTCAACATGCGCCGTATGCCGCTGTCATTTCATCCCCTCCCTACCCCGGCGAACACGACTACACCCGCAATAGCAGGCTAGAGCTCGCTTTCCTAGAGAAGGTTTCAGATATTACGTCGCTACGCACCATCAAGAAGGCGATGATCCGTTCCCACAGCAAAGGTATCTATGTCACGGACTCTGACGGCGATTCCGTCGCCACGAATGCCCGTGTCATGTCTTTGGTTAACGAAATCAGTCAAAGAGCCGACCATAAGACTCATGGCTTCGCGCGCTATTACCCAATCGTCGCCAAGGAGTACTTCGGAGGAGTCAAGAAACATCTCGCGAGCATCAAGCCACTTCTCAAGACTTCCGGTGTATGCGCCTACGTCGTTGGAGACCAATCATCTTATCTGGGCGTCCACATCCCGACCGCAGAGATCATTCGCGATCTCGCTTACGAAGTGGGATTCACCGATGTTACAATCGACCACTTCCGCGATCGCTGGTCAACCAAAACGTCCAAAAAGATGGAAGAGCATATTCTTGTGTTGCGTCCGGAGAAGCAACCTCATGCCCCTCATCCCTGATCTCACTTCTACCTTACAGGTAGACCGTGACCGTCATGCCTTGGACGTTCGCTCCAAAGACACGACGCGTTCGTTAGTTTTCCCCAGCCACGTTCCCCTCCTCGGAGGATGGCATGGCTAATAACTGGAAGCCAGTCACACTGGCTGCGAAGGTCATTGGGCATATCTCCCAAGGGATGTACCGAACGCCAGCGGGTGCTATCAAGGAGCTGATTTCCAACGCCTATGATGCAGGTGCCTCGTACGCGAAGATACATACCGGCTTTCCTCGCTTTTCTACGTTCAGTTGCGAAGACGATGGAACCGGAATTTCGAAAGACAAATTCATCCAGCTAATGGAAGGCGGCATAGGTGACAGCGATAAACAAGCAATGTCGAACATCCAGACCGGCACGAACGGAAGACCCATCGTCGGCAGACTTGGGGTCGGTCTCCTCTCGTTGGCCCAGATCTGCTCTCGGTTTAGTATTCGTTCATTTCATGAATCGACGAAGACGGCGTTCGAAGCTGAGATTAAATTTCCGCCCTACTCGCGAAAAGAACTCGATCAAATGGTCTCCGAAGCCAAGAACAACCCTTCGAAGGTAATCCGGCACGGAGAGTATCGGTGTGTTGATATTCCGTTTGAAAAGGGCAATCACGGCATACTCGTTACGACGACTTCGCTGCGCGACATGTTTCGCAAGACCATGGCGAATCTGGATGCTTTTGCAAACAAGCGCTTTTTTCACTCCAAGGAGTCTTATCCGACCTTTGAACGTTTTCTTGAAGCGATTGCAAACCCTAAACTGAGTTCCCTCTATTTCGCATCCCCATACGACCAATTGATATTCGGGATCGCACTGGCGGCACCAATCCCGTACATCGAACCCACCACGCGGAAAGGCGGTTTAAGGACGATCATCACCGACATTCCGCCAATCGGCGTGCTTCAGAATGAGCTGAAGAGCTTTGGCTTTCGCGTTGAGGTCGATAACATCGAGTTGCGTCGTCCGGTGATCCTGCCGAGCAACAAAGACCGAGTTAAGGCATCCGATTGTCTCGTGCCAGACAAGCCGAGAAAGATCACCTTCGCGCTGAAGGATGGCGTCCACTCTGAGGAGGTCACTGTTGACAAGTACGATATTCAGGTCAAAGATCGCGACGATACCTTTCAACTGTTCTACTTTGACTACGCCGAAAAGGTCAATGGCTATCCTCTTGAGTTTTCGGGATACATCTTTCTTCAAACCTCTCGTCTCTTTCCAAAAGAATACAACGGAATCCTAATACGATTGCGACACGTTGCAATTGGTCAGTACGACGTGAATGTCATGACGTATCCCTCAGCGGAAGGCCCACGGTTTTCGATGCTGTCTTCCGAAGTATTCGTGCGAAATGGTCTTGACGACGCGCTGAAGGTTGATCGCGACGGGTTCAACACACTCGATCCACACTATATCCGTCTCCAAGCATTTGTTCACTCAATACTTCATGAAGAGATTTTCCCAGGCTCATGGGAAGAAGAGAAGACACGGAACAAGCAGAGGCGGGAAGTCCGCGAAAAAGCGAGCATCTCAACGTTTGGGAAAAGGCTCCGAGAGACGACGAATAAAAAGTTTACGAAGATTGAAATTGTTCCTCGAACCAAGACGCACGATGCTGCGAAGCCCGCGCAGTTGGATCGTGCCACAGGCATCGTCAAGATCTACGAGTCAAACGCCGAGGCTAAAACAGTGTTGGGGCGCAAGAAGAACCGAGGCCTCGCATCGCGTGTCATAGCTGCCTTTGAGGTCGCGAATCAGGAGCATTCCGCCGATAAGCGCCGCGAAATCTTCTACAAGCTCATTGGAGACATCTTCAGTGAGTGAACACTTCGGGAAGTGGTGGCCATGCTTGCGGAAGCACTTTAAGCGTCTCAACTGTTGGCTGCCTCATGCAAGGAGGCTGCAAGAAGCGCTCGCGGATGCGCGCCCTTTTCGATACTTTACGCTCTGCGCGCGTCCAATGATCGATGTCTACATGCTCGTAAAGGAGGGTGTTGTACCTCTTGATGGCGAGACGCGCCGCGTACAGGGAGTATATTTTTGCGAGTGTGATCGGGAAATCTTCCCTGAGATGACAGAGCTCATCGGCATCGAGGAAGCTGGCTTCCTCGCAACGTTAGAGGATCTTGTTTTATTCGAGGAGGTTCCAGAAACACAAACTCTGGAATCGGAGGATTCGCTCACCGCATTTCTCGAACAGGCGGGCGAACGGTTAAGCGAAGCGCTTCGGGAGAAAGTTGAGGAGAAGCGGAAGCACCTTCAGTTTCAGCATCTGTTCCCGTTTGATTTTTTGAACTTGGATTTCTGCGACCGATATTACGGGCGACCGCCCGACATAATGAGAATCCACTCAACTATCGATAAGTTACTTGAATGGCAACGTCAACCCGGAATTACGGCAGCCGGGGATGCCTACTCAATGGATCGATTTGTGGTCGCAATTACATGTCGCGTAGATCTTAATACTCCTGCGGACGCACTCGCCCGCCTCAAACGCATTGTGCAAGATAACCGTACGAACTACCCGATCTATGCTGAAGCACTTGAGGCCCGAACGATTGAAAGTCTTGATTCCTGGGCCACTAACTCCCCACTGGATTTCTTCATGTCCGCTTGGCCAAAGGAGATCGCAAGACTCGCCCGCCAGAAGTCTTGGGATATCACCGTTCACCATCACGCATTTTATGATCGCCAGAATGACGCCGGTGAAGACTACAATATGGTTTCCCTGGTGGTGGAATTTGTACGTGCTCCGCTCTGCCGGACCTATTTGACAGCTGTCACAACCATGCTAGATGTGGACGCCCGAACGGAGATTCCTCGTCTAGACGCTCGGACACGTGATGGAGCCATCCTTCTTGAGAACCTCCGGGAGATCGTAGGATTGCGAAATACGCAGGCCGAGAAATTTCAGCGGGAACTGCTACCTGACCCGCTCGCTGAAATTATCAGGCTCCGGGCGGAAGGTGTTCCGATCTAGGACCTCACCTTGTCCCGAGGATCGCAATGCGCCTTTTCTCGCCAACCTCTTTGATCCGGCAAGCGCTGCCGGTACAGACTTGCGCAAGTTTTGGGCAATGCGCGTCTGGAATGGTGGTGACCTGCTCTCGATAATTTAGACCAGCTAAAATTGAGGATCTTCAGATCGGCGCGGTAGACGAAGCGACGAAAGGAGATTCTGAGATGAAGAAGGGTCGATTCACAGAAGAGCAGATCATC